>ERZ1026862.924-NODE-924-length-19043-cov-40.075785_pt1 | contig 19043 bp, 17 predicted proteins | sample MGYA00380161_ERZ1026862 | MGnify/ENA primary metagenome ERZ1026862 (study PRJEB33269, sample SAMEA4719797) | human gut metagenome | biome: human-associated habitat; feature: organic feature; material: feces | place: Cameroon | collected 2013-10 ... | reverse complement strand
AGTTGATAATACAAAGAAGATATATTGCTTGCCATGTTTTCATCATCAGAATACAAAAAATTCAATCCTTGCAAATACGATGGATTCAATATCTCTTCAAGAGGATTCTCTATGATTTTACTCCTTCCAAAGATATACAATGCAATATATTTATCATCAATTCTCTCATCACATAAATTACGAATGGTGACAAACTGATTGATAAAGGCAATTATTTTGCGAGGACTTTGCTCTTTGGTCAACATATCATACACTTGCAAAACACTATAATCCACAATAGCACTATTGCCAAAAGCCTCTTTCCATCTATCTTTGAAATAATGCATCCAACCAGACAATATTGGAGGTGGAACAGTATAAACTATGTAGAACGTTTTGTTAATAAAATCATCCCCATATACAGTTATAGCATTATCCTTACCATCACACAGTCTAACCAGATTCTCAGATTGAAAGGCATTACGTATATGCAATCTATCGAATGGAACTATGATTCTTATATTTGTATATTTCTCCTCTGAAAAACAAGAATGAATTGCAGCCCAAAGTTCTTGTACTTTCTGCTTGGGCAATCGATCCATGTTGTCAATAACCAAAACTAAAACGATGCCATTATTTTGTTTCAGCCCATCATCTATTTCATGTATCCATTCTTTGAATTGTCTGCTAGAAGGTTCCTTTTCAGAAATTGTTTCAAACTTAGTCTCTTCTTTAATATCATCTTTATAGATCAAAAAAAACTCAGAAAGGCATTTTTCCCATGTAAAAGCTTGCTTGTATTTATCTTTCATCTTTCCATAATGACGATACCCGAAAAAGCCGTAAGCTGCGACATAAGGTATAACTAGAACAGCTTGCTTTAACCATTCTACAGAAACCAAAGAAGCAAGATGAGTAACAAAAGGAGTCAATAAGATAGTGAACAAACTCACGATAGTACCTATTCCTATTGCAGGAATTGTTTTTGTACTCGTATGTTTCTTCTTTGCTAAAAGATTCTCCAAACTATCCTTCCAACTATTTTCATTTAAAATAGGCGTCTGCCCTTTCACTAAATCAGAAGTAAGTTCTTCAAGTATCGTTCTTCTCTGAAGATCGGTTTGATGTCCCCAAGCATCATAGGTAAAGAAATGATACTTGCCTCCATTCGTACCCATAGACAGTTCTTTTTGTATCATTCCAACAAGGTTAGATTTACCAGAACCCCATCCTCCATCAATACCTATAATGGTGCAATTATCATCATTTCGTATCTCATCGGAAATTTCTATAGCCAGCTTTCGATGAGCACCACCTTCAAACAAGTCATCATTACAAGGTACCTTACTTAAAAGTTTACCTTTTCTCATTGTTTTCATTTATAAAATCTTCAAAAGTTATATTTAACTTTCTTCTTCTCCTTACAGACATCTTACATTAGATTAGAAACTACCTCTAGTAAGCTAATAGGATATTTCATTTAACCAAGCTTTTCTGCTTGTTTATATATTGTGAGAGCAGCCTATCGATGTCGTCAACAGTTGTAGGATTATCTTCTTACTAACTATCATCGATGAAAATCTATCATAGAACAATTTAACATATATGATGGAGTTTTTCACCCTTCGAGACAATCATTCAGGATATCAGCCATCGACTCCTCAAACTTTCTGAGGGTGAACTTATCATTAAACTTGCGATAACCATTTTTACCCATTCTCATTCTTTCCTCAGGATGAATAAGAAGATATTCTATCTTATCTGCAAGAATATTGACATTTCGCTTACTTACTATAAATCCAGTTTCACCTTCATCGACAATATCAGAAATACCACCTTCGTCAGTTGCTATACAAGGAAGAGCATGCTCCATAGCTTCAAGCAAGACTAACCCAAATGCCTCATTCAATGTTGGGAAAATGAAAATATCTGCATTTTCGAAGAACGCTTCTTTCTCCTCATTATATTTTTTCCCATGGAAATAAGCTAGAGTCAACCTTGCCCCCACACATTAGTTTTGTAAACTATTTGCAAAGCGGTTTTCAAATGACTTTAGAGTGAAATCTTCTTTGAATCTTCTATATCCATCCTCTCCCATTTTCTTTCTCAATTCACTATCATCAAGAAGCTTAGATATACTTTCTACAAATGCATCGGTATTGCCAGGCTCACATACAAAACCATTTTCGCCATTCTTGATTTCAGCAGTAACACCACCTACATCAGAAGCAACAATTGGAAGTTTAAACTCCATGGCCTCCAAATTTACTAAAGGAAAGGCTTCATTCAGAGACGGAAAAACGAAAATATCAGATTTGCGATATTCCTCATTTTTCTCTGCCCCATATTTCTTGCCTAGATAAACAGCCATATCATTCAAACCTCTTTTCTCTACCTCCTCAGCAAAACGAGCAGCATCAATCTCAGCAGTTTCACCTCCAACAAAGTTACAAATAAAAGAATATCTCCTTTCCTTCAAGATCTTTAACGCATCAAGAAGTACTAATACTCCCTTATCAACTAGTAAATTAGATAAAAACAACAACTGAGGAATAACGTTATTTCGCTCGGAAGTTGGTTCTACGTCTAATGATGTTGGAATACCATTAGGACAAATAAATACATTTTCTCTCTTAACATACTTCTCAACATCCTGATATAATGCATCAGCCAATAGAATGACCTTAATATTCTTGAAGAATATGCGATATAGCTTATCATCAAGCCATTTGTCTTGACAAGTAGCCACACCCTTATTATGGTAATGCACTATCACCTTATAACCCAGGAGTTTTATCAGTTCTACAACCACAAAATCCTTGTAAAAAGCTCCTCCATGAGAATTAGGAGTTACATATACCATTTGCGGATGAATACTAAAAAGACTTTTCACTATTCTAGCGAGCAGACAAACGATTTTCCACAACTTCTTAATACCACCCTTACCTATATCCTGAAGGCTTTTGGCCGTGGTCAGGTTTATATAATGGCATTCAAATTTATCATTAATCAACTTACTGTCATGGATGTACTTACCCATCATAGCAGCACCATGCACTGGTGGAGGCATGTGCATAATAAATAAGATTTTACTTTTCATATTGTATCGAATCTAGACTAATAGAAAATTGGCCAATTCTATTGCCACTTCTATAATGTTTTCTATCACTACCAAAGTAAGAGTTATCTGTTGCGAAATATACATTTAGAATTCCATCTTTCAAATAAGAAGTCGGTTTGTATATACCCGAACGCTTTATTAAAGGGTTCTTGCAAACAGAAAAATGCACCCCATCTTTACTTTTTGCAATCCACAGATACTTAAAGTGATCATGAATTCCATAGAATGTCCTATAAGAAGTATCTAAACCATTAAAAAGCATGTAATAATAACCATCATGATAGAACATATCTCCATGATACACTTGCTGGGTATGAGGCCAATTTATGAATCGGTCAAATTTAAATGAAGTTAATTCATCATTCTCGTTCTCCCAAATTTCAATATTCTCCGTAGTATATCCTATGGTTTTATGACCTTTAAATGAATTCCATCGATAATTTATCATATAGACTTTAAGCTTATCGTCCATTTGGATAACCATAGGACAAGCTGACATTCTGTCTGTTTTGATAATATCAATCGGTTCACTCCATTTATCACCCACATATTCTTGAAGAATAATCTTAGAAAGATAGTCTGGTCCTTCCTGCTTTCGTGTCATCAGGTAAGTTTTATCTTTCCATTTAAACAGTACAGGATCTGAATTGTAATGTGCCTCCTCCGGTAAACAAATTGGGTTATTATCAACCAAATTGAAACGAGTTGCAACTTGATTATCCTTCATAACAGCCTTAAACAAATAAGGATTTTCAAAACCAACACCACCATCTTCTAAAAGTTGGGGATAAGGTGTAGCCGCTACCAGCATACCATGATTATCTAATAAAATGGAAGGATGAGTGATATCTTTATGCCCCTGAATATCGAGTTCAAATGAACACCATCTAATATTACTTTTATCTATCAATCCTTTTCGTTCATTTGTCAATGTATTAACAACCCTTCTGATACTTTTTAAAACTCCCGGTTTAGAGGATTTATAAACACAGTAAAGGAATGCAACCAAAAACAACAGAACCAGTAACAAAATACCTACTATTTGCATAACAATTGATGTCTATATTTTAAATACATATTAATTAATCTACTTTTTATCCTTACTGGCAAAGAATCATAATGCATCACTTGTCTAGTAATTCGTGAGTCTAAATTTCCAACTGGAGGATATTTAAATCCATGGCCTACTGTTTCATCATAAACAAATTTATATCTGCAATATTCAGGACAATGCGTTCCAGTACCACCATACCCAGCATTTTTCACCAAACTACGATTTGGCAAAACAGTATATCTACGTTGAACAAATTGAGCATAACAAAAGCGGATAGCCCAAGAATGATTTTCACCAGTTTTCCACCCCTTCAACATTCTGAACACATCAGATCCTTGAAACTGTTTGAAAGCAATTCTGTTTTTCTCTACAGAATCCCAATCCTTCAATTCCCAATCAACAGTATTCCATCTATCTTTCCATGTCGCCCATCCCCAAGAATCTGTACGGGTATAAAGATAAGCGTCATATTCATAATCATCCGGAAAATCAACTTTATACGCATCTCCACAAACAGAGAAAATTTTATCCTCGTTCTGATATTTCTCTAATCCTTGATTCATAAAGTTCAGGAAATTAGGCATCAAAACCAAGTCATCTTCCAGTACAATTACCTTACTATATTGATTAATTACTTGACTTACCCCTCCTATAATAGAGTCAGCAAGTCCTTTATTTTTCTCGGAAAAAGTATAGTGGAGAGATTTAAAGCCTTTAATTGACTTTACATACTCTTTTACCTTTTCTACTTTTTCCTTTTCTCCCGCTTTTCCTTCACGTGATCCATCCACAAAGACGAAAAGATCAGAGAACTTCGCTTCCTCATTATTCAAAAGTGAAGCTATTGTATTTTTAAGCGCATTTGGACGATTAAATCCAAATACCACTATTGGAGCATACGACATATAACTAATATTAATTAATTTTATTTTTTACATATAAGTCTACAATAAATAAATTACTAGCCTAAAGCACTTTTATCTAAAATAATCAAATGCATTAAAACTCGTTTTCATTTTATAATAGTAACTTTTTTCTTCTATAGAAGAAAATACTGAACAATATTTTTCATATGGAGCAGTATCTTCAGAAATAAACAAATCATTGATTCCTCTAGCAAATGGCTGGTAAAAAATAAAAACGCAGGCAAATACGTATAATAATTTATTATTTTTAATTTGTCCGAACAATGCATCAACACATACAAAATAAAACAATATAAAATATGAAGCTATTCTAAATAAAATAGGCATAAAAGAAGCTGCAAAAAAATCAAAAATTATAGACACTACACCTAAATAGAAATAAAGAACTTCTATTTTCTTGGTTTTAAATATTTTGGCATACAGAACAAAAATCAAGACAAAAGTCCTTATAGCTGCGGTATAAGAAAATGACACATGAGAATCAATAGCCTTATAACGTTCTATAGAGCTATCACCTAGTCCACCAAAAATAGAAGTTATGGAATCCAAACTATATAATGCTATAACGCAAAATAATACAAATAAAAAAAACACTTTACTGTTATAATTATTTTTTCTAATAATATAATCTATAACAGGTAAAATAAAGAACACTACCACGCCAGAGTGGAAACCAAACCCGACCAACACCAAAAGATAATATAAGATATACTTATTCTTAAAGTAAAATAATAATGCATAAAAACAAAAAGCTAGAGCAAAGCCTTCACGCATCATTTGCATTCCGGGACCAAAATACATGGAAGAAAAGAAAATAAATAATAAATAAAAGCGCCTCAAATTCAACTTTCTCAACAACAAATATAAAGAATGATAGAAGAGAATTGAATGTAAAATCTGAACTAAGACAAAATCAGGATATATTGATTTACAAATACTATTTATAAGAGTATATAATGGTTGAAACCTAAAAGAACTAAAATCTAACAAAGACAATTTATCAATAGGGGGAATAAAATCGAAAGCTATCATGTAATTAATAGTATCAATACCTACCCCATACCTAAATGCCACTAATAATGCTAGGAGGAAATACAACACATTAAAAGAAATAATATAGAACTTTGCCTTTTTAAAAAGCTCAAAACATAATGTTATAGGCATAAACACTATGAACAGTATCTGGTATAAAGACTCTAACATAATTTCTAAAATAAGCTCAGAATATAATTAAAATTTAATCTAAATTGTTCTTCATTATACATAGAATATAATATATTACGATTATGGGACTTTTCCTCCTCCGTTAAGGGAGTATTTATTTCACAAGTCGAAAGGTCATTTTGTATGGAATATACATATAATCCCAGCTTTTTCAAAAAAGTAAATACTGGAGAGGTATTAGAAAGGAAAACCTTACATCCCATATTCAAAGCTGTATTAATATTACCCATAGCTTGTTGTCTTTCATGTCCAAAAACAGCAATAGAACATGATCCAATAATGCGTTTATAATCTGCAAAAGGCATGAAATTTAAAATTGGAACAAATTGGTTGTGAAAATCGTTCTCATAAGATTCCATTATAATCTGTTTCTGCACTTTCCATCCACCATAGCTAAGAGGAACTATAATTTTTCTATCCCCAATATTTAGTTTTTTCAAATATTGAAGTATTTCTAAATGATTATTCGTCTCTGCTGCAGAATTTCCTATTAAAATATTATCGCCAATATAATCTTCCTTCTTTCCTCTAGTTTCAAAAGAATCTAAAGACGTATATTGAAATTTTACTTTTCCACCTTTATAATCATTTTTTTCTTTTAGCAAATCATATTCATAATCTAAAACACCAGAAAAATAGTCTGTTCTATACATAGCCTTGTAGGCTAAAGACTCTAAAGGAAGAGAAAGTATTGTTTTTAAAACATGTTTAATACGAACAGTAAATGGTTCTTTTATCATAGAGGTGAGAGGTCCTATTAAATTAGGAACTTCAATAAACGGATTTCGCATAGGGTAAGTATACAAATCATAACCCATGGCAAACCAAAACACTTTTATGCGCTTTGGAATCAAACTAATAACAGTCGAAGGACACTCTTTTATGGAATACAAAAAAACAGCATCATAATCACCTTGAAACGCTTTAAATAAAAAAGTTAAGGCAGAGATAAAATTTACATTTTCCGCTTTTTTTATATATTTAAAATGTTTTTTTATACCTAACCATGTCACTATCAGATATTCATTTTTACATTTATTTTTCGTGATATATTCATTTACTTCTATAACATCATCAAAAAACTTTTCATCAAAAATCACATGTGCAATTGTTTTCATCATTTTATATATTTAGATAAGAAACTACTTGTTATTAAACGTAAAATCATATTTTTGATTTCTAAATATTCAGTCTGTTTGACTATTTCGCAAATGGTTATAAGAACCACAAAGCCTATAACAACTTGGAACAGTAATATTAACCAATAACTAACAGGCAAATACTTCAAAAAATAAACAGATAAAGTTATAATAAGAGCGATACAATATGATGGTGCAACATCAGATAATTGCTTAAAAGAAGAATAACCCAACATTTTACCTGTATACCAAGAATTGAGAAAAAAACAAAGAAAGCCAGTAAATATCGAAGCCACTAACATCCAATAAATACCCACAAATATACCAATACAAATTGGAATCATTGCTATGATTTTCTTTACCAACTCTAATTGTAAGAAGATATCACTTCTTCCTTGTATTTGAAGCATATTTAAATTAATTGAATGCAACGGATAAAGTGACATAGAAATACATATCAAAGGTAAATATGAAGCTGCTTCATGCCATTTTTGTCCTATAAGACAATATATAACAGGTTCAGAAACTGCAGCCAAAGACAACATACAAATTGCACTCACAAACATCGTTAATTTAATAACTTTTCGATATCCTTCAAGCATTCGTTTTTTATCATCTTGAATTTCAGCTAAAGCAGGATAACTTACTCGCTGAACTATCGAAGTTAGATTTGAAGAAAACAAATTTGCATATTCATTAGCTCGAGTGTAATGACCTAAAGTAGAAGGAGCATAACATCTTCCTATAACAACTTGATATAGTTGATTCCATACATTATTCAGTATACCACTAGCCAATAGTTTCCATCCAAATCCCCACATATACTTGAAACTAGCCTTATAGAATGTACACTTGGGCCACCATTTATTCAATATCCATAAGCATAAAGTATATAATAACTGCTTAGAAAGTTGTTGAGCTACTAAAGACCAAACCCCATATCCCATAAATGCCAAAGCAATGCCTATCACTCCACTAATTATAGCAGAAACAAGAGAAGCTTTTGTTTTGGTCTTGAAATCGATTTTCTTTGTTAGAATTGTTACTTGAGTGATAGATAATGCATTAAAAAAGAGTATCAATCCAGTGGCTCTTACTAATGCTATTAATTCTACACGATGAAAGAAATCAGATACAAACGGAGCACTTACAAAAAGAAAAATATACAATACTATGCTAATTGCCATATTGGTCATAAACATTGTGTTGTAATCCTCATCTGTCACATCTTTCTTTCTAATTAAGGCATTACTAAATCCGCTATCAACAATGCCGTTGAGAACTGTTGTAAAAATTAAGCAAATACCTATCAATCCATATTCATCAGGAGAGAGAAGGCGTGCCAACACCAAACCGACGATGAAAGTTACTCCCTGCCCAAGAAAGGCATCAGCAGCACTCCATCCCACTCCCTTTATCGTTTTATTCTTTAATGATTCCTGTCGCATAATCCTATTCTATTGCATCTTTAATAGCCTGATAATTCCATTCCTGTTTTCTAAATCCATAGATATCAGTAACCCATTTTTTCATTGCTAAATGCGTTCCAACTCCTTGCAATATAGTCGGACATTTATCAATGTGCTTTACTGTTGAATTATACAGAACAACGATTTTAATTTTTCCTGCATCATAGCTATTTTTAGCTAAACAGCATTCATAATCTACATAACTTCTGTCGTCTAAGGATGTATATCCATTCAAACAATGTAGAATAGGGAATGAAACATGTTTACTGCAAAGATAACAAGCACCACTTCTTAATGATTTTGTATGATCCCCTACAATTAAAAGAAATGTTTTAGAAATACTCATTCTTTGGCATAAAGACCGTTTAATAGAACAATTCAAACTATCATCACTTGATACTGTTGCTTCATGTACATCAACAAAATTTAATCCCCAGTATTTACTAGAATTCCACTTCATTAACTGTTGTACAGCATCAAAATCTCCATCCCAATCACCTGCAATATAGGTTTTGGTTCGTTTTGACTGATTCCAAATACTTACCATAAACTACAAACCTTTCCAGCAGTTAAATAAATGCTCTATAATATTTAAATTAATTTCTTTTTTAAGTTCATCCCCATAGAGAATCACATGAACGCCACCATTAATCGAAACTTCTGAATTTTGACCTGCACGTATAATGGTATTGAGCAATTGCATTTTTGTTAGTTTCACCCCAGCTTGTCCTCCACCCAATAACGGAAGATAAACAGGGTTAGCATCAGACAATTGCTCCATTTCATAAAACAGCTTCTGTATAATAATAGGATACTCCGGTAATTTTATATCCACATGTTCATTCTCATTGAAACGAGTAATAGCAACTAACAAATACATTTTATTCTCTATAATCAACCTAATACATGTGCCAAGAGGATAAGGAATTTGAGGTAAATCTTTTACCATATTACGTTCCCTGCAGCTACCAAATAAACGTTCTTTTTTTGAAAGTGCTTCACGTATCATGAAATCTATTTTAGAAATTTGTCCTTGATATTTCCTTAAAAATAGGCCATGAACTGTATTAGGAGCAACTATGCCATCTCCTAAATGTGTATCAAAATATTCATTTACAGGAATGACTTTAATACCACCTTGAGCGAACAGATCACCATAAGAAACTGTAAGTTTAGTAGTTTTTGTCAAATCCAAAGTCAGCTTATCTGTTTTTGCCCACAAAATCCAAAAAGCATACACTAAACTAACGAATGATATTAATCCAAATATCCACACTCCATAACTATCTAAAATGCACTTTACTGCAGGAATAAAAAACAAAATATTCTTTATCGTCAAGGAAACAGCAAGTGCAGCCATCATTCTAGTCAATATCAAACGCCAATATAAACATACATTTTTCATCATATAAACAATTTATTTTTTATTTTCTTTCGAAACTCTATGTATGCAGAAAGGACACCATTGCATAAAGACGGAAAATCAGTACACATAATAGCATAACGTTCGCGATATAAATCATCGGGTAAGTCATGACTTTCATGCCAGACATAGAATCTTCGTTTCTTTATATCATCTATTTCATTCTGATTTTTACCCTCTAGAGACTCATCATTCCTATTAAACCGGCTAGGAAAGTAGTATCTTCCCAGAAACAGCATTAAATTAGCAACCGAGTCACATAACTTGGAAAAACTATCTTGCAAATCATCGTCTATAAAATGATTCTTCACAAATTTATTATGATATTCAAGATTTTCTAAAAAGTCAACTTGATAATCATTGTATTTCTGCATCCTAAGCATAGATTCTATTACGGATGTAATTTCTTGTTCAGACCATATTCCATCAATATAGGCAAACTGATGTTTATCAAACTCTTTTGCCTCATTGCTATACCCATCATCTTTTTGTCTTGGAGTTTTACCTCCATCATTTGTATGTTTCTGTATAAGAGCAAGTGCAGACAAAAAATTATCTTTATGAGGATTCCATTGCTTTGCTGTTTTTATTGGCAGACTTAGTATCTGGCATAAATTCTCCTGAAGGGTATCTAGGGCAGAAGTTTTATCTATTTTTATCGATTTATCTAAATTCAAAAGCCATCCGATATTGTCAAAAGTACTATCAGGCAGGACTATCTGAATTATTTTCTTCTTGAGAGCCCATGCAGCTCCCACTTCATTTTGACAAATTTCACTTTGCTTATAACTCTGCGACACCATGCATAATATGATTTGTGAGTCTTCAATATTCACCTTTATATATTCAGCAATATTATCACCAGCATCAATCCCAGTTTCTGTAAAAGAAGTACAAACTATATTATCATCCGTCAAACCTATACCAGCTATAAGTATATGTGTTTTAAATGCATTTACAATATCAGAGTCATTTGAGCAATGACTTATAAACACTTGCTTGTTCATCTTTTTATCGTATTTAGCAATACACTCCGTGCTTTGTTTCGCATTTCTCATTTCCCCTAAAATAGAACGAGCACTTTTCAGAGAAGCAAGTTTTCTGTCATTCTGTACAACATTTGATACTTGATTTATACGATTTTTTAAAGCAACCTCCAATTGCTTAATTTCATCTATTTGATCATAGCCCTCAAAAACACTATGATTACATAGTTCATTAAGAATAACGATTTGTTTTTCCAATGAAAAACATCTCAAATAGTCATAAAGCAGAGTTCGCTTATTGGGTTCTTGCTCTATTCTAATCGTATCAGGAATTCTCACACCATAATCAATACTATAAGCATTCATCAACTTTGAGATTTTTCCACCTGTCAAGGGACTATTAGTAGAAGCAAGTACATCAGCACAATGTTGCAAGAAGACATTATCAAATTTATCCATAAAAAATATTATAAAATTAGACAGGAATGTGTTTCGTGAATTTCATCAAAGCCACACTTAATATATGCAACGCTCTTTGAAGATCCTTCTTTTTCAATACATAAGCTAGTCGGACCTGGTCTTTCCCTAAATCAGGATTAGAATAAAAACCAGCAGCTGGCGCCATCATTACCGTTTCACCAGTACAACCCTCTGGCGTCTCAGCATCCTTATAAACGAAATCAGTAAGACACCATGCACAAAAATTCTCGGCATTATCTACTGGGAGTTTGGCTACAGTATAGAAAGCACCCATTGGTACTGGCGTATAACAGCCAGGAATGCGATTGACACCATCAATAAGACATTTGCGACGCTCAACATACTCATCATATACTTCACGAGAATATTGCTCGGTTCCCTCAATAGAGGCTTCAGCAACCAGTTGTCCTATCAAAGGAGGACTTAGTCTTGCCTGACAGAACTTCATCACCGTCTTGCGAACACGCTCATTCTTGGTAATCAATGCTCCTATACGGATGCCACATTCAGAATATCGCTTAGATACAGAATCTATCAATACCACATTCTGCTCAATACCTTCAAGATGCATCGCGGAAATATAAGGTGACCCTGTATAGATGAATTCACGATACACCTCATCAGAAAAGAGATAAAGATTATACTTCTTCACCAAATCTCTGATTTGATTCATCTCTCTCTGAGTGTAGAGATAGCCCGTAGGATTGTTCGGATTACATATCAATATAGCCTTGGTACGCTCATTAATGAGTTTCTCAAACATCTCTACCTTTGGAAGACAAAAGCCCTCCTCTATGGTAGTTGCGACTGTACGAATCACAGCACCAGCCGAAATGGCAAAACTCATATAATTTGCATAAGCAGGCTCTGGAACTATAATCTCATCACCAGGATTCAGGCAGCTCATAAAAGCAAAAAGTACCGCCTCTGAGCCGCCTGAAGTAATGATGATTTCATCTGCATTGAGCTTAATCTGATAACGCTCATAATACCCCACAAGCGCTTGACGCAAGGAACCATACCCCTGGGATGGGCTATATTCCAAGATTTTTCGATCAATATTCTTCAAAATATCAAGCGCCTTCTGTGGGGTTGGCAAATCAGGTTGCCCTATATTAAGACGATAAATCTTAACACCTCTATCCTCGGCCAGATATGCCAAAGGTGCCAATTTTCTAATAGGAGACTCTGGCATTTCAATTCCTCGCTGAGAAATCTGCAACTTTTTTTTCATATCGCCATTAACATATGTTTCTAATCATATTTCTCTCCGAAATGCAACTTTTCTTAATCTTCGTAATCTTTTCTGGTTCCCCAAAGTAACTTAAATCGATTTTCCTGCATTTCTTTTTTAAAATCATTAAGCCAATCTATATAAGAAAACTTCGGACTATAGCCTAATTCTTTTATCGTTTTAGAAATATCTAGATGATTAAATAAGGCATTTGGCTTCTCCGGAAGATATACTTTATTTGATTTTTTTCCTTCCGTAAACACATCAATTATACCATCTATCTGCTCTTCTAATGAAATTTGCTTGGAACTACCAACATTGTAAATTCCTCCTTGCAAAGAAGATTCTATACAATTCTGTATGAGCTGAGTCAAATCCTTTACGTATAACATTTCTTTGCTTCTAGTAGGATCTCCCCAAACCTCAATATCTTGACCAGAAGAAGCCCTATCCATAAGCAATCTAAAAGAAATCATTCTTTTAATACCATCTACATGATAATAAGGATTAGGGTGATACATATATACATTAAAGAAGCGTAAAATAAAACGCGAAATGCCAAAAGTATTATGATAATACTCAGTAATATCAATGGCAGCATTTTTTGCTATAGTATATATAGAATGGTCTGTTGAAGGAGGAAAACTTCTTTGAGCATCAGCAGGCATAGGAGTTGTTGTATTTTGAAGATACCATAAATCTGCAGGTGTCTGAGCTGAAATTATTTTTTTACAACCAATAGAATTCATATACTCAAGAACATTCAATTGTCCCATAGTAAAGGAACTAATATACATTCTTGGATCATAGCTACGCGCAGGTAGAACACCTGCAAGATTAACAACGGCCTCTATTTTTACCTTTGGAAGAACATCAAAAGATTTATAGTCAGATATATCCACACTATAATAAGAGATTCCATATTGCTCAAAGAATCCATTATCATTTTTACGATGTCCAACAGCAATAACATTGTATTTACCTGTATCATGTAAATGGAGTACCGTATAGGATCCAATACCACCTGTTGCGCCAAAAACTATAATATTTTTCATCATTTTATAAATATTTTAAGCCAAGAAGACTGATTTGTTATCGCTTTCTCTAAATCTTGTGCATTATCAAAACGAAGCACCAAAGTTCCTATTGCATCATTAGCTGCTTCAAAACCATGAACAAAATCTCCTGTTTTTACCCAAAGATCTTTTTCTATGATATCTGCAGGAAGAGAAGGATCTATATGTATATCCTCAAACACTCCATCTTTATCAGCATGAAGTATTATCTCTGCCCAATGCCCATTATACGGCTTCTGTTCTATAACATCTGGCTCATCCCCCACCATTGCTCGTGTTATGGCAGTTATCATATCAACACCTGTTGCATAGCGAAGCATTTCACATAGTCGATTACCACCTCCACGTGGAGTTAGTTCCATTATATATGGTTTATTATTTGGACTTACTCTTGTCTCGATATTAAAAACTGAAGTTTTTAAACCTAGAAGAGTAATTAGTCTCTGAATCTCACTTTTAAGATACTCTTCTTCTTCCTTAGTAAAAGTTGAAGGCCAAGAATAAGCTGCAGGAGTATAAGGGTTTGTTGCATTAGGGTCAAAACGTTGTGCACAAAAACTTACGAATCTTAACTTACCATCTTGAGCATAACTATCTGTATCAGATGAACAACCTTTCTTTTCCAGGAACTCTTCTATGATTATATGACCACTAATTGTATATTTGAAAGCATAAGTAATAGCAGTCATTAATTCGTCTTCTGAATCTACACGAGTACAACCTTTACTTCCTGCAGAGTCGGTTGGTTTTACAATAAGAGGATATGAGAATTTAGAACGTGATTCCCACGCTTCTTCCTTACTTGCAAAGCCAAAAGCCCAAGGTACATTGAAGCCATTTTCTGTTAAGAAAGCACGGAACTTATCCTTATTTTGAAGTATCTCAACAGACTCAAATGGGCCAAATGATGGTAATCCCATCTTATTCTGCACATATGAAGCAGCAACAACACCAGGATCCACACCAAAAGACATTATACCATCTATCTGCTTTTCTTGTGCAACCTTCAAAACGGCCTCCTTGTCAATAATGCTTACATTGACATATTCATCAGAATATTTATGGGCAATATTATTTGGAAGATAATCAGCTGTAATTACATAATAGCCTTGTTCATGAGCAGCTTTAATTACAGGGAGCAAATATCTTATGCCTCCTAAGAGCATTATTTTTTTCTGTTTCATTATTTTCCTATTTAATAATACAATTCAAAGTTCTCAGAATATCCTCATCACTCAAAGCATGATGCATTGGCAAGCAGATTACGCTATCTGCCATCTTATGAGCATTTGGCAAATTTGTTGGATCAGCACTCTCCAAGCCACGATAGGTAGAGAACTCACTAATCAATGGATAGAAGTAACGACGACCCAACACATTCTGTGACTTCATCTTTGCATACAGTTCATCACGAGTCATACCATACTTCTGAGCATCAATGAAGATTGGGAAATAGCTATAGTTATGACGAACACCAGGCATATCATCGAAGAAGGTAATGCCCTCAACATTGCGCAAAGCCTCACGATACTTGATAGCTACCTGATGACGAGCCTCAATAGCGGCATCCACCTGCTTCAAATTCAACAAGCCATACGCACTACGCATCTCATCCATCTTGCTATTGATACCAGGACCAACGACCTCAGTCTCTCCTGCAAAACCGAAATTCTTCAAGTAATCAATACGTTTCTTAGTTTTCTCGTCATGCATCACCATGGCACCACCTTCGATGGTGTTATACACCTTAGTAGCATGGAAACTCAAAGTACTAATATCACCAGCATTCAAGATACTCTCACCATTTACTTCTACACCAAAAGCGTGAGCTGCATCATAAATAACCTTCAAGCCATACTTATCTGCAATATCCTGAATAGCCTTGGTATCGCAAGGCTTTCCATATACATGCACAGGCATAATGGCGGTAGTCTTAGGAGTGATGGCTGCCTCAATCTTGTTTGGATCAAGATTACCTGTAGCAGGATCAATATCAACAAATACAGGCTTGCAACCATTCCACCAAATACTGTGGGTAGTAGCTACGAAACTATAAGGTGTAGTAATAACTTCGCCAGTAATACGAAGTGCCTGCAATGCTGTAAGCAATGGCAAAGTACCATTGGTAAAGAGACTCACGTATGGAACTTTAAGGTACTCGGCAAGAGCTGCCTCCAACTTATGGTGATAATCACCATTATTTGTTATCCACTTGCTGTCCCAGATTTTCTGGAGTTCAGCATGAAAATCATCCAAATTTGGCAGTAACGGAGAGGTTACTGTTATCAATTTCTTATCCATAAGATATATGATTTAAATATTTTATTGTATACTATTCAACTCATTCTATACAAAACAGAATGATTATATTATATTCTTTTGACTATAATCCTTTTACGAAAAGCTACCGGGATACATTCTACGATATTCCTCATTCAAATAAGCAACTTCCGCATCAGTATATGCAAAAGGTAAATCATCAAGATCAGTTGCCATCTCTTTAATAACTAGCAGTATAAATCCACGTTGATATCGAATGGACTATCAAAATCCTTCAACTTCGCATGCTTCGTATCTTTCTCTGAGAGATTGGCATGCTCTGTTGGGATCTTCCAATCGATACCGAGCGTATCATCAAGAATAGAGATTCCACCATCTGCTTCCGGATGATAGAATTCATCACACTTATATTGAAAAACGGCAGTTTCACTTAACACAGCGAAGCCATGTGCAAAACCTCTTGGAATAAAGAACTGCAAATGATTATCTTCAGTTAATTCTGCAGAAACGTACTTGCCATAAGTAGGTGAACCTTTACGAATATCAACAACTACATCAAGTACCCTTCCTTTTACGCAACGAACCAACTTACTTTGAGAGTATGGTGGACGCTGAAAGTGCAAGCCTCGTAGCACTCCATAAAAACTCATACTTTCATTATCTTGACAAAAGTTTATCTTGTGTCCTATAATAGGAGAAATCTTGTCATTGAACTCTCGCTCATTAAAACTCTCCAAAAAGTAGCCTCTATCATCACGAAAGAGGTTAGGTTCTATCATGAGAACGCCTTCAATATCTGTCTTTATTATATTCATTGTTTTTAATATTCTAAATTCTTTTTTAATGTTTGTTCTTTCTCTTCAAGTATTGAAAGGAGATACTTGCCATAGCCATTCTTCAGCATAGGCTGAGCATTCTCTCTCAATTGTTCTGCGGTAATCCAACCCTGACGGTATGCGATACCTTCCAAACAAGCAACCTTCAAGCCCTGGCGCTTCTCCAGGACCTCAATAAAGGTGGATGCTTCAGAAAGGGAATCATGGGTTCCGGTATCGAGCCAGGCAAATCCTCTTGCCATGGTCTGTACCTTCAGCTGCTTATCCTTCAGGAACTCCTGGTTCACTGTTGTAATTTCCAACTCACCACGAGCGGATGGCTTAATATGTTTGGCTACTTCCACCACCTTGTTAGGATAGAAGTAAAAGCCCACCACTGCATAGTTACTCTTAGGATACTGGGGCTTCTCTTCAATGCTGAGACAATTGCCTTGCTCATCAAACTCGGCTACACCATATCGCTCAGGATCGCTTACTCGATAACCAAATACAGTAGCTTTGTTATTCTGCTCTGCATCTACTACAGCCTGATGCAACATCTGGTTCAAACCAGCACCATAGAAGATGTTATCTCCCAAAACAAGGCAAGCAGAATCATTACCGATGAACTTCTCACCGATAATGAAAGCTTGGGCTAAGCCATCTGGTGATGGCTGCTCTGCATATTCAAACTTCACACCTAACTGGCTTCCATCGCCTAAGAGGCGCTTGAAGCCTGGTAAATCAAATGGTGTTGAAATAATGAGTATTTCACGGATACCTGCCAACATCAATACTGATATTGGGTAATATATCATCGGTTTATCAAAGATTGGTATCAGCTGCTTGCTGATACCCTTTGTGATAGGATACAAACGAGTACCGCTACCTCCTGCTAATACTATTCCCTTCATTTTAAGCTCTTGTTAAAAAACTCAACTTGTTTTCTATGAGTTTTTTGAAAACTCTAAAGCGGACGGTTAAGGAATCGAACCTCAAACCAGGCTTTCGCCTTTGGCTATAGCTATCAAGTTCTTTGAACTAAGATTTCATTCCGATCTACTTTGTTTGTACCGTCCAGTATAGCCATAGTCCACCCAAGCAAAATCATCAAAAAATTATAAATTTTCATCATATCATTCAGTTTTGTTATAAAGTTAAAGAAACATATTGTTGTCATTATAAAAGAAAAGAATGTCAACGAAACATCACCAGACAATAGGAATGAAATTATATTCAAAGAAACAGTTGATCATTTTAAATTAGTCCCTGCGGAAAATATCTCTCGTATAGACCTTTTCCTTCACATCATCTAAACAAGAATCATAGCGATTGGCGATTATCGCATGGCTCTGCGCCTTGAATGTTGCTATATCATTCACTACCTTGCTGCCAAAGAAAGTGCTACCATTTTCGAGAGTTGGCTCATAGATAATCACCTCTGCTCCCTTTGCCTTGATACGCTTCATGATGCCCTGGATGGCAGACTGGCGGAAGTTATCGCTGTTTGACTTCATGGTCAGGCGATAAACACCAATCACACAGTTGTGCTCCTTGCTGGCATCATAGCTGTTGGCATCGGCATAGCTGTAATAGCCTGCCTTCTGGAGTACGGCATCAGCGATATAGTCCTTACGGGTGCGGTTGCTCTCTACGATTGCCTCTATCAGGTTCTCTGGAACATCGGCATAGTTTGCCAGGAGCTGCTTGGTATCCTTTGGCAAGCAATAACCACCATAACCGAAGCTTGGGTTGTTGTAATGGGTGCCGATTCGTGGGTCGAGACCTACGCCATCGATGATTGCCTTGGTATCGAGTCCCTTTACCTCTGCGTATG
>ERZ1026862.923-NODE-923-length-19044-cov-41.039286_pt1 | contig 19044 bp, 10 predicted proteins | sample MGYA00380161_ERZ1026862 | MGnify/ENA primary metagenome ERZ1026862 (study PRJEB33269, sample SAMEA4719797) | human gut metagenome | biome: human-associated habitat; feature: organic feature; material: feces | place: Cameroon | collected 2013-10 ... | reverse complement strand
TGACCACACTGGTCAGACTGGATTCAAAATATGCCCCTTTTTAAAGTGGGCTCATTTACTCAAGTTTCGCATGTAAGCTCCACACGCCCTGAAAGGGCAGAAGCCCCTAGCCCAGGGCATCGCCCTGGGTTATTATGGACGCAACCCTGTCGCCCTGTAAGGGCAAAAGCTTTAAAGAACCGGGCTATTTATAAGGCTTTTGCCCTTACAGGGCGCCTTGCTGATTACCATTATCCCCAGGGCGATGCCCTGGGCTAGGAGCTTTTGGGCCTTCAGCCCGTTCTTGAACCACATGCGAAAGTTCAATAAATAAGATGACCTTGCGTTTTGCAAGGTCATCTTTTTGCGTTTTTTTTGTATCATAAACCTTTTCTCTTGTAACTTTTGAGCAAAAACACGGGTAAAGAATGCAAATTCTTGCTTTTTTTTCTTTTTTCTGAAAGAAAAAATATAATTTTGCAGGATGAATAATTCATGTAAATAACAATTATATATACAATCATAAGCCAATGAAACGTTTTATGCTCTTTTCAATCATTTGCATCGTCCAGATGCTGACATGCTTTTCTCATGCTGTCACAGGACGACTTTATACATCCAACGACATGTCGAGTAGCCTGATTCGATGTATCATACAGGATAAGTATGGTTTCATTTGGGTGGGTACCAATTATGGACTGAATCGTTTTGACGGCTATAAATTCAGTACCTATCTTTGCAATCCAGCCGATACGACAACCATTCAGGACAATGATATCGTAAAACTCTATCCTTACAGCAAAGAGTTCCTCTTTGTGGCAACAAATCGTGGACTCTATAAATATTCCTATCTTACCAATAGTTTCCAGCATATCGTATTGGAAAAGAAAGATGAGAAGATAAGAATCAGTTCTCTTATTGAGGATGGAAAGCATAATCTCCTGATAGGTACATCCGGGTATGGTGCCTATAGGTTGGATATGACTACAGGTAAAGTTACTCGCCTTTCAAGGAAATCAGCAAATTCAGTGGATGATTTCTTTAGTATGTTGTTCTTCGATGATGAGGGATATCTGTGGCAGGCTAATCATACAAAGGTGTTGAGAAAATATAAATACGATGGCAAGTCTATCAAACTGGTAAGTGTATATGAACCTAAAGATCTGTTTGGCATCCGTAAATTATATGCCACAGACAAGAAGGGGTTCTTTGTGGCGCATACGGGCGGCATTATGCGCTATGATTATGCCTCGCATCGTTTCTCACGCTACGATTTCGATTTTTCAGCTCATCAGGGGGCAGGATATATCAGCGCTGTTACCTTGGATAAGTATGGCAATTTATGGTTGGGTACTTCGGGAGACGGTACTTTCAAGATACCGCATGGAAGCAGAAAGGCTTATCGGGTAGAGTTGAATAATCAATCGTTTATCTTTGATAATGCGCATATCAGCGATTTGCTGATAGATAGAGATGGTAATCAGTGGTATGGATGCTATATGAAAGGACTTTTCTTGTCGAATAATGATAAGAATGTGTTCCATCCGGTTTCTTTGGATGAATTGGGGGCTGGTATGGAAACCATTTCGTCTGTAGTGGGAGTTGCTGACGGATTGATGCTTTTTGTGGTCAAAAATCATTGGTTGTATCTCTTGGATGAGAAGACGGGCAATACCAAGCTACTACAAAGTCCTGCAGGACCAATCAAAGTGTACTCGGATTTTCGGAAGAATGTTTATGTATATGGCCGTGATGGCATTTATGAGTATGATTGGAAGCATCAGACTTACCGGTTGTTGCTGCCTGCCAATGGACTTTCTCTAGATGGTATGCAGGTAGATGCTGCTGGTAATATTTATTTTACGAGCCCGGGCAACGGACTTTATGTATGGAATAGGAAGAGTGGCAAGATGACGCAATATCTGATGGATGATAAGCGTCCACACAAAACCATTTGCAATAACTGGATATCGGAGATCAGGTTAGATTCCCGGGGATGGCTCTGGTGTGCAACAACCAATGGTGTGTCGTGCATGGATACCAAAACCGGATATTTTGATGTCATTCTTTCTCGGCCTTTGTTAGAGGGTAAAACGTGCTATTCTACATTAGAACTGTCGGATGGTAAGATTGCTATTGCCACAGAGATGGGGCTTTATCTCTATGACAGGAAAAAACAGCAGACTACCCCTTGGCCTCATTCCGAGAGTATTAGCGGATTGAGAATTTATTCGCTGAAGAAGGATGCCAAGGGAAACCTATGGATGAGTACTGCGCAGGGTATCTGGTGTTATGATAGTAAAGCTAAGTCGTTTTTCTCTTTTGAAAAGGGAAACGGACTCTTGACCAAGGAATATCTGGCTGGAGTAGTAGGTTCTACATCGGATGGGGTTATCTGTTATGGAAACTCCGAAGGATTGACTTATTTCCAGCCTTCTGAGGTAAAGGATTATAATGAGAAAACGTCCGCCATTTATCTGTCGGGTGTGTTGCTTGATGGAAAGATGGCTCCGTTTATTGGAGATAATCTGAGTGTTCCGTCTGATTTCAAGTCGATAGTGCTCAGCTTCTCCCTGCTTGATTATCAGAGCGTGGGTAACATCGTGTTCCAGTATCGCATCAACGGGGGCAAATGGATCAGCAATGCGGCTGGAGACAATAGCTTCAACTTCACTGGTTTGTCGTATGGACATTATCGTATAGAAGTGCGTACCTATTGCAATGGTAAGTACTCCACATATAAAAAGGTGATCAACCTGGATGTGCTGGCACCTTGGTATCTCACAGTTTGGGCGAAGCTCATCTATCTGAGCCTGGTTCTCGGCTTTATGGCTGCTGTCATCTTTATTTATCTGCGCAAGAAAAAAAGAGATCTTGAAGAGGCTAAGATGCAGTTCCTCATCAATGCCACCCACGATATCCGTTCGCCGCTGACGCTGATTATGGAGCCTCTGAAGAAACTGAAGGAGCGATTGGGAAATGCTGAGGAATATCAGGCGGATATTGATACCATCGACCGAAACGCACAGCGACTGCTCACCCTGGTGAATCAGATTCTCGACAAGCGACGCCTGGACAAGCATCAGATGAACCTCTCGTGCAGGGAAACCAACCTGGTGGAGTTTTCGCAGGGTTTGGTTTCGCTCTTCACCTATAATGCCAACCTGCGTGGTATTAATATCAGGCTGGAGATGCCAGAGACGCCTGTGAATGCATGGATAGACCGCAACAAGCTGGATAAGGCGATAGCCAATCTGCTGTCTAATGCCTTTAAATATACGCCTAATGGCGGCGAAATCATCTTCCGCATTGAGAAGCAGGATAAGAAGGTGCTCTTGTATGTGATTGATAGCGGCAAGGGATTGGGAAAGAACGATGATGCCAAAACCCTGTTTGAACGCTTCTATCAGGGAAAGAATTCGGCTGATATGCACCTGGGAGGTTCGGGCATCGGCTTGAATCTATGCCGATCCATCGTAAGGCTTCATGGTGGCGATGTGACAGCACGCAACCGAGAGGACGGAACGAGCGGTGCCTGTTTCATCATAGAATTGCCTTTGGGAAAAGAACATCTTAAGGATAGCCAGATTAATTCAGACTACGTGGTGAATGGAAAGAAACCGCAGAGAGGTGCGGCTAGCAGAAACAGTAAAATCCTGCTAGTGGATGACGATATCGAAATCTGCCGTTATCTCAAGACGGAACTGAGCGACTGGTATCGCTTTGTAATCTGCAACAATGGCAAGGAGGCGCTGAAGCAGCTGCTTTCTGGTGATTTCGACTTGGTGGTAAGCGATGTGGTGATGCCGGAGATGGATGGTATCACGCTGCTTAGAAATATCAAGGGCAATGCCAATATCAGCCACGTGCCAGTCATCATGCTTACTTCCAAATCTGAAATCAGCGATAGGCTGGAGGGTATTAAGCTAGGAGCTGATGCTTATCTGGCAAAGCCGTTCAGTCTGGAGGAACTTCATCTCACGATAGACAATCTCATCGACAATGTACGTCGCCTGAAGGGTAAGTTCACTGGAGCTCTGAAGCAGGATGACAAGGTGGAGAAGGTAGAGGTGAAAGGCTACGATGAGGAGCTGATGGAGCGTATCATGAAGGTAGTGAACGAGAACTTGAGCGATTCTGACTTCAATGTAGAGAAGATGTGTGATGAGGTGGGCGTAAGCCGCACCCAGCTGCATCGTAAGTTGAAGGAGATGACCGGTGTTCCTACCAGCGAGTTCTTGAGAAACATCCGTCTCAATGAGGCTGCCCGATTGATAAGAGAGCGTAAAATCAACATTACTCAGGTTTCATATATGGTGGGATTTGCCAATAACAGTCATTTCTCCACTGCATTTAAGAAATATTTCGGAATGTCGCCTACGGAATATGCGGCAAAATATACTGAGTAAAGTATTTGAAACATTAAAAAAAGTCATTATGATTGTTTATTCGTAATTTTGTAGCGTTAAACGAATAAACAATCATAATGATGAATACAACGAAAATCTTGGCTTTCAGAAAGCCGTTACTGATGATTGTATGGCTGCTTGCCATGCAGGGCGCAGCTTTTGCCCAGAATCTGCGGGAAACTTTCTTTTCTCCCAATGGAAAGATTGAATGGAAGGCTGAGGGTGAGGAAAATAAGGTGAAGGTTTTTGAGGTAGCTTATCGCGATGCCTGTAAAGGAAATAAGGAAAGCCAGGTGCTTCATATTACCGGTTATGGTTTGAATACCAGTGATGGTGGAGGAAGAAATCTGATCTTGAAAAACATTTCCAAACCCAAGTATATTTCGGAGCATTATCAGATGCTCATGGGAAAGAAGAGTGAATGCAAGAACGAGGCGAATGAAATAGTTTATACCTTTGAGGATGATCTGCAGCGCCCGTTGCGCATGGTGGTTCGCCTTTATAATGATGGCGTAGCCTTCCGTTATGAGTTGGAGGGTTTGCAGCATACGTCAATCAAGCAGGATTTGACTACTTATCATATCAGTGAAGGCACGCGCCGGTGGTTTCAGGAATGGACGGAGTCTTATGAGAATTTCTTCCCTTTATCCACTACCGGTAAAGGTGGAAAACAACATTGGGGCTATCCTTGTCTGCGTGAGCAGAATGGTGTGTACTCTCTTATTACTGAAGCTGGTATAGAACGAATCAACAGTGCCTCTTCCTTGAAGAATGGGCAGAATCCGGAGGACTATCATGTGTTCCTGGATGAAAACACACAGCATTATTCGGGTAATTGGAAATCTCCCTGGCGAGTGGTTGTCATTGGAAAGAAGCAGGATCTGATAGCTTCGACCCTGGTAACTGATGTCAGTGCCCCTTGTCGTCTGAAAGATACTTCATGGATTAAACCGGGAAGTGTAAGCTGGATTTATTGGGCTTACAACCATGGCTCTAACGACTTGAATATCATTAAAAAGTATGTAGATATGGCGAAGACCTTGCATCTGCCATACGTATTGATTGATGCAGAATGGGATGAGATGAAGAATGGAGCCACCATCGAGGAGGCTTTGAAATATGCTAAGGATAGGGGTGTGAAGCCTTTGCTCTGGTATAATTCTTCTACTGCATGGATTAAGGCTTGGGGTGCACCAGGTCCTCACAATAGACTGAATGCTCCGGAAAACAGGGAGAAGGAGTTTGCCTGGTTGGAGAAAATGGGCGTAGCTGGAGTGAAGATTGACTTCTTTGCTGGCGATAAACAGGAAACGATGGAGTATTGCATCGACCTCTTGGAGTGTGCGGCACGCCATCATCTTATGGTTAACTTTCATGGCGCTACTGTTCCCCGAGGCTGGCAGCGCACTTATCCCAACCTGCTCTCTACCGAGGGTGTGTATGGAGCGGAATGGTATAATAATGAATCTGTGCTGACTAAAAAGGCAGCTTGCCATAATGCCACCTTGCCATTTACCCGCGGCATCGTGGGTTCGATGGATTATACGCCTTGCACCTTTTCTGATTCTCAGCATCCGCATATCACTACCCATGCTCATGAGTTGGCTTTGCCAATCTTGTTCGAGTCGGCTTTGATGCATTGGGCTGATAAGCCGGAGAGTTATCTTGCCCAGCCAAAGGAAGTGCAGGATTTTATCTCGAACATGCCGACTGCATGGGATGAGACGCGATTGCTCAGTGGTTATCCGGGCGAAAGTGTCGTGATGGCTCGCAGAAAGGGAAGCACCTGGTATGTGGCTGGCATTAATGGCAAGGATGAATCCCAGAAACTGGCCCTGAATTTATCTTCTCTGACAAAGCAAAACTCACGTGTTGTTTTGTTCGAGGATAGCGGAACGGCAAAAAATCCTTGGAAAATTTCATACCGTAAGGTTAGGGGTATGAAAGATTATATCAATGCACAGCCTCGTGGTGGCTTTGTGATGGTTATCAAATAATTAATGTAATCAATAAGCAGGAAAATGATGAATTCGTTATTTCGTAAAGTTGTTGCCGTAGCAGGTCTCATGCCTTTATGCATGGTGGCTTCAGCTGGGAATATGGGCACTGGAGAGGTTCATGCCGTATTCAATGGTTTGGAATGGCAAAAAGGAAAAGGCAAGTTGCTTGTGCAGTTTGTCAAGCCGGATGTGGTGAGAGTTAGATTCCAGCCAGAGGGTAAGTTTGCCGGTAATGGAACGGATGTGTGTGTGCCGCGCAAGGATAGGAAAATAAAACTGCGTTATGGAAAGGATTATCTCTCCATGACATCAGATAGTCTGGTGGTTACGATCAATCAATCTTCGGGGGCTATCTCTTATTTCGATCATCAGCATCATCTGCTCCTATCAGAAAACCTGAAGAATCCCCGTTCTTCACAGAAAGTTTATCAGGAGAAGGTAACTTTTAATGAGAAAACCCGCAGGGTGGTGCATACGGCAAATGGTGATGTTGAGGAAATGGACGTGCTGAAGCGGGATACACTGGGCTCGGCTTATCGCTATCAGATGAATTTCAACTGGAAGAAAGCTGAGGCTATCTATGGTTTGGGTTCCCATATCGAGGACTACATGAACCTGCGAGGCAAGAAGATGTGGCTTTGTCAGCACAATCTGAAGGCGATGGTACCGGTGCTCAACTCTACGGCTGGTTATGGCTTGCTCTTTGATGCAGGCTGTGCCATGATATATAATAATGTGGAGGATAGCAGTTATGTGGAAATGGAAGCTGCGCAGGAAATTGATTATTACATGATGAAGGGACACAACATGGATGCGGTGGTTGCTAATTATCGCCAGCTTACTGGTGAGTGCCCGATGATGCCGCAGTATCTTTTCGGCTATACCCAGTCGAAGGAACGCTATTGCAGTTCCAAGGAACTGGAGAGCATCGTCAGGGAATATCGCCAGCGCAGGATTCCGCTTGATATGATCGTACAGGATTGGAGTTACTGGTCTGCAGGGCATTGGGGAGAGATGAAGATGGACCCGAAGTTTTATCCCGACAAGAAAGCTTTGGCAGATTCGCTTCATGCCATGAACTGCAAGTTGATGATTTCTATCTGGCCTAATGCGCAGTTCTGTCCTCAGCACGATGATTTCAAGAAAAGGGGATGGATATTGCCGGGTGGTTCTGTCTATGACGCTTACAAGTCGCAGGCCCGTTCGCTCTATTGGGATTATGCCAACAACGAATTCTTCAAGAATGGGTTTGATGCGTGGTGGTGCGATTCCTCAGAACCTGTGGATGGCGACTGGAACAATCCGATGCGCAAGGGGTATGGCTATCAGAACCATGCCGAGCGATGGAAACTCAACACTCGGGCATTGAGTGATATGCTGGGAGCAGAACGCAGTCAGACTTACTCTCTTTATCATGCAATGGGAATCTATGAACATCAGAGAGCGGTGACGGATGAGAAGCGAGTTGTTAATTTAACCCGTTCTTCGTATGCCGGTCAGCAGCGCTTTTCTACCATCACCTGGAATGGAGATACTTATGCCTCATGGAAGAGCTTTGCCCAGATGATTCCCGCAGGCTTGAATTTCATGGCTACGGGATGTCCTTATTGGACGATTGATGTAGGTGCATTCTTCGTAGGTCCTGACAAATGGAACCGTTGGTTCTATAAAGGCGAGTTCCCTAAGGGGTGCAACGACCCTGCTTATCGTGAACTATACACGAGAATGTTCCAGTTTGCCACCTTCCTGCCTATGCTTCGAAGTCATGGTACTGATACTCCCCGAGAGGTATGGCGATTCGGCAATCCGGGCGAACCTTTCTATGAGAGTATAGTCAACCATATCAGGTTGCGCTACGAGCTGTTGCCATATACCTATTCGCTGGCTTCGAAGGTGACAAGAGAAGGCTACACCATGACACGTGCCTTGGCTTTCGATTTTGCCTCTGATTCCATTGTCCATGATATAAAGGACGAGTTTATGATGGGACCATCTTTCCTTGTTGCACCAATGACTAAACCATTAATGCAGTATGGCGAGGCAAGCAGAAAGATGTACCTTCCAAAAACAGATGCAGGCTGGTATGACTATTGGACGGGTAAGCATGAGGATGGAGGCAGATGGATAGAGGCGGCAGCTCCTATAGAGCATTCTCCTCTCTATGTGAAAGCAGGCAGCATCATCCCATTTACTGTATGCCAGCAATTCACTGGGGAGCAGCCTGATGCACCTTATACTATTAAGATATATCCTGGAGCAGATTCCGACTTTGAAATCTATGAGGATGCCGGTGATGGCTATGCCTATGAGCAGAATGCCTTTGCCACCTATCGTCTGCATTGGAATGACAAGGCTAAAACCCTGGAAATTTCAGCGAGAAAGGGAAGTTACAGGAATATGGTGAAGGAAAGACAGTTCAACATTGAACTCCTTGACGGAAGCAAGAATACGATTATATATAAGGGAAAGGCTCTGAAAGTAGCTATGGGTAACGATGGCATGAGAAATCTGGTGCCCGCTTCTTGATGATTCAAGGAGTTCATCACGATAATTACGATCTCTGGAAATCGAAGTATCAGCCATGGAACTCTGTTAATATCAGTCCGAAGCGCGATTTGCTCCGTGAGTGGGTGAATGCTTGTCATAAGTATCACATGCGCTATGGAGTTACGTTCCACCACGAATATACCTGGCGGAGGATTGGGTAGCCTTCTTATCCCAACTGGGATGGACTGGACGGACATGTGGGCGGACATTATCTGTCGGCTCTCGCCATCAATGCGATCACAGGCAATGAGCATGGAGGCATGAACGAAGTACTTGCGGATGCATACGCTATTTTCGCATGTTGCGAGGTCAGCTTTTCTGTTTTAAATATCCAAAAAACGCTTCGCACTTTGTTTGGTGCGAAGCGTTTTTTTAGAATGTATTGAATGTATTATTTGATGTGGATGGTGTAATTCTTGCTGATGCCCTTGTAGGTGCATTTCACATAAGCCTTGTCTTGCAAGGTCTTAGGCTGAAGAATCTCTATCTCCACCTCCTTGTTGTCGGATGATGCAGTGATGCGTGGTGCGCTCTTCTCGCCTGTTTGCAAAGAGGCGATGACATCATACTCATTGTAACCGAAGTTGCCATTCTCATTGGTCATTCTCGTTGGAATGGTAGGAACATCCAGTTTTCTGCCGTTCATCTTGATTTCGATGGTAGGCGATACTGGGCATTCTATGTTCTCGCCCTTCTTGGTGAATCCGAGGCCCTCCAGTTCGCAAAGTTGTTTGCCTTCACCTTCTGTGATGAGATAGATGGCATGTTTCTTGCCGATACCATCTACTTTGTCTGCTACGTCCAGTGTCAACTTTTGGATTCCCTGTGCTGAAGTCTGGGCAGGAACCGTTAGCTCACCAAGCAATTTGCCTTTCCATGTCTTGTTTGCCCATGGACCATCCATCATTACTTTGATCTTGAAGCTCTTTTGTGTTTTTGCCTTCACAAAGATATTAAGTTGGGTGCCGTTTCCTTTTTTTGTTCCCTCAAAAGGTTGCAATCCTTTCTGTGCTTTGCTGAGACCGCCGAATCCGAAATACTTGAATCCAACGATGTCACCAGCGTTCATGTTTACAGGCATGTGGTTGTTCCATACGTCCCAGGCATCCTGCATGGCTTGGTTGTTGCTCAGATAGCTGGCGATACCTGCAGAATAGTAGTGGTATGGATTCAAGCCGTATATCTGGAATCCTTCCGAAGTGACTTCTGCTCCCGTGTATTCTGTGTTGTCGGATGCTTTGGCGGTCCAGATGCCTTTCTTGTTGTATGGATCGTATGCCCTGATAACCACTTTTCCGCCTTCTTCCACAGATTTCTTATCCCATTGGATGGTAACGGGAGCAACGACAGACTGACGGGCAAACCCAAATCCACGTGGTGGGCGATGATAGAACACATACCATTGACCGTTGATTTCTTGTAGGCTTCCATGGGTGTTATGGGCGGCATTGCTGGTGATTAACTTGGTGCCGTCTTCGTTAGGAACCACTCCACGTGAGTCAACCAATACACCACCATTCTTCCATGGACCTAATGGGGTGTCTCCATAGGCATATCGCAAGGTGGAGTTGGTGTTGCCTAATCCGTATTCCTTTCCGGAATAGCCGGAGTAAATCATCACATACTTGTTGCCTACTTTTCGGATGGATGATGCCTCGAAGAAGTTGAAATCTGTAGGCTTCTGTCCCTTGATGATAGGGTAGGTTGTTCCCTTAGGGTCTCTTACGTTGCCTTGTGCGTCGCAAGCTGGCAGCGAGTACTTGATGAGCTCAGTACCTGGTCTGAGCGAGTACATGGTGCTAGGGTCGAGTTGCGCTGCTGATGAATGTTGGAATCCCCAGTAGCCGTATGCTCTGAATCCTGTGTCGTAATCTGGATCCTTTGGGTCAGTGATATTCTCGATGTATACGGAAGGGTCGAAGTCGAGGATGCTGCCTGGCAGCTCTTCCGTTCCATCTGCATTGAGGTTGATGGGAGTGAAAGGACCATCAGGTCGCTTGCCTTTGCAGACCATTCTCACACGCTTGTATCCTCGGGAGTGAGGATAGAGATAGTAATCTTTTGTTCCATCTTTTCGTTTTATCTCTACCAAATCGGGAGCAAACATGGTGTCCCATTGATTGTTGATGTGATAGGAAAAAATGGCTCCCTCGTCTCTCCACTGGGTGAGGTCTTCTGTTGGGGCAGACCACATGCGTATGTCTGATCCGCAGTAAGACTTGAAGGATGTGTCGTGAGAGCCTATGATGTAAGCTCTGTACTTCCCTGGGTTGTCAGGGTCTTCGAATACTCTAGGTTCTCCGTCTGGCACATGTTCCCAAAGTGGGAGATATGGATTTTGTGCCATGCAAGGAGTGCTGAGCGAAAGCAATGGGATGGCTGTGAGCATGAATCCCATGCACTGATTTTTGATTTTTATCATATTGCTATATATTATAATGTGTTTGTGCTTGCAAAGTTATAAAAATAATGATATAATTGATGTTTCGTATGTTCCTTAAACATATAGTCTTGTTACAAGTTTAAATTTGCGATGTTTTTGCAACATATAGAAAGGTGATCTATGTTAATGGTAAGAGGGCAGGTCATCATGTTAGCGCTTTAGTCTTAGATGTTGACTTAATTGGGCAGTATTTATCATATTTTTGTTGATGTGGGAATGTACGCCAAAGTGTTTGGAACATGGAGAAAAGTTGTTCTTGGAGCAAAGTTGTACCTTTGCATAAAAAAAGGAATAGGTGGGGCAATCCCCTTCTTCTCTATTTTTCATAATTTCTCTATTTTAATAATATTACAGTATGAAATTTCAAATGAAGATCAACTTTCCATGGTCAAGGCCTCTCTTAGTCTGTTGTTTTGTGATGTTTGCTCTCACTGCAATGGCTGATTCCTTTATCAGTTTCCAACAGCAAGGGGGAGCATTCCCTATTTCCACCGCCTCTCAGATGTCTGGTATCTGTATGGATGCTCACGAAAAGCAAGGTGTGAAAAGAGCAGCGGAAGACCTGCGTAAGGATATCTATACCGTGTCGGGTCGTTCACCCAGAGTGTGCTGCCAGGGCGAGGATGTGGTGCGTTATCCCATCCTCATTGGTACATACGGAGTGAGTGAAGCTATTACTCGCCTTGCCAAGAAAGGCATCTTGCCAGAGCGTTCGCTCAAGGGCAAGTGGGAGAGCTTTGTCATCAAGACCATTGATCATCCTGCCAAGGGCATGGAGCGTGCCTTGGTGGTGGCAGGTAGCGATATGCGTGGCACCATCTATGGCATTTACGAGATTTCCCGACAGATGGGGGTGTCGCCTTGGTATTGGTGGGCGGATGCGCCGATAGCCAAGCATGAGGAGGTCTTTGCCAAGCCATGCTCTGTGGAGAGTGGAGAGCCGAAGGTGAAATATCGTGGTTTCTTCATCAATGATGAGTTCCCTTGTATGACCACCTGGGCTAGAAATAAGTTTGGGGGCATGAACAGCCAGATGTATGCCCATGTCTTCGAACTCCTTCTTCGCCTCAAGGCAAACTGCCTCTGGCCTGCCATGTGGGGCTCGTTCAAGGAATACAAGCCTTTGGTACCTATCTTGAAGGATGAGAACGGACTGTATGAGGGCAACTGCTTCAATGAGGATGATTCGGAGAATGCCCGACTGGCTGATGAATATGGCATCGTGATGGGTACCTCGCATCATGAGCCGATGCAACGCTCGCAGCAAGAGTGGATTCGACATAAGAAGAACTATGGCAACGGTGAATGGAACTGGTTGACCAACAAGAATGCCATCAAGCGTTTCTTCCGAGAGGGAATCGAGAATAGCAAGGATTATGATAAGCTCGTGACCATCGGTATGAGAGGTGACGAAGATCGTCCGATGACCGATGCAGGTAGTAGAGAGGCTAACTTCCGGCTGATGGAACAAATCATTTCGGAACAGCGAAAAATCATAGCTGATGTCACCAGGAAACCAGCCGCCGAGACCCCACAGGTCTGGACACTCTACAGTGAGGTGCTCGATTATTATGACCAGGGACTCAAGGTGCCCGATGATGTCATCGTGATGCTTTGCGATGACAATTTCGGTCATGTGCGCCGACTTCCTGATAGAAAGAAAAATTTCCACAAGGGCGGCTATGGTATGTATTATCATGTAGGCTATTATGGTGCCCCAAGAGCCAGCAAGTGGCTCACCATGTCGCATATCGCCGAGATGTGGGAGCAGTTGCAAGCCACTTATCAACATGGTGTGGATAAACTCTGGATGCTCAATGTCGGTGATATCAAGCCCCATGAGTTTGCCATCGACTTTTTTATGAACATGGCATGGAATCCCGATGCCTTCGATGCCAGCAACCTGGAGCAATATGCACGGGGATTCTGTGCCCAGCAGTTTGGTGATAAAGAGGCGAAAGAGGCAGCTCGTCTCTTGATGAGCTATGGAAGATATGCGTCTAGGGTGCAAGCCGAATTGCTGGATGACAAGACATACAATTTGCAGACGGGAGAGTTTAAGGGCGTACGGGATGAATTCCTGGCCTTGGAGGCACGAGCCCTGCGTCAGTATATCACCCTGGATGAGACTGCGAAAGATGCCTATCAAGAGTTGGTCCTCTTCCCTATACAGGGCATGGCTAATCTTTATGATATGTATTACTCTTTGGCGATGAACAAGCAACTCTATCGTGAGGGACGTATTGAGGCTAATACATGGGCAGATAGGGTGGAGGAATGTTACAAGAGAGACTCTTTGCTCTGCGACAATTATAATCACCATATCGCCAATGGCAAGTGGAATCACATGATGGATCAAGTGCATATCGGCTATCAAAACTGGCATGCCCCGCAGCATCAAGTTATGCCTATGGTATATCGCATTCAGCAGAGTACCCCTTTTGCCGTTACGCAGCCTAGTACAGGCTACGTGTTTGAGCAAGATGGCGGCATGGTGGTGATGGAGGCAGAGCATCTCTTCTCACTGACACCTGCTGAATCAGAGAAGTCGCAGTGGAGACTCATCCCTGGTTTAGGACGAACGAAGTCGGGTATAGCTCTCTTCCCATATACCCAGCCAACAGCAGGAGCGTATCTTACCTATAAGATGAGATTTAAGGCAGATGTGGATTCGGTGGATGTACATCTTGTTACCGATGCAGTGATGCCCTTTGTGCTGGGCGGTCATTATGTGGCAGTGTCGCTGGATGGTGGTAAGGAAGAGATTGTAGGGCTGAATCAGAATCTGAACTGGGAGCATAAGTACGACTTGATGTATCCTACAGCCGCATCGCGCATCATCGAGAAGAAGGTGAGGATGGCTGTAGGAAACACGGGGAAGGCAGAACATACCTTGAGGCTTCGTCCTATGCAGCCTGGTATTGTATTTGAGAAAATACTCATCAATCTTGGTGGGTATAAACCTACTCATCTAGGAATGCTAGAGAGTCCTTACGTGAAGTAAGGGCTCTCTTCTACCCCTTTTTTTTGCTACTTTTGCAGCGCAAAACAATAAAATAGACAATAACAAAGAATAAACAATTGATTTTATGAAGAAATATATCTTGTTGGTAGGTATGCTGCTGGGAGTAATCTCCGCCGTGGATGCAGCTCCACAGTTTGTAAAGTTTGACAAGGCTTCAGCTGATAATGCCCTTCTCTTGACGGGCACGAAGGATACCATCCGCTATAGTCCTTCCGACTGGAAGGGAGTGAAGATGGCTGTCGCTAACTTGCGCCATGACTTGCGTAGCGTGACGGGCAGTGAGTATGCTCCCGTCGTGGTGGCTACAGTAGGAAAAAGCGAAATCGCCAAGAAATATCCCAAGCAATCCAAACAGTTGAAGGGCAAATGGGAGCAATATCTCATCTTCACAGACAAGGGACAACTGGTGATTCTCGGCTCCGACAAGCGTGGTACCATCTATGGTATCTATGAGTTGTCTCGCCAGATAGGTGTGTCGCCTTGGTATTGGATGGCTGATGCGCCTATCCAGCATCATGACCAATTGTATATCCTTCCTGGCACTTATACCGATGGAGAACCCAAGGTGAAATACCGTGGCATCTTTATCAATGACGAGTGGCCATCTTTTGGTGGATGGTGCGGCAACCAGTTTGGGGGCATCAATTCCAAGGCTTATAGCCATATCTTCGAACTATTGCTCCGCTTGAAAGCCAACTATTTCTGGCCTGCCATGTGGGCTACTGCCTTTAATGAGGATGACCCCAAATCACCACAGTTGGCAGATGACATGGGCATCGTGATGGGTACCTCCCACCATGAGCCGATGATGCGAGCACATAAGGAGTATGTGCGTCGCAAGGCTGAGGTGGGTCCATGGGATTATGCACAGAACCCTGAGCGCATCGAGAAGTTTTTCTCTGATGGCTTGAAGCGCAACAGCAAGTATGAGAACATCATTACCATTGGTATGCGAGGTGATGGCGATGTGGCGATGGGCAACGGCAAGGACGAGGACAACATCAAGACATTAGGAAAAGTGATTGAAGCACAGCGTCGCATCATCAAGGATTGCTATGGCAAGCCGGCAAGCTCTGTGCCGCAGCTCTGGGCTATCTTTACCGAGGTGCAGCGATACTATGATGCAGGTTTCAACGTACCTGATGATGTAACCCTGCTCTTCTGCGACAACAACTGGGGCTATATCCGCCGTAAGGGTACCGCCGCAGAACGCAAGCGCAAGGGGGGACTGGGCTTGTATTATCACATCGACATGAATGGTGGTCCATGGAACGACCGTTGGGTGAACACCACAACCATCCCGAAACTCCGTGAGCAGCTGCATGAGGCATACGCCAGCGGCATCGACCGCATCTGGATCATCAACGTGGGCGACTTGAAGCCGAAGGAGGTGCCTATCGACTTCATCATGGACTATGCATGGAACCCAGATGCGGTGAAACCAGGAGATGAACTGCCATGGTTGGAACGATTCTCTCAAAGCATCTTCGGAGAGAAATATGCCAAGGAAACAGCCGACTTGATAGCCAAATACAGCAAGTATAATCTTCTGCGCAAGCCTGAGGCTCAGGTGCCAGGCTTGTTTAATGAGCATGAGATGCTGGTGATGTCACAGCGTTGGCAGTCGTTGGTGGAAAGGGCAGAGCTGTTGCGCAAGCAGATGCCTAAGGAGAAGCAGGATGCTTTCTACCAGTTGGTTTATTATCCAGTGGTGGCAAGTGCTGGTGTGGCAGAAATATACAATCATGCCACCATGGGTGACAGCCTCGGTGTGGAGGTGTTGATGAAGAAAGACCAGCAGTTGAACGACTATTATAATAATGTGTTGGCAGGAGGCAAGTGGAAAGGCATGATGATGGATAATCACATCGGTTATACTAAATGGTCAATTCCAGACAAGAATCGCAACCCGATGACTTTGGGTATGAAGGTGGAGCATCCGTTAAATGTACCTGTTTCCACCACGGAGATTGGCATTCTTGCCTATCAGTACTGCCGAATCAAGGAAGGCAAGAATGCCAAGTGGATATTCTTGCCAGACTTGGGCAGAGGTAAGGGATGCATGGGCATCGACCATGTGATGGCAGCAAGTGAGCCGGATGGCAAGGGGGCATCGCTGGAATACGATTTCGAGCTTTCTTCCGATATGCAGCAGCTTTCCATCGCCCTCGGCATTCTGCCAACCCAGGATGTCTATCCAGCTCGTGGTCTTCGCATCGGAGTGCAGATAGACGACCAGCCCTTGCAGATTGTGGATGCTCGCGCAGGATTTGTGGATACCTTTGCCGAGTACACTCCTCAGAATCTCGCCGTGTCCAAGGTGTTGAAGCCATTGCCTGAGCAGCCTAAACTGGTTTTGAATGGTTGGTGGAAAGGAAAACGACAGCTTAGAAGAGACGAGGTCTTTGACAACCTGCGTTGGTTGGCAGCTACGTCATCATCTGCTGTCAAGGCTGGTAAGCATACGATTCGTGTCGTGATGATAGACCCTGAGATTGTCTTGGAGCAGGTGGTTGTCAATCCAGACAACAGCAGATACAGCTATTTCGGGCAAAACTTGTAGGTGAAATGTCTTAAACATGCTTTTCTGAGGGCTTTGAAAGAGTGCTGGAACATGAAACAAGGTTTTTGGAACATAAACCAAAGCCTTGTTTCTCTTTTTGCAGTAAATTTGCAGCCGAAACAGAAACGAAAGTTTAAGCAGAATCTGATGTCTAGCAATATAGACGTATAAAATATAAGACATAACATATATCAATTTTAATATTTAAAAACTTAAGATTATGAAGAAAAAGTATTTTAAACCTGAAATTGAAGTGCATGAAATGCAACTTCAGTGTTCATTGTTGGCAGCCTCTACTAATCCTAATGAGGAAAGGGAGTATTATCCAGAGGATGATAATTGTTATGATGGTTCGCTAGGATAAACTTATGTCTGGTAAGTAGATAATAAGTTATTTGTTTATTGGAATTATTAATTTGGAATAGAATAGATTATGAAAAAAATAATACTTTCTATATGTGCTGCCCTTATGCTTTTCTGTGGGGGGGCATCTGCTAAGGTTTCTACAATGAAGAGCAATTTCGACATAGGAACTTCTTCTGCAACCTATGATAAAGAGACTGGCAAATTTGAGTGGACAAAGTCAACTAACAACTGGATGAATTTGTTCACAAACTTGAAAGGTCAACTTTCTAAATACAAGCATCTGAAGATCAATCTCACAGAGGCAACCCATGGCTATCGTTTGCTCTTTTATAAGGGCAAAGATAATTTTGTCAAGTTTATGAATGAAACAGATCTTAATGTTGACTTGGATCTTACAACATTGGAGTTGACGAACGGTTGGACCATTGATGAAATAGATAGAATCTGTATTTCTGGTTTAGATGGCAATGGTACCCTTACTCTTAAGCCTGCTGATGTTACCCTTGAGACAGATGACATTGAGACTCTGACCGTTACCACCACGGTGAATGCACAATCTGATATTAACACCCCATTCCAGTGGTACAAGGGTACTGAGCTTAGAACTGCACCCGTGACTAATAACTTCGGTAAGACAGGAGACGGTGTTTTGTGGGGATATGGCTATAATAACAGTGAGGGTGAGGGCTATTTCAATCTGAAGGGTTATAGTGCTCTCCTTGTAAAGGTTAACAATTTTGATGCTACCAAGAAAAAGATATTCCGTGTAATGAGTGCGGACAACAAGCATGCCGTTATAAATATGACAGGCGATGAGACATTGGCTACTTTCTGCGTCTCTGAGTGTACATCACTGAAAGGTGATGCTGGGGCACAGGTTGAGCAGGATATCACCTCCATCGACTTCATCGGTGAGTATCAGGCTGTCAACACTGAGTCTCCTTTCGCTATCGCAGCATCCAAGGACTCTAAGGTCTCTTACGACCGTATTTTCACCCAGGGCCAGCCATGCACCGTTTGCTTGCCTTTTGCTTTGACGGCAGAGGAACTGGCAAATGTAGGTAAGGCTTATACCTTGTCTGCAGTAAGTGGTTCTAAGGCAACCTTTACCCCAGCTGCTGCAATCGAGGCTTACAAGCCATACCTCTTGATACCATCCGCTGATGGTAAACTCTTGGAGAATATTGCTGCAGCCAAGGACATCGCTGATGTTCCTGTTGAGGCTAAGACATCTGTATCTGGAGGCTATTCTTTCGTTGGTACGCTTCAGGCAAAGGAGTCTGTCAAGACAGAAGGTATGGAGGTTTATGGATTCAGTGCACAGGATGGCAAGTTTGTACATGCAGGCGACAACGCTAGCATTGATGCCTTCAGAGCATACATCTCTGTTCCATTTACGGCTCTTTCTACTGCTGCATCTCGTTCTATCGACCTCGATTTCGGTGGCACAACTGGCATCAATGAGATTCAGAACGCCCAGTCTTCTTCAGCTCAGGCAACCTATGATATTGCTGGAAAGCGTGTAGGCAAGAACTACAAGGGCGTAGTGGTAAGCAATGGTAAGAAGAAGATTCAAAAGTAAAAAATAAGAATTCATACAAAAATCCTGTTAACGAGGGTGCTTCGGCAAGAAGTACCCTCGTTTATTTCGGGCAAGACTTTTAGGTAAAGATGTAAAAACGGTGTGTTTCTTTTGAAATGCACCGTTTTTT
>ERZ1026862.918-NODE-918-length-19081-cov-27.930148_pt1 | contig 19081 bp, 10 predicted proteins | sample MGYA00380161_ERZ1026862 | MGnify/ENA primary metagenome ERZ1026862 (study PRJEB33269, sample SAMEA4719797) | human gut metagenome | biome: human-associated habitat; feature: organic feature; material: feces | place: Cameroon | collected 2013-10 ... | reverse complement strand
GCGGTTATTCACATTCGCCCCCTTCGGGGACGGTAGAATGCTACTTGCAAAACTTCAGTAAGTAATTTGCAAATAGAATAACAAAGGGCAAAAGCATTTGACATCTAATGCTTTTGCCCTTTTTTAACGTACTAAAAAACGGAAGCCACTACTTTATCACTGATGAATCTTATCCAGCATGATTTCTATCAATCTCGGCACACCATAGTTTTCTATCTCGCTTTCCTTAATCCAGATGTAATCATCAGGAAGAGAAGGACGCTCCACAACCTCCAGCAGATAGAAATCGGCAAGAAGAATGCGATGGGTCAATACATGCTTCACATCCTTTGCCAGCAATATCGGATCCTTCACGAAAGAAGGCAATTCCTTCATATCCGATATATTATACGGCTCCCACAATCCCTGCCAAATATCCCCCTCACCACGACGATGAATCGCAATCCACGATTCAGCCTCAGCATGTTTTTCAGCCTCAGCTTGAGATTCCAAAGCTGGCGCCTTATATCTGATATACACATAAGAGAGATGACGGGTCTTCACCTTCACCGTTTTGTTCTTCACTGGCAGTTCCTCTACCCTGCCGTTTCGCAAAGCCTCGCAGGTTTCTGCAAGCGGACAAAGAAGGCATTTCGGCGATTGAGGGGTACACTGAATGGCACCGAAATCCATCATTCCCTGGTTATAGGCTGCCGCCTCTGAAGCAGGCAACAGCGATTGCGCCAAAGCCGCAAACTCCTTCTTTCCCTGGGTGGAATTGATGGGTGTATCGATTCCGAAATATCGGGAAAGAACACGATATACATTGCCATCTACCACTGCGGCAGGAAGATTGAAGGCAAAGGAGCCGATGGCAGCGGCTGTATAATCACCCACTCCCTTTAACGATTTAATGCCATCCAGCGTATTAGGGAATTCACCCAACGCCACGATTTGCCTGGCAGCGGCATGAAGATTGCGGGCACGGGAATAATAGCCCAAACCCTGCCAGAGCTTCAAAACATCATCTTCGCTGGCAGCAGCCAGGTCTTCCACATGGGGATAGGTTTGCATAAAGCGTTCCCAATATTCCCATCCCTGGGCAATGCGGGTTTGCTGCAGGATGATTTCGCTGAGCCAGATGGCATAAGGGTCGCGGGTTTCGCGCCAAGGCAAATCCCTGCCGTTTTCACGAAACCAACGGAGTATTTCAGTTGAAAAAAAAGAGTTATTGATCATTGTAATGCTTTTGCCCTTTCAGGGCGTATTTCTATAAACAACTATAACCCAGGGCGATGCCCTGGGCTAGGAGCTTCTGCCCTTTCAGGGCGTTACATTCTTGCTTCGGTCCTTTTAGGGCGTTACATTCTTGCTTCGGTCCTTTTAGCGGATTGCAAATCCGCAATAGTTACTCATACGGCGGCGGATTGCAAATCCGCCGAAACTGCAAATCCGCCGAAACTGCAAATCCGCCGAAACTGTTCAAAGTAATTACTGCTCCGGATATTGCTCGTAAATCTTCAAGCCGAATTCATTGGCAAGCGCATAGGCATGCTCCATGATGTCGGCAAGGATATGCTCATAATTAACCCATACCTTATCCTTGATGAAGAAATAGAACTCGATAGGAAGACCGCACTGGGTGGCTTCCATGTGGCGCACCATCAAGGTGAGTTCCGTATTTACCTCAGGGCGCTGACGCAGATATTTCTCCATGAATTTACGATAAAGCTGAAGATTGGTTGGAGCCAGAGCAGCAGGATTCAGCAGGTCAGCCCCTTCCTTAATACCCTCTTTCTCCAATTCCGCATCAGATGGAACTGCCGATTCTGCAGAAATTTCAGAAACATGAATACCATCCTTTGCCAATGCCTTCTGCAACGTTTCCTTCAACTTAAAGGAATCCTCCGTAGCGAAATGCTTGGCAAGCAAGGTCTGCTTCAAGGCCTCATCCACCAATCGCACACTGCGGAAATCGAAGTAAACCACTCGCTTCACTCTTCTTCCCCCACTCTTCTGCATACCAATCCAGTTCTGGAACGAACCGTTCACCAGCGTGGCTGGCGAAATGGTAACGATGGTGTTATCGAAATTGCGAACCTTCACGGTGGTGAGCGACATCTCCTCTACGATACCATTGGCATCCACCGACTTCACCGTAATCCAGTCGCCCTTGTGGAGCATATCATTACTCGTCAGTCTAACACCGGCAGCCAATCCGAGGATGGTATCCTTGAACACCAACATCAACACAGCCGAGGTGGCACCCAAACCGGCAAACAGAGTCATCGGATTCTTACCCAGCAGGATGGCTACCACCACCACTCCAGCCACGAAGAGCATCAATATTCTGAGCACACCGCAGAAGGTGTGGAAATACTGCTGGGCAGAAGAGCGGCGCTCCTCGCTGTTCTCCAATCCCTTGAACGAACCGATAAACACCAATGCCGTGCGCACCGACATCACCACGATATAGATGCCCGTGGCACGCTCCAGAATCTCCTTGAATATAGGATATTCCAGATAGATGAGCGGCATGAGCGACCATATCACCACAGCCGGCACGATGTGGCAAGCCGAGGTAAGCACCTTCTTGTTCAGCAACACATCATCCCAAGACACCTCCGTCTTCTCCGTAATCTTTGAAATCAGCGGAACCAATATCTTGCGACAAAGAAAATCGCTCAGCATCGCCAGCAATACGGCGGTGATGGTGAGCAATATATGACGAATCATAGGCACGTAATCACCCGTGATACCCGCCCATGTTATCATCGAATCTACAAATTTTCTAATTTCCTCCATAACCTATCAACTGTAAACTATTAACTATCAACTAATCTCATGGTTGGCACAGCAACTTGCAAACCTTATCAGCAAAGTTTCTGGCATTGCTGCCATGCATGATACCATTATTAATAATAGAGAAGCAGAGATCATGACCGTTGGCAGCAGTGCAATAGCCTGCCAGCGAGATGATGCCCGTCAGGGTGCCCGTCTTAGCCTTCACGTTGCCGTGGGCACTGCCGCTCTTCATACGCTTCTTCAGGGTGCCATCCACGCCCGCTATCGGCAGTGAATGAATCAGATGCTGCTTGATGTTGTCGTTGCGGAAGGCATAGCGAAGCATTGCCACCTCCAGTTCGGCACTCAGATAGTTATAGAGCGAAAGTCCCGAACCATCAGCCAACTTATAGCGTGATGCATCCAAGCCCAGTTTCTGGTTGATAAACTGGCGCTCCACGCTGCGGGCACTCTTGGCACTCGCCGGACGGTTGCCCGTGGAAGCCGCTATCTGATAATACATGCTCTCGGCATAGAGATTGTCACTCTCCTTCATCATCTTGTGCAGCACCTGGTCCATGGTGTGGAAACGGGTACAGATGGTGAAGGCATTGGTAGGACAGGTCTTGGTAGAGGCATACATCTCCTCATACTCGATGCCCGCATCCTTCAGTTTAGCCAGGAATCTATCCATGAAGATATCCTTCCTGGAGAACACCAAAGGCGAAAGCACCGGGTTGTCATCATCCCAGCACCAGCCTTCGCCCAACAAATCAGAATCCTTCATCGAGCGGTCGGCATACACCTTGCCACGGATGGTATCTACACCCATCTCCTTCAGGCTGTTGACAAATGCCGAGAGGTCATCACTGTTGAAACGGGGATCCATGCCACCCACGCAATATACATCGCCATGGAGCACACCCTCCTCGATGGTTCCCGTATATTTCAGTTGGGTTTTAAACTGATAGGACCCGCCCAACTTATCCAGCGCCGTGATGGCGGTAAGGAGCTTCATCGTACTAGCCGGGCGCATCAGCTGGCGCTCGTTGTGCTTGTAGATGCAGGAGTCATCCTCCAGGTCCCAAACCATGATACCCACCTGCGAAGTTTCAAACATCTTGCTTTTCAGCAGATTGTCGATACCCACCTTCACCGATTCCGGCCAAGGCAATCTCAGCGTATCGGCAGCCAGCGAGTCTAACATTGTGGAGTCAGCCACTTCCGTGTCGTCCTGCATCTCCACCACTTCATCATTCGTCACATTCTGAGCCTGCATAGGCATTGCCATCAGCATTGCCGCCATCAGGCTCAACATCATATATCTTATCTTTTTCATTGTCGTTTTTTAATTTCTTTCTCGAAAGCCTCTTCGTTGTCCGGCTGAATGGCCACCATGTTCTTGGCTCCGTATTCTATCACCACGCAATGGTCCAGGCCCATGAATGTCTTGACCTGATGCACACTGATAATATCGCACACGGGCACATTCCTGTTCGATGAAAACCTGCCCTCGCTGATGATGAGATACTCCATCTCGTCGTCCCTGTCGATAGGTTTCACCTTCTTAAATGTATAGGTGGTGTTCAAAATGCGCTCTATCATGCCTACGATGATGATGGCCAGGAAGATGCCGATAATCGCCATCTTTACCCAGAAGAAATATCCCGCCAGCAGGGCGAAGACCACCACCCCGATGCGAGCCGTCACCGAGAAGCGCTTATGAAAAGTTCTATCTGCCATACCTATTCTATCCTATTCTGTTAAAAAGTCATTTTCAATTCAATTATATCCGCAAAAAAGTCATTTTTTACTACCTTTTGATAGTCTAAAAGACTATATTACCTTAAATTTCGCTGCAAAATTACAAAAATTCCCTCTCTTATTACTCATTTTAAAGAGAAATTAGTAATTTTGCAACGAATTAAGAATTAATTCCTAGAGAAAGCGGCTTTTTCGCAAAGAAAAGGTCTCTTCTTATAGATAGAAATTAGATAAGAATAAACTCAGATGGTTTATAAGTATGATTTTCTGATTATCGGCTCAGGAGTTGCCGGTATGAGTTACGCCCTGAAAGTAGCCAGAGCGCATAAAGGTAAAGTGTGCATGATTTGCAAAACCTCTCTCGACGAGGCGAACACGTCATTTGCACAGGGTGGTGTGGCGTCAGTTACCAACTTGGAAGTGGATAACTTCGACAAGCACATACAGGATACAATGATTGCTGGTGATTATATCAGCGATTATAAAGCTGTGAAGCAGGTTGTCACCATGGCACCGGAGCAGATTAAGGAGCTCGTGCAGTGGGGTGTCAACTTCGACAAGCAGCAGGACGGCAAGTTCGACCTCCACCGTGAGGGCGGTCACAGCGAGTTCCGCATCCTTCATCATGCAGATGATACGGGTGCAGAAATCCAGCGCGGTCTGATGGAGGCTGTGCGCAACTGTCCGGATATCGATATCAAGGAAAATCATTTCGCCGTGGAGATTATCACTCAGCACCACTTGGGCGCCCGTGTTACCCGACGCACTCCTTATATCAACTGTTACGGAGCCTACGTGCTGAATCCCGAGACCCAGAAGGTGGATACTTATCTGAGCAAGGTTACCGTGATGTGTACCGGCGGATGTGGTGCCGTTTATCAGACTACCACCAACCCAGTCATCGCTACGGGTGATGGCGAGGCTATGGTTTACCGTGCCAAGGGTACCGTGGCCGATATGGAGTTCGTTCAGTTCCACCCTACAGCCCTCTATCATCCGGGCGAAACTCATCCTGCTTTCCTCATCACCGAGGCAATGCGTGGATACGGTGGCATCTTGCGTCTGCCTAACGGCGAGAGCTTCATGGAGAAATATGATGAGCGTCTGAGTCTGGCACCTCGCGACATCGTGGCTCGTGCCATCGATAAGGAGATGAAGATTCACGGTCTTGACCATGTATGCCTGGATGTTACCCACAAGAATCCGGAGGAGACCAAGCGTCACTTCCCTAACATCTACGCCAAGTGTCTGAGCATCGGCATCGACATTACCAAGGATTACATCCCTGTGCGTCCTGCTGCTCACTACATGTGTGGTGGTATCAAGGTAGATTTGAACGGCTGTTCAAGCATCAACCGCCTCTATGCCTTGGGCGAGTGCTCTTGCACAGGTCTGCATGGTGGCAACCGTCTTGCCAGCAACTCGCTTATCGAGGCAGTGGTTTATGCCGAGACTGCTGCCAAGCACAGTCTGGAGCATGTGGATGAATACGATTTCAACGAGAAGGTTCCTGCCTGGAACGACGAGGGTACCCTGACCAACGAGGAAAAGGTATTGATTACCCAGAGCGTCAAGGAGGTGGGCGAATGCATGAGCAACTACGTGGGCATCGTGCGCAGCGACCTTCGCCTGAAGCGTGCCTGGGATCGTCTCGACCTTCTTTACGAAGAGACCGAGAATCTCTTCAAGCGTGTCAAGGTAAGCAAGGAGCTCTGCGAGCTCCGCAATATGATCAACGTGGGCTATCTCATTACCCGCATGGCAATAGAGCGCAAGGAGAGCCGTGGTCTCCACTACACCATCGACTACCCTGTTCATGCTTACGACAAGAAAGATAAATAAAGAATATAAGAAACATAAAAAAAGCTCGGATGCGATTTGCATCCGAGCTTTTTTCGTTTATCTAATTTGCATCCGAGCTTTTGTCGTTTATCTCGTCAGCGAGAACTTGATGCTCAAGCCGAAGTCCTGCGTGGTCGTCGGATAACTGCTGCTCGAAAGCAACGGGGTGTTGGTCTGACGATCATAGTAGAAACTCATGGTGAGCAACTTGCTCAGGGTGTAATCGGCAGTGAAGCTGAACTTCAAGGCATTGTTGCCGCTGCTGGCGCTGCTCGTCATCGAGGCGATGTCGCGGACGATGGCTGCCTGCTTGCGGAAGCTGAAGTCGGCACGGAGATTGAGGTCGTGGTTGGCACCCTTCGACTTCTGCGTGCTCTTGTTGTCCTGCTGATTTTGCTTGCTGCCCGTTCTCTTCACCTTCTTGGCTCTAGGACCAAAGAGGTCGAAGTCGTTGATGCGGTAGCCCATACCTATCACCCAGTCCTTGCTCAGGGCCTCGTTCACCTGGATACTCGTCATACTGAGGTTCAATACGCGGGTCTGGCGATACTCAGCCTTCAGGGTCATGTTGTTGTTAAACGTCATGTCCATTCCGAGCAATGGCGAGAAGGCCTCGTTGATGCTCACCTGCGACACGTTGAACATGCTGCTTGGCGATGGATTGCCCGTTGAGGCATCGCTGATGAAGCCCAAGCCATTCATGAACTCCTGATAGGTGCTGAAACTGTTGTAGCTGCCCACCGCATATACACTCTTGTAACCATGGTTGATGTTCACACTCTTGAAGTGGTCGCAGAACCAAGGCAACTTGCCGAGTCCACTATAGCGAACCGTCCAGTTTGGCAACAACCGGCTCAACGTTGGGAATATCGAGAGCGAACCGCCGCCCATCGATGTATAGGCATTGAGGAAGGCAGGAATCATCACATCACCACTGTATTTATTAACCGGGGTGCGGGATGCATCAAACTTACCTCCGCTCAGCTCAGAGCCAGCCGGATAAACCGCTCCGGCATACTGCGCCTCTACCCTCTGGCGGAAGCCTTCGAGCGAGTTGACAAACTTCTCAAAGGTCTTGCTCTTATAACCACTGTTGGCATTGCCCATTCCCTCGAAGGCAGAACCCAATGAGATGGTGGTCATCTGGAAGGTTCCGCTCTGGGTGGTCGGCGTGCCCTCATACATATACTGTATGCTCTTCTGCGTGGTCTTCGAGTGAGTAGCAGTAAGGTCAATCTTGAAGTCCTTTACAGGTTCCAGGGTAGCACGGAACTGCCAGTTATCGGTCTTGCTCGTCGCTGCCGGCGTTGCGATGGAATCGTTGAAGAGCAGCCAGTCGTTCTCCCTAGCCTTCTGGATATAATCATCGTCAATCATACCGAAGGCAAAGTCAAGTCCCGGTGCCATCTGTCCCACCTTCTTCTGTCCGAAGGCATCGCCCACGCTAGGGGTGAAGCCAGGCAGGGTCATCTGGTAGCTGTTGCGATAGGTGAAGCTCACCTTGCGCACCATCATCGCCAGACGCGATGCAAACTGGGCAGCCTTGTACCACTTCTTGTTGTCAAGCGGCTCCTTCGGCATCACGGTCAGTTTCAGCTTCAAGGCACTGTCCACCTTCGAGAGAAGCTTAATCTGGTTGTTATCCACCTTTTTATATTTAAGGTGGAACATCTTTCCGTCTGCCGTCTTTGCCGAGATGATGAGGCGCTTGCTGTTCTTGCCATGCTTTACCAGCAGGGTGGTATCAGGCAGGAGGGTCACCTCTTTTTCGAAGGCCTTCTTGTTCTTCGGAAGCTTCTTTGCCAGGTCGTTTCTGCCCTTATCCTTGGCGTTGGTCTTGGCATTCTTGCCATCCTTCACGTCCTTGCCGTCAGTCTTGGCAAGTTCCTTTCCGCCATTCTTCTCAGCCTCTTCCTTCGCCTTCAGCTCTTCTTCCTTGGCTTTCGCCTTGGCCTTCTTCCGGTCTTCCTTCTCCTTCTTCTTCTTAGCCAGCTCACTCCTGCTCTTGGAGCGCTCATACTTCTCGTTCACCTTCTTGAGGAATGGAACGTGGTTGTAGAGACGAACCAGGTCGATGTTGCCGTTGATGGTCACCTCGCGCTGGCTGTTGATGGTGTTGCCATACGAGTGGCCTTCTTCATCTTCCATGCCTCGCTCCCACGAATAGTTGGCGCTGTAGTTGGCATCGGTGTTCAGCCAGTCGAAGATAGGAAGCAGATTGAGCGGCACCTTATACGATGCCGTGAAGTTCTGACTGTAGTCGAGCGGCGTACCCCAGCTCTTCACGCTGTTCCATACCGAACTTCTGTAAACCGAGTCTTTCCAGGCATGATACTGGTCGGCATAGAGGTCGGTGTTCACTTCCGGATAAGGCACATCCACCTGTGCATGGGTGGCACTCTGGAAGTTCATGTGCAGGTTCTTTGTCAAGTCCCAGCGCATGGAGAACTCTCGGTTCCAGAGGAACTGGTCGCTATAGGTGAGTGGCAGCTGCGAATTGAGCGAACTCTCCATATCGCGCTCCTCCAGTTCGTAGGTCTCGTGCGTCATCTCCGTATTGAAGGCGATGTTCTGAGGCAGCCAATTCAGTCCGAACCGCTTCAGGATGTCGAGCCACTTGCTCTTGTTCTTGAGTTTCTTGAATGGCTCCCACGATTTATACACAGGAGTCCAGGAATAATCCAGGGCACCTCGCCAGTTGTCACGGTTCTCATAAACCGTGGTTTCGCCGGTGGTATGCTGATGCGCATGACTGTAGGTCAACGAGAAGTTGGCTGGGTCGTACGGCATCGGATGGCCCTTGGTGGCGATACCCACACGGGCATTGGAAACAGAGAAGTTGGTCTGCGTCACCTTGGTTACGGCGATGTTCTCGATAGAGTCTCGCTCTGCCTTCGAACCGGTGGCATCCAGAGCATCCTTCAGTTCCATATCGGTATCCAGCGGATTATACTTCGGCGAAGTCTTCTCCTTGGTCACACTATAATATAAAGGTATGCTCACCTTCGCCTTGTCAGGGAAGAACTTACCCATCTCCAGCGATGTGGTCACACTATAGGTGCCGTAGTTGTCGGTGCTTCGGCTTGCCACGCCGTCTTCCAGTCCGCCAAAGCCCTCGCTCATATATCTTCCGGTGGCATTCACGCTACCGAAGTCAGAGAGCTGCACATTGAGGTTGGCATTGGCTGCCCAACCGCCCTTGTTGTTGTGCTCCAGCAGTCGGAGCTCGTTGATCCAAACTTCTCCACTCTTCTCCTCGCCCGAGTTGTTGCGCACACCGATCATCATCGTCTTCACCTCGCCCAGGGTAGGATTACCCACGATGGTGAGCTTGTTGTTCGGATGGTTGGCATCATACATGGTATAAGGTGCCATATAGGAAGCCAGGCCCTGTGCCTTCGCCTTGTTGCGCTCCTTCTTCAGGCTGGTGAAGACGCTGAGCGCCACATTCAGCATGTTCTCCTCTGGCCATACCTTCTTCTTGTCGGCAGTGCTGTTCCTTACATATTTGCCAGGTTCAGTCACCTTCAGCGGAATCTCATACTCATAGTAGTTGTTCTTATAGTCACTACCCAGACGCAGGAACACAGACAGCTGATTATCCTTCAGGTTGGTGGTGTTCTGCTCCAGGGCATTGGCATGGGTGAACATCTGGATGCGCTTATACTGGCGCAAATCGATGGTAGAATTCTTGTAAACCGCCTTTGCCTCGCCATTACTCAGGTTCTTGACCACCATGCTCAGCGCCTGCTCGTTGGCCTCAACCAGCTGTGGCTGACTAGGGTCTTTCTCTCGCTCAATGCCAGGAGGCAGCACATAGTTCACCGGTGTCTTCTCGGCATTCTCCTCCAGACTCACGGTGCTCGCCTCCAGGGTTCCGCCGCTGGCAGCTCCCAAAGGCTGGTCGTAGGTGCGCCATTTGCTCATCACCAGGTCGAGGGTTCCGAATCGGAGCACCACCGGCTTCTTGAAGTTGGTGAGGAACATGCGCATGAAGCGGATGCTGGAGAAATCGTTGATGTTGCCCTGACGCTTCTCAAACTCATCCACAGGGATGCGGAACTGATACCAGGTTACTGACGACTTCGTGTTGTCGCGCCAGGTCTGGCTGTACTCTCGCTTATCCACGATGAAGTTGCTGCCCACCACGAGATCTTCCGGACGGATGCTCACGTGATACTGATAGTACTTCTCATACTCGTTGAGCGTATAGTCCTGGTTGATATCTTCCACATCAGGGGTGGTTTTATAAGATGTATCATAACTCTCGGTGCGGCTGTCGCTATCCGGCGAGTTGCCCTGAGGGTTGTTGATATACTTGTATCTGTCCAGGATGGATGTCTTCTGCTGATCCCAGTCGGAACCGCGGAAATAGTGGTAGTCGTCACGTGCCGGGTCGGCAAAGATGCTGTCGAACACCGCCTGGTTCACCTTGCCCTGAATCTGGTCGAGATAGGCACTCTTGTAGAATTCCTGCTCCTCGCCATCGGTGAGTCCGTTGAAACCCACATCCTGCAGGGCACGGCTACCACTGGTAGTGGCAAAAGCGTAGGTCACGGTGCTCTGGGTAGGAATCTTACCCCACTGTGTATAGGTAAAGCTGTCGCTGCCATCCACCGGCATTCCACTCTCGTAGAACTTCTTGCCGTCTCGCAGAATATCCTCGCTCACCTCTCCCAGGTTGATGTAGAAGTCGCCACCATAGTCGGCAGCATCAGCCTGATCCTTGGAGTAGATGAATGGGTCGAGCATCCAGAATTCGATGTATTCCACGTTGGCCTGCTCAAAGTTGTTGGTATCCAGCTTTCTCATCATACCACCCCAGTTGCGCTGAGGGTTCTGAAGCTTTCCGTCGGGCAGCAGGTCGTTCACATTGAAGTTATACGGACCCGGCTCCGATGGATAGTAAGCCAGGTTGAGCACGCTCAGGGTGTTGGTGGCTCCCTGATAGGTGCTCTGCTGGCGCAATGGGAAGAGCTCCTTTACATACACCTCTCTTACATAGTGATTACTCAACTGCTTCAGGTCGCTCTTGATGTGGCCAGGGGTCAGCGAACTGCCTCGGCGGGTGAAGAGAGGGTCGATGCAATACCAGGCAAGACGGGAGCGATGGAAACCGCTGGTCAAGCCCGACTTGTCGTTGTAATCTTCCTTGAAGTTGAGGGATGGTACACTCGAAATAATCCATGAAGAAGGAGTCATCACGTCGATGGTTTCCTTGGTTCCCTCGAAATCGTCGAGATAAGAGGCGTTGTCTTGCGTGCCTCCTGCCTCACCGGCAATGAGCTGGGCAAACTCGCCCTGGAAGGTGATATAGGATGGCTGAGTGAGATGCAGGAACGGAATCTTGTCGAGCACATTGGTCAGCCACTGGCTCTCCTTCTTCCAGTTCAGGTTCACACCCCAGATGGTATTCTTCAATGGTTCCGAACCCATCGCCACCTTGTTGGTGAGCGCCTGCTCGGAAAGATGCTGCAGCGTACCGCTTATCTGGAAATTCTTGGAGAAATCATATTCCCAGTTCAAGCCCACCATGGTCTTTCTCATCTGTCCGTAGTCGGTGTTGCTTTCCAGAGATACGTTCACTGCTGTTCCGGCATCAATGATGCTCTGGTTGAGGATGGTCACCTCGCCGGCATTGTAATCTACGGAATAGTCGGAACCCTCGGTAAGGGTTACACCACCTGCCGTTACCACCACCGAACCCTGTGGCACATTGTAGGCACCCAGGGAGATGACATTGGCTGCCGAGCCCTTGAACTGGCCCACGATGAGGTACTTGTTTTTCTCTGCCAACTGCTTGGCGATGGTCTTCGTGCTATCGTAAAGTTCAGTAAAGGCATACTTGTCTGCCTGCTCCTTCGCAACGCCGTTCTTCACCAGATAATCGCGCATGTAGCTTCCGAACGGCTCTACCTTCGGGATGAACACACGACCGTTGGATACGGTGTAGCCCTCCACATAGTCGTAGTAACCATTGCTGCGCGCCTTGTTGTTGTTGTCGAGTCGGTCGGCTCCTACCACGCGGATGATAGGCTGGCTCTTGACCTGCGCCTCGGGAATATAACTGAGATAGACACCTGTGGTATCGCTCTGGTACTTGATGTCGAGACGGAACTTCTCCTTCTCCACCTGAGAGGCGAGATAATATACGTTCTTCATCATCAAATCCCAGTTGCCCTGCTGCGGACTGCAGCTGGTATTCTTCAGCGACTTCACGAAGAGTCCCTGCTTGGTATCGGTGATATCCGAAGCAAACTCACCCACCTGATAGGTTACGCCGCCGTAGGTATATTCGTAAGCCACGGCAAGCACCTGGTCGGTCTGTAATCCGGTTTTCAGGGATACGTATCCCATTGCCGAATTCACGGAGTATTCTGAAGAAGAGAGCAGTCGGGCACTCTCCAGTTTTTCGTAATCGCTGCCGCCCACCAGTCCGCCGCCTTCCAATACGGAAGAAGCCTGGTCGTTGTCACGGGCTGCCGCAAACTGGTTTGTCATCGCAGTATACTCGGTGTTAGCCTGGTTGGATGGCACCTTGGTTCCTCCCGCAGTCCACATCGGGTTGCTCAGCTTTTCGGTTTCACCCAGGTCGGTCAGAGCGATGATGTTTCGGGTATTCGTGGTGGTTCCCGTCTTGTTGGTTACCCAGATTTCCACACGGTTGATGGTGACACCCGTTACCAGGTTAGGCAACTTCTTCATCCAGTCATCGTAATGGTTTCTGAAGAATCGGGAGAGGAAGAAGTGTCGGTTCTCCTCGTAATCGGCTACATTCAACTCGAAAGGTGTCAGCTGCACGCCACCCTTGCTCGATACACTCTTAGAGGCAGACTTCTTCTGCGAGAACACAGTCTGCAACTTGAGTTTTCCAAACTGCATATCGGTTCTCAAACCGAAGAGGCTGCTGGCACCCTTGATAAGCGACGAGTTGCTAGGGAAGGAAACATTGCCCGCCTCAACCAGCTTGATGATTTCATCCTCCTTGCCGTCATACTTCAGCTTCATGTTCTGCGCATCATAGTCGAAGGTGGCATCGGTGTTGTAATTCAGGTTGAGATTCATCTTGTCGCCAATCTTACCGTTCAGATTCAGATTGATTTTCTCATCGAAGTTCATCATCGTGGTCTTTCGGTTGCGGATAGGCAGCGAAGGGTTGTCGATATTCTTCTTGTTGATACCAAACTTCAGTTCGGCAGAACCCTGCGTCTTCACCCGGATGCCGCCAGGACCGAAGATTTTCTCAGCCGGTCCCAGGTCGAAGTGCATATCGGTGAAGTCGAATTTCTCCTTGCCCTTAGCCTGATATATCTCATCGTTCTTCTTTCGGTAAAAAGCGTTTCGCTCGTTCAGTTCAGTCCATGCGAGATATTCCGCCGGAGTGAGCATGATAGGAGCCGAGAGCCAGGTGTTGCCCATCTTGTTGCCGATGATGTAGCGGTTGATGGTATCGTTGTAGATAACATCATACTTCAGGGCATCCGGACGCTTCAGGTCGAGCGGACTCTGGTAGAGGTCGCTCAGCGAGAACGGCTGGGTGCGCTGAATCTGCCAGCGTGGATGCAGCAGGGAATCTGGGATGGTATCTTCTGAAATGAGAAGCGGCTGGGCATTGACGCCCGACTTCTTATCCCCATCCATTGCGGCATTGTTGCCATTGCGGGGCTGATTCCTGACTTGATTCCCATTCTGTGCCGATGGTCTCGAAGCCGGAGCAGCCTGTCTGTTTTGTGCCCCCTGGTTTCTTTGCCTGGTTCTATCATCCTGCAGAAAAGGCAAAGCGAGGGCGTAGCCGAAGGTAGAAACCATCAGCCACGCCATCGCCAGATATATGATTCTTTGTCTTATCTTCATTTACTTAATTTGTTTCAATGCGAGTTTCACCACTTGCTCCACAGGCAGGTCGGGTTGAGCCTTCAGGATATCCACCACTACCTTTGCCGAAGGTGCCGGCGAGAAGCCGAGCATGGTAAGGGCACTGACAGCCTCATCCTTGATGTCGCTGTTCACCATCGCCACATTGCCGCCGTTGGCTGGCAATTCATCTGCGATGCCGAGGCTCACGATTTTATCCTTCAGGTCGAGGATGATGCGCTGTGCCGTCTTGAGTCCGATGCCCTTCACGGTTTTCAACATCTTGTCGTTGCCTGTGGAAATCACGTTGCAGAGTTCGGCAGGCGACATAGACGAGAGAATCATTCTCGCCGTGTTGCCACCCACTCCCGATACGGTGATGAGCAGACGGTAGAGTTCGCGTTCCTGCTTGGTGGCAAAACCGAAAAGGGTGAAAGAGTCGTCTCTTCCACCAGCCACGAGTACCTCGTGAACATAGAGTTTTACTTCCTGCTTGCCCTGAATGGCGGTATAGGTATTGAGCGAGATGTTGAGTCCATATCCCACTCCGGCCGTTTCTACCACTGCCATCGCTGGGGTCAGCTCGGTCAAATCGCCATGAATATATTCTATCATATCTTGATTTCTCCTTTTATATGTGATGAAGCTAAGTTACACCTCTTTAATAAATTAATTATAAATTATAAACGACGGGTGGCGGGAAATATTGTACGGGAGCCTAGATATATTATCGGGTGTGTTAAATTAAGAAATCTCATTTCACGATGAAATCACGAAATTATAAGAAATCTGTTCCATCAGCCTTACAATTCGGCCTTCTCCCTACCTAAAAACCATGATTTTATTACCTTTTGCAACTTTTATGAGTTAAAAATCTATTAAAACGTCACGTATTTCAAGAAAAAGCTATACTTTTGCAACCGGAAACAGAAACAACAATAAAAATAAAAGAAATAAAAGATTAACAGATGAAAAAGTTTAGAGCAGCCGTAGTAGGTTACGGCAACATTGGTAAGTTTACAGTAGAGGCTCTCGAAGCAGCTCCAGATTTCGAGATTGCAGGTATCGTACGTCGCCAGGGTGCTAAGGATAAACCAGCAGAATTGGCTGATTATGAGGTGGTAGATGACATCACAAAGTTGAAAGACGTTGATGTTGCCATCCTTGCTACTCCTACCCGTTCTTGCCCAGAATATGCAGAGAAGATTGTGGCCCTCGGCATCAACACCGTAGACAGCTTCGATATCCACACCAGCATCCTCGACTATCGTACTAAGCAGATGGAGAACTGCAAGAAGGCTGGCAAGGTGAGTGTAATCTCTGCCGGTTGGGACCCAGGTTCTGATTCTATCGTACGTGTATTGATGGAAAGCTTGGCTCCAAAGGGCTTGACATACACCAACTTTGGTCCTGGTATGAGCATGGGGCACTCAGTTTGCGTTCGTGGCAAGCAGGGTGTGAAGGAAGCGCTCTCTGTTACTATCCCATTGGGCGAGGGTATCCACCGCCGTATGGTTTATGTAGAGTTGGAGGAAGGTGCCAAGCTTGAGGATGTTACAGCAGAGATCAAGGCTGACCCATACTTCGCTCACGATGAGACTCACGTATTCGCCGTTGCATCTGTAGATGATGTAAAGGATATGGGTCATGGTGTGAACCTCGTTCGCAAGGGTGTATCCGGCAAGACTCAGAACCAGCGTTTCGAGTTCAACATGAGCATCAACAACCCTGCCCTCACCGCTCAGGTTTTGGTTAATGTGGCTCGCGCTTCATTCCGTCTCCAGCCAGGTTGCTACACCATGCCAGAAATTCCTGTAATCGATATGTTGCCAGGAACCCGTGAGGAAATCGTTGCAACACTCGTGTAATTGGGAGTGAAGAACGAAGAGTGAAGAATTCACTTACATCACAATAATAAAACGGCTCACAAGAAGTTTCGATTTCTTGCGAGCCGTTTTTGTATCAGTAAAAGGACTCTTCACTATTCTTTCTTCGCTTCTAAATACATTTTTCTTTTGTTTTCTTTGGTGATTAGAAAATAAAACCTTATTTTTGCAAAAACTTTAAAGTATTAAGTCATGACCCAACAAGAGAACATAAAGGAATTGCCATACGGAGTGTCGGATTTCTTGACCGTTGCCAATGAAAACCTATACTTCGTAGATAAAAGTATGTACATACCTAAGCTGGAGAAGGAAGGACGCAATCTCTTCTTCATTCGCCCTCGCCGATTCGGCAAGAGCATCTTCGTCAGTATGTTGCACGCTTATTATGACTGCAAAACTACACCCGAGCAGTTCCAGAAATGGTTCGGAGGTCTTTGGATTGGTCAACACCCCACGCCATTGCAAGGTAAATTCATGGTGCTCCACCTCGACTTTTCGCAAGTAGGCGGAACTATCGACAACATGGAAAAGAACTTCGATGAATACTGTGGAGCCAAGTTCGATTACTTCGTGGATTACTACAACAATGTATATTCGGAAGATTTCATCAAGAAAGTACATGATGCAAAGGATGCCAACATGAAGTTGACGCTCATCAACCTGGAAACCGACCGTCAGCGACTCTCCCTCTATCTCATCATCGACGAATACGACAACTTCACCAATACCATACTCAACGAAAAAGGTGAGGAAGTATATCATGCCATCACCCATGCCAATGGCTTTTACCGCGATGTATTCAAGAAGTTCAAGGGCAACTTTGCCCGCATCTTCATGACAGGCGTAAGCCCAGTAACCTTGGATGATGTGACTAGTGGATTCAATATCGGCTGGCACATTTCCACCAAGAAAGCGTTCAACCAGATGCTCGGGTTCTCAGAGGATGACGTCAGAAATCTCATCCAATACCTCAAAAGAGAAGGAGAATTGCCTGAAGAATGCGACACAGAGAGAATGATCAAGGACATGAAGCCATGGTATGACAATTATTGCTTCTCAGAATCGGCTTTAACCACTCAGAGCAAAGTGTTTAATTGTGACATGGTACTCTATTATCTGAGACATTGGGTAAACGAGGGGCAAGCACCAGAAAAGATGATAGACCCCAACACCAAGACCGACTACGACAAGATGAAGAAACTCTTGCAATTCGACAAACTCGACGGCGACCGCAAGGGTGTCATCAAGACGATTGCAGAGAAGGGAGAAATCATAGCTACCCTCAAGGAGACTTTCCCTGCCCAAGAAATTCCCAAACCAGACACCTTCCCTAGCCTGCTATTCTACTACGGCATGCTCACCATCAAGGGTACGTTTGGCGAACAGCTTATTCTGGGCATTCCGAACAATAATGTTCGCAAGCAATACTATCAGTACTTATTGGAGATGTATCAAGACGAACAATCCATGAACACCGAAGAGTTGAAGACAAAGTTTACCTATATGGCATTCGAGGGAAAATGGCGAGATGCCATGCAATATATGGCAGATTCCTACGCCAAGGTATCGTCTGTACGAGATAGCATTGAGGGGGAGCGCAACCTACAAGGTTTCTTCATGGCCTATCTCAGCCTCTGTAATTATTACATTACAGCCCCAGAGCTAGAGTTGAATCATGGTTATTGTGATTTTTTCCTCTTACCCAACCTCACCCACTATGCTTCCAAGCATAGCTACATCATAGAACTGAAGCTTATTCCAAAACGGGATAAGGGCGAAGAGGAAAAGCACTACAAGGCAAGGATAGAGAAACAATGGCAGGATGCCAAGACCCAAATCTATCATTATGCTGAGGCAACAAGAGTGGAGGCTTTACGCCAAGGCACGCAACTGCATAAGATTATCATGCAGTTTGATGGCTGGAAGCTAAGACGGATGGATGAAGTATAAAGAAGAAAGTTATCAGTTTGAACATTGAACTTAATGATTAGTTTAACTGGTTCTGATTCATTGTTTAGCAAATAATAAGAGGGTGCGTCATAAAGCCTGCCCTCTGCTGTTTTTAGGCACGGATTACACGGATTACACGGATTTTTTCATGAGGCTATAATCGTATTATTTACATTAGCGGCATAAATCCGTGTAATCCGTGTAATCCGTGCCTTATCTATACCCTAGGCAAGATACTTATGACACACCCTCTAAGATCTTTTGAGTATGCAGCCCGTCCTCAGCTGCCATTATCTAGATTTATGATACACTCTCTTGCAATGTGGGTAAAAAATTTAGTTATGAAAAATTGTACTAAGTTATTTTTTAATCATTACCGGGTAGTTTTTTTTAAACTTAATTAATCTTGATGTTTCAACAAATTCTTGTATCTCGTATTCTTCCATTGCAGGAGTCTATCATATAGTTTTCGTTTAAAAATTCTATTCATTTTATTTTCTATTGTTTACGAAAGCTTTAACTTCTTGACTTTATGCCTTTTGGCGGTACAAAGATATTAGAAAATACGCAAATCTTTTTAGTGAAAATATTAGAAAATACGCAATTTCTCAATAATATTATAGCAGTTTTTAAGAAGAAGGTGTGATGTGAACCCTAGGCTCCAAGACTTTTGTATATACAGCGTGTTATAAAGGTAAACGAAATGAATATCAAGGTTTTAGATATAGGTTTTTAGTAAAAGCCGTATCTTTGCACCGTGATTCAGATAGTATTGAAACAGAACAAGGACAAGGACAAGAAGGGTGCCGAAGGCGAATATATTTTTGCCAAATCATCTATCACCCATCACGATTTCCAAGAAGAAACCGGATAAGTTATTGATAGACAAGAAGCAACATGAGTGACAGATACTAAAAAATGGGCATTTATCCCTCACGCATCCCTCACGATTTTGGTTTTATCCCTCGTAAGCGGCTCCGCGTTTATACCTTGCATAATTCAAAAAAAGCAGTAACAGCTGA
>ERZ1026862.909-NODE-909-length-19134-cov-5.065255_pt1 | contig 19134 bp, 14 predicted proteins | sample MGYA00380161_ERZ1026862 | MGnify/ENA primary metagenome ERZ1026862 (study PRJEB33269, sample SAMEA4719797) | human gut metagenome | biome: human-associated habitat; feature: organic feature; material: feces | place: Cameroon | collected 2013-10 ... | reverse complement strand
TTTCCGCTTTAGGAAACAAATCAAATACTCCCCCGACCGGCGCGAGGTCAAAAAATTATTGCCCCTTTCCGCCAGGAAAACATAATAATAAAAAACAGCAGTGCCGCTTCCGTAGCCCTGCTGTTTTCCATATTCAGTGCACGCTCCGCACCGGGAGCGATTCGTGCGCGCTCCGCACGGGGGAGCAATACCCCCACCGGAGGTGAATAATCATCAGTACTCCACGCACCAGGAGGCACGCTTGTGCCAGGGAAGGTAGTTTATGGGGTTCATCTGAACGCCGTTGATTCTGACCTCGAAGTGGCAGTGGTTTGCGGTGGACTGACCGGTGGAGCCTACGTCCGCGATGAGCTCGCCGGCGGTGACCTTCTGCCCCTGGGTAACGTGCAGGTAGCTTGCGTGGCCGTAAACCGTGACGATTCCGCTGTCGTGCTGTATCATGACGCAGTTTCCGTAGCCGTAGTACCACTGCGCCAGGATTACCGTGCCGGATTCCGCGGCGAATATCGGAGTGCCGTAGGGCGCCACGATGTCCACGCCGCCGTGGTTGTAGTATCCGCCGTAGCCGTACATCATCTCGCTTATCTGTCCGCCGTCGGAGCCGCCAACCGGCCAGATGAACTGACCCACGGGTCTGTTCTGCGGTATCGTCGCAGTTACTCCTGTAGGGATCTCCTTGGTGCCCAGGGCGATTATCTCGGAAACAGGCTCGCTGACGGTGACGCGGTCGATCACCTTGCGGCGCGTTTCAACGCCGTTGATGTAGGATACGTCCGCGGTCACACGCTCAACTCCCTTTTCGCCCTCCCTCGTGATGGTGGAGGAACCCTGGTAGTGGGTGGAATCGTCCACATATTCGGTTTCGTAGTCCGTGCTCTCGTCGTAGGTTTCCCGGCGCGTTACTGCGACCGCGAGGAACGGCTCCTCCTGGGTGATGAGCAGCTTGTCGCCTATCTGGAGGAAGCTGTCCAGGGAGAAGTCCGGATTGAGCCGCGCAAGCTCCTCCTCGGACATGCCGAGCTTCGCGATCACGCCCAGGGGGGAATCTCCCTCCACCACGGTGTAGTACGCGGCAACGGTCTTCTTGGTGGTTATCAGCTTGATTATCGAGTCCTCGCTGACGATACTCTCGGTAAGGTACAGACCCGGCTCGTAGGTTATCTTGCTCTCGAATGCCACGGTTTCGTCGCCGCCCTCGCGGTAAACGTCCAGCAGGTCATCGAGGGTTTGCTCCACGCGGTCCTTGCTTTCAAGGGCGCCGTAGAAGGAGTTGTCGATGTACATTCCGTAGGCGAAGGATATCTCCGCGTCCACGGAGGAAAGCAGCTTGTCCGCCACCTGGTACTTGGTGAGCGTGGAGCCGTAGCCCACCATCTCCACCTCGTAGGAGCTGTCGAAGGAGAACATCTCCGTGTTGCTGTCGAGGTAGGTTATACGCTGCTGCACTATCTTCTCCGCGTCGGTGAACACGGATTCGTCGGTGACGTAGCCCACGAAATCCCCGTTGACGGAGAGCCGGAGCGCGTAGGTCATTCCGTTGGCGTAGCTGACCACGCTGAACAGGAATACGCAGCTGATTATCGGGAGCGCCCAGTTGAACACCGTGACGAGGAATCCGCGCTTGCCCAGCAGCATTCTGCCTGCCATGCGTGTTCCGGCGGCGCATGCCGGGGCGACGCCCTTTTCCCGGGCGCTGCGGATATCGTTGCAGCCCATGTGGAACGCCTTTATGTAGCGGTTGAACGGCGCCTTTATCTTCTCGCCGAGCCACCGCAGGAATACAAGGACCTTGTCGCCGAGCCAGGCGAGCTGCCTGCCGATGGCGGTGAACAGCCCGGACAGCGCCCTGCCTGCCGCGGCCAGCATCATCATGAATACCGTGAACAGGAATTCACCGGCGCCCTCTATCCTGTCGGAAAGGGACTGCGGCTTTTCCTGTGTTGTTTCTGCCTGCATTAAATACATCTCCGTTGTTTTGCATGAAAAATCCGTACTGAATTCAGTAGTTATATATAAAGTAATTATAGCACATTTCCACGGAGATTGCAACCCTTTCACAAATATTTCACGGGCGCCTGCAACCTTTTCGTTTACTGCCCGGTATTACATACAAAAGCACCTGGAAAGGAGCCTGTATGAAAAGACGGTCAATTCTTGCAATAATAGCTGCGGCGGCGGTACTCACCGGCTGTTCCGCGAATCAGCCCTCCGCCGTGAACACTGCGCCTGCCAGCGCGGTCCCCGGGGATTCCGCGCCGGGAACTCCGGATACGGATACTGCCCCGGATACCTCCGTGCCGGATACCACGGCAGGCACCCCGGATTCCACTTCTGCTGAGCCGGAGCCGCCGGAATCCACCGGAAGTTCCGCGGCGGCTCCCGGGACCTCCGCGCCGGAATCCACGGGTGCTCCGGCGACCGCCGCAACGTTCGGAAGCCGCGCTGCGTCCGGTACCACAGCCCCCTCCCGGACTTCCGCCCCGGAGGAGAAGCCCTCCGACCCCACCGGAAGTGAATACACCGGCAGGGACATCGGCGGCACCGGGAAGACCTCCGGGGACGTTGTATTCGCGGACGACGCGGAATGCGACATCGCCGCCGTGGGAGATTACATCACGGAAGCCAGCGCAGGCGGCGGATACTTCGAGCCGGGATACCCCGGCGACCCCGTGGAGCCCTACCCCGGCTGGGATATCCAGCCCCAGGCAGGACTGCTGACCGGCGGCGAGTGGAACGACAACTCCCACTGGGACTTCTGGAAGGGGTTGTACGGCAGCAATAACTACGGCGCCGACTGGGATTCCTACCTCGGCGAGTGGCGCACCGGGGCGGAGTGCCGCGCGGCGGTGCTGATAAGGGACAGCGCCGGGAATCCCGTTGCCGGGGCGCAGGTGGACGGCATGGGCTATTCCGCGGTGACGGACAACCGGGGCATGGCGTACCTGTTCTGGGAGGAATCCCGGACGCAGGACTACGGCGGCAGTATTTCCGTAAGCGCCCCCGGCGAACAGAAGCAGACCTTCCCGGCGGATATCACCGGGGACTGCGAGCTGGAGTTCACCCTGGACGGGGAAGCAACCCCTGCCGCGAAGACTCTGGACCTCATGATAATGTGCGACACCACCGGCTCCATGGGGGACGAGCTGGAATACCTCAAGGAGGAGCTGGAGGACGTCGTTGAGCGTATCCGGGAGGATAACGCGAATATCCCGGTGCGGCTGAGTGTGAATTTCTACCGGGACGAAGGGGACGAGTACGTCGTCCGGGAATTCCCGTTCACCGGGGACATCGGCGCCGTGGTGGAAGCCATCGCGCAGCAGTCCGCGGACGGCGGCGGAGACACCCCGGAGGCAGTCCACACGGCGCTCGCCAGCGCGGTGGATTCCCACGACTGGGACGCGGATTCCGTCAAGGTGATGTTCCTGGTGCTTGACGCGCCGCCCCACGAGGATCCGCAGATAATCGACGAGGTCGTGGAGCACGTCCGGGACGCCGCGGAAAAGGGCATACGCATAGTTCCGGTGGCGGCAAGCGGCGTTGACAAGTCGTGTGAATACCTGCTGCGGAGCATGGCGTTCATGACCGGGGGGACCTACACGTTCCTGACGGACGACAGTGGAATAGGCTACGCCCACACCGAGCCGACCATCGGCAGCTACTCCGTGGAGAAGCTGAACGATATGATGGTGAGGATAGTCGGCGATTACCTGGCGTGATTTGCAGTGAATCGCGGCAGGAACTTTCAGAAACGGCACGCTTTTGTGCCGTTTTTCTGTTTCTGTGGGCAAAAAATGTAAATTTCCAGCCAATGCTGTAAATGTTTTTGCAAAACCACTTGCAAAAATATTGCAAATGGTGTATAGTAAGTATGCAGGCAGTCCTGCTGTTGGGGGCTGCTGTAATGTATTGAAACGAGGTACTCAAATGAAAGACGATCTGCTACAGCGGATTGAGGAGTTAATGCCATCATTCTCCAAAAGCCAGAAACTCATTGCAAACTATATACTGAACCACTACGAGAAGGCGGCGTACATGACCGCGCTCAAGCTCGGAAACGCCGTGAACGTCAGCGAATCCACCGTCGTGCGCTTCGCCATTGAGCTGGGATTCGAGGGCTATCCGCAGTTACAGCGCTCCCTCCAGAGCCACATCAAGAACCGCCTGACCACTATCCAGCGCATGGACGTCACCAGAAGCCGGATCGGCGACCTCGACCCCATCGAGGGAGTCCTCACCCAGGACATGGACAAGATACGCCGCACCCTTGAGCAGATAGACCGCGAGGCGTTCGACAACGCCGTGAATACCATCGTGGACGCGCGCCGTATTTATATCCAGGGCGCCATGTCCAGCGGTATCCTCGCAAGCTTCATGCACTACTACCTGCGCCTTATCTTCGACAAGGTGACGCTCATCGGCTCCGTTGCCACCAGCGAGATCTACCAGCAGATGATACACATCGGCGAGGGCGACGTGTTCATCGGGCTTTCCTTCCCGAGATACGCCAAGAGCACCATCAACGCCTGCAAGTTCGCCCACGACTGCGGCTCCCAGATAATCGCCATCACCGACAGCGAGAACTCCCCCCTGGCGCAGTATGCCCACACCACCCTCTGCGCCACCTCCGACATGGTAAGCTTCGTTGACAGCCTGGTCGCCCCGATGAGCCTGCTCAACGCCCTCATCGTCGCAGTATCCAGCCGCAACCGCTGCCGCGTGGAGCAGACCTTCCGCAAGCTGGAAACTCTCTGGGACAGAAACGACGTGTACAAGAAAGATGTATGATATCCTGATAATCGGCGGCGGCGCTGCCGGTATGTTCTGCGCCGCCCACGCCGCTGAAATGGGACTCCGCGCCGCCGTGGCGGAGCATGGGAAGTCCCTCGGGCGCAAGCTCGGGATCACCGGAAAGGGGCGCTGCAACGTCACCAACGACTGCACCCCCGACGAGGTGCTGCGGAACATTCCCAGGAATCCGCGGTTCCTTTACAGCACGCTGTCGAAATACGCCCCGGCGGACGTGATGGAATACTTTGAGAAGCTCGGCGTGCCCCTCAAGACGGAGCGCGGACGCCGGGTGTTTCCTGTTTCCGACAGGGCAGGGGACGTGGTTTCCGCCCTGGAGGGTCAGCTCCGGAAGCTGAACGTGGAGGTCATAAAGGGCAACTGCACAAGGCTCCTCATCGAGGACGGAGCCTGCTGCGGCGCGGTCATCTCCGGCAGGGAGGTGCGCGCCGGCGCGGTAGTCCTCGCGACGGGAGGGGCTTCCTACCCCCTCACCGGGTCGGACGGCTCGGGGTACGCCCTGGCGCGCCAGGCAGGGCACACGGTCATTCCTCCGGAGCCTTCCCTTATCCCGATGGAGACCGAGGAGCGCTGGGTCGCCCGGGCGGCAGGACTGGACCTGCGGAACATATCCATGCGCCTGACCCGGGGCGGAAAGCCGGTCTACGAGGATTTCGGCGAGCTGCTGTTCACCGCCTACGGAATCGGCGGACCCACGGTGCTGAGCGCCTCGGCGCACATTCCGGAGATGAAGCCCGGGGAGTACGCTGTGGAGATAGACCTCAAACCGGCGCTTTCTGAGAAGAAACTGGACGACCGCATAATCCGGGATTTCGCCGAGCGCCGCGGAATGCGCTTCGCGGAGAGCCTGCGCGGACTTCTCCCGGCGCAGCTGGCTCCGGTCATCGCGGAGCTTTCGGGGATTCCCGGGGAGCTGCACGTTGACGAGGTCACCCGGGAGCAGCGGCAGCAGCTGGGGGCGCTGATGAAGCGGCTCACGTTGCATATCCGTGGATTCCGCCCGATCGCGGAGGCGATAGTCACCCGGGGCGGCGTTTCCGTCCGGGAGATACGCCCGAACACCATGGAAAGCAAGCTGTGTCCGGGGCTGTATTTCGCCGGGGAGATAATCGACTGCGACGGCTACACCGGAGGATTCAACCTCCAGATCGCGTTTTCCACCGCCTACACCGCGGCGATGGCAGTCGTGGGGATTGTATAATCCTGTCGGAATATGACTGACAGTAAATTAGCGCGGCACGGGTATTTGTAATATCGTGTCGATAAATTACCCGGAGTAATAATAGCGCGGCAGGGATTTTGTATATTTTTGTCGCATTATTACCCCGGGTAATTACATTCCCCTAACTCCCGGTTTTATCGTGAAAAATCTATGAAATTGCAAAAAAACACTTGCAATTTCGCGGGAAGTGTGATATAATAAATTGAATAAATGTATAGGGGTAGTTTTACCTTTTTACATTTTTTCACATTTAAGCCACTTGATAAGTGGCGATTCAGGGTGATGTTTATGCCGGAAAAGCTGATCTCAGTCGCTGTTGACGGTCCTGTCGGCGCTGGAAAAAGTTCCATCGCGAGGGCTGCGGCGAAATCTCTGGGATTTATCTATGTCGATACCGGGGCGCTCTACCGCGCCGTCGGGCTGTACTGCCGCAGGGGCGGCGCCGATCTGTCCTCCCAGGAGGAGATCGCGGCAATGCTCCCGGGGATACACCCCGAGATACGGCTCATTGACGGCGTGCAGCATATCTGGCTCAACGGCGAGGACGTTTCCGAGGAGATAAGGCTCCCGGAGATTTCCATGGCGGCTTCCGCGGTTTCCTCCGTGCCTGCCGTCCGGGCGGCTCTGCTCGACATGCAGAGAAAGCTCGCGCGCGAGAATAACGTCATCATGGACGGCAGGGATATCGGCACCGTCGTTCTGCCGGACGCCCAGGTGAAGATCTTCCTCACCGCCGCGCCGGAGATAAGGGCGAAGCGCCGCTACGACGAGCTTTGCGCCAAGGGCGTGCAGACCACGTTCGAGGAAGTCCTCGCGGACCTCAACAAGCGCGACTACGACGATTCCCACCGCGAAACGGCACCGCTGAAGCAGGCGGAGGACGCAGTCCTTGCGGACACCTCCGGGCTGGATTTTGACCAGAGCTGCCAGCTGGTGTGCGACATCATCAAGGAGAAGCTGTGATGTTCTACTCGTTTCTCCGCAACTGTGCAAGACTTTTCTACATCATCGTATACAGGATACACGTCATCGGCGGCGAGAATATCCCCAAGCAGAAGGGCGGATACATCATCGCCAGCAACCATGTTTCCAACAACGATCCGCCTGTGGTGGGCATAACCTTCAAGGGGAAGTACACCTTCATGGCGAAGGAAGAGCTGTTCCACATGAATCCCATCTTCACCTGGCTGATAAAGCGGCTGGGTGCGTTCCCGGTGAAGCGCGGTGCGAAGGATACCTCCGCCATCGACAAGGCACTGGAGAGCCTGAAAGAGGGACGCATTTTCGTGATATTCCCCGAGGGCACACGCTCCAAGGACGGCACGCTCGGACGGGCGAAAAGCGGCGTCACGCTCATCGCGGCGCAGGCGAAGGTCCCCGTGGTGCCGGTGTTCATCAAGTACGGCAGGAAGAAGTTCCGCCAGAACATCTACATATCCATCGGGAAGATGATACCTGCCGAGCACTTCGACGTGGATATCTCCGACCGCAAGATGCTGAAGCAGGTAAGCTCCACCATCATGGACGAGATAGCACACCTCCAGGAGAACATGCCCGATGTTGATTGAGATCGCGGAAAAATCCGGGTTCTGCTTCGGCGTTGAACGCGCCCTGAAGCTCACCGAAAAGGCGGCGCAGGACTATGGCGAGATATTCACCCTGGGTCCGCTGATACACAACAAGACAGTTACCGCTGCCCTTGAAAAAAAGGGCGTTCATATAGCCGCAAGCGTGGAGGAAGCCGCCGGGAAGCCACTGGTGATACGCTCCCACGGGGTCGGCAGGGAAACGGAGGACGCCGCAGCAGACAAATGCTCCGTGCTGCTGGACGCGACGTGTCCTTTCGTGAAGAGGATCCACAGGATCGTTTCGGAGCAGCCCGCGGACGGCGCGGTCATCATTCTCGGCGACGGGGAACACCCGGAGGTGCAGGGGATCATGGGTCACGCGGCGTGCAGGGCATACGCATGCATGGAGTTTGACGAAGTCCGGAGTGTGCTCGACGAGTGCAGGGCTTCCGGCAGGGGCGCCGCCCTTGTCGTTCAGACCACCTTCGACCGCAGCAGGTTTCTTGAATATTCCCGGAGGATACGGGAAGAATATTGCTGCGTTGAAATATATGACACAATCTGCAACGCCACCTCGGAACGCCAGAGAAATGCGGAGGGGCTTGCGAAAAGGGCTGACCTTATGCTGGTTGTCGGAGGAAGGCACAGCTCTAACACAGGAAAGTTAGCTGAAATCTGTTCGAGATATTGCCGCACAGTGTTCATCGAGAGTGCCTCAGAGCTTTCCCCGCAGATCATCGAAGGTCTGCACTCCGATAGTCTTATCGGAATAACGGCAGGGGCTTCGACCCCAGCCTATACAATAAAGGAGGTTCATTTAAAAATGAGCGAGATCATCAACAACAATGAAAATGAGGAGAGCTTTGCAGCACTGTTCGAGCAGTCCGAGAGCAAGAGATTATATACCGGCGCCAAAGTCAAGGCAACAGTTGTTAGCGTAAAGCCGAACGAGGCTGTAGTAGAGCTGGGCACAAAGCACACGGGTTACATACCCCTCGACGAGCTGACCAACGACCCCAACGCAAAGGTTGAGGACATCGTTAAGGTCGGCGACGAGATCGATGCTATCGTAACAAAGGTAGACGATTCTCAGGGCGTTGTTTTCCTGTCCAAGAAGCGCGTTGACTCCGCACTGGGCATGGAGAAGATCGCAGCAGCCAAGGAAGCAAACGAGACTCTTGAGGGCGTAGTTACACAGGCAGTCAAGGGCGGCGTGATCGTCGTAGCTAACGGCACCAGAGTATTTATCCCTGCTTCCCAGACCGGCGTTCCGAGAAGCGGCAAGCTTGAGGACCTGGTTAAGAAGACCGTTCAGTTCAAGGTTATCGAGATCAACGAGCAGCGCAACAGAGTAGTCGGCTCTATCCGCCAGGCTACAAGAGAGGTTCGCGACGCTGAGAGAGCTAAGTTCTGGGAGACCATTCAGGTTGGCCAGAAGTTCGAGGGCGAGGTTCGCTCCATCGAGGACTACGGCGTATTCGTTGACATCGGTCCGGTTGACGGCCTGGTAAGAACCAGCGAGCTGACCTGGAACAGAGTCGGCCACCCCAAGGATATCGTTAAGGAAGGCGACAAGATCACCGTTATCGTTAAGTCCTTCGATCCCGAGAAGAAGAGAGTTTCCCTCTCCGCTAAGGATCCCGATGAGAACCCCTGGACCAAGTTCGTTGAGGAGTACCAGATCGGCGACGTTATCAAGGCTACTATCGTAAGCATCACAGAGTTCGGTGCATTCGCACAGATCATTCCTGGTGTTGACGGTCTTATCCACATCTCCCAGATCTCTACTGAGAGAGTTACCAACATCAACAACGTTCTGACCGTAGGTCAGGAGGTCGAGGCTAAGATCATCGACATCGACACCGAGAAGAACAGAGTTTCCCTCTCCATCAAGGCTCTGATGGAAGACAACGCTGACCTCGGCGACGCTGAATAAGCCGGTCGGGCACGCCCGACGGCGAATACGGGGAAATGCACCTTAAAGCTTAAAGGCTGTCACCCGAACAATGACGTGGCTGAATGGCAAGCTGAATAAGTCGGGCACGCCCGACAGCGGCCGCGAAGCCGCGGCTGGCGTTAGGGGAAATGCACCTTAAAGTTTAAAGGTTGTCACCCGAACAATAGCGTAACAAAAAGGCGGATTTTATATCCGCCTTTTTTATATGCAGGGGAGGGAAAAGTGATTTCCCTGTGAATTATACAACAGAGCGCAAAAAAATGGGCGGATATCTGATCCGCCCATTAATATTAATTCAAGCCACGCTATTGTTCGGGTGGACAGCCTTTATAAAAAAGGTTCCTATCCCCGAACGCCAGCCGCGGCTTCGCGGCCGCCGCCGGGCGTTACCGGCGCGTGCCTTGTTTCAGCGTCGCCATTCAGCCACGTCATTGTTCGGGTGACAACCTTTAAATTTTAGGGCACATTTCCCCGTATTCGCTGCCGGTCGTTACCGGCGCGTGCCAGACTGCGAGTACTTTTTTAAGTCGTTGCGGCGTATCTCAGCGCGCATGATCTTTCCGCTGACTGTCTTGGGGAGCTCCTTGACGAACTCTATCATTCGGGGGTACTTGTAGGGCGCGGTGTTGTGCTTGACGAATTCCTTGAGTTCCTCGGCGAGCTCGTCGCTGGGGGTGAAGGTCTTGGTCAGGACTATGGTCGCCTTGACGATCATTCCGCGGATCGGGTCGGGGACTCCGGTGACGGCGCACTCCAGCACGGCAGGGTGCATCATGAGGACGCTCTCGACCTCGAACGGACCTACGCGGTAGCCGCTGGACTTGATGACGTCGTCGTTGCGGCTGACGTACCAGTAGTAGCCGTCCTCGTCGCGGTAGGCGGTGTCGCCGGTGTGGTACATTCCGTCGTGCCACGCCTCGTCCGTCAGCTCCTTGCTGTTGTAGTAGCCGCGGAACAGTCCCGGCGTGTGGCAGTACTCACCGCGCACGACGATTTCGCCGACCTCGCCCACCGGAACGGAGTTCCCGTCGGAGTCCACCAGATCCACGTCGTAAAGGGGAGAGGGCTTGCCCATGCTTCCGGGCTTGGGGGTCATGCCGGTGATGTTCGCGAGGATCGCGGTGGATTCCGTCTGACCGAATCCCTCCATCAGCTTTATGCCGGTGTATTCATACCACTTGTTGAACACCTCGGGGTTCAGCGCCTCGCCTGCGATGGTGCAGTACTTCAGGCTGGACAGGTCGTATTTGCCGATACCCTCCTTGATGAAGAACCGGAACATTGTCGGGGGAGCGCAGAAGGTGGTGATCTTGTACTTTTCCATGATCTTCAGCATGTTCTCGGGAATGAACTTGTCGAAGTCATACACGAACACGCAGGTGCCCATCGCCATCTGACCGTACAGCTTGCCCCACGCCGCCTTCGCCCAGCCGGTGTCGCTGATGGTGAGGTGGATTCCATTGGGGTCCACGTTCTGCCAGTGCTTTGCGGTCTGGATATGCGCCAGCCCGTAGGCGTGGTCGTGCACGACCATCTTCGGGTAGCCGGTGGTGCCGGAGGTGAAGTACAGCAGGTGGAGTTCGTCCGCGCGGGTGGGGATTCGCTCCATGGTGTCGGGGTACTGCTCGATCTCGCTGTCGAAGTCGTGCCAGCCCTCGTGAGTTCCGTTCACGATCGCCTTCACGCGCAGGTGGCGGTCGCCCAGCAGTTCGTCCGCCTCGTCGATGTAGTGCGCCACCTCAGCGTGCGCAGTCGCAATGACCGCGGACACGTCCGCCGCCTGGAAGCGGTACTGGAAGTCCTTGGTGGTGAGCATGTGGGTCGCCGGAATAGCGATCGCGCCCAGCTTCATCAGCCCGAGGATAGCGTACCAGTACTGGTAGTTGCGCTTGAGCACGAGCATTACCTTGTCGCCCTTCTTGATACCCCAGCCGCGGAACATGTTCGCCGCCTTGGTGGAGAGCCTGGACAGGTCGCCGTAGGTGAGCAGCTTCTCGTTGCCCTGGAGGTCAACGTACATCAGGGCGCGGCGTCCCGGCTCCATCTCGCCGTACTTGTCGATGATGTCGTAGGCGTAGTTGAAGTTCTCGGGGTACTTTATCCGGAATTTCGTGAGCATTCCGTTTTCGTCGTATTCCTCCTCGACGAAATTGAGGTGGTAAGATGGGATATCCATGTGCTTTCCTTTCCTGGCATTTCTTCTGATGGGATAAAAAAGTATCGGCGTATAATACTGCAAATCCCGGAAAGAGCTTCCGGGATCTGGTATTCAGCGGATCTCTCCGCAAAGTTTCGCTGCTGGGACTCCATCGGTAAGCCGAGTTCTGTCGTGTATGACCATCTATCTAGGCGCAATGTTGCCATTACGCTCAAGCCACCTTTCAACGAAGCGCGCCGAGCAGACGCGTGAACCTCCGCACCAATCGGTGTTGCACCGGGTAGGGTTTACATGGCAGTGCAGTCGCCTGCACTCCGGTGAGCTCTTACCTCGCCTTTCCACCCTTACAGCTTGCGCTGCGGTATATCTCTGTTGCACTTGCCCTGAGGTCGCCCTCGGCTGATGTTATCAGTTACCCTGCTCTGTGGTGCTCGGACTTTCCTCATGGCTGTTGCCAGCCCCGCGGTCATATAATGAAGTCCCACACTGTAATCAGTGTTACATTTTATTATACCACGGATCTCCGAAAAAATCAAGGGCGTGCCGCAAAAAAAGTGCCGCACCCGGCGAGGTGCGGCGAAAAATAGGAGAAACGTATCAGAAAGACTCAGTGCCCTTCTATAAATAAAAACAGCGCTGGGGGCGAAAAGGTTGCACGCTTTACAAAAAACCTCCGGCGTGGTATACTGGAGGAAAGGGGGGATTTCCGTGGAGGTCCTCGTGGGAATAGTTCTGGTGGCGTTGATACTGCTGCTTGCCGGGGTGGACCTGTGGTATCTGCTGCTGGGAGGGATCGCGCTGGTGGCGCTGGCGGCGGCGTTCACGGCGGTATTCTTCCTGGTATGCGTGGGAATGCTGCTGCGCTCTCAGCGGCGCACGGGGGAGTTCACGGGCTTCTCTGAGGGAGGGCGCTTCGACTGCGCGGAATACACGATCGGGGCGGAAGCGCACCGCAACGTGTTCCCGGCGGAGTTTATCCTCCGGGACCGGCTCTACCGCCCGGGGAAGCCTGTGGGGTTATTCCTGACGCGCTCCGGGAGGGTGTTTGATCGGAACGCCTTCATCACCACCCTGCTGGGTGCTCCGCTGAGTATTGTGGCGGCAGCAGCGTTCACCCGGGGATTCCTGCTGCTTGCCGGTATCGCGTGAGGAACCGCGGACAAAAAGAACCTCCCCTGTCATTCCGTCAGGGGAGGTCGAGTTATACCCGATAAATCAATTTAAACTAAGGAGAAAACTATTGAGTTGTGATCAGTCGTAGTCCGCGATGTCGATCCAGGTGAGCAGAAGCTCGCGCTCCTCGGGGCGCTTGAACTTCAGCTGAGCGGCAGCCACGATGGGGAGCCAGTCCTGAACGTACTTGATAGCGGTGCCTGTCTTCTTGCAGTACAGCTTGAGGTACTTCTCAGCGTACTCTGTGTGGTGATTCAGGCAGAACCACAGATATGTCTTGGCAACATCAGCGGAAGCGTTGCCCTGCTTTGCCTTGAGCCAGTCTACAACGAAAACGCCCTCGTCGTTGATGATGATGTTCTCGGGAGTGAACTCGCCGTGGCAGAGCTTAACGTGCTTCGGCATGGACTCCAGACGGGTGAGAAGCTCGTACTTCTTCACGTCGTCGATCATGTCCAATCCTTCGATGGAGCGCTTGAGGTAATCCTTCAGGCGGCTGATCTTGGGGGAGCGCTGGGCGTTGATCTCGATCTGGAGATCTACCATCTGCTCGAGGTATTCGTCAGCCTTCTTGGGATCCTTCTTCATCAGGTCGGCCATTGTGTCGCCGGTTATGTACTTATATGTGATCGCCCACTTGCCGTCGATCTTGGAAACCTCTTCGAGGGGAGGAACGAGCTTGCAGCCTGTCTCCTCAACTCTGGAATGGGTGAGAGCCTCGTACAGTACCACGCTCTTGGGTTCATTCGGATCCTTGAAAACCTTGACAGCCTTGCCGTCAGCCTCAAATACCTGAACCTTTTCGCCATCGGAGATCATATTCTTCAGTTTCATAATTCATCTTTCCTTTCCCCGAATCATTCCCCATGAGTGGTTACTGATCCGTTTCTGTGATTATATTATAGCACTGTTGGCAGCGTTTGTAAAGTGGTTTTTATCAAATTTGAATAGTTTGTCGGAATTTTCAGCCCGCTTTTTGTTGATTATCACAATAGAATGCTACTTTTTTCACAGCTCCGGGAAATCCCCGGAATTTTGATTCACGGACACGAGAAAAGTGCGAAAAAACGAAAAGGGGCTGGAATCCTCCAGCCCCTTGAATATTTGGAATATCACTAATTCCGAATTACGCATTCCGCATTCCGAATTAGATTAAACTGTCGCTCCCTTTGTGATGAACACGGGGTAGTCAGTGGAACCGGTGATGGTGCGGTTCTTGGTGAGGGTAACGTCCTTGTCGGTGATACCGTTGATGAGAGCCGCCTTCTCCTCGATGACGGTGCCCTGCATAACGATGCTGTTCTTTACGACAGCGCCCTTGCCGACCTTTACTCCGCGGAAGAGCACGGAATTCTCGACGATACCGTCGATTATGCAGCCGTCCGCGATGAGGGAGCCCTTCACGTTGGCGTCAATGCCGTACTTAGCCGGGGCAACGTCCCTTACCTTTGTGTAGATCGGCTTGGACATGGAGAACACCTTGTGGCACACGTCGCGGTTCATCATGTCGTTGTTTGCCTTGTAGAAGGTCTTCATGCTGTCGATGATCTCGAAATACCCGTCGTACTTGTATCCGAACACCTTGAAGTCGTGCAGCTTGTGCTGGAGGATATCCGTTTCGAAGCTGTACAGGCTGCGGCACTCGGATTCGCGGATTATGTTCTCGAGGAACTCGCGTCTGGTGACGTAGATGTTCAGCGCCGGCTTGACCTCGCCGCTGATGGAGGGTCTGGAGAGCACGTCGTAAACCACGTCGTTCTCGTCAACGCCGAGCACGGTGAACCTGGAGGTGCGCTCTGCGTCGTAAACTCCGGTGCCGTAAACGCAGGTGATATCCGCGCCCTTCTTCTCGTGGAACTCGATGATCGGCTTGAAATCAATGTTCGCAACGACATTGCTGTCGGACATGATAACGTATTCCGCGCCGGATTCGTGAATGAACTCCGCTGCGCCTGCGAGAGCCTCCAGGCGTCCTCTGTAGACGCCGTTGTCGCTTCTGCCGTAGGGCGGCAGGATATGCAGACCGCCGGTCTTTCTCGCGAGATCCCACTCGCTGCCCATTCCGAGGTGGTCCATCAGGGAGTAATACTTAGCCTGGGTGATTATGCCCACCTGTGTGATCCCGGAGTTCACCATGCTGGAGAGGGGGAAATCCACCAGGCGGTATCTGGCACCGAAGGGAACGCTCGCCATTGCTCTTGCCTTTGTCAGCTCCGGCAGGTTCTCCTCGTGCATATTAGCAAAAATAAGTCCTAAAACATTGCCCATACTTGCCATAACAATATTTTCCTTTCATTTATCGAAAAACCTGATCCGACCCGCGAAGCGGGAATTTCAGATCCATTTTTTACCCCAGCTTTGCCGGGGTAAAAAATACTTCTATCTGCGCAAGTGTGCGAATTGGCGGCAGAGCCGACAATGAGCGCGCGTGGCGCAGATGTTCGGCGGAAAAGACCCTACGGGTCTTTTTCGACGGGTTTCATATGTCCTTGGAGATCATAGCCTTGGGCGGTGCGATTGCCTTGTCGGAAACATTCACGTTGTGACCTACAACAGCGACGCCCCACTGGGACTTGTCCTCGATAAGCTCAGGACGTTCGCCGATATGCGCGCCCTCGCCGATAACGCAGTTCTCGCCGACGATGGAGTATTCGATGACAGCGCCCTTCTTGATTACGGTGTTGGGCATGATGATACTGTCGCGGACGATAGCGCCCTCCTCGATGACAACGCCTGCGAACAGCACGGCGAAGTCCACCATGCCGTAGATCTCGCAGCCCTCTGCCACCATGGAGTTCTGGATCTGGCTGTTGGGGCCTGCGTAGTGCGGCGGCATTACGGGGTTCCTGGAGTAGATCTTCCAGCTGTCGTCAAGCAGGTCGAGCGGAACCTTGGGGTCGAGCACGTCCATGTTCGCTTCCCAGAGGGAGTCGATGGTTCCTACGTCCTTCCAGTAGCCGTCGAAGTGGTATGCCACCATCTTCTCCTTGTTGTCCAGCATGGAGGGGATTATGTTCTTGCCGAAGTCCTTTGTCGCGCCCTCGTCGTTCTCGTTCTCGATGAGGTACTTGCGCAGCTTTGACCAGGTGAACACATAGATACCCATGGAAGCCAGGTTGGATTTCGGCTCCTTGGGCTTCTCTGCGAACTCGTAGATGGTGCCGTCGGGATTTGCGCTCATGATACCGAAGCGCGAAGCCTCCTCCCACGGAACCTCCAGAACGGCGATGGTCGCGTCAGCCTGGTGCTCCTTGTGGAAGTCCACCATCTTGGAGTAGTCCATCTTGTAGATGTGGTCGCCGGACAGGATAACGACATATTCCGGGTCGTAGCGGTCGATGAAGCCTATGTTCTGGTAGATCGCGTTTGCTGTGCCGGAGTACCACGCCTTGCCTGCTGCGGTTTCGTAGGGCGGCAGTACATGCACGCCGCCGTGGGCGCGGTCGAGTCCCCAGGGCTGACCGTTGCCTATGTATTCATTCAGCACCAGCGGCTGATACTGCGTCAGCACGCCTACCGTGTCGATTCCGGAATTTACGCAGTTGGAGAGCGGGAAGTCGATTATCCTGTACTTTCCTCCGTAGGGGACTGCCGGCTTCGCCATCTCCTGGGTCAGTGCATACAGTCTGCTTCCCTGACCACCGGCAAGGAGCATTGCTACGCACTCTTTTTTAATGTGATTCATATATTTCCTCCTGTCCCGACTTTGTGAGCCGTGATTTTCGTATGATTATCGCCGTCCTCGGCGGTTCTGGCTGTTTCTGCCCCGGGCTTTGACGGAGCTGCTTTCTGCTTGCCTATGGCGTTCCGGGTGATCTCCGCCGGCTTCTCCGGGGCGGATACCTTTACGGGGACCTCCTGGACTTCGCCGGAAATGTCAACGGGTCTTTCCTCGTTCAGCAGGGGGAGCGTCACGGGGACCGACGCCTCGGCAGGTACTTCCACCGGCGCGGTTTCCGGCTCCTGCGCGGCGTTCTTTTTCTCTTCTTGACTCGTGGGCTCGGAGATGTGTATAAGAGACAGGGCTCCTCCCGGGCGGTGACGGTGCCGTTGGTGACGCCAGTTCCGCCGTACTTCTCGTCGTCGGAGTTGAATACCTCCTCGTAGTCCGCGTAGTAGGGGACGCCTATCTCGTATATCTCATGCCTTACCGGCTGGAAGTTGCACACGCATATCAGCTCGTCCTTGTTCCGCGCGATACGGCGGAAGGCAATGACGGAGTTCGCGTTGTCCTCGCTGGATATCCAGTGGAATCCCTCCCAGCTGGTGTCGCACTCCCACAGCGGCGGATTGTCGGTGTAGAACTTGTTGAGGTCCCTGACATATTCGTGGAGCTTTCTGTGTGGCTCGAACTCCAGCACCTCCCAGTCGAGCTGGGTCTGGAAGTTCCACTCCTTGTACTGGGCGAATTCCTGCCCCATGAACATGAGCTTCTTGCCGGGGTGCGCGGTCATGTATCCCAGGAACGTCCGCATGGAGTTGAAGCGGAAATCCCTCGGACCGCCCATCTTGTCGAGCATGGAGCACTTTCCGTAAACCACCTCGTCGTGCGAGATGGGGAGTATGTAGTTCTCGGAGAACGCGTAGTAGAACGAGAATGTCACGAGGTTGTGGTTGTAGGGCCGTGACAGCGGATCCATGGACATATAGCGGAGCATGTCGTTCATCCAGCCCATGTTCCACTTGAAGTTGAATCCCAGACCGCCGATATCCGCAGGCTTTGTCACCATGGGCCACGCGGTGGATTCCTCCGCGATCATCATGATGTTCTGGTGCTCGCGGAACAGCGCGGCGTTCAGCTTCTGGAGGAAAGCCACTGCCTCAAGGTTCTCGTGACCTCCGTAGGCATTCGGGCGCCACTCGCCGTTCTGCCGGTCGTAGTCCAGGTACAGCATGGAAGCCACGGCGTCCACGCGCAGACCGTCGATGTGGTATTTCTCTATCCAGTAGTTGGCGTTGGAAACGAGGAAGCTCTGGACTTCTGGCTTGCCCCAGTCGAAGATGTGGGTGCCCCAGTTCTTATGCTCGCGCTTGAGCGGGTCGGAGTACTCATAGCAGCTGGTGCCGTCGAATTCGTACAGACCTGCGGCGTCCTTGGGGAAGTGGGCAGGGACCCAGTCCATGATGACGCCTATTCCGGCGGCGTGGCACTGGTCCACGAACTCCATGAAGTCGTGGGGTGTGCCGAACCTGGAGGTGGGCGCGAAGTAGCCTATCTGCTGATATCCCCAGCTTCCGTCGTAGGGGAACTCGCCGATGGGCATGAGCTCGATGTGGGTGTATCCCATTTTCTTGACGTAGGGGATAAGCTCCTTTGCGAGCTGCTTATAGCTGAGGAAGTTCTCGCCGTCCTTTCTCCAGGAGCCGGCGTTGACCTCGTAGATATTCGCGGCGCTGTCGTAGATATTCTTTGCGTGGAGGTCGTCGAGGTACTTCTGGTCGGTCCACTTGAACCCTTCCAGGTCGTAGAACTTGGACGCGGTGTTCGGGCGGAGTTCCATGTGGTACCCGTAGGGGTCAGCCTTGAGCTTTATGAGCCCGTCCTGGCTTTCCACGCTGTATTTATAGTTGTCGTACTGCTTTATCCCGGGGACGAAGAGCTCCCAGATACCGCCGTCGCTTATCTTGTTCATGGGGTGGCGGCCTCTGTCCCAGTGGTCGAAATCCCCGACGACGCTGACGCTCCGGGCGTTCGGTGCCCACACTCTGAACACGGCGCCGGGCTTCCCGTCCTGCACATCTCTGTGCGAGCCGAAGAATTCATACGCATGGGAATTCTCGCCCTGGTGGAACAGGTGCAGCGGAACGCTGTATTTTTCCGGAACGATGATAGCCATACTGCAAGACCTCCTGTCGTTATGCTATGGTCACATATCCAGCCCTTCCGGGCGTTAAAATTCAACAAAAAGCCGCTTCCGGCCTTATGATCCTTTGTGATTATTGTACCACATCGGCTATTTTTTTTCAATAGTTTTGTGAAGGTTTCATGTTTTTAGCCATTTTTAGCCTAGGTAATTTATGCACTATGCACATCACTTTTCAACTTTCTGTAAACTCACCGTAATTTTTACGTTTTAAAGGAGTAAAGGGGGGAAAATAATAATTGACCTCGCGCCGGTCGGGCGGAAGTAATTGAGAGGTTTCCTAAAGCGGAAAGGCGCACACAGACCCATTTAATTTAAATTGTTTTCGCCTGGTCGGTAGCCTCTAAATAGATTTTCTGTGTTGTCACACGGGACTGAGGGGAACC
>ERZ1026862.907-NODE-907-length-19147-cov-49.024565_pt1 | contig 19147 bp, 18 predicted proteins | sample MGYA00380161_ERZ1026862 | MGnify/ENA primary metagenome ERZ1026862 (study PRJEB33269, sample SAMEA4719797) | human gut metagenome | biome: human-associated habitat; feature: organic feature; material: feces | place: Cameroon | collected 2013-10 ... | reverse complement strand
TCAAGTTTATGCTTTATTAACGAGAAGTTTTCTATAGGGGTGCTGAGTAGTTACTACTTCACATTTTGTTTGTGTGAAGACAAACACCATTTAGTCAAACGAATAATTGTTTTTAATATTTTTAACGTCGTATTTTCGTTTTTCTCAGAAAAAGACCGTAATTTTGCATTCACTTTCCAAAATGGGGAGTTGTTCTTTATTTATTGACAAGCATCAAGAGACTGTTTAAGTACAGAACCAACCGAGCAGATTAGCCATTGCCACGGTGGTAAAATAGATGTGAGTTTAAGGCTTGATTATTCATCTTTAAATTAAAATTTTATGGCAACATCAAAAACATCAGAAATCATCTTAGGTCGTGTGGAGTACATCAACGCTTCACACTTTAACTGTTTGTCATTCGCCAAGGCTTCGGATATGGTGAATGGCATTAACGTGCGTCTTTCTAACATGGCAGGTGGCTATCCATTTTCATTCGGTGGTGCGACTTGGCATGATAGTGAGACGCTTTTTTTGTGTGGCGAGTTTTCAGATGCTTCTGACAAGCATCTGTCTGTACAAAAGGAAATGCAGCGTCAGACAAGTGGTTTTGCTGCCAAACGCTTTGTCAAGAACAAATACAAGAGATTCATTCGTAGTGATTACTCTACATTCCGCATACAGTGAATGCTATTTGTTGTATGGATGAACGCCGCAGAATAAGCAAATAAAAGAGTTGGAGTTTAGGGTAAGCACCCAAAAGTATGAGTTAATTAACAAATACCTCTCAGAGGGTATAAGTTACGATACGATAGAAAGTTACATGAATAAAAAGAATAATATTTAAAAGTAAGAACAATGATTGAAAAAGTAAATCCTTGCCATCCCGATAAGGTGGCAGACAGAATTGCAGGGGCATTGGTTGACCTTGCGTACTCAAAGGTAGAGAATCCGAAAATTGCTGTAGAGGTCTTGCTCGGACATGGTGTTGCAAATCTCATTATTGAGAGTAGCGTGAACATTTCAGACGCTGAGGCTGAAGCTATTATTAACCGTATCACTAAGCGCACAGACTTGAAAGTTTCGCTCGTTATGGTAGCTCAAGACCCTATCCTTGCAAGCAACCAAGACGGAGCTATCCGTTGTGGCGACAATGGTATTTTCAAGGGCATTCCATTGACTGACGAGGAGAAAGAACTCAGCAAGATTGCCCATGACATCTATGAGCGTTACCCTTCAGATGGTAAGTATGTATTAGGCAATGGTAAGCTGATTATCTGTCAAAGCAACGCCAAGACTGAGGATTTAAAAAAGCTCTATCCTACCGCAGTCATTAATCCTCTTGGAGATTGGACAGGTGGAACAGACGTTGACGCAGGTGCTACAAACCGCAAACTTGGCTCGGATATGGCTCAATCTGTTTCGGGCGGAGGAGTGCAGGGAAAGGACCTTTCAAAGGCTGATGTTTCGGTCAACATCTACGCTTTCAAGAAAGCGCAGGAGACAGGCAAACCTGTGGAGCTATTCTGTGCCATTGGTGATACAGAGATTGATGAGAAGCCATATTCTGAGATTGTAGAAATTGCTCGCCAATACATCAAACAAGTTGGTGGATTTGAGCGTTTTGCCGAGTGGGGTTTGTTCTAATAAGCAAGCAATATGTACCGTTTTGATATCGATATAAATCCTGTAATCGCAGGCAAAGAAATTCATTTGGAAGGCATTTGTGAAATGCTTTCTTCTGATACTTTCAAAGTTACAATGACAGAACCTTATAAAGGATTGTCTGTTACCAAACACTTTGATGATGCAGGAGAAATGGATATGGATGCAACCTTTTCAAAGGTTGAAAAGGACTTGATAACGCTGTTTGAACAAGAAACGAAGCGCATAGAATCAAAGTAATAAATTGATTCATACGCATTGGAAACTGGCAAGTGTTGAGTGTAAAAAATGTACAAGAAAGGGGATTTGTTGACAATCAGCGATTTACGTCAACGAATCCCCTAACTTTTTGAGTTTAAATTAATTCATTTTTATTTGAGTGGCTGTTTATCGGCATTCCGATTACTCCCACTCGATTGTCGAAGGTGGTTTTGAAGAGATGTCATAGCAAACGCGGTTAACGCCCTTCACCTTGTTGATGATCTCATTACTTACCTTAGCCATGAAGTCGTATGGGAGATGAGCCCAGTCGGCTGTCATCGCATCAGTACTTGTTACGGCACGCAATGCAACAGGGTGCTCGTATGTACGCTCATCACCCATCACACCTACTGAACGGACAGTAGAAAGCAATACGGTACCAGCCTGCCAGATCTGATCGTAGAGAGAAACCTCAATCTCGCCATTCTGCATGTCAGCAGGAACACCGGCAGCCAGGACGCGGCGAGCTTCCTCACCACTCAACTTCACCTTATACTCACGCAAGCCACGGATATAGATATCATCAGCATCCTGGAGAATACGTACCTTCTCAGGAGTGATATCACCCAAGATACGAACAGCCAAACCAGGACCTGGGAATGGATGACGGGTAATCAGATGCTCAGGCATACCCATAGAACGACCTACACGACGAACCTCATCCTTGAACAACCACTTCAATGGCTCGCACAACTGAAGGTTCATCTCCTTAGGAAGACCACCTACGTTGTGATGGCTCTTGATCACCTTACCTGTGATATTCAAGCTCTCGATACGGTCTGGATAGATAGTACCCTGAGCCAACCACTTGGCACCAGTCTGCTTCTTAGCCTCAGCATTGAACACCTCAACGAAGTCGCGACCGATAATCTTACGCTTCTCCTCAGGATCTGTAACACCAGCCAAGTCGGTGAAGAACTTCTCTGATGCATCCACGCCGATTACGTTCAATCCCAAGCACTTGTAATCCTCCATTACATCACGGAACTCATTCTTGCGGAGCATACCATGATCAACGAAGATACAGGTAAGGTTCTTGCCGATAGCCTTGTTCAAGAGAACGGCAGCCACACTAGAGTCAACACCACCAGAAAGACCGAGGATAACCTTATCATCACCCAACTGTGCCTTCAACTCAGCCACAGTAGTCTCAACAAAAGAGTCAGCGCTCCAGTCCTGCTTGCTACCGCAGATGTCAACCACGAAGTTCTTCAACAACTGTGTACCCTGCAGAGAGTGGAACACCTCTGGATGGAACTGAACTGCCCAAACTGGCTGCTTGGTTGAAGCGTATGCAGCATACTTCACATTAGCAGTAGAAGCGATGCACTTATAATCCTCAGGGATGGCAGTGATGGTATCACCATGGCTCATCCACACCTGCGAGTTTTCAACAAAGCCCTTGAACAAAGGATTCTCAACATCGAAATGTTCCAAGTTGGCACGACCATACTCACGGCTGTCAGCAGCCTCCACCTTTCCACCCTGGGCAAAAGAGAGGAACTGAGCACCATAGCAGATGCCGAGCACAGGAATACGGCCAATGAACTGGCTCAAATCTACCTTGAAAGCTTCCGGATCATGAACGGAGTATGGGCTACCGCTCAAGATGACACCAATGACAGATGGGTCATCCTTTGGAAACTTGTTGTAAGGCATAATCTCGCAGAAGGTATCAAGCTCACGAACACGACGGCCAATCAGCTGTGTGGTCTGTGAACCGAAATCCAAAATAATAATCTTCTGTTGCATATTGTCTAATTTATAATTTATAATTTACAATTTATAATTCTTTCAGGAATGCTTCCGCCTCTTTCAGCGTCTCCTGCTTTCCCACATCCATCAGCTTGAGGTCGTTCTTTACATATCCCTCAATGCGCACCTTGTCGCAATGCTTCAGATAGAAGTCCATGATAGGGAACTTATCCGGTTCCTCCTCCATCAGCGGGAAGAGCGATGGGGCTACCATGTGAATGCCCGAGAAAGCATACATCTTATAATCTTTAGGATTGAGGTTCGGGTAAGGACTCTTCACCTCGCCCGTCTCAATATTCGTCCATCCCACCAGTCGCATACTGTCATCGAAGAGGAGATAACGCTTGGTCTTGCGCTCGCTCACCATCAGTCGTGCCGCTATCATATCCTGGCTCTCCATCTGGTAGAACTTCTTCAGATCCACATTACTTAATATATCAACATTGTGGATGAGGATAGGCTCGGAAGAATCGAAGAGCGGCCATGCCTTCCTGATACCTCCACCCGTTTCGAGAAGCTTGTCGCTTTCGTCGCTGATGCGGATGTCCATGCCGAAGTTATCGTTCTCTCGAAGATAGTCGATGATTTGCTGGGAGAAATGATGCACGTTCACTACAATGCGAGTGAAACCTGCATCCTTCAACTGAAAGATGACACGTTTGAGCAAAGGTTCTCCTCCGACACTTACCAGAGCCTTCGGAATGCGGTCGGTAAGTGGCTTAAGGCGAGTGCCCAAACCTGCTGCGAATATCATTGCTTGCATCATTGCTAAATAGCTATTTTAAAATGTGCGTGCAAATTTACTAACTTTTTGCGAGATAGCCAAATTTGCACGCTAAATATTATTGTTTTGCAGGCAAAACCTGCTCAATCTCTTGCTCACGATGGCAAATTCGCACCTCCACGCCAAACTTTTCGTGAATATGCTCTGCCAGATGCTGGGCTGAATAGACACTGCGATGCTGACCGCCGGTGCAACCGAAACAGAACATCAGCGAGGTGAATCCGCGCTGGATATAACGGTTCACATGATGATCGGCCAATGCATAGACATGATCCAGGAACTGCAGTATCTCGCCATCATCCTCCAGGAATCGGATGACAGGCTCATCCAAACCGGTCAACTTCTTATAAGGCTCATATCTTCCAGGATTGTGGGTGCTTCTGCAATCAAACACATAACCACCTCCATTTCCTGAAGGATCTTCCGGAATTCCCTTCTTGAAAGAGAAGCTGAACACGCGGACCACCAGCGGACCCTTGCCATCATACTTGGAATAAGTGGCAGGACCATCCTGCGGATGAGCCCGATAGATGTTGTTATCCGTAATCTTATAACCATCGGCACGGGTGACGGCCACGCTCTCGATACGCTTGAACTGCGGTAACTCGGTGAGTCGGCGCAGCATATCCATCATATAAGGATATGGGAACACCTTCTCACCCATCTTCAGCAAATCGCGCAGGTTCTGAATGGCAGCAGGAATGCTGTCCAGGAAATGCTTCTTGCGCTCAAAATAGCCACGGAATCCGTAGGCACCCAACACCTGCAGGGTACGGAAGAGCACAAACAGGCTCAGTCGATTCACGAAATGTCGGATAGATGGCACTTCTGTATAGTTTTTCAACGACTGATAGTACTCCCAAACCAGTTCACGGCGCAACTTGAACGGATACTTAGCCGAAGCCTGCCAGAGGAAAGAAGCCAGGTCGTAGTAGAACGGTCCCTTTCTGCCTCCCTGGAAATCGATGAAGAACGGATTGCCATCTGCATCGAGCATCACATTGCGTGCCTGGAAGTCGCGATAGAGGAAGCAATCCATCTTTTCGGATGTCAGGTCCTTCGCAAACAGTCGGAAGTTAGCTTCAAGTTTCAGTTCGTGGAAATCCAGATCGGTAGGCTTCAGAAAACAATACTTGAAGTAGTTGAGATCGAAGAGCACACTATCCACATCAAACTCCGGCTGCGGATAACAGTTTTCCCACTCCAGTCCACGAGCACCACGCAATTGGATGTTAGGCAACTCACGAATGGTTTTCTTCAGGAGTTCCTTCTCCTTCTGGTTATATCTGCCACCTGCCTCCCGTCCACCTTTGATGGCATCAAAGAGGGATGTTCCGCCCAAATCGGTCTGGATATAACAGAGCTGATCCTCGCTCACCGCCAACACCTTAGGCACCGGCAACTGACGAAGATTGAAATGATTAGCCAGATAAATGAATGCATGATCCTCATCACGACTGGTTCCGATGACACCAATCACGGTATCACCATCCTGCTTGATGATGCGGAAATACTGGCGGTTGCTTCCCTGCCCTGCCAATCTGATGACATCGATAGGTTCCTCACCAGCCCATTGCTTATAAAGATTAATCAGCTTTTCCATCCTTATTCAATTTACGACGTTTTCTGTCATCATCTATTTTCTGTGCAAAGTTGTCACCGATAAATAGAATCAACAGCACACCTAGCGTAGTTAAGAATGAGTTTGTATTAGTCATTCCCAACTCAGCCTTTGTTATATAAATCAGTCCTCCTATAACTATCAGAAAGACCAAAGCTTTTTTCCAATCAATATTATTCATGCTATAAAAATGCTATTGTGGTGCAAAGATACAATAAAATTCTGATTTAGTGGAAAGAAAGAGAATTTATTTTAGCAGGAAAACGATGTATCCGCAAATCCTTAACTCCCTTTAACGCAGGATGCCTATAAACACAAAAAAATCGGATGTCTCACGACAACCGATTTTCAAAAACAAACTACTTAAAAACTAATCTACTAAAACAAATCAAAAAAAATATCTTTATCGACCTTGCGGTCGCTTTTATCAGTACTATTTCTATTTCGATTGCAAAGATACAAAAAAAGCCCAATACCTCCAAACAATTTTGCTTTTTTTTGCAGCTTATAAACAAATTAAACACAAAAATAGGGATAATTCACTGAGAATCACCCCTATTTGTTATTTTCACTTTGCAAACCGGCACCTTTAGAGTATGCTTTGTTTGCACGAATCTGTAGAATTACCTTCTATATTCTGCACGATTACATCATGCCGCCCATACCTGGAGCAGCAGCTGGTGCTGCAGGAGCTGGCTCTGGTTTGTCAACCAATACGCACTCTGTAGTCAGGAACAGACCAGCAATAGAAGCTGCGTTCTCCAAAGCTACACGCTCTACCTTGGCAGGGTCTACGATACCAGCCTGACGCATATCCTCGTAGATATCCTTACGGGCATTGTAACCGAAGTCACCCTCGCCCTCGCGTACCTTATTAACAACTACAGATCCCTCGCCACCGGCATTGGCTACAATCTGGCGCAAAGGCTCCTCGATGGCACGCTCCACGATGCGGATACCTGTTGTCTCATCAGCATTGTCACCCTTCATATCCTTCAATGCCTCAAGAGCACGGATATAAGTGGTACCACCACCAGCTACGATACCTTCCTCGATAGCTGCACGGGTAGCGCAGAGAGCATCGTCAACACGATCCTTCTTCTCCTTCATCTCAACCTCAGAGTTGGCACCTACATAGAGGACAGCTACACCACCGGCGAGCTTAGCCAAACGCTCCTGAAGTTTCTCCTTGTCGTAAGAAGACTTGGTATTCTCAATCTCATTCTTGATCTGAGCCACGCGATCCTGAATGTTAGCCTTCTCGCCATGACCGTTTACGATAGTTGTATTGTCCTTGTTAACAGTTACCTTGTCTGCTGAACCCAGCATATCCAAAGTAGCCTGCTCCAACTTCAAGCCCTTCTCCTCAGAGATAACAACGCCGCCAGTCAACACTGCGATATCCTCCAACATAGCCTTGCGACGGTCGCCGAAGCCTGGAGCCTTTACTGCACAAATCTTCAAACCGCCACGCAAACGGTTAACTACCAATGTAGTCAAAGCCTCAGAATCAACATCCTCAGCGATAACCAACAATGGACGACCGCTCTCAGCAGCTGGCTGGAGGATTGGCAAGAACTCCTTCAGGTTAGAAATCTTCTTATCGTAAAGAAGGATGTATGGGTTATCCATTACACACTCCATCTTGTCAGCATCTGTCATGAAGTAACCGCTCAAGTAGCCACGGTCGAACTGCATACCCTCTACAACACCGATATTGGTATCACGGCTCTTGCTCTCCTCGATAGTGATGACACCATCCTTAGAAACCTTACGCATAGCGTCAGCCAAGAGCTTACCAATCTCTGCATCGTTGTTGGCAGAAACTGTAGCCACCTGCTCAATCTTATCGTAGTTGTCATCTACCTGCTCTGCATGATTCTTGATGAAAGCAACAACAGCAGCCACAGCCTTGTCGATACCACGCTTCAAGTCCATTGGGTTAGCACCTGCAGTTACGTTCTTCAAGCCCTCTGTTACGATAGCCTGAGTAAGGATAGTAGCAGTTGTTGTACCATCACCGGCATCATCACCAGTCTTGCTGGCTACGCTCTTAACGAGCTGAGCACCAGTATTCTCAAACTTATTCTCCAACTCTACTTCCTTAGCCACGGTAACACCATCCTTAGTAATCTGAGGAGCACCAAACTTCTTTTCGATTACCACGTTACGGCCCTTAGGACCGAGAGTTACCTTTACTGCATTTGCCAACTGATCAACACCCTTCTTCAAGAGGTCGCGGGCATCCATATTATATTTAATATCCTTAGCCATTTCCTTATTCTTAATTAAAATGTTAATTATCAATTACTCTTCTACCACAGCGAGAACGTCACTCTGGCGCATCATCATATACTTAGTACCATCAAACTCAAGTTCAGTACCAGCATACTTACCATAGAGAACAGTATCACCCTCCTTGAGAATCATCTCTTCATCCTTGGTACCCTTACCTGTTGCAACGACCTTACCACGCTGTGGTTTCTCCTTTGCTGTATCAGGGATAATGATTCCACCTACTTTTTCTTCAGCTGGTGCAGGAAGTACCAGCACTCTGTCTGCTAATGGTTTAATGTTCATGATTCTATATTTTTTAATTGTTATTATTCTTATTCTTTTGTCTCAAGCTTTACCAATGGTGGCATGCACTCTCAACACCCACGCCCTATACGAAAAACGTGCCAAAGCATCAAGACTGACACTTTGACACGTATTTATACTGACAACCTTGTCAAGATTACTTTTTCTTAGCACCCTTTTTCTTGGCAGATTTCTTTGCAGCTGCCTTTGCTGCAGCCTTCAACTCCTTCTCTGGAGTCGTCAATGCTGTATAGATGATATCCGCCATTTTACCGGCACCCTTGGCTTTAGGATGAATACCATCACGCTGCATCATATCTGCAAAAGTGAAAGCGGTATGCAAATCCACGTAACTGCACTTATTCTTCTTGGCAAGTTTCTGGATGATAGGCATTTCTCCATTCACGATAACGCTATCATTGATGGTCCAGCTATCCTTCAAGGCAGGAATTGGAGAACAGAGATAGATCTTTGGCTTGCTTGGCAACGCCTTCAAGGTATCAATCATCGCCTGCATGCTCTGCTGAAATTCCTCTGCGCCCTTCGCCCAGTTATGGGTCTTGGTATCGTTGGTTCCCAACTTGATGACAACTACGTTAGGATTGAAAGCCTTGGCATCTCTCCAAGCCAACTCGTTCATATAAGGCAGATCGCCCTTGTTCATCATTGTACGGGCAGAGACACCAAAGTTCTTCACCTCATAGCCATCACCCAACTTCTTCTGCAACTGAGCAGGATATCCCTTAACCGGAGCCATTCCTATACCAAAGCCATCAGTGATGGAATTACCGATGCAAGCCACACGGATGGCATCCTCCTTCGGAGCCTTGAAACTGTTGAGCCAACAGGTAAGGTCGTTCAGCATCTGCTCATGATAAGGAAATCCATGGGCTGCATCACGGAAGCCCCAGCCATGACCGCAGGTTGGATAAACATGCATGGTGCACTCGTTTCCCTCGTTTCTCATCGCAGAATAATATGCCACACCATTGGTTACCGGTGGAACCACCTCATCATCACTCGACATCAGGATGATGGCACGGGGAGTAAGATGGCGACGGACAGCCTTGTCGTTAGACCATTCCTTCACCAGACCAGCATTGGTCTTGCGTTCCTCACCCAGGAAGTTGACGCAGGAACCCTTGTGGGTGATGCGCTCGTCCATCGAAATCACGGGATAGAAGAGGATGGAGAAGTTAGGACGAGCATCATATTCAGCATGGGTACTTACCGAAGAAGCCAGATGACCGCCAGCCGAGAAACCCATGATACCCACATCCTCCTTATTAATATGCCAAACGGCAGCACTGTCTCTCACCGTGCGCATCGCCTTGTATGCATCACTCAAAGGGATATTACGGTCTCCCTGCGGCATGCGATACTTCAAGACGAAGTAGGCGATGCCCTGCTTGTTGAAATACTCAGCCCACTGATGTCCCTCATGATCCAGGGCGAGATGAGAATATCCGCCTCCAGGGCAGTCTACCACTGCACGACCGCTAGGATTCTGTGGCAGATAACAGGTGAGTTCACTCTTACCATCCGCACTATTCTGAAGCACGAACTTGCGCGCTGTTGATTGCGCAAACATCGTCAAGGAGGCACAAGCCACCAATGACAAAGCTAAAAATCTTTTCATTCCGTATTTAATTTTTAAGTTACAAGTGCAAAGTTACGCATTTTTTCGTTAATACAATGTTATATTTTCGACAATTTTCGGTTATTTTGTTCAAAACCCTTTGCAGTTTGCTTCTTTTTTACTAAATTTGCAGAAAAATAAAAAAACAATTAGAATTATGAAGCAGTTTTTCAAAAACGTAGCAGCTACCATCATTGGTATTTTCGCTTCTGGAATCATCATGATGATTCTAGGATTCATCTGTCTGATGGGCATGGTGCTCAATGGCAGCGGCAAGCCTTCATTGGCTGATAACTCTGTGATGGTACTGAAACTGCAGGGTCAAATCGACGATAGAGCAGAAGACAACTGGTTGGGACAAGTTACTGGAGACAAGTTCAACAACCTGGGTATGAACAATATTCTCTCAGCCATCAAAAAGGCTAAGACCGAAGATAAGATCAAGGGCATCTACCTGGAAACAGGTGTTCTTGCCACTGATTACGCCACACTACAAGAGATACGTGAAGCATTGGCCGACTTCAAGAAGAGCGGCAAGTGGATCATCGCATACGGCGACAGCTACTCACAGGGTGCCTATTACCTTGCTTCCATCGCCAACAAGGTGTATGTAAACCCAGAGGGACATATCGACTGGCATGGCATCGCTTCACAGTCACAATATATAAAAGATGTGGCAGCCAAGTTTGGCGTCCACTTCACCGTGGTAAAGGTGGGCAAATACAAGAGCTTCACCGAAACATATACCGAGGATAAGATGAGCGATGCCAACCGTGAGCAGGTAACCCGATACATCGGTGGACTTTGGAAGAAAGTACTCGCCGATGTAAGCCAGAGCCGTGGCATCAACAAGGATTCCCTGAACCACTATGCCGACGGACTGATGGTGTTTGACGATACCAAACAGCTGAAATCACGCAAGATGGTGGATGGATTCTGCTATTATGACGAGATTAAAAATGTGGTGAAGAAACAGCTCGGATTGAAAGAAGACGAGAAGATTCGCCAGGCATCCATGGATGATGTAAACGCAGCTATCGACGACAGCAGTCTGATGGGCGACCAGGTTGCCGTTTATTACTGCCAGGGAAGCATCGTAAGCACAGCTACTCCTAACATCTACGGCAGCGAACAGCAGATTGTGAGCACCGACGTTATCAAGGACCTGGAGGATTTGGGTAATGACAAGAGCGTAAAGGCAGTGGTTCTCCGCATCAATTCGGGTGGTGGAGATGCTTATGCTTCCGAACAGATTTGGCGTGCAGTAAGTCAGCTCAACAAGAAAAAGCCGGTTGTAGTTTCCATGGGAGGCATGGCTGCATCAGGCGCTTACTATATGAGTATGGGTGCCAGCTACATCATGGCACAGCCTACTACACTTACGGGAAGCATCGGCATCTTTGGTGCCCTGCCTGATTTCAGCGAACTGATGACCAAGAAGTTGGGCTTCAAGTACGACGAAGTAAAGACCAACCGCAACAGCGGCTATACAGGAGCCGGAAGCACCCGTCCATGGAGTGCCGACGAAATAGCCAACCTGCAAGCCTACGTAAACCGTGGCTATGCCCTCTTCCGCCAGCGTGTAGCTGATGGCAGAAAGATGAAGGTGGACGAAGTGGAGAAGATAGCCCAGGGCCGCGTCTGGCTGGGAACAGATGCCAAGAACATCAAACTGATTGATGGCTTCGGCAGTTTGAACGACGCCGTTGCCAAGGCAGCCCAACTAGCCAAGGTATCAGACTACGGCATGGTGGAATATCCTTTACCAGAAGATTGGACTACCCAATTGCTGAAAGAAGTATCAGACAATAGCGGCAACTATCTCGACGAGCAGTTGCGCCTTACATTGGGCGATCTCTATAAACCATTCATGCTGATTCGCAACATGAAGGAGAAGGAGCCAGTACAGGCAGCCATGCCATTCGTACTGAACATCCAATAAGTGTGTATATATATAATAAGGTATAAGAAACAAAGGAGAGAGTGAAATGAGAACAGAAGGCGATCTTATCAAGATCAACGATTGGCTGCTACCACTGAGTTGGATATATGGTGGCATCGTGAGATTCCGCAACTGGCTCTTCGATATCGGATTGAAGAAAAGCCGGGCTTTCTCTATCCCCGTCATCTCGGTGGGCAATATCACCGTAGGCGGATCAGGAAAGACTCCACATGTGGAGTATCTCATCAGATTATTACACGACAAGGGAAAAATTGCCGTGCTTTCTCGTGGCTACAAACGCAAGAGCCACGGCTATGTACTTGCCGACGAAAATACGGAAATGCCGGAGATTGGCGACGAGCCATTCCAGATGCACAAGAAATTCCCCGACATCTATGTGGCAGTAGATGCCAAAAGAGTAAGAGGTATCAACAACCTGCAGTGTGACGAATCCACCAAAGACGTGGATGTGGTATTGCTCGATGATGCTTTCCAGCATCGCTACGTAAAACCGGGCATCAACATCCTGCTGGTAGATTACCACCGACTCATCATCTACGACAAGATGCTTCCGGCAGGAAGACTGCGCGAACCACTGAGCGGAAAGAACCGAGCCGACATCGTCATCATCACGAAATGTCCAAAGGATCTGAAGCCGATGGAATTCCGTGTGCTCACCAAGGCGATGAACCTCTACCCCTTCCAGAAACTCTACTTCACGTGCATCGACTACGATACACCTAAGGGAGTTTTTACGGGAGAACTGCTGCCAACCCAGCAAATCGAGACTACGGAAGAGGAAGAAATCATCGACCCAAATCTGGCAGGATTGAAAGATTATCATGTACTTCTCCTGACGGGCATCGCATCGCCTAAGCAGATGGAACACGACCTCAAGCCGATGGTCAAGGATATGCAGTCACTCTCCTTCGGCGACCACCATCATTTCAAGAGCAAGGACATCGATCGCATCAACGAAACCTTCGAGGCAATGCCTCAACCTCGCATCATCATCACTACGGAAAAGGATGCCGTGAGACTAAGAGACTCCGAAGGACTCTACGAGAGTGTGAAAAAGAGCATGTACGAACTGCCTATCAAGGTAAGTTTCATGCTTGACCAACAAAATAACTTTAACGAAAAAATTATTAGCTATGTACGAAAAAATTCAAGAAACAGCATCCTGGCTAAAAGAAAGGATGACCACAAGTCCGAAGACTGCCATCATTCTGGGAACAGGCCTAGGACAATTAGCTTCAGAAATAACTGATAGTTACGAGTTTCCATACAGCGAGATACCAAACTTCCCTGTTTCCACAGTAGAAGGTCATGCCGGCAAGCTGATTTTCGGTAAATTGGGTGGCAAAGACATCATGGCAATGGAAGGCCGCTTCCATTTCTATGAGGGATACAACATGAAGGAGGTTACCTTCCCGGAACGAGTAATGTATGAGTTGGGCATCGAGACCCTCTTCGTAAGCAACGCTTCTGGCGGTATGAACCCGGATTTCGAGATTGGCGACCTGATGGTCATCGACGACCATATCAATTTCTTCCCAGAGCATCCATTGCGTGGCAAGAACTTCCCTACCGGTCCTCGCTTCCCAGATATGCACGAGGCATACGACAAGCAACTCCGTAATCTTGCCGACGAGATTGCCAAGGAGAAGGATATTCCTGTTCAGCATGGTGTATATGTGGGCGTCCAGGGTCCTACCTTCGAGACTCCGGCAGAGTACCGCATGTACCGAACCCTGGGTGGTGACGCCGTAGGCATGAGCACCGTTCCAGAGGTGATCGTGGCCCGCCATTGCGGCATCAAGGTATTCGGCATCAGCATCATCACCGACCTCGGCGGCTTCGACGTTCCTGTAGAGGTAAGCCATGAGGAAGTACAGATTGCTGCCAATGCTGCTCAGCCTAAGATGACAGAGATTATGCGAGAAATGATTCGCAGAAGCTAAAAGCTGGACTTCAGCTTTTTCCTGCTTCTGATGCTAATCATAAAGTTCAAAGTTCAACATTCAAAGTTCAAAGTAAAAATTGGATATAGCTAAGTTGGGTGAGTTTGGACTGATAGACCATCTCACCAAAGGATATGAAAACAAGAATGCCTCTACTGTTTATGGCGTAGGCGATGACTGTGCGGTGATGCACTATCCCGACAAGGAGGTGCTGATGACTACCGACATGCTGATGGAAGGTGTGCATTTCGACCTGACCTATATTGATATGCAGCACCTGGGTTACAAGAGTGCCATGGTCAATATCAGCGACATCTTCGCCATGAACGGAACGCCACGCCAGATGGTAGTAAGCATTGCACTGAGCAAGCGCTTCAAGGTAGAAGACCTTGATGAATTCTACAGAGGCCTGCGTATGGCTTGCGATAAGTTTGGCGTTGACATCGTAGGTGGCGACACCACTTCTTCGCTCACCGGTCTTGCCATCAGCATCACCTGCATCGGTGAGGCTGCCAAGGAAGATATCGTGTATCGCAGCGGTGCCAAGGAAACCGATCTCATCTGTGTATCCGGCGACCTGGGTGGAGCCTATATGGGTCTGCAGCTCCTGGAACGCGAAAAGGCTGTGTATTACGGACAGGTGGAAGACATCCGCAAGAAGATGGCAGAGGCTAAGGCTAGCGGCGATAACCAGAAGCTTGCCACTCTCAACAAGGACTTGCAGGAGATGCGCAATTTCCAGCCCGACTTTGCCGGAAAGGAATATCTGTTGCAGCGTCAGCTCCAGCCAGAAGCACGTGGCGACATCATGGCTCAGTTGAGAGAAGCCGGTATCCGCCCAACAGCCATGATGGATATCAGCGACGGTCTCAGCAGCGAGCTGATGCACATCTGCGAGCAGAGCCATTGCGGTTGCCGTGTATATGAGAAGAATATTCCTATCGACTACCAGACAGCCGTACAGGCAGAGGAATTCAACATGAACCTCACCACCTGTGCGATGAATGGCGGCGAAGATTACGAACTTCTCTTCACGGTTCCTATCGGCGACCACGAGAAAATCGAGGCGATGGAAGGAGTGAAGCAGATTGGTTACATCACCAAGGAAAGCCTTGGCAAGTTCCTCATCACCCGCGATGGCCAGGAATTCGAGCTCAAGGCACAGGGATGGAATCCTTTGAAAGATTAGCTTAGCGCAAGCAAAGCCTTTCAAAGAATCCTTCGAAAGATTGATTCACCCCATTTCGGGGTTGTTTTTAGTTAAAATACATTAAGCAAGAGAAAATATTTCGTTTTCTCTTGCTCAATTTAAAATTTTATTGTACCTTTGCAACCGCAAAAGAAAATGGTGCCATAGCTCAGTTGGTAGAGCAAAGGACTGAAAATCCTTGTGTCCCCGGTTCGATTCCTGGTGGTACCACTCCTCCTTTCATTTAGGCGGTTTCTAACTTCGGTTAGAGCCGCCTTTTTGGTATTTATATACCAAGGTAATAGGTGTTACAATCTCTAAATAGTATTATAATAAACAAACTAAACTTAAAAAGCTTATGAAGAAGATTTTAGTTTCTCTATTGGCATTCTTCGCCGTGACTACGGCTTTTGCCAACGATTACAGCAAGTATTATCAGAATTTGCCTGTGGCCATGCCGCAGCCTACCCTGCCAACCATCCCGAACAACCAGGTTAGCATTCTCGACTTCGGTGGAAATGGCGACGGACAGACCCTGAACACCCAGGCTTTCAGCAAGGCTATCAGCAAACTCAGCAAGATGGGCGGTGGTCACCTCAATGTTCCTGCCGGCATCTATCTCACCGGTCTGATTTCCCTGAAAGATAACATCGATCTTCATCTGGAAAAGAACGCCATCATCGTATTCTCCGAAGATAAGAACGACCTGATCAAGATAGACGAGAAGACAGGACAGAAGGAAGATCGCGCCACTGCAGCCATCAACGCCAGCAAGCGAAAGAACATTTCCATTACCGGAGAAGGAACCATCGATGGCAATGGTGAATGGTGGCGCCCTGTGAAGCGCAGCAAGGTGAGCGACGTGGAATGGAACCGCTTCAAGCAGATGGGTGGAACTCTGAACGAGAAGGGTGACATCTGGTATCCGCTCAACCTGAAGCATACACCTAATGTAGTAGATAACATCGATGCACAGGAGAAGGTACGCAACCACATGATCCGTTTCACCGATTGCGAGAACGTACTCGTTCAGGGGGTTACCCTGCTCAACAGTCCTCGTTTCCACCTTATCCCTACCCGATGCAAGAATGTTGTCATCGACGGCATTACCGTGAAATGTCCTTGGAATGCACAGAATGGCGACGCTATCGACATCTCCAGCTGCAAGGACGTGCTTATCGTCAACAATATCGTTGATGCCGGTGATGACGGTATCTGCATGAAGGGTGGTGCAGGAGCAGCAGGTGTCAAGGCCGGTCCTTGCGAGAACATCAACATCCAGGACAACACCGTTTATCACGCTCATGGCGGTTTCGTCATCGGCAGCGAATTCAGTGGCGGCATGAAGAATATCCTGGTTCGCAACAACACCTTCCAGGGCACAGATGCCGGTCTGCGATTCAAGAGTGCCGTAAAGCGAGGCGGAACATCAGAGAATATCTATATCGACCATATCTACATGACCGATATTACAGGTGATGCCATCACCTTCGAAACCACCTATTGGGACAACCACGTGGGAGCCAAGCAGCAGACACAGCCAGTAAAGCAGGAATACTTGCCAAACTTCCAGGACATCCACATCAGCGATGTTTATGTCCGTGGCTGCAAGAATGGCATCGTAGCCCACGGCGCAGAAGGTATGATTCACGATATAACCATCAAGAATACATACATCTTCTACGACAAGAAGGCACAGGACATCGACGCAACCTGCAAGATCAAGCTCGACAATGTCCACTTCGCCACTTTCAACAAGTAAGCCAGCGAAGACTATTATAGTAATTACTTCACCACAGTAAGCGTATAATCGCTCACAGAAAAGTGAATATCCATACCCTCATAAGGCATTCCATATACCTTATGAGGGTCTTTTTGATAATGAGGGCGAGGATCCTGAGCCAGAACCTCCTTCAAAATTTCAATCTTACCATCCGTCAATCCTTGTTCTTTCAGATATTCCTTCATTTCTTCCGATATCTCCACATCCAGTTTTGCCCATTTTCTATCATCCACAAATCCACTGCGGGCATCAGGATGACAATCGGCATAAACCACATAAGGCTTGATATCATAGATAGGTGTGCCATCCATCAGGTCGGCTCCCTTCACATGAACCACAGGTCCCTTGCTGGTCTCCCACTCTATCCGGGAGATTCTCACGGAAGACAAGCCGATGTTGTTCGGACGAAACGGACTGCGGGTAGCGAATACACCCACCTTTTCATTGCCGCCCAAAACAGGAGGTCGAACCACCGGACTATTCGCCTTGTGCCTGTTTGCCGAAAATTCCCATATCAGCCACAAGAAGTCGAATCCCTCCATTCCCCTCAGGAAATCAGGATTTCGATATTCCGGTTCAAAAACTATCTGTCCTTCCAACTCAGCCACCAGTCCAGCCTGCTTGGGAATACCAAACTTGCTGCTGAATGGCGATCGAAATCTTGCTATCGGTTTTATTTCCATTCTATATACTTTATTTATATATTAACTTATTATAAGTACGCAAAAACTAGTTAATTATTTTGCCGTCTGCATAAAATAATGTACCTTTGCAGCCAAATTAGCAAAACAATACAATGAAAATAGAAAGACCAGAATATGAGATATGGCTCCAGAATCCTGGAGAACTCGGTGTCTATCAGCAGATAGAACGTGCCGGAAGAGTATGCTACAAGAGCGAGAATAACACCACAGAAGACTCTGCCAAGCCTTTTGTGGAGCGCATGATTCAGAGCGAGCACTTCGCCATGCTGGAGCATGGCACCATCTATCTCGTCTGCAACCATGGAGAACTCCCTCTCTACATCCACAACAAGTTCTCCCGTTGCAACACCATCGACGGCAAGGATTACATCACCACCAATCTCCGTGTATTGGCAGAGAACAAGGCAATGGACGACCTGAAGTATATCAGCGATTACGAAGAGGGAAAGCACGAGCTCCGCATCACTGTGCACTTCACAACCCAGATTGCCATCACCCGAGAGTACAACCGCCATCGCGCCAATTCGATGGCAGAGCAGAGCACCCGCTACTGCAACTACTCAAAGAACAAGTTCGACAACGAGATTACCATCAACCTTCCTACCTGGGCAGAGGAAGCAGGGTTCGACGGTTCCCAGGATCCAGGCGATTACCGCCTGGAAGATATGTGTGCCGATATAGCAGAAGGCAGAGCGCAGGAGTGGAGCAAGCTCGACACCTGGATATTTGCCAACCAGGCAGCCGAGTATGCCTACATGAAACTGATTGAAGCAGGCTGTAAGCCACAGGAGGCACGTGCCATCCTGCCATTGGATTGCAACACCGAGCTGGTACATACTGCCTTTATCAGCGACTGGAAGCATTTCTTCGATCTGCGTGCCTTAGGCACCACTGGTGCTCCTCATCCCGATGCCAAGGTACTCGCCTTGCCATTGATGGAGGAATTCAAGAAAAAAGGTTATCTGAAATCAGAAGGATAACATTTAAAAAAGGTAAAAAATAGCAGCGAAGATGCAGATTTTCTGTTTTTTATACAAGACGAACGGATATATTTTGTATTTTTGCACTGTGTTTTTCATAGTATTAGATTTAAGGTTATCAAGGTTGGGGCTACGGCGGTAGCCCTTTTTTTATGCCTTTATCCGAGAATTTACAGCTATTTTCAAGCATTCTACTGAGTTTACTCCATGAAAATCATCAAAAATTAACCATTTCCCGAAAAAACTTCCCTAAAAATTTGGTGGAATCAAAAAATAGTTGTACCTTTGCACCCGCTTAAGA
>ERZ1026862.905-NODE-905-length-19197-cov-72.948751_pt1 | contig 19197 bp, 18 predicted proteins | sample MGYA00380161_ERZ1026862 | MGnify/ENA primary metagenome ERZ1026862 (study PRJEB33269, sample SAMEA4719797) | human gut metagenome | biome: human-associated habitat; feature: organic feature; material: feces | place: Cameroon | collected 2013-10 ... | reverse complement strand
TGTTGCTCAGGCACTTATAAATAATGTTAAACTATAGTGTTGCGGAATTAAGGTTAAATAAACTACTAGACCAATTGAAAAACAACTAATCAAAGTAGTTATTAAAATTCTCAATATACTAGGTGGCATTATAAAGGTCACAACTATAGATAAAAGAATACTCAATATTGCTACAGGAACGAATCTTGCTAAAACTATCTTCAAATATTGTTTCATCGGCAAATTTATTTTTTGCTGAACAACACGCAGACGTACATAAAGCACTATGCAATAGATGATAAAATAAATTATGTAAGTAGATTCAGGAGTGGCACCTAACTTGTATGCGACCCATGTAATTGGAAATACCAAACCACCCCAGAGCGTTACATACACCTGATATTTTTTTATATCACCTGATGCAAAAATTGCAGTCATCAAACTGTTGGCGAGGACATTATCCATCAATATGCCTAACAAACTCAACCTAAAAAACAACACTGCATATTCTGGCGGATTCTTTAACCATAATTCAAAAATCATAGGAGTTTCTATTGTTAGGGGTATAGCCATCAACAGAAATAGAAATGCCGAGAATTTAGAACTACGACAAACAAGAGAATGCATATAAACCATATCACCTGCAGCATACGACTTAGTTATCTGCGGATTTACGGCAGTAGTGAAACTTTGTACAAACTGAGTTATTGCAGCACTTGCTTGGACTGCAATACCTCTTGCAGCATTAACAGCTACACCAAAATACAAATTCATCAGGATGTTCACGCCCTGAGTATTTAGTGTTCCTGCAGTAACTCCAAGAAAGTTCCAGCCAGCAAAGGATACCATTTCTTTCAAAACAGCCTTATCACGTACCAGATGATAGCTACACTCTTCAAAATTACGTTTGCTGTAAATACCATATATGAATCGTATAACTAGAGCTTCCAACAACAACAGAACGCCATAGGAAGACAATCTATCATAAGGTGAGAGCATAATAGCATAAGCAACTGCTAATTTCAAAGAAATATCAAGGATGGAAATATATGCGTATGCTCCCATCTTCTCATGGGCTATTATTGCAGAATTATAAGGTACGCTTAATAAATTCAAAACAAAGATTCCTAAAGAGCATTGTAATATATAATTAGCCGCTTCCATTCTCTCAGGAGGAATATTCATCTGGGAATTAAGAAACCAAATTCCACCAATTTCTCCTATTAGGACAATTATAAGCGAAAGACCTAACTGTATATTTACACTGGTAGAGAATATCGTTCGTAGCTTACCAAGATCTCCCTTGCCTAGTTCAAATGTTATGAACCTACTTATTGCTGACGTTAAAGAACCACTTACAATCGTAAACATCGCCACTATACCACCAACGACATTATATATACCAAAATCCTCAACTCCTAAAGTGTTAAGAATAACACGACTGGTGAATAAACTCACCACCATAAGGAAAAGCATTCTGAAATAGAGCAAGATTGTATTCTTAGCAATTCTTTGACTCTTATTTGATGTTTGATTCACAATATGTTTCGTATTAAAAGGCAGGCTTCATGCCAAGAGCAGAAAAGTAGCTTAATAAAAATAAGCTCCAGGCACTTAGCCTGCCACAATGTTTTTAATTTAAAAATGACTAATTTTCTGTTTACTTGTATAAATCAATAAGAATATCGAATGGGCTATCGAAGTCTTTTAACAATGGATGCTTCATATCTTTCTCTGAGAGATTGACATTCTCTGCAGGAATCTTCCAATCGATACCGAGGGTGTCATCGAGGATAGAGATACCACCATCTGCTTCTGGATGATAGAATTCATCACACTTATATTGAAAAACGGCAGTTTCACTTAACACGGCGAAGCCATGAGCAAAGCCTCTTGGAATAAAGAACTGCAAATGATTGTCTTCTGTTAATTCAGCAGAAACATACTTGCCATAAGTAGGTGACCCTTTGCGAATATCAACAACCACATCAAGTACTCTACCTTTGACACAACGAACCAACTTACTTTGAGAGTATGGTGGACGCTGAAAGTGCAAACCTCGTAGCACTCCATAAAAACTCATACTTTCATTATCTTGACAGAAGTTTATCTTATGCCCTAATATAGGAGAAATCTTGTCATTGAATTCTCGTTCATTAAAACTCTCCAAAAAATAGCCTCTATCATCACGGAAGAGGTTAGGTTCTATCATGAGAACGCCCTCTATATCTGTCTTTATTATATTCATCGTCTTCTAATATTCTAAATTCTTTTTTAATGTTTGTTCTTTTTCTTTGAGAATAGAAAGGAGATACTTGCCGTAGTCATTCTTCAACATAGGCTGAGCATTCTCTCTCAATTGTTCTGCGGTAATCCAACCTTGACGGTAAGCGATTCCTTCCAAGCAAGCCACCTTCAAACCCTGACGTTTCTCCAAGACCTCAATAAAGGTTGATGCCTCTGAAAGGGAATCATGGGTTCCGGTATCAAGCCAAGCAAATCCTCTTGCCATGGTTTGGACCTTCAACTGCTTATCATTTAAGAATTCCTGGTTCACCGTTGTGATTTCCAACTCTCCACGAGCGGATGGCTTAATATGCTTGGCTACTTCCACCACCTTATTAGGATAGAAATACAAGCCTACTACGGCATAGTTGCTCTTTGGATGCTGAGGCTTCTCTTCAATGCTGAGGCAATTGCCCTGCTCATCAAACTCTGCTACACCATATCGCTCGGGATCGCTTATCCGATAACCGAAGACGGTTGCCTTATTGTTCTGTTCTGCATCTACAACTGCTTGATGAAGCATCTGGTTCAATCCTGCACCATAGAAAATGTTATCACCTAATACGAGGCAAGCAGCCTCATCGCCAATAAATTTCTCTCCGATAATGAAGGCTTGGGCTAAGCCATCTGGTGATGGCTGTTCGGCATACTCGAACTTCACGCCGAACTGGCTTCCATCGCCTAAAAGTCTTTTAAAACCTGGCAGGTCAAATGGTGTTGAAATAATCAATATCTCACGGATACCTGCCAACATCAATACCGAGATAGGATAATATATCATCGGTTTATCAAAGATTGGAATCAGCTGCTTGCTGATACCCTTTGTGATGGGGTATAAGCGTGTACCGCTTCCACCTGCTAATACTATTCCTTTCATGATTCCTTCGCTATTCGTTTATTATTATCTGATGTTTGAGTTGACATAAGCTATTCTTTTTTACCAAAAATATAGCCCAAAGACAAAGTTATCACAGGCAAGACCAATTGCCAAAGAGAAGCTATAAAGGATTTGTCCTTATCCATTCCATACACCCAACATGACATTCCAATAATAGCCAATAATAATATGAAACAAATGACCGCTGCAATATTCTTCGATGAATTGTCTGACGATCCAAATATCCAACCTACTCTTCCTAATTCCATATTACGCATTGAAATTTCATGATCATGCTGAGCTTTTTGCATCTTCAACTGGTAGTCATGATTTTCTTGTGTCATCGCTTTTTGGTGTTCCATCTGCTTAGGCGTAGACGAAAACTCCTTTCCGTAGCTATTCACATTAATTTTGGCACTTGTTTGATTTTCCATACAGCTATTTTTCTTTATACCAACTATATATCATTATGCGCTTATTAATCTTGGCTTTAGCTACCAATGGAGTAATAGAAAAATACACATACAATGCTTTTCCTTCTATCTGACCTACGTTTAGAAAATCTGATGGCGATGAAAAAATACGAGTATATCCATCAATACCTATTTCTAGATAACTACCAGATTCATCTTCCTTTATAGTTCCAGTAACACTAGAGTCTTCACTCTCACAATTTGCTTGATTAGAAGTAAAGACAAAACGAAATCTCAGATTATCAAAAGAGAACTCTATATAGTCATCCTCTGGAATGATAACACTTCCAGATGTGACAATCTCATATTTGCTTGACGAAATAGAAATATTCATAGTTATAATCCATTATCATGTATCCAATCAATGAGCTGATGTGGATCTAATCTGTTCTGTAAAAATTCATTAGACGACAATAACCCAACCCATCGACCTCTTAATATGATTTGAGGAGGAGTGCTGGTATATGGATTAAAAGGACTATATGAAGCATATCGGCTACCATATTGACCATATTGATTGAATATAGAAGTTGATGAATATTTGCTTCCATAACTTCCATATTCGTTCATCACGGAATCAGACTGATATTTATTGGATGATAGCATTCCAAGGAACTGTCCATCTTGTGCGAGCAAGAACGACTCTTGTCTTCTCACTCGCATTTCATATTCTCCTTGTGTCATATCCTCTAAAGTAAGGTTGCTATTGAAATTCCTGTAGGAACATCGTCATCATAGATATCAATCCACAAATATTTATCATCCTTTCTAATTACAAAAGGAGTTTTCATATCCGTTTCTTCCGTATAAAGTCGATTTTCTTTAATAACAAATTCTGAGCTACCAGTTAACTTACCTGATTTAAACTTGCCCATAAAACTATCATTTTCTGTATTGTATTCCAATTTAACCTCACTTTTTTGTGGGAAATAGGTAATTTCATAGTTTTCACCATAGGAGAGAACTTGTTTCTTTTCACTAAGTTTAAAAATTGGTTGCTGCAAAACATCTACTTCCTTGGTTGGCGCAATATTCTTAACGTCACTTAAAATTTCTACAGGCAGAAGACTCATATCAAGTTCCAATGCCATTTTAAAAAGCTTTTCCCATTGAGAATCCGTAAGACTTGGTTTATCAGGAATAGCTACATTCTCAATCTGCAAAAGTTTACGTTTCTCATACGCATCCTTTGCCGGCTGTTCCATATTTGTTATTTCTGCCAACTTTTCTTTGCTATAAATCCATCGCTTGTCTAACTCTTTTCTGAATTCTGTATCATTCGACAAATTCTTGGCATATTCGTAAAAGCGGATAGCATCAACCTTCTTCTCACGATGTTCAAGAATCTTTCCTACTTCTAATAACACCAATGTAACAAGAGGCGTGTTTGCAAATTGCTTCCATGGCGCAAGGAACTCTGGCATATGCACTGTCTCATGGTCAAAATTGCGGTTTACATAGTTTTTGAACTCTTTTGTTCTAATCTTTTTTATTTCACTAATAGCCTTATAGAACAATTGAGTAGTTGCCTTTGCAAATTTGACTGAAGGAACTTGAAGATTCAGGACATTGTCATTCTTGATATCAAATAGAAGTTCTACAGGTTTGCCTTTTTCTTTGGCTATTCCTCCAATGTTATAAGCTTCGTCTAACAAACTTTTCAAAACTTTTAGACTCGGCGCCTTTCTCAGTTGATAGGGTAGGAAGTCAATATAAACATCGGAACAGTCTTTTTTAAAGGAAATAGCATTACATATAATACTCTTCTGAAGTTCTGACAATGTTACATCTTTATGTTTTCTATAATCTGCAATGACATCAGAATACCAATTTTGATTATTACTCTTTGGAGCAAATTCTATATTCTGTGGATATTGTGTATATTTGTATTTAAGCGCAAAATAATCGCTTGGTAGTTCTTGACCGCATTTTTCCCATAGTTTTATTGCAGAATCATCATTACCACACTCTTTCGCAATGTATGCGAGTTTGAATGAATCAATATTTATAGAGTAATCAGCAAGTTCTTCACTTAATTTGATAGCAGTACGCAATTCATCGCTATCAGCATTTATATTGCCACTCTTTACCTTGGTCAACGAATAATTAATAAGTATTTGCCAAGGGCTATTGTCTTGTTTTGCATTGTTACGTATGTAGCTTAAACAATCTGCTAAAAGATTCTTGAAACTACGTAAAGTGAAACTATCTGATATATCACAGCAACGAGTAAGACGCAAATCTTCAACATGACCTTTTAATTGGCTAATTTTACGTATTACCCCTATAGGAGAATCTGAAAGACCAAGTTCTTTCCAATAATTATCAAGAGCTTCCTTATATTGTTTTGCCAAGACGAAATTGTCTGCAGCATTCATAAACTTTCCTTCAAAAACAAAAGCTTTGGCCAAACATTCTTTTGATTCTTCGTTCAAACCACGTTCCTTATATCGACAAGCTACCATACGCATGAATGGTGCATCCTCTCGCATCTCAGCGTTTGTCTTTAATCGTTCGAGTTCCTCACGAATATCCTTTGATTTCATTTCTTCAAAGTAAGCAAATCCTTCTGTTGGAGGTTCATTTATCCATCCCAACAATCTTTCATCTTCCCATTCTTTGCGTTTTGCCTTTAAGCTGGCAAGCATCTTTTCTTGGAGTTTGCTAATATTTATGCGATTCTTCTCGTCCGATTCATTGAAGGCAAAAGCCCAAAAAGAATCCATATTAAACTCGTCAAGTATATACAAACGAGAGATTGCTCGTGTCACGGCAACATAAGCATTGCAAATTTGATATTTGAGTTCTATATCATTTTCCAGGTTTGTTTGTGGATTATCAAACCAATTCAGCAAATTTGACACACTAAACTCGGAATTTTCATCTTTCAAGCTAAAGCCATACAATATGACATTTGAATATTCACATCCCTTTGCCTGCGAGGGAGTCAAAATTGTCAACCCCTCAGGAATTCCATCCACGAAATTAATTCTGTCTTTTAATGGAGAGGATTTGATGTATTCTTCCACAGATTCTCCTTCTGCTACAGGTACTATCATGTTCACCAAATTCTTACCACCTTTCATAGAATCCCAAATAGAAAGATTCTCTTTTGGCGAAATACAAAAAATAGAAGGACCATCTACCGCAAAATGTGGAACTTGCGGCTTTGAATATTCTCCCAAGCGAGTAGCTCTGAGAAGTTGTATTCGATTTGCCAATTGTACAATTTGGGAGGTTGAACGAAAGTTCTCGTTAAACTCTATAGGCCTAGGCAAGTTACTTTCATCATTTTTCCCTTCAAGCCCAACTTTATTAAACAAGCGTTCTACAAAATATCCTCTTAAAGAATCCCAACTGAAACCTGTAGGGTTCAATGTTTGAAATTCATCACCGGCAAAAACAAAAGGTAACTTTTTTACATCGTCTACAACGTCTATCTGACGATTGGAGAATGATGATATTTTAAGAATAAAATCAATTTCTATACGAGTAAAATCCTGTGCTTCGTCACAATAAATGGCAGAAAATTGCTCATCTACATATTTATGTTCAAGACAGAACTTAACCAAATCCTGATCATCCCAGCCAGTTTCTTCAGTTAGTTCTTTATACCATCTCTCCCAAACATTATTATAAACAAGCTCAAAAGTTTCACGCCTAACGGTTAGATAGTTTCTACCTAACTTAGCATAGTCTTCAGGAGTAGTTATCTTTTCTGAGTTCCATCCTTTTATATAAGTACGAATAACATGCCAACTAATACTTGGTCCATATTTTCGAAGAGCTTCACGATCTTTTCCAAATTTCTCCATCCACTTACGTTTAAACACAGCAAATGAGATATAATTAGATTCGGAAAATCGTGATTTTAATATTTCTGGTTGATATTTCTCTATGCAGTTTTTTAATAGGGACTTAAACACATAAAACATATCGCCCATTTGGGGAGCTATATCTCTCTTGTAGTCAAGTTTTATATTGTTTAATGTATCTTTATAGACACTATTCTTATCAAACAAGACCGAAGAAAGTTTTTTTGCATCTTCTATCAATGTCTCACTGTATGACAAATAAACAGGAGAAAGCAGTCTGGATTTATCCCCATTCTTTTTAATAGACAAATATCTTAGAACAACTTCTGCAAATAAATATTGCAAAACAGTAGATTTGCCACTTCCTGCACGTCCAGAAATAAATAAAGGATAATTTGGCTCATTTGTAGCAACAACTTGTACTTGTTCCTCTGTAAGGACCAAATTGCTTTTGCTTTCTTTTTCCATTCGTCTCCATTCATCTTCTGATGACAAAAAGGTAAATGGATATCCACGCAAGAAATCAGTCGGACATTCTCCATTTATAATTTTATTTATCTTATTCTTGTCATCTTTTAAAGGAGCAGCCGCCAATATCCAATCTGAGCCTCTATGATAAATCAATACATTTCTATCTTTTGCAGGCACTTGCCCCCACCCATCATCACTATCAATATTGTCAAGTATGTATTCTTCAATTTTCTGAGCTGCCATTGAGAATTCATCAAAGGCCCCATTTACATCATCCTCGTTAGTTATATCTTCGACCCACTCACGTGTTTCATAAATAGGATCTTTAAACAACGAATGATTTATAGGAAGCATGGAGGAAATAAACGCTAGCTCATTTGGAGACAATGCTGCTAAAGATTCTTCTTTTTTTACTTTCCGTGATTCTACAATTGATTTGTAAAAATTATTTAATTCAACCTCTTCTTTTTCTGAAAGTTGATTTTTTGCTATATAAGAATCTTTGTTTCCTTGTGTTATCTCTGCAGAATACTTGTCATGTCGATAAGCAGTTCTATAAACATAAAAACACACGTCTTCATTGATGACTTTTCTTTGCCAAACAAATGTTGGACGAGAATGCTTTCCTTTATGCTTGGTCAACCAAAAGTCATCCTTATACAAAGTAGCCCTACCAGGACCTTGTTTAATATCAACATTGCAATGAAGATAGTTCTGGAGTAATTTTTCATATTCGTCACCAAACGTTTCTTTTCTCCATTCTTTCTTCTTGTCTTCCGTTATAAAAAATCTGTATTCCATAATCAAAAACTTTTATGATATTACAACACACAAATAATTCTTATTATAGAGAATTATAGCAAAAGGATTTTTATGTCAATTCTATTTTTTAAACTTGATAAAGTTTCAGCATCTCTTCAAAATCAGAGATAAATTCATTGCGTTCATCCTTGTATTTCTTGAATAAAGGAGTTAAGACCTTGGAAGCGGTTCTGCCCCAAGAGGGCAACTGGCTTCTAAACCAAGCTTTTGCTTTTATCCTATCATGCAATATTTCATCATAAGTTATGTCTCTGAAACATACTTGCTTGCTATATCCTTCTGCTATATTTTCCCAAAGTTCATCAGCTTCTGATAAATCATGCAAAAAAGTTGAAGTCAATTGTTCTGGTGACATGTTGGTTGGTAAAACCAAGATGTTGTTCGCCTTGGCGATAGTCTTCATCTTGTTGGGTTCCTTACGTGCATCACCATCAACTATCACAATAGCCGCTGGTTCTATGAAAGCTGGAACTTTCTTAGATACCAACGAGATTAAGTTTGCGCCAGAGAAGTCAATGTCTATGAAATTAAGTTGAGAAGTTTTGCCTCGCAATAGGTGCTTGGCAAATATGATATTCTCTTTATCCTCCGTATAGACAGTGATTTTATGAACAGGTTTGATTTTTCCTTGTATAACCTGAAGATTCAGTGTTATGTTGTGGAAAGTTGCCTTGTCATTGATAACAATATTGTTGTCTTGCTTTTTCAGATAGACCAATCTTACTTGGTCTTTTGTTGCATCTTTCTGGCTGCATTCGCCAACCAAATCATCAATGCTCTCTATGAGAGACAAAGAATGGGTCGTAAAGAATATTTGCAAATTAAGTTTTGAAGCATATGTGCGCAACTCTTTTAGCAACTTCTTTTGTGATGCAGGATACATGGTCGCATCCAATTCGTCTATAGCCAATATGCCACCTTTGTAATCTTTAGGATACTTTTCTTTCAAATGCTTGAAAGAGAACAATGCTAATATGATTTTACTCAGATTGTCTTGTCCTACAGAGTTTTCATTCCAATCATACGTGTCCGTTGTTATACCAATAGTTTGCTTATTAGTACTTTCAAGAATAGAAGCTGATTCTATATGACTCTCTGTAATCAGTATCTTGTCATGTAATTTTTTGAATTCGGCAAGCTCTTGGTCTGTAAGAAGTGATGATTCAGAAACTGTTCCTGATTCTGCAACTGGCAATACACGCTTCAAGCTAAGAAAGATAGTTGGGTATTGGATGTATCCATCTCCTTTTCCCCTCATGCCTTTCTGCCAAAAGCGTATGGTCTTTGTATCGGAGCGAAGAATGCTCTCTATAGTATAATCGCTTCCATTATCAAATGTCAGTGTCCACTCATGAGAGCCTGGTTGGTCAAACTTTGGAGAAAGTCTAAACTTGTCGCTGAATGCTGAACGGTAGTTTCCACCACAAAGAGGTTTCTCACCACCCATTGGATTCTTGTCCTTACCCAATGTAAAAGTCTGTGTTATCATTCCTAACAAAGTTGATTTTTGAGTTCCATTCTGTCCAGCAATAGCTGTCAACATGGAACCTACTTCAAACTCTTGGTCATGAAAACCACGAAACTTTTCTATATGTACCTTTGTAATCAGCATGATTCTACAATATTTATCTTGTTCAATGCTTCTTCTGTAACTCTGCAGTTATCGGAGAAGAAGATTACTTCCGTACCTTTGCCATTGTTGTTAGCACTGTAATTGAGGTAAAACTCCTGGCTACGAAAGGATTGGTATAATAACTTGATGAATGCGGAATTATCGTATGACACTATCCATCTGAGTGAATCTACATGTGTTATGACATCTCGAATTCGCTCATGGTCGGCATCATCGTAATAGTTCATATAAAGACCTCTTCCTTTTTGGTAATAAGGAGGATCGAGATACAAGATGGTATTCTCTGGTTCTGTTTGAGCGATATGGTTTACCAAATTCACAGCATCTTCATGATGCAACTCTATACGGTCGGCATAAGAGGCTATGCGACGAATACGAGCTATCAGATCTTCTTTTCTATAGCGAGCGTCTATCTTATAGTTGCCAGTCTGGTCAAACCCGCCAATTACTCCTGCCTTGATGATGCCAGAACGATTGGTGCGATTCATAAAGAATGTAGAAAAACCAAGAGTCAGTAGGTCGGTTGTTTCCTTATTTTCCGGTGATTGAAACTCTCGTTGAACCCTCCATGTTTCCATATTCACAGGCGTTTCCTCAATTAATTGGCACAGACGGTCAGTATCGTACAATACGCTATGCCAAAACGCATAAATGGAACGGTCTTTATCATTGATGATGATACGACTGACGTATTCGTCCATCAAAAGCGATAAAGCCACAGCTGCACCGCCTGCATAAGGCTCCACATACACACCATCCAAAAGGTCATTGTCCTTCACCACCTGTTTGATGAAGTCAGCAATCTTTGCCTTACCTCCAGGGTATCTCAACGGGGATAAAACTTTCATTGTTCATTTCCTTTCTGCTTTGCGACCGCTGACCAAAGACACTCGAAGAAAGGCTGGACATTATCCCATTCTGAAATCAGGGTGTCTGGCATCGGTGAAAAACGGTAATTATGGACATACGAATTTAATGTCTCTGGCGACAATGGAGAATTCTTATTACTCATAGCAAACTCCATTCCCTTTGTCATATCAATGTTTGCTGCCTTGATTGTTTTCAAATGTTCGATCACTGTTTGCAATTTCTCCAGCAGATTCTTACCTGATTTGCTGGAAGTCAGTTTGCCAGCCTTTAACAGATGGAATGTTTCTATATAAACATCAACCGACATTTCCAGAAATATTCTAAACATAATGGCTGTCGTATTGACATAGTTTTTGACTATAAGACCTTTCAGTTCATGAAATATGGAAGCGACACGGCCATCTGTAATAGGAAGTTCATATTTCTTTGGAATAAGGGTGACTCTGGGTTTCATGGGTTGCGCAACGACCATTTTCTGTTGCTTGTCGTCAACTTCACGTTGTGCTGCTTGAGTTGTCACGAAATCCCATCTTTCTGTTTTGTTTGTTACGGAATTCGGACTGGTAGAAGTCCCAAACATGTTGCGCATGTATGTATCACGATCCCCTTTTTTATAAATTTTCGACACTTTGAAATCCTCTTTCATCATGTCCTTTAAAATTTCGGTCAAGGCATCTGTTACCACCTCTTTCTTTATATCGGATGTCAAGCGTCCATTCTTTAGGGATATGCCCAAGAATGTTCGAACGTCAGGGTCAGAAATCAATCTTTGCAGATTGGTTACCTTTACCGTCTTCAACTGCTCTTTGAAACTATCCTCTACAGTGTCTGCCTTCATCAACATATTGATGACTTGAAGGGCCATAGATGTCTTGCCCTTTGTAGCCTCTTCAAATCGTTGCTTTTGTATGGCATTCCATTGTTGTGTTCCAATACCATGCAAGCCATTGGAATGCTTACGTTCAATCCAAAGATAAGCTTCCTCTCGGTTCGCACAAATTCCACATTCCAAGCTCCGAATGACTTTTGACTCATTTTCTGATACCAACTTGATGAATTTCTTTTTCAAGGATTGGTGTTTGTTATCAATCAGATTGGGATTGAGAAGTATCTTCAATGTGGTGATACGGCGGTTGCCCTCCATCACGATAAACTTGTTATCATCGGTAGGTAACTTTACTACCAAAGGAATGTCAGTTGGATTTAATCCATTAGTTAATATATCAATGGCCAAATTATATAAATTATCTTTATTTTCTTCGACCATTTTATTGATAGCTTCCACCTGCGATGTTTGATGCTCGAAACGAAAGTTGTCGAGATCGATAAACAGATTGGTTACTTTAATATTTCTTTTTTCCATATCTATTACTTATTTAGAATAGATTATTGCTGAAAACCTTTGAGACAGGTAGGAGCTTCCTACACTGCCTCTAAGGAATCACATGTATTCAAAATTTCGTTGCAAATAATATCAAGCAATGGCTTAGACATCTCATCAAGCTACCACTGATTGCATAAGGCAACGTTTGTGAAGGTGACTACTTGATTGGAAGTCCACATCCTTGTTGGTGTTCCATCTCATGAATGGCCTTGTTTACCAGTTCTTGCTTGGGTGGAAACGCTGCCCTCACTACATTAGTCAAGGCTTGCGCCAACAATTGCATTTCTATGTTCACGTCTTCTGGAGTGTTGAACTCGAATTGGACGGAAGTCATCAAATTACTGAACATCTGCTGTACAGTGCCATACTGTAAGGTGTCATCGACTGGAACTTTGTAAAGCTTTGCCAACGAACGCTCGTTGATGCCCAACAACTTGGAGAACTGCTTGCGAGACGGGACTCGCCATCTTGTCTGAATTCGGCGAATTTCTTCAGCGGCAGTGGTTAACCAACTGTTCGCCTTGACTTTCGTCGATCTGAGGTTCATTAGGCATAGAGTTTAGCACTCTAAGTGTAAATCCTGCCTGAATTACTAATATTCTCAAATCTTCTACAAAAGTCTGTTAACGGTGATGTACTCTATAGGGTACAACACCCACAATTCATGTTTAAGTATCTTTGCTCTCGAAATCAGAAAATGATTTTTAATATCAATTATTGTTGAACCCTATAATATAATAAGGTGTATGAAACTAAAAGCAACTTATACTCGCCGCATATTGGCGAAGATGTATTTCCCAGACTGCGAACCGCAGAATGCCGTGCGCCGTCTGACCAGCGAAATCAAACGCTGTGTGGAACTGTATGAACTCTTGACCGCCAAGGGCAAGAGGTTTGACAACAAGCAGATTCTCACCATACGTGAGGTGAAACTTATCGAGGAATATCTGGGCGAACCAGTGTACTCCATCGAAGAAGTGCTTGTATGAACTCTCATGAAGCGCATCGTTAGGTGCTAATGATGCGCTTCTTTGACTGCTAACGAAGCGCATCTTCAGGGTGTAAGGAAGCGCATCTTTAGGTTGCGTGAAACTTCGACGTTCATCGACACACTTCGACGGATGCCCCTGAGCTGATGTTGTATCTTTGCAACGTGATTCAGAAATCGAAGACATAGAGAGTCTGAGAACTGACCACACATTATTAATTATAATACGTTTCAAATTATGAGTAAGTATTACAAAGTTTTTTCTCGTACCCTTACCATGGGTAAGCGTGAGGGTGAGACTGTTTACAGTGTTCGTCCTGTTAGTAACGGAACATTGACAACTGAGCAGGTAGCGAAGCAGATTTCTACGGAATCTACAGCTACCACGGCTGACGTGAAGGCGGTACTCGACCGCTATGCCTACTATGTGATGGACAACCTTGCCAAGGGTTACAACATCGAGTTGCTTGGCTTCGGAACGCTCTACCTTCGCTTTATTACCAACAAGTCGGTAACAGACCCGAAGAAGGCGAAGAGTAATCTGGTGAAGAGCATTGTTCCTGCCTTCCGTCCTTCGTTCACTGTTGACCGCAACGGCAAGCGCACCTACGACTTGATTCCTAAACGTATCAGCCTTGTGAAATACGGCGAGGACAGCACCTCTGACGGAACAGGCGACGAGGGCGACGAGGGTAACAACTCTACGCCAACACAAAATCCTTCCGACAAGGGTGACAACACTCAAGGTGGTGGAAGCGAGAATGGCGGTGAAAGCGGTGGTACCGATGGCGGCGGAACTGATGCTGGTTCAGACGGCAACATGGGATAGTCGCTCTTAGCAGTGCCTTGCCTCTGAAAAAGGGAGGCACTGCTTACCCTTAACTTATTGTTTCACTTTTAAATATCATTGATTATGAAAATGTTTCGTTCTAACTCTGAATCAAATCCGAACCGGATTTCCTGGACTCAAATCTTGAATGCCGTCGTACAGGCGCTGATCGCTGCGCTCACGGCACTGGGGGTTAGCTCTTGCACAAGTGCAATGTTGAATGTTTAATGTTGAATGTTGAGTGTTAAGTGTTGAATGGTGAATGTTTAATTCTTATGACTAAAGATACATTTCCTATGAACATTGGTGGGGAGAAGGTGCGCTCTGAGCGCATGCTCCTCGCCAAAGTTGAAGACGGCAAGAACATGATGTCTGCCGACTCAATCAGATTTCTGGTGCTGCATTGCTCGGCTACCCGATGCAATCAGGACTATAGTGTGGAACAGCTGCGACGCGACCATAAGGCTCGTGGGTTTTATGACATCGGCTATCACTTCTATATCAGGAAGGATGGTACGATGACGCAGCATCGTAAGTTGCTGGAGGTGGGGGCTCATGCCAGACCTTATAATAGATGTTCTATCGGCATCTGCTACGAGGGTGGTCTGGATGAGTATGGTAAGCCATGCGATACTCGCACCGAGGCACAGACTGAACGTATTATCGAATTGCTGTATAAGCTGCATAAGTTGTTTCCGAAAGCGAAGATAGTGGGGCATCACGACTTGCCAGGAACTACGCCGAAGGCTTGTCCTTGTCTAGATACCCATGCCGTATTCGGGTGGATAGAAGACCTTTAGTTCCTGCGGAAAATGTCTCGTGTATAAACCTTTTCCTTTACATCGTCAAGGCACGTGTCATAGCGGTTGGCTATAACCGCATGGCTCTGTGCCTTGAGCTACTTTTATATCTTTAAAATCATTTATCATGATATTGGGTTTTTATTTTTGTGTTCTTAAAAAATAAGAAGATTTTTCGAATCCCTCCGTCTCCCTTTAGCCAAAGGGAGCTCCACCTCTAACCAAGCCTTCCTCCTCAGAAGGAAGGATGTAACCGCCCTCCGGTGCTCGGAACCGCTACGCTCTAAGGTTGGCGGACCATCAAAGGTCTTCGCCAGATTATGCGGGATGGGACCGCCTTACTATAGCTTGCTGATTGGGGGCGGATGGCTATAATTTGCTATAGCTTGCAGATTGAGACCGATTGAATAGTTCCTCATTGCAGTATCGCTCTGCACTTGTCGCCACTCGAATGAGGAATATTATTTTTATTCTACTTTTGATAGGATTACCTCGGGAGTGATGCCCATCAGGGTTATGGCGGAAATCTTATGATTGCCATTGGCATTTAATGAATGACCATAATGGATAGAGGCTATCATCTATGATAAGCCAACGGTAGCACATTTGTTTATATCACCTCGCTTACGCTCACCTCATCCATAATCTTGCGCCACAAGTCCTTGGTCATGGCGATGGTGGGGGAGACGCTGAATTTATATTGCTTGCCAATTGAACGCAAGTTGTACACCACATTATGGCGACTTCGTTTTATCTGTTCTATTTCATCAGCATTTCCTTCCTTGGTGATGATTGGGAACATATACTCTGTGTCGGAGGTATATTTGTCAGCTATCTGCTGCATTGCCTTGTCCCATTTAATCGTGACAGCAGGATTGTTGTCTGATGTATGGGAAATGTAGGTGAGCATTCCGTCTTTAACGTTGGATTTCTTCAGATATGCCATATCCACATAGTTCATGCCTCTTGCATAAAGTGAGAACAGGAACATGTCGCGTGCGAAATCGGTCATGGTATGATGTATGAATCTTTAGAACAGATAATCATATTGCGAAAAGATTCTTTGATAATCATTCTCATATCTGGTCTTGTCGTTAGGACTGATATGAGGACTTTTGATAATCTGTTCCATTTCTTGGAGTACCTTGCCTCCTTCACGCATGATGGGGTCGAGGTGTTCCTTGAACTGTTCTATGAATGGTGAATAATAGTAGCCAATCTCCTCAATGATGAAGGTATATATGTTCCATGTGTCTTTGAGGGTGATTCGGTTGTGAGCCACCTCATCTAAGGCGTACTTTCTCAGATAATCGATGTTTTCTGCCTGTAACGCCACTTCCTTGTCGTCTTTCACAGGATGGAAATAGCGGTCTAACAGTACTTGCCGCTCCTGCAGGTTGCGCTGGTAGAAGATATTCTCATGGGTGATTGAGGTTTCGCTTTGTTCCACTTCCTCAAAGTGCTCGGCATGAACACCGCTTATTGCTACACTCATTCCACCGATGTCCATCACCAGGCGACGGTCTCGGTCAATACGGATGATGTAACCTTCCAATCCTGCCATCTCACCAGTGGTGATACGGAGGAGGATGCGGTTGCGAGCATAATAATGATAAGGGTGGAGAAGGAAACGGATGCGCTCAGGTGAAGTCTCTACGACACGCATGAAGGGTTGCATCTGTGAATCTTTGATTTCTGCCACTTTGCCTGTGCTGCAGTTCTTGCACAAATAAGTGCGAGGGAAATTCTTGTCAAGATAGGTTTGTATTTCTTCTGGAAAACCTTGGAAGAAGACCAGACCGCTGACGGTCGGCACTTCCTGATGCAGCACCCTATGTTTGCCCTGTTTCTTGAAATACCGTATGGTTTTATGCACAAAATAGGTTCTGCCGTCTTTAATCAGCTGTGCCTCCATGCCCTGCACTTTGTTATGATGCACAAAGAGATACGACCATGTGGTTCCGTCCGATTGACGACACTTCTTTACCTCTGAACCAGTCTTTACGTCTGGCTCAGTAACGTGGTTGCCCTTTGGAGAAACAAGTTTCTCGTCGGCTGTAGAAAAAGAACTCGTACCATCCGGTTTCATAAATCCTGCTCTACTTTATGTCCTCAGCTGCAACCATACATGATGGTTGTGGAAGCCTAGTCAAATTGTTATTTTCGTGCATAATCTTAATCGTATATATGAGTGCTTGGCATGCAGCCTCTGCACATGTATCTTTATCTTACATTTGTTGCACACTCTTATGGTAAGAGAGTAAAAACAGCCGAATTGACCGCAAATCTGCCATTTAGGGAGTTCTTCCGAGGCAGATTTGCTAAACAATTGTATTAAATTTGGGGAGTAACATACAGAAAATTAAAAAATCTGACACGTAATTCAACTATTTTTCGTACTTTTGCACCAAGTTGTATCTCTTACCATAAGAAAGGGCGAAGTTTGCTAAACATTTTACCCCATCATCCCGAAATGGGGTAAACATAACTATTTATTTACAACTCTTTTAAAATCTTCTTAATAATCCGTTCGTTGGCTTCATTGATGGTTGCAACGTCTAATGACTGCAAGTAAATCTGTGTGGTCTTGTAGGAGTTGTGTCCCATGCCCTCACTGATGGTGGCTATCGGGATATTCATGTGCAAAGCTACGCTTGCCCATGTGTGGCGTGCCACGTAGGTGGTGAGCGGTATCTTCAAACCTACCATCTCACCGATTTTCTTCAGGTTGTAGTTGGTGTTGTGCTCCACCTTGCGGTATGCGGTGTATGGAGAGGATTCCTTGCCTGTCAGGATGGGTAGCAGATAAGGGGAGTCCTTCGTTTGTTCGGCGTACTTGTCGATGATGGTTTGCATCGGTTTCATCCATTCGATATTGAGGTTTTGGTGGGTTTTGCGACGGTTGTAGTTCACCAACCCATATTTCAAATCGGTCTTCTTCAGAAACGCCATATCCACGAATGCCATGCCTCGGAGATAGAAACTGAGCAGAAACAGGTCTCGTGCCTTGTCAAGGGAGGAACCTGTTGGCAACTCCAGGTTTTCTATCTTGCGAATATCCTTTACAGTGATGGCTCGTTTGGCAGTTCTCACGTTAGCGGTCTGCACGTGAGCAAAGATGTCCTTGGCTGGCGCATGGCCTGTTTCCACTGCCTTGTTGTAGAGTGTGCGCAGGGTTCGCAGATAGAAGGACACGGTGTTTTGTCCGATACCTCTGTTGAACAGCCATGCCTGATACATTTCCATCATCTCGCTGGACATCTGAGAGAAGGTGAGGTCTTCATTGTCACGGAATTCCATAAAACGGTTGGCAGCACTGATATAGTTGCTCTTGGTGCCAATGCACTGCATCAGCTCTTTCTTGGCTATCTGTTGGCGGAAGAAGGTGAAGACGCTTTTGTTCGGTGGCAGCTGCTGTATTTCCTTAGCTATGTCGTCAATGGTATAAGGGATGCCCTCTGCATCTTTATCACGGATGATACGCTGCATCTGCTTCATCTCCCAATCTATCTGTGATTGGATGAGCTGTAGATGCGCCTGTCTGTTGTTGCGGTTAGAAACAATGATAGCCGACTTCTTGTCGTTCCACTCGTCAGAAAAGATATGATAGTCGGTACTCATCCAGCGCAAGTTGCGCTGGTGGATGAGATGATAATACAATGTGCCTTCCTTTTCCGGCACCGAGGATGCTCTGAATTTTACTTTTACTGTTGCCATAATACTAACTTTTTTATTTGTAACTCATGTTGCTTTTGGGTTATTTACACCTTAATTATATATATAGGCAACGCTTTGGCAAGAATGTAGTTGTATATCAATAGATATTTGGGAACACATGACGCACCCTTTTATTTTTTACTTGCCAATACACTTTGACTCTTTTTCCTCTTTTTCGGTATGCTCGGCATGAGCTTATTCTTTTACCTTTGCACCCGGAAACAAGTTCAAACGAATTGGTTAAAGGGTGTTA
>ERZ1026862.904-NODE-904-length-19209-cov-11.489454_pt1 | contig 19209 bp, 18 predicted proteins | sample MGYA00380161_ERZ1026862 | MGnify/ENA primary metagenome ERZ1026862 (study PRJEB33269, sample SAMEA4719797) | human gut metagenome | biome: human-associated habitat; feature: organic feature; material: feces | place: Cameroon | collected 2013-10 ... | reverse complement strand
TGAAGCTGATTCAGGACGATGCCGTGATTGATGCCATCGTTGCGGAAGTGATGGAATTGCAGGATCAGGAAAACACCACGCTCCCTTTGCTGGAAAAGCAGATGCACGAGGTAGAGAACGGCATTGAAAATATGCTGAACGCCATCCAAGCAGGTGTGCTGACCAATTCCACCAAGTCGCGTTTGGAAAAGCTGGAAGCCCAGCAGAAAGAGCTTGAAATTCGGATCGCTGAAGAAAAAATTGCTCGGCCACGGTTGAGTGAAAATCAGGTTCGTTTCTGGCTGACCCGGTTCCGCAAACTCGACCCAAACGTGAAAAGCCACCGGGAAACGCTTATTAACACGTTCGTGAATGCTGTTTATCTCTATGATGAAAAAGTTTTGATTACATTTAACTACAAAGACGGCACAAAAACCATCACTTTCGATGAAATCGCCGCCAAAGATGCCCCAGAGGGCAATGGTTCGGATTTGGGTTGCTTCGCTCCACCAAAAAGCCTCAGCGTATGCAAGTGCGCTGAGGTTTTTGTTTTGTGACAGGGTTAAACTCATAGAGCGGGTGGATTCGAACAGCTGCGGCGCTGTCGCAGAAGACAGCGCAAAAACAGCCCAGTGGGCTGTTTTTAGCAGCGCGGCTCGCGCAATCCACCCGCGCCCACCAAGAACTCCAGTATCCGAACCGGGTACTGGAGTTTCTGTTTTATCTGCCTTGAAAAAGGGGATGCAAGGGTGGATTCGAACAGCACCGACCCGCAGAGCAGCGGATGCTCTGGGCATAATCTACAAATTTACGGAAAATTATTTGTGAAGATGTCGAATAGACATTTCATATCCTCTGCGGCATCACAAAAGCACAGGATTGTTACTCTCTGGAGGCATTACTTGTACACTTGCTTGCTGGTCCGACTTACTTGTTTGACTTGCTTGTGATCGTACTATCGTTGTTTGCCGCAGGGAGTTATTTTTTTGTAGAACAGGATCAGACATGGAAGTTTACAAGAAAATCAACAATAACGTTGCGCTTGCCCGCGATGCAAAGGGTCGGGAGCTTGTTGTCTTTGGCAAAGGCATCGGCTTTGTCTCCATGCCTTATGAACTGACCGATCTTTCCCGCATCCAGCGTACATTTTACGATGTGAACGAGAAGTATTTTGCACTTCTCCGCGATGTGCCGGAAGCCGTGTTTCTGGCGGCGGACGATATCGCCGATACAGCCCGGGAAGAACTAGATTGCACCCTGAATGCAAACCTGACCTATGCCCTGGCCGACCATCTCAACTTTGCCATCCAGCGCAGCCGCGAAGGGCTTAATGTCCAAGTGCCGCTTGCCTATGATATCCAGCATCTCTACCCGCAGGAGTACGCCATCGCAAAGCAGGGGCTGCACGAGCTGTGCCGCACGCTGGACGTTACTCTGCCGGACACCGAGATCGTGAGCATTGCCATGCACATCATCACGGCGGAAAATGAGGTGGGGGATATGCACTCCACCATCCTGACCGCCAAGGTCATCTCGGAACTGTCTGCCATCGTGGAGCATGGCATGGAGATCCAGCTCAATAAGGAAAGTTTCAGCTACTCCCGGTTCTGTATGCACCTGGGCTTCCCGGAAACTGATCGAGTACTACATGAACTACTGCAAGGCGATCTTTGAGCGCTACGACGCTTTTCCATCTACATGTTCAGTACCACATTCTTAATAGCCTCATAAATCACCCGCACAAGACCAACGATCCAGAATCCCTGCAATTCCATGACGATGCCGTCCACCATGCCCATGCTGATGGCACCGTTCGTCATCTTTGCAAAGGCACGAAGGGGCATATTGTACTGGAACAAAATGTTCAGGTCTGGCTTGCCTCGTTTATAGCTGGCATCCAGCAGAATCGTCAACACGAACCAGACAAGCCACCCCAGCGGGCTGCGGGCGTGGTTCAGTTCGCCTAAAGTCAGATTGCGGTCAATTTTGGTTTTGCCGTCCGGGATGGGATGACCCAACAACTTTTCAAAGTCTGCATCAGAAACGCTCAGCACATCACCTTTATAATAGCAATCCAAGTCCATATCTTCATACGAATGCACAGCAGCCGTTCCATGCACGGTAATTTTTTCGCACAGCCGAATGTCCTCCACGCTTGCGCCGATAAGCAGCGCATACTCGCCGCCCTCAATCTCCCAGCAGTTTGACTTCACATTCCAGAAAACGAACACAAGCCCGTGCTCCTCGGCAAAGGCGGCTTCCCGCTCCATCATTTCGCCATCCAGTGCAAAGACCGGATGATTTGCCATCAGACCGGATCCGGTGCTCACCTCAAATTTTACCACCCGGATACCCTGTTGCTCAAACAGGTGCCGCACAATGGCATCCCGGTTCCGGCAGTAGGGGTCGTAAGCTGCCGCCGCCAGAAAACGCTCCGGGTATTTCTGCTGCGCTTCGTAGCTGTACTGGTTCTGGAATCCCAGATACTCACCCTGCAAAAGCACGGCACGCTCCACTTCGTGGGCATCCATAACCTCCAGTATCCGTTCCGGGGTCACCTGCTCGGTGTTCCACCTTTCGGGATGAGCTGACAGATGGAGCCGTCCGCATACATCCCCTGTCCGCCGCCGATGGAGCGCAGCTCGCCGCCCGCACCGGTGCCAGCGATGCACTGCACCAGATGGACATGGGCATCAATCACCTTCATGTTCTTCTCCCCCGATCAGTGCCACAGCCACATCATTGACGTTGGTGCCGGTGGCTCCTGTGATGATAAGTCCCTCCACGGCCTGCAAGGCGTGGTAGGCATCGTTGTTTTTCAGGGTGTCGAACACGTTCCAGCCCGCCGCAGCCAGTGCCGCAGCGGTGTCGCCGTCCACATAGCCGCCTGCGGCATCGGTGGGGCCATCCGTACCGTCACTGCCCACCGAGAACACTGCTGCGTTCTGTCCCGCCAGCGCCGGAGCTGCCGCCAGAGCAAGCTCCTGATTGCGGCCGCCCAGACCCTTGCCGGTCAGGTGCACCACGGTTTCCCCGCCTGCGATAAAGGCCAGCTTTTTGCCCTGCCCCGCATGGGTGCGGACAATAGATCCCAGAAAGCTGCCTGCCTCCTTGGCTTCGCAGCAAAGCTGGTCGGTGAGGAGGATGGGCTCATAGCCCAGCTCCCGGCAGGCTTTGGCGGCGGCGGTGCACAGTTCCCGGACACTGCCGGTGATCTGCGTGGTCACATTATCGAGCGCCTTCGGCGTTTCCTGTGCCAGCAGCGCCTCCGCCTGTTCTGACAGGTTCAGATGGTATTTCTCCGCAATGGCAAGCGCTTGTGCACAGGTTGAGCAGTCCGGCACCGCCGGGCCGCTGGCAATCATATCCAGCGGGTCGCCCAGAATATCGCTGAGCACGATGCTGAACACCTTTGCCGGAGCACAGACCTGCGCGAACCGTCCGCCTTTCACACCAGAAAGCCTCTTGCGGATGGTGTTCATCTCTACGATGTCTGCTCCACTGGCAAGGAGCTGGTTGGTGATATCCTGCAATTCCCCACCGGGGATAAGCGGCTTTTCAAACAAGGCACTGCCGCCGCCGGAAAGCAGAAACAGCACGGTGTCCTCTGCGGTCAGCCCCTGTACCAGCGCCAAAGCTTTTTGGGTGGCTGCAAAGCTGTTTTTATCCGGCACGGGATGGCCTGCCTCATAGCAATCCACACCGGTAATTTCGCCTTTGACGTGGTCATACTTGGTCACCACCACGCCGCCATCCACCCGGCCCAGCGCTTCCACGGCGGCGTGTGCCATCTGCCATGCAGCCTTGCCCGCCGCCACTAGCAGCACCCTGCCGCCCTTGGGTTGAAAGGCTTTCAGCGCCCGACGCACCGCTTCGTCCGGCAGCACCGCCTGAATGCTGGCACGGATGATCTCATCCGCATCCCGCCGCAATGTGGTATTCATGAAACAGACCTCCTTACAGGGTATCGGTTACAACAGCCCGGCCTCGGTCATGGTGGTCACAAAGCCCTGCTTTGCAGCACCCTCCGGGGTAGGCAGGGTGGGCAGATACGGTACGCCCACCTTGCGGCCCCGCAGATTTGCCATATCCTTGGCCGCCACCGGGAAACTGGCGGCATCCATGGAAAGACGCACCGGGTTCAGCTTGAACTGCGCTTCCAGACTGCCCGCCAGATCTCCGGCTGCATATTTATTGTACACATCGGTGATAAGTTCGGGCATAAAGTTGGCTGCGGTGCACACACCGCCCACAGCACCATGGCAGAGGCTGGCGTACAGCAGGGTATCCTTGCCGCCAAAAACCTTGAAGCCCACACCCCTGGTTCGGCGGATGAACTCTGCCGTCTGGGTAATGTCGCCGCTGGTGTCCTTCATGCCCACGATATTGGGCACGTTATGGGCCAGCTCCTCCACCAGCTTTGCGCTCATGGTGTAGCCCACCCGTCCGGGATTATTATACAGCAGCACCGGCGTTTCGGGAATACTTTCGGCAATGGTTTTGAAGTGGTTGTACAGTTCTTCATAGGTCGGCTTCAGGAACATGGGCTGCAGCACGCTGACGGCTGCCGCACCGTTGGCGGCTACCATCTTTGCCAGACGGCAGCACTTTTTGGCGCTGATGGCACCGATGCCAAAGTACACCGGCACCCGGCCTGCGGCCTCGTCCACCATGATTTTCAGGCCACGCTCCATCTCGGCTTCTTCCACTTCATTTTGCCGCTGTTTCACCCCGACAAAATCATCGCTGCGCTGCGTGGGCGGTTTTCTCTTTTTGCGGGACATGAGCCGACCGGACGTGATACCGACTTTTCGTCAACGCCGCTGCACAAACAGGGGCAGAAACTTCGTTCGGAGCAAACGGTAATTCTCATACATGAGCAGAGTCCCTCTACTTATTTTTTGCGCCTTAACAATTCGGAAACATTTGCTGAACTTGTCGGGGCAACGCCCCTCCATCTGCTGTCGCAGAGCGTTCCCGACGGGGAACGCCCTGTTGTACATATCGCTATGCTCCAAAATTGCAAGTAAAAAAGCCATTGGTCAGGGAGCAGCTCAGTTAAGATAATCCCCCACAGGTGCAGCGTTGTACTGCTTGATGATCTTTACGATGATGGAACCATCCGGCTGCTCGGTCTGCTCCACGATCTTATACTTTGTATGGTTGCGCTCCATGTTTTTCTTGTAGGTCTCGACCTCATCCTTGACCTGTTTGACGGCATAGAGGTGATCCAGACCGTCCTTCAGCGTAAAGTGCAGGGTCTGGCAGATGCAGGCGGATTTTACTCGTTTCATGTTCTTCTCTCCAATCCAAAAGAAGTCTTATTGCTGCAAATACAACATTGCAGCGTCCTGTTTTTATTATAAAAAATGCAAAAAACAAATGCAAAGGCGATTCTTCACAAAAAGAGCCCTTGCATTTGTTGGTAAAAATCACCACGCAGCTTCAGTTCAGAACGCTCAGCAGCCGTTTGCCTGCTTCCTGCTGCGATTCCCCAAAGGACACCGCCAGCTCCTCCCGCAGGACACGCTCTACCATCTGGTAAAAGTAGGCATCCATGGCGTTGATCTTTCGGCCGCGGCTTTGCTGCTGGGTCTGCTTTTGCCCCAGTTCCTTGAACAGGGTCAGGTACTGGTAAAAATCGCCCGTGTGGAGCAGGGCCTGATAATGCTCTGCCAGCGCTGTCTGAATTCCCGCAGGGATGGGCAGCGTCTCCGCTTTGATGCGTGCAAGGTCGGCTGCTGCCTGCTGTGCCGGGGTCACCGGACGCAGGGCACCCTCTTTTGCCGTGGGGATATAGCTGCGGTCGTGGGAATCCGAAAAATAGGGCCGGAGGGTGTAATATTCTCTGGCAGGCTCATCGCAAAACCGCCGCAGCCCGACAGCTTCCACCTCGTGCACTCCCAGATTTCCGTAGACTACCAGCGCTCCCGCCTGAAACCGTGACATGGTATTTTCCTCGTTTCCTTGTATGGAAGGGCTGCAAAAAACAGACTTTCCAGCGTACTTTCGTTCTCTACAATATTGTACCACGGCCGGGCGGCGGGCTTCAAAGGGCATCTTTCACAAAGTTTGTCTCGTGCAATCTGCGCAGAATGCCCAGTATAATTCTTGTGCAAAACTGCCTTTGCAAATTCCCGGCGGGCAGGCTATAATAATTTCGTACAACGAGTAGCACTCATGCGTAAAACCGGTTGCATGAGGGCTGCCCGTTGTTTTTTTGTCCCAAAATGGAAAGGTAAAGGTGAATCCCATGGAAAGTTCCAATCAATTCCTTGGCACGGAACGCATCGGCAAGCTGATGCAGAAGTATGCGATCCCGTGCATTATTTCGCTGCTGGTGGGCGCGCTGTATAACATCGTAGACCAGATCTTTATTGCAAACGCCAGCTATCTGGGCTCTTACGGCAACGCCGCCAACACGGTCGTGTTCCCGCTGACGGTGGTGGCGCTGGCCATCGCGGTGATGATCGGTGACGGCTGCTGCGCTTTCGTCAGCATCAGCCTTGGGCAGAACGAAGTGCCCAAGGCAAAGCGGAGCGTCGGCAATGCGGTGGTCATGTGTCTGGTCAGCAGCATTGTGCTAGCGGCTCTCTATCTGGTTTTTGCGGATACCATTCTCGCCCTGTTCGGCGGAACGGTCAACGCCGAGACCTACCACCACTCACAGGAATATTTCTTCTATATCACGCTGGGCGTGCCCTTTTATATGTTCGGGCAGGCCATGAACCCCATCATCCGCGCGGATGGCAACCCCCGGTTCGCCATGATCTCCACCCTTGCGGGTGCGGTGCTGAACATCATTCTGGACCCCGTTTTCATTTTCGGCTTCCGCTGGGGCATGATGGGCGCGGCAGTGGCTACGGTCATCGGTCAGCTGGTCACGGCAGCGCTGGCAGTGTGGTATCTGCTGCACATGAAGATCATCCGTCCTGAAAAGGGCGACTACCAGCTGAAAGGCTCCATCTGCGGCCGCACCCTGACCCTTGGCATTACCAGCTTTCTGTCCCAGATCAGCCTTGTGGCGGCAATGGCAGCCATTAACAACATGATCCGCAAATACGGCGCACTGGACGCCGTGTTCGGGCAGGAGCAGTACGCGCAGATCCCCATGGCCGTGGTGGGCATCGTGATGAAGTTCTTCCAGATCGTCATCTCCATCGTGGTGGGCATGGCAGCCGGCTGCATCCCTGTGGTGGGCTTCAACATGGGCGCAAAAAAGCCCGCCCGCGTGAAGGAGCTGTTCACGAAACTGCTGCTGGCAGAGGCCGCCGTGGGCGTTGTTGCACTGGTGCTGGTGGAGGGCTTCCCCCGGCAGCTGATCGCCCTGTTCGGTGCCGCCAACGAGAGCGTTTACTACACAGACTTCGCCGTGAAGTCCTTCCGCATCTACCTGTGCCTGATCGTTCTGGCCTGTGTCAACAAGGCGTGCTTCATCTTTTTGCAGGCCATGGGCAAGGCGGCAGAATCCACCGCCCTGTCCATGGTGCGTGAGGTGGTGTTCGGCGTAGGCTTTGCCCTGCTGCTGCCCCGGTTCTTCGGGCTGGACGGCGTGCTGTACTCCATGCCCATGTCGGATATCCTCACCTTCCTGATCGCAGGCTATCTGATCTGCAAGACCTACCGTGAACTGAACGGGAAAGGAGAACTCTAATGGAAAAGCGTATCATTACCATCAGCCGCGAGTTTGGCAGCGGCGGCAGAACCATCGGCAAGCTGGTGGCCGAGCATCTGGGCATCCAGTGCTACGACGCCGAACTGATCCAAAAGCTGGCCGCCGAAAGCGGCTTTGACGAAAACTACATCAAGGAGGCCGGAGAGTACACCCCCGGTAGCTTCCTCGCCTCTGCCTTCACCGACCGCAGCCTCGGCCCCACCAACGAGGATCTGCTCTGGAAGCTGCAACACCGAATCATCCGGGAACTGGCGGAAAAGGAACCCTGCGTCATCGTGGGACGCTGCGCCGATTTTATTCTGCAGGATCGCATCGACTGCCTGAAAGTCTTTGTCCACGCGGACATGAAATTCCGGGCAGACCGCATCGTGCGGGTCTACGGGGAGCGGGAGAAATCTCCCGAAGCCCGTCTGAAGGAGAAGGATAAGCGCCGCGCTGCTTATTACCGTTTCTACACGGATATGAAGTGGGGCGATGCCGCCAACTATCATATTGCGCTGGATAGCGGGGTCATCGGCATTGAAAAATGTGCCAAGGTCATTGAAAGCCTTGCCTGAACTGCATCCGATGCAAGTCCTAAGCCAATAGAGCAAAACACCGCCCACCTGCGTTCCGTTACGCAGATAGGCGGTGTTTTTTCAATACGATTTTATGGGAAGATCAATCTTCTAATCCATGGCTCCCGGTTACATTCCTTAAATATTCCTTCGGGTCACCATTCAGAATCAAATCCGCATAGCCCAGTGGGTCATTGTAGATAAGGTAATCCAGTTCCGTCTGCTGCGCCATGGTCACATCCAGTGCATCCTCGACCCCGGTGCAGTCGATGGAAATTTTTCTCCCATCCCGGAGCAGCAGCTCCACACAGCCGGTGTCAATGTTAAACTTGCAGGCTCTTGCATCGTACTTCATGTTCATGTCCCTTCTGCCTTACGGCACTCTCACAGTGGTCTGTCGTGCTTTCTTATGATAAGGTCTAGGACGTTTTTCGATGGAAGCAAGGGATTCGTTCTGTTTTCCGAAGAATACAAAAAATCCGAACCCTTCTCCTATCGGAAAAAAGTTCGGATTTTGTTGTTGTGGTGCACCTCCAGGGACTCGAACCCTGGGCCCACTGATTAAGAGCAACCAACGTGCAACAATCGTCAATTCTCAGTATTGCACAGATTCGTTATTTTTATCGTTTCACCGTAAATTCACATTTTACATCTGCTGCATTCTTTGCACCTATTATCTCCTTTTGTATCCGTTATCCAGCTGTTCCGGTGTGCAAAAATGTGCAGAGCCAAAATCAGCCCCTTAAAATAGGTATCGGATTTTTATGCAAAGCCGGGAAAATGGCCGGGTTTGAGCCCGAAACGGTAGCGGAAATCCTACCTGTTCAGACCAAGCATCAAATGTACATCAACAACTACGATTCATGGCAGGGATTTGGACAAGCGAGTAAACATACCTTAAGCCATCACGTGCTGTGCATAGCAAAAGCCACCTCGCATCAAATCTGTGAAAGCAGCTTGATGTGGGGTGGCTTCTATTTTATCGATTCTTTACAGCAAACTCCGTGCTTTTACATCGGCCACGAGGATAACGCTCCAATCGCCTTCCGGATGCTCCTTGGGCAGACTGCGGCACATATCCGTGCAATCTCTTGCACCCATGATTTCGCAGTCGTTTTTCTCGATTATTTATCGCACAGCTTGTGGGCCAGCTTCATCACGTTTTCGGCATTGCCGATGGCATAATCCAGAGAGGGAACTTCTGCGATGGGCAGCTTGATTTCCTCCTGTAGCTGCTTCAGGCGGTAGCTCACCTGGGGAGCCAGAAGCACGCACTCGTAGCCATTCTGCCAGGTCTCCACAGCCTCGCCAGTCCCCATAGCCTGGATCTCCAGATCCTCACCGTGTGCGTCAGCCCAGGTCTTCATCTTCTTCATCAGGATGCTGCTGGACAGACCGCCAGCGCAGCAGAGCAAAACTTTCATAATAAAAAGCTCCTTTCAAATCATCTCACCGCACGCAGAGGTGCAGAGAAAAACATTTTAGGTCAGATCTTCGCCATTTGTGGCGATGCACTTTTTGTACCAGTAGAAAGAATCCTTGCGGTAACGCTTGAGCGTACCAGTGCCATCGTTGTTTTTATCCACGTAGATAAAACCGTAGCGCTTTTTCATCTCCCCGGTGGAAGCGCTTACCAGATCGATGCAGCCCCAGGGGGTGTAGCCTCGCAGGTCTACGCCGTCCGCCATAGCAGCCTCCATAGCCTGCACATGCGCCTTGACATAGGCGATGCGGTAGGGGTCATGCACAGTGCCGTCCGCTTCCAGTGTATCGGAAGCCCCGAGACCGTTCTCCACGACCATAAGCGGCAGATGGTACCGGGCGTAGTACTCGTTCAGAGAGTAGCGCAGGCCGTCCGGGTCCAGGCTCCAGCCCCACTCGCTGTACATGAGGTAGGGGTTTTTGGGGCCCATGTTCAGGTTGCCGCCTGCCGTCTCAGTGACTGGGTGGGTGGTAGCGCAGCTGGTAGAGTAATAGGAGTAGGTGATCATATCCACCGTACCCTGCTGCAAGTCTACCACATCTTCAGGCGTTATGTCCAGATTCACGCCGTACTTTTTCCAGATCTTTGGTGCAAAGTACGGGTACGCCCCCTTGGCCATCACATCGGCCGTGTAGTAGATGCCTTCCTGCAGTTTTTCCTGCACCAGCAGCACATCCTTGGGGTCACAGGTCAGTGGGTAGGTGCTGGGGCCACCACCGATCATGCAGCCCACCACATTTTCAGGATCGATCTCATGGGCACGTTTCACGGCACGGGCGCTGGCCACATACTGGTGGTGCAGCAGCTGGAAATCCTGCCGGATGTTCTCTGCCGGGTAACCGGGGATCAAATCCTTGATCATGAGGGGCACGTTGATTTCATTGAAGGTGAGCCAGTATTTGACCAGACCTTTGTATTCCCGGAAGATGGTCTCGGTGTAGCGGTCAAACAACTCGATCAGCCTGCGGTTCTTCCAGCCGCCAAACGTTTCTTCTAGGTACAGCGGCACATCGTAATGCTGGATGGTGACCAGCGGCTCGATGCCGTACTTCTTCAATTCCAGAAATACGTTCCGGTAAAAATCCAGACCAGCCTGATTGGGCGTTTTCTCCACGCCGTTGGGGTAGATGCGTGTCCATGCAATGGACATACGGAACACCTTGAAGCCCATCTCGGCAAACAGGGCAATATCCTCTTTGTAGTGGTGGTAGAAATCGATAGCCTCATGATACGGGTAGTAGTAACCCGGCAGCACGGCTCGGTGTGCGCCCTCCGGCAGCGGCTGGAAGCCCATCACCTTGCCGGGGTTGCCGTCCTTATCGATGTAGGTCGCATAGCGGGGTTCCGTCAGGGAACCGGCGGTCTGCACGTCCGAAGCGGCAAGGCCCTTGCCGCCCTCGTTCCAGCCGCCTTCACACTGGTTGGCAGCGGTAGCACCGCCCCAGAGGAAATCCTTCGGGAAAGGCATGGGGACGCACCTTCCTTTCCAGTTCTCAGAAGTTGAAACCGAACGGGGTAGAGCCCTTCATGTAGGGCAGCAGTTCGACCTCACGGGGGTCGATGTGGCCCACCACATTGGTCTTGCCGTAGTTCTTCATGGGCTTACGAGCGATCTGCACCTCACCGGCGTACTGGCCATAGAGGTTGTTGTCGATCAGCACGTCACCGGGCTGGATGTCCACGGTGTTGAAGGGCTCGGTCGCCTCTCGCAGCATACGGCTCTCCAGGGTGCGGATGATCCACTCGCCGCTGTCGCCACGAACGGACAGGTTCATCCGCAGGCGCTTCTTCATGCTCTCGGGCAGGCCTTCGGCCGGGGTCATGTGGAACATGATCTTGGTGCTGTTGGCGGCGGCCATGGCTTTCAGCTCGGCATCGGTGGCGTAGGCGTTGGCGATGATGATATCGTTGACATATCCCATCATCACATAGTGCCCCACCTGGATCTCAATGGGCCAGTCACGGTGCATTTCCAGCGTGGGCAGACCCTCGGTGACGGGCCAGGGGCCAAAGGCCTCCGGGTTCTGGGAGGTGACGAAGGACTGCAGACGCAGGTTGTGCTTGACCATGGGTGCAGATCCCTTTTCAAAGTGCTCCAGAGAAACGCCGGTGTAACGGTGCGGATAGTAGTTGTGGCAGCCCATGATCATATCACGGTCGCCGCCGGCAGCCAGCACATGACCCACATGATCCTGGGTGTTGCAGCCGTTCACGCAGATCTTGATGCCCTCTTTGTTTTTGGAGAGGAAGGCCTCTTCTATATCGTTCATGCCCAGATCCAAACGCAGGATGTCCACCTGCAATTCGGTAAAGAAGGACAGATCCAGAGGGCCGGAGAAGAAGCTGGCGTTAATGCCCATCTTCTTGAACATCATGGGGTTCACATCGGCTTCGATCTCAAAGCCCAGCTCCTTGGCCTTGGCCAGCAAGGGCTTGTAGCGGTCGATGGTCTGCTGGCGGTCACCTGCGCCCAGCAGAGCGATGAACAGCAGGTCAAAGCCCAGCTTTGCAGCCTTTTCCAGATAAGCCACATCCTGCTCAAAGGTGCTGCGCTCAGGGTACAGGGAGATGCCCAGTCTTCTCTTTTGCATTTCAGTTTCTCCTTAAATGTTTATTCTGTGTGATAAAAGCCGAAAAAGCGAGCCGATCTATGCCGACCGGCCCGCTTTTTCAACCGGCTTTTGGTTCCAATGTGAAGAATTTACAGTTGTAAAGGTCGCCCGGGTCGTGTAAAATCACTTGTTCTGGGCAGCCAGTTCAGCAGCTTCGGCAGCAGCCTCTTCTTCGATGCACTGCTTCTCGTAGATCTTGTAGAAGGGACGCCAGATCAGCCAGCAGACCGGGAACATCAGCAAAGAGAAGATGACGTTGCGCCAATCCAGCGTGCTCAGGAAGGTACCGAACACCACCGGCAGCGTGGTCATGATCAGCACCTGGGGATAAGCCATCAGGTGCAGGTTCCATGCAACCAGTGCCAGTGCAGAGCAGACCAGCGGGCACAGCATGAAGGGGATCAGCAGGAGGCCGTTATACATGATGGGATAGCCGAAGATGGCAGGCTCGTTGATGCCGAACAGGCCGGGCACAAAGGATGCCTTGGAAACAGCCTGGATGCGCTTGGATTTGCTCTTGAGACCCATCAGAGAGAAGGGCATGGTATTGCCTGCACCGCCCATGATGCCGTTGCCGACCATCAGGAACACGGGGAAGAACTGCAAGGGCTGGCCAGCGGCAGCCAATGCGGAGTTTGTAGTGTAAGCAGTGATGTAAGGCACCATCAAAACGGTGAAGATAACGCTGGTGCCATGGATGCCGAAGAACCAGCACAGCTGTGCCAGTGCGATGACCAGGAACATACCCGGAGTGGAGGTGAGGAAGTTGACCGGGGTGGACAGCACAACGGTAATCAGGGTTGCCAGGGTCAGAGCGCCGCCGGAAACAGCGGAGATGATCAGGGAGATACCGTACCAGACGATGATGTTCACACCCATGGGGATGATGGCATTGAAGGAATTTGCAATGCCTTCGGGCACAGCATCGGGCAGCTTGATGGTCCAGTCGTGGTCGATGACGAACTTGCTGATGGCCACGGAGCACAGGCCTACGATGATAGCCACAAACAAACCACCTGTGCCCAGCTTGCCCAGATTCAAAGCGTCAAAAGTGGAAGTAACGCTGCCATCTGCTGCCAGAGTGGAAGCAGAGACCGGAGGAGAAACCACCAGAATGTAACTGACCAACGCAGTGATAACGGACTGCATCTGGTTCATCTTCTTGCGTTTTGCAAAGTTCCAAGACATGGAGAAAGCCATGAAGAAGCCCATCAGGCCCATGGTCAGCTTATAGGGCATATAGAATGCCTGATAGGATGCACTGGAAGTATCCCAGCCGAGCATTGCGCCGATCGCACAGACGATCTGGATGACGGCACCAATCATGATCAGGCCCATGGTTGCGCCCATGCCGCCGGAAATGGTGGAAAAGATCTCGTTGGAGGCCAGTTTCTGGCTGCCAACCTGCAATTTTTTCATGAACGCGCTCTCGGCAAAGCGTTCAATTGCGCCTTTTTTCTCGTTTGCCATGAGAAAATCCTCCTTTTAAACAGGTGTGTGAACAGACGGACAGGGATGGCTTCGTTTTCCTTTTTCTCGCAAAAAATGTGTGCACCGACAGGCTTACTTGTCTGCCTTTTTCTCGTGCAGCTCAATGAGCTCTGCAATCAGCTCCTGTGCCAGCATACTGGTCATCAGGTGGTCCTGTGCGTGAACCAGCAGCAGATTGACCTGTGGACCTTCGCCGTTGCCCTCATCGGTCAGCAGGCCGGTCTGGATGTGGTGCGCCTCCAGCGCCTTCTCTTGGGATTCCGCCATCAGCTTTTTCGCTTCCTCGTAGTTACCAGCTTTTGCTTCCTGCAATGCGTGGAACGCAGCGGCACGGGCATCGCCGGAGTGAACGATCAGCATCATGGAAGTGTCGATCAGCTCATCGGGGGTCATTGCCATAGGTGTATTCCTCCTTCATCGGTTTGCGGCATCGCACGGCGGTGTGCCGCTTTCATTGGCCCGATTATACAGATGCCCTGCCGTTTCTGTCAAACCAGCTGCGGCAGGCCGTGCAGACGGAATTTTATACGCTATGTCCCTCATTTTAAACACTCCGATCTGCGATCCATCAAAAAAGCGGCCAGCATCCCATTTTTTGTCAACCATTTTCTTTCATTTACACCATTTTTATCCAAAATCATACTTTAAATGCGGTCGATCGGTTATACACTTTTCTTCAAAGATCCTTAAAGGGTTCTTCATAAATATTTTAAAAATAAATAAAAATGACACATAATTCCATCTTATCAAGGCGAAATCCGCAATTCGCACACAAAAAAGCTCTGCCTTTTCAGCAGAGCTTGAACAGCACGAAGGATCTCCCATTGTGCAGGTTATACACAAACGCTTATAGTTTTTTGACCATTGCGATCATATATGCGAGCTCATCGTCCGAGAAACGAATGTCAAATGTTTCTTCAAGCCCGGACAAGATCTCTCGCAAATCGTTGTACAGGCGCTTGTTGCGGCTGATGATGCCCTGGCGGTTGCCCTTTTCCGGCATGGCTTCGCCGTTTTGCAGCCGGTCGATGGCGCAGGCAATGTGCAGGAAGAGCCCCAGTTCCTGATTCTGATCCAGCCCTTCGGCGGAGATGCGCTTGATCTGCGCCAGCGCCCGAGGCAGACTCTTACGCAGCTTTTTGATGTCCAGCGCAGGCATCTGGCTGGACAGGTAGGAGAAGATCATCTCGTAGTTCACCGGCGTGTGGTCGGACTCCGGAATGGTGAGCAGCATATCCAATTTATCTGCCGGCGTCTCGAACAGCTTGACCACCGAAATGAACGGAATACCGTGCAGGCCGGGGTCGTAAGTGCCGATGACGCAGCGGATCTCGTGTTCTTCACGCAGGCGGTTCACCTCGTTCAGCAGGGCCTTGCGGTCACTGATAGAAAGTGGGATGACCTGAATGCCGTTGAGCCCGGCGTTCTTTTCCAGGTAGCTCTTCATCTGCACTGCGCCGCCCTCGCCGGTCATGCACAGCGTGATGATGACCGGCGTGTTTTTGTGGTGGGAACGTCCTTCCGGCTCTGCAATGTTGGTGTAAAAATCCCGGCAGCTGCCCATGGCATCTTCGTGCAGTTCTTCCAGCGAACTGGCCGAGGCCGCCTTGCGGGAGCAGTCCACTGCGATCAGGGTGCCCGGTACCGCCACGGTGCGGATCTGCACACCGGTCTCCTTGGAGATCAGCTCTGCCATGGTGCGTAGAGAGCCCATATCGTACAGCAGCAGAATGCCCTGCCCACGGTCCAGCTCCTGGATCATGGCCTTAAGCTCATCGCACGCCTGCTGCATATCCTTGTCCAGCGGCATATCGTAGGCATAGGTATTGCCGCACCCGGCCAGCGAGTTGACCGCATCCGCCACGGAGGAAGCCGTAGAGTCGCCATGCATGGCGATCAGTACCACCGGGCCGTCCTCGGCTTTATGGGTCTCGTTGCCCTCGCACAGGAACAAGGTCAGCAGAACAGCTTCATCAATGGACATGGGCACACCAAGTTCTTTTTCCATTGCCGAAGCGAACTGCATACAAATGGCATATTCCTCCCGGTGGTTTTGCACCACATCCAGAATACGCTCATTGGACAGCCGCTGCTTTGCTGCCTTTCTGCGTTCCAGCGTGGAGGAAAGGTGCAGACACAGACCGTAGAAAGTGGATTCCGGGTACACTCGGTTGAACTGGCGAGAGGTCTGTTTGAGCAGTGCATCCACACCATCCACGATGCGCCGATCCATCACCTTATACAACGATTCACGATTGACCTTGCTCTGGGGCATCCGGCTGGTGAACTGCTTCATATCGTATTCCAGTTCGGCGTTGATAATGCGGCTGATGTCCTCTTCGCCAATGCCGCGCTGCCGCAGCTCGTCGCCCTTGCGGTCGATGATGTCATAGACCGAATCGCTGAGCGGTGGGTGCCCGAACTCCGGCATCTGCTGGCCGGCATCACAGTTTTCCTTGTGCATACTGTCCGCCGAGAAGGTATAGGCGTAGCCCTGTGGGATCAGTTCTTCCAGCTGCTTGCGGTAGGTCTTGTAGTACAGCAGGCCTCGCTGCACGCCGCTGGGAAAATCGTTGAGGTAAAGCGGCAGTTCTTCCTTTTCGTCTGCACGAAAGGCCCGCAGGTAGGCATTGGCGCAGCCCAAACGGATATCGTTTTTGAATTGTTTTACGTTATTTTCGCACCGATACAGGCACAGGCAGTGCAGCAATTCAGCGTTCACTCGCACAGTGCGCTTCATTCGCACAGCCTCATCGATCAGGAACTGCTGCACCAGCGCAAAACGCTCCCCCAGCTGCCAGTTTTGCAGCGGCTGCAATTCGATCCGGGCAGAAAAGCGAGCCGTGTAGGCATCCTTGACCGAAGCACGGGCTTTATCCCGCAGGGAACACACCAGAATGATATCCCGCAGCGCAGCATCGTCATTCTCGATCAGGTCGAGCAAATGTTCCCGGCAGCCCACCGGTAGATATTCGACGTTATCCAGAAACAGCATCCCACCCTTGGCCTTTTCCAGTGCTTCGCCTGCACCAAACAGGCGGCTGTATGCTTTTTCCTCCTGATCGTCATAATAGTGGCAGCTGAAACGTTCAAAGGGCGCACCCACCGGGAGCACCTTATTCTCGCAAGCGAACTGGTACATCAGGTAGCCAAATGTAGTCTTGCCCGAACCGGAAGGGCCTTCGATCAGGGTATTCAGGCTGTGATCCGGGTAAAGAATCGCTGCCTTTGCCATCTGAATCATGGGCCTCAAACTGCCCTCGCAACTGTCCAGTATCTTGAAGCAGGAAGTCTCACCCCTCGGTGTATCCCCTGCCACTAGCAGCCGGTAATGCACCGGACGACCCGGCAGCTTTTCCATCTGCCCATCTGCCACCAGCTCGTTGAGCAGAGTGCTCAGGTTAGAGCGCTGCATTTGCAGCTGTTCCGCCAGCTCCTGCGTGGTCACGCCAACTTCCCGTTTTTCCGGAGCAGCGGCCGCCAGCCGCTGCACACAGGAAACCACTTCCTCTTTCTTGGTCATACGCCGCTCCATTCCCATAGTGTATAAAAGTGTATACACACAGCATAGCACGCCTGCCTCCATTTCGTCAAGTAATTTTAATTGGCCTTTTATCCTTCATGAAACCTAACAGGGGCAAATACCGTCCCTGTTCTAGCGCCTTATATTCCCTTACATTGTGTTTCGATGCAACTTTCACCTTTATTCTTTGTCAAGAGGGCTGGCACCGTCCAGCCCTCTCTCTTTTTGCCAAAGTTTTCACCGTGTTTTCTTGCAAGCTGCCGAAAACAACGCGCTTTCAAAACTTTTTGTTGACACAGCTCGATTTTTGTGGTAATCTATCTCAACAATTGAATATAACATATTTTTACATATTTGTTCTGGCCCTGCGGGGCTGAACATTTTGGCTTTCAGCCGTTACATAACCGACTAGCATGACCTTCCAGAAAAAGAGAAGGCAGGGCTGGTCTGTTTTGTGGCGGCTTTTTTGTTGCCGTTTTGCCCGTTGGACCTTGAAAACCGCATGACCGTCTGCATGGGATACCCGGCCATGACCCTGAGAAGGAGAGCCGGAAAACGCCGCCGGAAAGGGGGCAGGAAAGCCATGCAGGGAGAACGGCAGGACGTTGATTTCCCAGTTGCGGAGAAAAACGATGTACTCAAAATGAGCACATCGTTTTTCCGTAACGCCAACGAAAGGATGGAATGCCTATGAGTAATTTTACCCCTGCATGGTTCAAGAAAAGCTTTTTCAATGAATCCCTGTTTTGTGACGATTTCCTGAGCACCCACCAGCTGCTTTACTCGAACGGCGCATTTTTCACCCCGGACGGCAGAATGGTGGACCCCATGCCCCTGCGGTGTGAGATCTTCAAGATGATGCGTGAATACGTCGGGGCGAACCTTGCCAAGAAGGTCACCAATGTAGTGGATGTGCTGAAACTGGCAGCACAGGTGGAGGACTTTCCGCCTGTCACCGACCGCATTGCTCTGGCAAACGGCACCCTGTATCTGGACGGCACCTTTCAGGAGGGTAAGCCGGAGATCGTCCGCAACCGGCTTCCGGTCAGGTATGACCCGAAAGCCCCACAGCCCACCCATTGGCTGCGCTTCCTGTCCGACCTGCTCTACCCGGAGGACATCCCCACGGTGCAGGAGTTCATCGGCTACTGCCTGATCCCCAGCAATAAGGGACAGCGCATGATGATCATCAAAGGCAACGGCGGCGAGGGCAAGTCGCAGATCGGCGTGGTGCTGTCCCGGCTGTTTGGCTGCAACATGAAGGATGGCAGCATCGGCAAGATTTCGGAGAACCGCTTCGCCCGTGCTGACCTCGAACACACCCTGCTCTGCGTGGACGATGATATGCGGATGGAAGCCCTGCGCCAGACCAACTATGTCAAGTCCATCGTGACCGCACAGGGGCAGATGGACTTGGAGCGCAAGGGCAAGCAGAGCTACCAATCTGCCTCCCCGCTATTATCAGACCTTCATGCAAAAATCGCAGCGGTCATTGCCGCGCCCCAGCGTCATGCTTCTCTCCCAGATCAGCTTCGGATGCAGCCCGGTATAGCTGATGTCGTCGCTGTCGCAAAAGCAGCGACACAGTTCCGGGCAGCCGTATTCTGCGCAGGTGTCGTGATAGGGACACTTCATCATATCCACACGCCAGACGCCGTTGCCGGTCTGCAGCTCTTTTGGGGCAAAGCCCGCCGCCGGGCCGAAAACACTCCGGGTAGATTTGACAAAAACGCCGGGGACGAGGCGGTAAAGCCCCGGTATGTGCAGCAGGGCGGAAAGCTGTTTATGGCTCGTTCTCGCCAGCCGCTCCACATAGCCGTGCACGGTTTGCAGCGCCTCCTCTTTCGGCATGACCCGCTGCAAGGTTTCGTAGGCCGCAATGCCCGGTA
>ERZ1026862.897-NODE-897-length-19281-cov-17.823364_pt1 | contig 19281 bp, 9 predicted proteins | sample MGYA00380161_ERZ1026862 | MGnify/ENA primary metagenome ERZ1026862 (study PRJEB33269, sample SAMEA4719797) | human gut metagenome | biome: human-associated habitat; feature: organic feature; material: feces | place: Cameroon | collected 2013-10 ... | reverse complement strand
CTATATAGCTTTCTGTATATCTATATATCTATGTTAAAGAGCGTATATATAGAAGAAGGTATTTAATGGAATGAATATGTGATAATGAAGTGACATGAATTATTAACATAATAAACATAAAACCTAATAACTAATGACAAGTATCAAACCTAACAGAAAGGTAAGCGTAAAGGCATTGACAGCAATGCTTTTGCTTTCGGGCGCTGGGGTGATGATGCAATCGTGCAGTACGGACGAACTAACCGGACAGCCTTCGTCGTTGGGTAATTCCATCTACGAACGCCTGCAGGAGAGTGGCGACTATAGCTACACGATAAAGCTCATCGATGACCTTGACCAAACGAGAGTGCTTTCGCAGACAGGTAGTAAAACTCTGTTTGTGGCTGATGATGCCGCCTTCGAAGAGTTCTTTAAGAACAATGAGTGGGGGGTAAGCAAGTATGAAGAGTTGACACAGGCACAGAAGAAGTTACTTCTGAACAACGCAATGATCAACAATGCTTACTTGGTAGAGTTGCTAAGCAATGTAAGTGGTAATCCTCCTACCGAGGGTGAATGTATGCGTAGAGCTACTGCTTTGACAGTCTACGACTCTATAGCACGTTGCTATCCACAGCAGATGCCACAGACAGAATGGTGGAACATACACCGTGGAAAGAAAGATGGAATTGTACTCTTGCGCGACAACTCAACAAAGCCAATGATACATTTCCTGCCAGCTTTCATGAAGAAAACTAAGATTACAGGTGACGACCTCAACACTCTTACCAATGGTGCCAGCAATAGTATCGCTGATGCATGGGTGAATGGCAAGAAGGTAATAGAGCGCGATATCACTTGTAAGAACGGATATATACATAAGGTGGATGGCGTGATGACTCCTGCCGACAATATGGCTGGTATTATTGGTAGCCACGCAAATATGTCGCTATTTAGTCGTATGCTTGGTAGATATTCAGCACCTTATTATAATGATGCTGCAACAAAGGCTTACAACCGACTTTATAACACAGATGATTCTGTATTTGTGCTTGGATATTTCTCAAGCGGAAGAAATACCACTTATCCTGATGGTAAGCCTGTTGACGAAAATACATACCTACAGTTTGATCCAGGATGGAACGAATATATGTATACCAACACCGCAGGCAAAGATTTGCACTATGATGCTGGAGCTATGCTCGTGCCTTCAAATGAAGCTATGGACTTTTGGTGGAACCATGATGGAAAGGCTTTGCAGGATATGTATGGAGCGTGGGATAATGTGCCTATGGACGTATTGGCAAAGCTTATGAATGTGTGCATGGTGAAGTCGTTTACAGAAACTGTACCTTCAAAGTTTGTTAACATTGTCGACAACACCACAAAGGTTAGTCTTGGTGTGAAGGCAGAAGATGTAGACAGCTGCTTCATGGGATGCAACGGTGTGGTTTATCTTACTAATAAGGTATTCTCGCCAGCAGAATATTCTTCTGTTTCGTTTCCTGCTTTGGTTAACAAGAATACCATGAATGTGATATATTGGGCTATTTCGAAACTCGGTTTCGAACCTTATCTCAATTCTATGGACTCTTATTATAGCCTTGTGTTGCCTACAAATGATGCAATGCTCACATATATTGACCCTTGTAGCTATGGTAGTACATATACAATATTGTATAAGTTCTATTACGACAATGAGGCAAACACAGTAAAGGCTAAGAGATACAAATATAATCTCAAAGACAATACCATCGCTGATGATCGTGAGATGGCAACAGCTACACCTTCGATGATTCAGAACCGTTTGGCAGATCTTATCAACAACCTCATTGTAGTGGGGGATGTTGAAGACGGACATACTTATTACAAGACTAAGTCAGGCTCATTCCTAAAAGTAAAGAATGCTGGTGCTGAAGGTTCGATGACAATTTCTGGAGGATTGCAGGAAGAATTGAATCGTCCTATCACAGTTGCTTCAATCTATGACCAGAGAAAGTCGGGTAATGGTAAATCGTATGTTGTAGAGGGAGGTATTCCGCTTACAAGTCAGCGCTCCACATATTCTATATTAAAGGAACATGAGGAATATTCTGTATTCTTCGACCTTATCAAGAATAGTGAACTTATGGCTCAGAAGCTTAGCGCAAAATATACTTGTGCCGATTATAATATAAAGCTCTTCGATGCATACAACTATACTATCTATGTGCCAGATAATAGAGCTATTGAAGATCTTCAAGCAAAGGGATTTTTGCCAACATGGGCAGATGTAGATGACCTTACTTCTGATGATTTTGGTGGAGATGCTAACTTGTTGAAAAAAGCTAAGAAATTGTTGACTGATCGTATTAACAACTTCTTGCGCTATCATATCCAAGATAACTCTGTTATTATTGGTGGAGCAACAAATAATGCAGTGAAGTATGAAACCTTTAAGATTAATCCGCTGAATAAACGATTCTTTAGTGTTACTGTGACTTCTGATGATAGCAACATGACAGTTTACGACCAGATGGGAAATGCAAGAAAAGTGGTGAAGACTAACGGACTTTACAATAACCAGGGACGTGAATACTGGATTAATAGCAAGACCGATGAACTGTATAATGCATCAGACGTGGTGGTACACCTCATCAATGGCGCACTTGTTTACAGTAGCGAAATGCTAACTCCATGGAAGGATGAAATCAACGCTCTTAAGTCAGAAAGCGCTCAAGCCAAAAGGAGGAAATAATCATGAACAATACATTAAGACATATTATAATAGTGCTCCTTTGTCTGATGACAATGGGAGCTTCGGCACAGATTACAGCTGTCCACGGAACTGTTAGCGACGAGTTTGGTGAAATTACAGGTGCCTCTGTTTGCGAGATTGATGGTACAGGACGTATCATTGAGGCTACAGTTACAGACCTCAATGGTAACTTCTCGATGAAGATACGTAATACCAAAGACAAAATTAGATTCAGCTATGTAGGCTGTAAGTCGCAGACTCTGCCTATAGATAGAGATGAATATGCCGTAACGTTGAAGTCGGAGACAAATCTTAAGGAGGTTACTGTTGTTGCAAAGCGTCGTGTAAATGGTGGTGGATTGTCTATCCCTGAGCGCGAAATCTCGTTTGCATCGCAGAGTATCTCTACTAAGGAATTTGAAGGTCTTGGTATGAATACCATCGATGAGGCTTTGCAGGGACGTATCTCAGGTTTGGACATCGTGTCAATGTCAGGTAACCTTGGTTCGGGTACCACAATGCGTTTGCGTGGTTCTTCATCTATCAGTACTCTTACCAATTCTAATCCTCTTATCGTCGTGAATGGTAACACATGGAATGTGGATATGAGCAACTTTGATATGAGTAGTGCCAACGATGAACAGTTTGCTCAGCTTTTGAACATCAACCCTGAGGATATTGAGGAGTTGACAGTATTGAAGGATGCCGCTGCTACTGCAATATATGGTTCGCAAGGTGCAAATGGTGTTATCGAAATCAAGACAAAACGAGGTAAGCGCGGTGCGCCACGCATCTCTTACTCTTTGCGTCTCACAGGTACATATCAGCCTAAGGGATATAAACTATTGAGTGGTGACGACTATACTATGTTGCTCAAGGAGGCTTACTTTAATCCAGAACAGAAAGATGGTGCTGCTAATATTCCAGAAATCAACTATGACCCAACATTCTCTGAGTATGAGCAGTATAACAATAATACTGATTGGCAGGATGCCGTTACACAGCTTGGTCTTCGTCAAAACCACTATGTTTCTGTAACTGGTGGTGGTGAGAAGGCTTCTTTCCGTATAGCTGGTGGCTTTGATAATGAAACAGGTAGTGTGATTAAGCAACATTTGCAGCGCTTCTCTACACGTGTGAGCCTCGACTACTTCGTGAGTGAGCGTATAAAAATATCTACCAACTTCTCAATGACATATACCAAGAATAAGCGTAACTATGACGCACTCTTGCCTTTGGCATACAAGAAGATGCCTAATATGAGTATATATGAGCAAGATCCTGTGACAGGCGAAAATACTAACCGTTATTATCAAATGTTGCAGACTGCTCCAGAAGTATTCAAGGACGACCAAAAGAAATATGTAAACCCTGTGGCAAGTGCCAACCTCGCAAAGAACGACCAACGCACTTATGATATCACTCCAGAGTTCCAACTCAACTACCATTTGCTTGGTCTTGATGAAGAACACCACCAATTGAACTGGGAGGGCAGAGTGTATATGAATATCTTTAATGACTATGTTGACAAAATGTACCCAAGCGAACTTGTTACTATTCCTTGGAAGGATGGTGTAAACCTTGCGTATGGTGGTAGTACTAAGAATGTATCGTTTACTACCAAGCAGACTTTGACATTCATTCCTCATTTCACCAACAAAGATCATTCGCTGATGATGCTCGGTCGTTTTGAACTTACTTCAGGTAACTCAAATGGTCAAGGTACCGATAAGTATGGATTGTCGTCAGGTACTGGTAGCGTAGATGCTGAAGGTATGATTAAAGGTTTGTCGTCAAGTTTTGCACAGTGGCGCTCAATGTACTATACATTCTCTACACACTATGCTTATAAGGGACGCTATATGTTCGACTTCTCTGTACGTGCCGATGGTACCACTAAGTTTGGTCCAGACCGTCGTTGGGGTTATTTCCCTGCAGTATCAGGACGTTGGAATATCGTAGACGAACCATGGATGAAGGCAACAAACAACTGGCTTTCTATGCTTAGTGCACGTGTGAGCTGGGGTAAGGTTGGAAACCAGCCTGGTCAGGACTATCTCTATGAGAGTAAGTATGGTTCTACCGACAGATATCTTGATATGGCTGCAATGCGTCCGTTGAATATCCGCCTCACCGACCTTCGTTGGGAGACAAAGGCTACATGGGATATAGGTATGGACCTTGGCTTGTGGAACGACAAGTTGGTGTTTGCTCTTGAATGGTATGATGCAAAGACATCAGATATGTTGATGAAAGATGTTCGCATTCCTTCAAACTCAGGTTTCTATACCAAGGCTTATGCCAACGTAGGTTCTATGCGCAACAGAGGTTGGGAGTTTAATATAAACACCAATCACCTAATACAAGCAGGCAAGAAGTTCTGGGTAGATCTCAATGCTACTTTCGCCAATAATAAGAACGAAATCCTAACTATGGATGAGAACGTATTGAAGTCGCTTAATACAGACTTTAATTTCGATGGTAATCGTGTGACATTGCAGCGTGTGCAACTTCACAATCCATTCGGTGCTATCTATGGTTTCCGTTATAAGGGTGTTTACCAGTATCAGTATGAAACATTCTTGAATATGACAGATGCTGAGCGTTTGGACTTTATTGCAAGTGGCAAGACTGCTCCTGTAGCAATGACTGCTGAAGGTAAAGTAATCTACGACGACGAAGGTGAGCCTGTTAGAATGATGTACAACTTCTCTAATGACGGAACAGGCAAGAACTATAAGTTCAAAGGTGGCGACGCTATGTATGAAGATGTAAACAACGATGGTAACATCAACGCTTTGGATATCGTATACCTTGGTAGCTCATTGCCAAAGCTTACTGGTGGCTTCGGTTTTAATATCAATTACAACCGTTGGAAGCTTAATGCTCAGTTCAACTATCGTATAGGTAATAAGATTTTGAATCTTGCTCGTTTGGATGCTGAGGCTATGATTAACAACAACAACCAGAGTCAAGCAGTGAACTATCGTTGGCGTAAGGAAGGTGATGTGACAAGCATTCCACGTGCCATGTATGGTAAGGGTACCAACTATAATACATTGGTTAGTGACCGCTTTGTAGAGAATGGTTCATTCCTCCGTTTGAATTATCTGCAGTTGTCTTACTCTTTCGATCCTAAGTTCGTAAAGAAGGCAATAGGTTTGAGCGGACTGAGATTCTATGCGAGTGCCAACAACCTGTTCTGTCTCACTAAGTATACTGGTGTAGACCCTGAGATTGGCTATGGCAGTTATGGTGCTGCTACAGACAATGGTCAAACACCACGCTGTAAATCATATACCCTTGGTATCACCGTTGATTTTTAAAGTATAAACAACTATGAAACTAAAGAACAATATAATAATAGGTATAGCTGGAATGATGTCGCTCGGTTTGAGCTCATGCTCAGACTTCCTCGAGGTAGAATCGCTTAACGAGATTGTGCTTGAGAAGTTCTGGAATGAAAAGAGCGATGTTGAGAACATTGTGGCAGGATGCTATTCTGGCATGCAGAGCCAAGCAATGATTGAACGAATGCTGGTGTGGGGCGAATTCCGTTCCGATAACCTTATTGCAGGTACTGGTATCCAGGACAAACTGAATGTACAGAACGTGCTCAAAGAGAATATTTCTGCCAATAATGTATATACCACTTGGGGCGAGTTTTATGATATCATAAACAGATGCAATACAACATTGTATTATGCTCCATCGGTAGCAAAGAAGGATCCTAACTATACGGAGAGCGAATTAAAGGCAACTTGTGCTGAAGTGTCTGCAATACGCGACCTATGCTATTTCTACCTTATCCGTACTTTCCGAGATGTGCCTTATAGTACAACACCATTCCTTGATGATACCCAGACTATGGCTATGCCTGCTACAAAGTTTTATGATGTGCTCGATAGTCTTATCATTGACCTTGAGCGTGTGAAGGATGATGCTGTAAAGACATACCCTGTTACAAAGCTCAATTATCAATGTGGACGTATCACCAAGGATGCCATCCATGCAATGTTGGCTGAAATGTATCTTTGGAAAAAGGATTATGCAAACTCTGTAAAGTATGCCGACTTGGTGATTAATGCCAAAACTCAGAAATATCAAGATGAGCTTGACAATATGAGCTATGGTGGTATGTATGATAAGATGTTTGATGAATATCCTCTCATATATGAAAACTATGGCAACTATTATGGACAGGCTTACAACTCTCTTTTCACTATTGGTGCAAGTCGTGAGAGCATATTGGAACTCATTTATGAAAATGACGACAAACGTTTGGCAAATGGTGCTCTTAGCTTCTGCTATGGTAATCAGAAGACATATCCAGGTATCGTGAAGCCTGCCGACTTCCTCTGCTCTGATGTGCCTGATGGTAACTTCAAGGTGTTTACTGATAAGTATGATACCAGATACTATGAGAATCTAATGAAGGTTTCCGGTTCGCTTTATGGCGTTGGTAAATATGTATGCTCTTCTGCTATAGTAACACCAAGCAGTAGCGAAATAAATGTCAATACCCGTATTGCTGCATATGCAGAGAAAACATGTCATGCCAATTGGATATTGTATCGTCTTTCTGACATCATGCTACTTAAGGCTGAGGCTTTGGTGCAGATGGTAGGTTCAGATGTTTCTACCGAGACCAACGATAGCTTACTTAAAGCTGCCTACAACATCGTAAACACCATTCATAAGCGTTCAAGTTGCGCTACTACTTATACTCCAATTTCATATTCGAAGTATAACACTAAGTCGCAGATGGATAACCTTGTGATGGAAGAGCGTCAGCGTGAACTGATGTTTGAAGGCAAGAGATGGTACGACCTTGTGCGTCGTTCTATGCGCGATGGCAATACAAACTATCTAATAGAGAATGTTGTACGCAAAGGTTCGGACAATGCCAGCGTTGTACAGTCTAAGTTGGCAAAGATGGATGCTATATTCTGGCCTTACAATCTCGAAGAACTGAAGGTTAATAAGTATCTTGTTCAGAATCCTGCTTTCGGAAGTGGCGAGAATAATTCGTATCAGAATACTACAAAGCAGTAAACACCCTATATAATAAAATACGAAAAGATTATGAAAATAAAGTTCTTTTATACGTTGATGCTTGTCTTCGGCTTAGGATGCGCAACTGCGTTTACTAGTTGTTCTGACGAGCCAGACGACGCTAATTACTATACTTTTACGGGCGAGATGCTCAGCGAGTATCTAAAGTCGCATGCTGACTATAGCGAATATGCTGCTATTGTTGAGCGTGCAGGTATGATGGATTTGCTCTCTGCGTATGGTTCATACACCTGTTTCCCTCCTACAAATGAGGCAGTAGCCACATATCTTAAGAAAAAGGGACTCTCAAGTATTGATGAGCTTAGTGTAGCAGATTGCGATACCATAGCTCGCACTCACCTTGTTGGCAATATGTATTCTACATCAGAGATGAATGATGGTGTGCTTACTACTGCCAATATGAACAAGCGATATATTGAAATTACCCATGACCTTGATGCAGATAGTAATGCGGTAGTATTTCTAAACCGTACAGCTCATATCATTTTTGAATTGCAAGATGATTCTGTAGAGAATGGTATCGTACAGCCTATCAACGAGGTACTGGAAAGCTCTAATCGCATGTTGCCTGATGTGATGCGTACCAATCCTCGCATTGCCCTCTTCAACGAAGCTTTGAAACTTACAGGTCTTGCAGACTCTATGTATAAGTATCGTGATCCTAACTACAACAAAAAAGACTATCCACGATACAAATATGTATCTCATGTGAACAAAGAAACTGCTACAGCTCCTGATGATAAGAAGTATGGCTTTACAGCATTTGTACCTTCAGACTCAATCTTGGAAGAAAAGTATGGTATTAAAACCTTAGAGCAACTCTATCAGAAGGCATGTGAAGTATATGACGTGATGTATCCAGAGGATGCGTCGGCAGAATATCACGACTTTGCTCATATCACCGACCGTCGCAATCCTTTGAATCGTCTCATTGCTTATCATATCTTGGACCGCGACGTTAAGGGATGGAACTATCTTACTCCACTTAACGATATCTGTATTTCAACATCTTTGATGAATCCTGTTGACTGGTACGAGACTTTATTGCCTCACACCATGCTTAAGTTTGAAAAGCTTACTGTTATCAAGTATGTGGGTCCAAGTCTTATTGGTCAGAGATACATCAATCGTTGCTACGATGATGACAATCAAGTGTTGGGAGCAAGAGTATCGCCAACCATTGAGAAGGCTTATGTACAGGATGCCTTAAATGGTCGCTACTTCTATGTTGACGACCTATTGCTCTTCAATGAGACTACACGCGATGTAGTTGACAATACTCGCATTCGTATGGACTTCTCTACTATCTTCCCTGAGCTTATGACCAACGATATCCGACAAAACGGAAATCCTAAGGTGCAAGACCCAGAGTATGATGAGACAGCCAAGTATGGTCGTAACTATTATTTCCCAGACGGGTATCTTAAAAATGTGAAGTGCTCTGGATATTTCGTATACCGTCGTCCACACGACTATTACGATTCTTATGAGGGTGACGAGATGAACCTCTTTGGTAACTTTGACATTACATTCAAGATTCCACCTGTGCCTTATGAGGGAGATTGGCAGATACGTCTTGGTTTTGCAGCAGAGCCTACTCGAGGTATTGCTCAGATATACTTCGGTACTGATCCTAATAACCTTGCTCCTCAAGGTATTCCTTTGGATATGACCAAGAACCTTAACGACCCATCTATTCTTGGTGACGACTGGGTTGGCGACTATACTCGTATGTCTATCACCGACCTTGCTACAGATCAGAAGGCTTTGAAGAATAAGGGTTACTATCGTGGTGCTGCTGGTGGTTACAGATATAATGGTGCTGGTGGCTCTACCACAACAGTATTCTCTACACAGGCACATACATATCGTATGGTTTTGTGTACTGTTCACTTAAACCCTAACGAAGACCATTTCTTGCGCATACGTTGTGTCTCAACAAAGCAGGGTAATGACAATGAGTTTATGCTCGACTACCTTGAGCTCGTTCCAAAGAGTATCTATGGTGTTACCGATGAAGGTCAGATTGAGAATATGCTCTAATCATGGAAAAATGGTAATATAAAAAATAAGGAAAATAAGCAAATAGTAAAATAAGTAAAAGCTATAATTACTATGAAACTAAAGAAAACTAACATAATGCGGTCGGCATTGGCGCTCTTTGCAGCGTCAATGGCGTTCGCTGCCTGTACTGATACTTGGGACGACCACTATGCGGCTTCGGCTTCCAACGATGGTACTTTGTGGCAAGCAATCTCGCAGCAGCAGGAGTTGAGCAATTTCGCTGCTGTAGTAAAAGGTTGTGGATATGACAAGATATTGAATGGCTCGCAGACCTTCTCTGTTTTCGCTCCTATAAATACAGATTTTACTTCAGAAATGGCTGAAGAACTTATACAATCGTATAATGAGCAGAAGGCAAATGGTGTGAAAGACGACGACAATACTGTGATTCGTCAGTTCTTGAAAAATCACATCTCGCTATTTAATCATCCTGTGTCTACACTAACTAACGATTCTATAGCCATGATGAATGGCAAATATCAGGTGCTAACATCATCGACTCTTGGCAATTCTAACCTCAAGTCAACAAACGAATTGTTTAGCAATGGTGTTTTGTTTACTATAGACAAGCAGATGAAATACTTCCCCAATGTCTTTGAGTATATGCAACTTGATTCTGATATTGATAGCGTTTACAATTTCCTCAACGCTTACAACATATATAAGTTTGATGCAAATAAGAGTGTTGCTGGAGGTATAGAAGATGGCAAGGTGGTATATCTTGATTCAGTTATGGTTTTGGATAATGCTATTCTCAATCGTTATGGTCTTCTTGATTCTGAAGATAGTACATATTGGATGGTTGCGCCTTCAAATGAAGAATGGAATCGTATGGTTACAGAGTATGAGCCATATTTCTTATATGATGATGCTGTCAACAAACGTGACTCTTTGCATTTCACAAACTCACGCTTGGGCATTATAATGGGCTCTATATTTAGTCGCTCAAACAATAAGGATGAGGCAGTTGCAGACTCTGCTATGTCTACGATGGCATATTCATATTATGCTCGCAAACTTTTCGATCAGGATTATCCTTACGGACTCTACTATAAGCCTTTTGCCTCGGGTGGAGTGTTTGATGGGGTAGAAGAAGTGGCATGTAGTAATGGTAAGGTGTTGAAAACTAAAAAATTCAATATCAGCCCTGAGCAGACATTCCTTCAGACTATAAAGATTGAAGCAGAGACTGGCTCACATGTAGATAGTGTGGTAAAAGCCGACGACCCTGTAACCATTCGTAAAGTTGCAAACGACAATCCTTTCTATGATAAGGTTTCTGGCAATACATTCATCGAATTGATTCCTGAAAACAATAAGGTTAACCCAGAAATCATTTTCAATGTTCCCGATGTGTTGGCTAATGTGGGGTATGATATTTATGTAGTTATGGCCCCAGCTATAGCTTATGACACCTTGGCAACTGCAGAAAATCGTATGGTTCCTCGTTTCAGGTGTAATTTGAGCTACCATAATCAGAAAGGTAAAGAAGAAACAAAAAGGTTTAGTGGATATTACACTCCTAAGGCCGACGTAGTCGACTCTTTGTTGATAGCTTCCGACTTCAAGTTCCCAACTTGTAGTTATTTACTTTCCGATCCTCAAGTTCATCTTCAATTAACCTCTAGTGTAACGTCTTCTAAAACCGACCAGTTTACTCGTATTTTGCGTATCGACTGTATTATTTTAAAACCACATGTCGAGGCTACAGATGAGGCTGCTAAGGGTAGAAGTTGGAAGTAAGCCTATGAAGTGCGATTGAAATTTGATAAATAACAATTCAGAAATCAATATATAATGAAAAGATATATTATTTACGGCTTGTCACTCATGATGTGTGGCGTGGCTCCTGCTTTTGCTCAGGTCGAAGGAGAAGCATCTGCTACCAAAAAAGAAGTGTCGGCAAAGCCAAGAAAACAATATCCTACACGTGTGATTAAGGGTAGGGTGGTGAATGCTGCTACCAACAATCCTGTGTCGGGAGCTATGGTTCGTGTTGCCGAGGTTGAAGGCTATAGTGCTCTTACTCGTTCTGATGGTACATACGAACTGAAAGTGCCTTTGTTTGCTTCTTCTCTTATGATATCTGCTCCCGACCTTAATATGTCGAGAATAGGAATCTCTAAGGATGATACTCAGCGCGAGGTTGCTTTGTATGCTAATTCTTTTGCCAACGACTATACTACAAGTACCAATGTCTTGGCAACAGAGAGTGCTCAGAATTTCCAATATTCAAATGCTGTAACAATAGAGGATGAGATTCAGAAGCAACTAGGTGCTGATGTGCATGTAGTGAATCGTAATGGTACTGCAGGCATCGGTGGCGTGATGTTTATGAATGGTCTTAATTCGCTTAATGTTAATGCTCAGCCTTTGATAGTTGTTGATGGAGTAATCTTTGATCAGCAGTATAGTCGACTGATGCTTCATGAGGGATTCTATAATGATATCCTTTCTAATATCTCGCCTGCCGACATTGAAAAGGTAACGGTACTTCGTAATGGTACTGCGCTATATGGTGCAAAGGGTGCTAATGGTGTAATACTTATACAAACACGTCGTAACAAGAGTATGGCTACACGTATTACCGCTAGTCTTTCGGCTGGTGTTATCTTGGAGCCTAAGTATATCGATGTGATGGATGCTAATCAGTTCAAGAGTTATGCCTCTGACCTTTTGGCAACCACCAACACCACTATTACAAACTTCAAGTTCTTGAACGAAGACCCTACATATTATTATTACCCACAGTATCACAATAATACTGATTGGAAAGATTTGATGTATCGTACAGGTATCAGCCAAAACTATAATATTAATGTAGAGGGTGGTGATGATATTGCTAACTATAATCTGTCGCTAGGATATGTGAATAGCGAGAGTCCACTCAAAAACAATGGAATGAACCGCTTGAATATCCGTTTTAATACAGATATCAAGCTTACTGAAGCCTTCTCTGTACGTTTCGATGCGTCGTTTGCTAACCAAACTCGCAATCTTCGCAACGATGGTGCTCCTGCAGGTTACGAAGAGGGTACACCAACTTCGCCAGCATTCCTCGCTTACACCAAGAGTCCTATGCTTAGCCCTTATGCTTATGCTAATGGCGTATTATCAGATTCTTATATTGATATTTCGGATGAAACATACCTTGATGAGGCGCTTGCAGAATATAAAAACTACAACTATCGCTTGGCAAACCCTGTTGCTGTCAACGAATATGGAGATGCTGAAAACAAGAACCGTTTCGAGAATTCCATGATTAACATCAGCGTAACTCCGAAGTATCAGTTTAATAAGCATCTGGCTTTGAGCGAGCATTTCAGCTACACTCTTGTCAACACTAATGAGAAGTTCTATATTCCTATGAATGGTGTGCCAAGCTATTATGTATCTAGCGTAGGCGACTATCGCGAAAACGAGATTCGCTCTTTATTCTCTAAGCAGAATTCTGTACAGAGCGATACTCGTGTAGATTGGCAAAATACATATGGTGCTCATGCTGTTCACTTGTTTGGTGGTGCTCGTATCAATTGGGAGAGTTATACTCTCAACTCTCAATGGGGTTACAATACAGGTAGTGACAAGACTCCATTCATGAGTTCTTCGCTCCTCAACTCTAATAGTACAGGAAAAAACTCTTCTTGGAATTCCATTGCATGGTATGCACAGGCAGAATATAACTATCTGCAACGCTACTATCTACAAGCCAATCTCACAGCTGAGGCTTCTTCGCGTTTTGGAAAGAATGCCGACAATGCCCTGAAGGCTTTAGATGCAGCATGGGGAATATTTCCTGGTGTGCAGGCTTCATGGGTAGTAAGTAATGAACCTTGGTTTGCTAAAGTCAATGGTATTGACTATTTGCGCTTAAATGTTGGCTACGACATCAGCGGAAATGACGATATCGACAACTTTGCTTCACGAAGCTACTTCACTGCCAACAAATTCCTTGAAGCAATAACGGGCTTATCATTCGAGAATATTGGTAACACTCATCTGCAGTGGGAAACTACCAAGCGTTTCAACGCTGGTCTTGAAGCCAACTTCATCAATAACCGTTTGAACGTTCGCTTTAACTACTTTAATTCTAAGACTTCTCACTTGCTTTCATACCAGGCTCTCGGATTCCTCACAGGCTTAGAGAAAAACTGGACAAACGATGGTGCTTTGAAGAATGAAGGCTTTGATGTAACTGCTACAGGCAAGATTATTGCTTGCAAGGATTTCCAATGGGAACTTGGCTTTAGCGTAGGTCATTATAAGAACAAAATTACAGAACTTGCCGACAAAGCAACCTATGCCGAGGCTTCTGTTTATGGCGCAACCATACGTTCAGAGGTAGGCAAGCCGGTTAACATGTTCTATGGCTATAAGACTCAGGGCGTGTTTGCAACAAGCGAAGAGGCTGCCAACGCAGGATTGTATCAAATGGCAGAGAATGGTGTAGACAAACAATATTTCAAGGCTGGAGATATGCACTTTGTTGATCAGAATGGTGACCATCAGATTGATGCTAAAGACCGCGTTTTTATAGGCGATCCAAATCCTGATATCTATGGTAACATATTCACAACAATGGCTTACAAAAGCTTCCGCCTTGATGTCAACTTCAATTATAGTCTTGGTAATGATGTATACAACTACATGCGTAGCCAACTCGAAAGTGGTAGCAGGTTTATGAACCAGACTACAGCCATGACTCGTCGCTGGCAGACCGAAGGTCAGATTACAGACCTTCCAAAGGCTACATTCCAAGACCCTATGGGAAACTCTCGTTTTAGCGACCGTTGGATAGAGGATGGTAGTTATCTTCGTCTAAAGACCGTTACTTTGAGCTATAAGTTGCCAATGAACACTAGATTCCTTCAGGGATTGGAGTTTTGGGTACAGGCTAACAACCTGCTTACATTCTCTAAGTATCTTGGCTCTGACCCAGAGTTTAGCATGACATCAAATGTTATCGGACAAGGCATCGACCTCGGACAGCTTCCACAAAGCCGTAGCTTTGTAGCCGGTGTGAAAATTAATCTATAAACCCACTTATGACTATGAATTTGAAAAATATAATATTGCCTTCACTTCTCCTTGGTGCAGCTATGGTTGCCACTACATCGTGTGGCGACTTTTTGGAACAAGATTCTGAGCAAGTGATATATGCCGACAAAGGTCATCTCGGCAGCGCAAGCGATACCATATATTCTGTTACTGGTATCATGAACAAGATGCAGACTCTTGCCGATCGAACCATATTGCTTGGTGAATTGCGTGGCGACCTTATGGATGTTAATTCTAACACCTCGGCAGAACTTCGCGAAATTGCTAACTTCAATATTAGTGATGACAACAAGTATAATTCGCCTCGTGATTATTATGCTGTAATCAACAATTGCAACTATTTTATTGCTAAAGTTGATACCGCTATGCGTAACAACCGCAACGAGCACATTTTCCTTAAGGAATATGCTGCAGTAAAGGCTTTCCGTGCATGGACATACTTGCAGCTCGTTATGAATTATGGTAGTGTACCTTTTGTTACTACTCCTATCTTGACAAAAGAAGAGGGTGACCGTAAATACGAAACTAAGGACATTCGTGAGGTGTGTGAATATCTTATCAATGATATTGCTCCTCTTGCAGAAATCGAGAATCCTAACTATGGTTCAATCCGCAACACTGACTCTCGATTGTTCTTCTTCCCTATTTATGTCCTCCTTGGCGATCTAAACCTTTGGGCGGGCCACTATAAAGAGGCAGCTTTGGCATACTATAAGTATCTGAACACTCGCAATGGTTCCAACTCTGCATACCCTATCGGTACAAATGCTACGCAATGGTTCAATAAGTCTGGACGTTGGACTACAGTTAGAGACTCGTGGACTTCCTCTTCGTTCTATTCAGAAACGAAGGATAGCTACTCTGAGCTTATAACAATGATACCAGGCGACTCTATTCAGGCAGAAGGTAACTATAGCTTGTTGCGCGATATATTCAATTCGTCAGACAACAACAACTATAAGGTACAAGCAGTGCCATCAAAGCGCATACAGGAAATCTCGTTAGCACAGAAATATTGCGATCTATCTTCTTCTAACACCCCTATATATGCTCCTGAAGGCTTGAACTTTATGCGTAGTGGCGATCTTCGATTTGCTTCATCATGGATTTCTACTGCAATGGGCTTCTCTGTTCGCGTTGATGGTAAGCAGATTGAAGACTACTCTGTTCTTTCTAAGTATTCCAGTCGCAACGTTCACATGTATCGTCGCACCATGGTATACCTACGTCTTGCTGAAGCTCTTAACCGTGCAGGCTATCCAATCTTTGCCTTTAAGATTCTGAGTTCAGGTGTCAATAATAAGGTGATAGAGGAGGAGGTTATTCCTCATTATTCTGCTGATAGCACTTGGTTGCGCCAGTTCGACTTCCCTAATTTGAAGTATGTTCTTCGCACCACCAATGGTCTGTCATCAGAGAATACCATAGGTATCCATTCTCGTGGTTGTGGTTGGACTGAATATAACGAGTTCTATACTCTTCCCGATGATTCTACCATCACCGATTCTATCGCACGTCGCGATTATCAAATCAATAAGGTTGAAGACCTCATTATTGACGAGGAAGCTCTTGAGTTTGCTTTTGAAGGTCATCGCTTCTACGATCTCATGCGTGTAGCTCTGCGTCGCAACGACCCTTCTTACCTAGCCAATAAGGTTTATGAGCGTCGCGGTAAGAATAATGTAGAAGAGGTGAAAGCGCTTATCAAGAGTAACCTCACCGATACTCGTACATGGTATCTCAACTGGAATGATAAAATAGGATTGGGGTATTAATTATAATTGACTTTTTTGATTTTTTATATGAGCTGGCGAAAGTAACCATTCTTTCGTCAGCTTGTTTTTTAATAACGTTGTTATAAATAATTTTGCAAAAAACAAAATAAAGTGTTAATTTTGCATCATTAGATATTGATAGCGGAGCCTTTTTTAATAGGCTCTATTAGATAACAATAAAAAAACAAAATGAAGTATCTCATTCTCTCCGACATACATGGCTCTTTGCCATCGTTGGAAAAGGCATTAAAGATATATGCCGATAATAAATGTGACATGTTATGCCTGCTTGGCGATATTATCAACTATGGTCCTCGCAACGGATTGCCAGAAGGTCTCGACCCAAAGGCTATAGTTGAACGACTCAACGCTATGGCTAAGGATATAGTGGCTGTACGTGGTAATTGCGACTCAGAGGTAGACCAAATGCTTCTCCAGTTCCCTGTGCTCCAAGACTCCATGCTTCTTGTTGACAATGGTACACGCATTTGGCTCACCCATGGTCATATATACAATCCAGACCACAAGCCATCCTGCCATGCCGATGTGCTCTTCTACGGTCATACCCACCTTTGGCACCTCGATGTTGATTCCGAAGGCACAGTCGTATGCAATACTGGTTCGCCAACATTCCCAAAGGGAGGCAATCTGCCAACTCTCGCTATTTATGAGAATCGCCATATCTTGGTGCTCGACATGGATGGCAACATCCTCAAGGAATTGCAATTCTAATCCTTTGCTGTTCGCTTATTGTCTGTAATATGGCAAATAGCGAACAGTTATAACAAAATATTGTAAATAAACACGAAATAAAAGGGCAAAAAAAAAAGGAACGCGCCCGTTCCCACTATGCCTGCAAGCAGTTTCTAACTGCAAGCCAGGCTTTCAACATCTCTATGCTATCCTATCAATCTTTCTCTGTTCTTTTTACCTTATTATCTAATACCTGCCTGAAACAATCCTTTATTCTTTACCTTAACCTAATACCTGTTGTCCTGTACAATCTTTCTTTCTTACCTTAACCTAATACCTGTTGTCCTGTACAATCTTTCTTTCTACCTTAATCCTAATACCTGTCAACCTGAACAATCTTTCTCTTTCACCTTATTCTTAAGACTTAATACCTTGTATAAAATCCTAATCTTAAATAACTAAAAAACCTAAACCTTTTACTTGTCTTAAACAATCTTTTTGTCCTTTTGACGATGCAAAGGTACGCATTGTGTGCGAACACAACAAATATTTCCCCATATATTTTTCAACACCTCTACTATTCTTGACGTATATCAAATAATGCACTCAATTGCTTCGCCCTCATCAAAGCCTCCAAGTAATAATAGTCTGCATAGATGATGCTGGCATCAATCTCACTACCAGCAGGATGATGCCCCGTGCTGTGCATAAGGAATGCCACATTCTTCTTACCACTCTGATACTTCGGTGTGCTCAACTGGGCAAGCATCTGCAAAGCCAACTGCTTGTATTCCTCGCCTTTCTCACCTCCCACATACTGATGCAATTCGAGCAAGGCATCTGCCACCACACAAGCGGCACTAACGTCCTTAGGGGCTTGCAAGCCACGAGGATCGTCCATATCCCAAAGAGGAATAAGATCGTCGCTCGTCTCCTTCAATCGCTTCAGATAGATATCTGTCACCTTCTGGGCAAAATCCAAGAACACCTTATTATTGGTGTAGCGATAAACCATGGTATAACCGTAGATAGCCCAACTCTGACCGCGCGCCCACATCGAATTATCCGCATAACCCTGATGGGTTACTCCCTTGATAAGATGGCCATCGATGGTGTCGTATACCGCTACATGATAGCAGCTACCGTCAGGACGAAAATGGTTCTGCATCGTGGTCTTGGCGTGGGTTACTGCCAAATCATAAAGGAGCCTATTGCCTCCATTCTTTGCAGCCCAAAACATCATGTCGAGATTCATCATATTGTCCATGATGGTGTTATGGGGCCAGTTGCGTGGTTTTACTTCTCGTGGCCAGCTCAATATGGTTCCTACTATCGGATTGAAGAGTGTGGCAAGCGAGTCGGCAGAAGCCATGATAACATCCTTGTACTCCTGAGAATGGTTCACCTCATAGCCTTTGCCATACGAGCAGAACATCAGGAAACCGATGTCGTGGTCGTAGCATGGGCGATAGGCGATGTCCCGAAGGCTATTTGTGTATCCTTCGGCTGACGTTCTAACAGCGTTATCGCCCGTCAGTTGATAGTCCATCCAGAGGATGCCGGGCCAAAAGCCATCGCACCACTCCTCTGGTGTCGCCTTCCGACAGTTCCATCCTTTCTGCTTATCGCCTTTGAGGATATTGCGAGGCTCCATAGTATAATCGTAAGAGCCGTCCTTCTGCTTCAATTCAGCCAAAGCTCTGATTACCTGCTTATGGCAGTATTCTAATTGCTTATCTACATCAAGCTCTAAACTGGTGCCGAGCTTATTTTGTGCCATCGTGCCGTTTGCAAGAAACAGTGCAGAGGCTAAAAAAAATATTCTTCCTATTTTCATCGTTATTCATTTATTAAGAATACGAATGAAACAGGAAGAATACTTATTTTATAATATAATAA
>ERZ1026862.893-NODE-893-length-19326-cov-5.020082_pt1 | contig 19326 bp, 19 predicted proteins | sample MGYA00380161_ERZ1026862 | MGnify/ENA primary metagenome ERZ1026862 (study PRJEB33269, sample SAMEA4719797) | human gut metagenome | biome: human-associated habitat; feature: organic feature; material: feces | place: Cameroon | collected 2013-10 ... | reverse complement strand
ATCTCCCACGGTGGCGGCGGCGACGAGGTCATTGCCTGACGCAGCGTGATTTCCTGAGAATTTCAGCATGACGGAGGGAATGCATTGTCAGTTTTAAAGAGGAACTCCGTTTACTTCGGCGGCGGCGTTGATATCTCCAATTCCATCGAGCTGCCGAAAAACCAGACGCATACAGCCGCCGCGGCGGATCCCGGCGCGGTGGAAAGGCTCCCGGAGCCTGCCCCCGACCCGGAGCAGGAGCTGCTGGAGCAGAAGCGCCGGCTGGAGCAGCGCATGAGCGAGCTCGACCAACGCGAGCGCGACCTCGAGCAGGAGCGTAAATCCCTTGAGGAGATGAAGGCGCGCTGCGTGGAGCAGGGCAAGGAGGTCATCCTTGAAGCGAAGCGCCGGGCGGAATCCATCGTGGCGGCAGCGAACGACAACGCGTCGCAGATAATCTCCGACGCCGAGGCGAACCGCGACAGCGTGTTTATCCGGGCGAAATCCGAGGGATTCGAGCAGGGTCAGAAGGACGGCAGGGAGGCTTGCCTGGCTGCCGGGCGCGATATCCTGGAGGAGGCGCGCAGCTACGCCGAGAGGATAAATTCCGAGAAGGAGCAGCTGTTCGCGGACTACGAGAAGGAGATATACGACACCGTTATCGCCATCGCGAAGAAGGTCACCCTGGACAGCATAACATCAAAGGACAGCGCGGCTGTGAAGCGCCTTATCAAGAAGGCGGCGAAGGAATTCCGCAACAGCGAGCGCATAAAGATAACGCTCAGCGAGAACGGCGCCAACGAGGAGCTGACCGCGGACTATGAGTATCTGAAGGAGCTCTGCGGCGGCATACAGTACGTTGACGTGGAGCTGCTGCCCGAGGCGGAGCCGGGAACGGTGATCGTCGATAACGGCAGCGAGATAGTTGACGCAGGCATACAGACCCAGCTGCGAATGATACAGGAGCTGGGCAGCGGAAAATTCCGGGCGCCTGCGAAGAAGAAAAAATCCCCCGAGCCGGAGGAAGAGCCGGACGAGGAGGAATAGTCCCGACAGCGGAGGAAGTCCATGGCACTTGATCTCAAAGGATTCTGCGACGATATAAAAGAATACGACACCTTCCGCTACATGGGAAAGATCGAGAAGATAGTCGGCATGACCATCGAGGCGAGCGGACCTGCCTGCAACATCGGCGACGTCTGCCGTATCTACTCGAAGGACATGCAGAGCTTTATCCGGGCGGAGGTCGTGGGCTTCAACAAGAGCAATATCCTGCTCATGCCCTACACCGAGATAGAGGGAATAGGCCCCGGCAGTATCGTGGATTCCACCGGGGACAAGCTGAATGTGAAGGCAGGTCCCGGGCTCATCGGGCGTATCGTTGACGCCACCGGGCTTCCGCTGGACGGAGGGAAGGATCCCGGCTGCACCGACAGCATTTCCATCACCGGGGCGCCGTCGAATCCGTTTAACAGACCCCCGATAAAGGAGCAGATCGAGCTCGGCGTAAAGGCTATCGACGGACTGCTCACCATGGGCAAGGGCCAGAGAATGGGTATTTTCGCAGGCTCCGGCGTCGGAAAATCCACGCTGATGGGCATGATCGCGCGCAAGGTCAAGGCGGATATCAACGTCATCGCCCTTGTCGGCGAGCGTGGCCGTGAGGTGCGTGAGTTCATCGAGCGCGACCTCGGTCCGGAGGGCATGGCGCGCTCCGTGCTGGTGGTGGCTACCTCCGACCAGCCGGCGATGATGAGAAGCAAGTGCCCCCTGACGGCGACCGCCATCGCGGAGTACTTCATGCGGCAGGGCAAGGACGTGCTGCTGATGATGGACAGCCTGACCCGTTCCGCCATGGCGCTGCGCGAGGTCGGATTGTCCACCGGCGAGCCGCCGATAGCGCGCGGCTACACCCCGTCCATCTACAGCAACATGCCGAAGCTGCTGGAGCGCGCCGGGAACTTCCCGGAAGGCTCCATCACGGGTATATACACCGTGCTCGTTGAGGGCGACGACACCAACGAGCCGATCGCGGACACCGTCCGCGGTATCATCGACGGACACATAATCCTGTCCCGTAAGATCGCGGCGCAGAACCACTATCCGGCGATAGACATACTCCCCAGCGTCAGCCGACTCATGTCGGAGATCGACACTCCGGAGCACAAGCAGGCGGCAGGCAAGCTGCGAAACCTGCTCTCACTCTACAACAACAACGCAGACCTGATATCCATCGGCGCCTACAAGCACGGCACGAATCCGGCGCTTGACGAGGCGATACGCAAGATAGACAGGATAAACGAGTTCCTCATGCAGAGGGTGGAGGAAAGCTACACCCTGGAGGAAACGGTGCAGCTGCTTATTGCCGCGGTCGGCGACGAGCAGTGAGCCAGCGAGGTGACATCTCTTGAAGAAATTCCAGTTCACATTGCAGAAGCTGATGGACTTCCGCCAGCAGGAGCTTGACAGGCAGAAAAACACCCTGAGCGCGCTCCAGGCTGAGCTTCAGCGTATCTACCAGGAGAAGGAGGAGCTTATCCGCCGGGTGGAGGAATCCAGCCAGGACCTGGAGATGATATGCCGCCAGGGCGCGCAGGCGTTCGAGGTTTCGGTGCGCAAGCGCTACATCGTGTCCCTCCAGCAGGAGATACACGCGCATGACGCCAGCGCCGCGATGAAGCAGCAGGAGATCAACAAGCAGCTGGGCGTGGTGGTGGAAGCCACCAAGGACGTCCGCACCCTCGAGAAGCTCGAGGAGAAGCAGCTGGAGGACTACAAGGCGGCTGCCAACAAGGAGAACGAGCAGTTCATAGAGGAGTTCGTGTCCGGGCAGTCGATCCGCGCGCATAACGCGCAGCGTATCTGAATGCATATCCGGGAGAGATCCCTGATATAGATACTATATAATAAGGAGGTGAGAAAATGGCAGTAGCATTCAGCACGGGAGGTTCCGGCTATATGCGCAGCGACTTCATGATATCCGACGCGGCGATTCCGCAGAGAATGGAGGAACTCAGCGCAGACCAGTCCGACAAATTCTCACAGGTGCTGAGCGGATTCAGCGGAAAGAACGACGTCCCCGTGGACGCTGCGAAGACCGTTGAGAGATTCACCGGCAGCGACGGAAAGGTGGATATGCACGCGCTTGCGAAGGCAGTCGCGGACGGCGAGGTAAAGCTGGAGGATATCCCCACGGAGTTACTTACGCAGGAGCTTTTCACGGAACTGACAAAGCTGGTGGAGGTCCCCGAAAAGGAGGACGGCGAGCCTACTAAAGAGGCGGCGCAGGAGGCGATGTCGGAGCTTGCGGCGCTATTCACGGCGCAGCAGACGGTGCAGCCGGAGCAGGTGAGCGATAAGAGCGGCGAACTGACCGAGCTTTCCCAGCCGGTGGAGGTGGCACAGCCCACACAGCCGGAGCAGGCACAGACAGTACAGGCGCAGCCCGAGCAGGCGGCACAGCCGCAGGAATCCCAGGACGCTGGCGAGATACAGACGGTGCAGTCGTTCCAGACAGCGCAGCCCGAGCAGCCGGTCCGGGAGCAGACAGCCCCCAAGGCGCAGGAGCCCCAGCCCACTGAGATGACCGCAGCACAGCCCCAGGAGCAGCCGGCAGTCCCCACGCAGGAAACACCGCAGCAGGACAGCAGCGGCACGGAGCTTTCCGGGCAGACGGCGGCAGTTCAGCAGCCGGTTTCCGAGGAGCCGCAGCGCAGCGACGTCACGGAGTTCACCGTAAGGACCGCAGAGCCGCAGCAGAAGCAGCCCGAGGAACCCCAGCAGGAAGCGCCGGTGTTCACGGAGCATTCCACGCAGCGCAGCAGAGTGGTGTCGAAATCCGATGAGCTTGAGATGATCAGGGGAACGGCTGATAACACCAAGTCCGACGCAGCGCAGGTCCAGCCTCAGACGACCCAGGCGGAAGCACCGGTGGTATTCACACGGGCTGACGGCACGGAGCTTGAGGTCAGACCGGCGGAGGTAGTGAAGCAGGTCGCAGACCGGCTTATCGAGAAGGCTTCCGACCTGAAGGAGGGCGAAACGGAATACACCGTGACGCTTGAACCGCAGGACCTCGGAAAGATCACCGTAAGAATGGTCAAGACCGCGGACGGCGCAGTTTCAGTATCCATCGCGGCGGAGAATTCCAAGACGCTCCGCATTATCGAGGAGAACGGCGCGCATATCCAGGACAGCCTGAAGCAGAACGGCGTTCAGCTGGAGAACTGGCAGACAGTAAGCGAGAGCCAGCAGGAAATGCACGCGGAGGACTACCGCGGCAGCAGCAGGAATCCCTACCGGGAGAGCGAAGGCGACAAGCAGGAGGACGACTCCGGCGACAAGAGCTTCGCGGAACTCATCGCTTCAATGTAATTCAGGGAACTCTGATCAGATCAGATCCGCCCGATGAGTATTCTCGAGCGGCGGAATTTGACACGGTTTATCCCTGGGAAAGGAGAACAGATGGCAGACACATCAAGAGTACTGTCCTCGTCAGAGCAGATACAGGCGAACTACGAAAAGTACAAGAGCAAGTTCAAGGATTCCACTGAGGAAATGGTATCGTCAGATACGTTCCTGAGCCTTCTGGTGGCGGAAATGACCAACCAGGATCCTATGGAGCCTACCTCCAACACCGAGTTCGTCACGCAGATGGCTCAGTTCACGTCGCTGCAGTATTCCAAGGATTCGGCAACGTATTCCATGTCGAACTACGCTTCCAGCCTTGTGGGCAAGACGGTCACGGCTTCCAAGATGGACGGCAGCAAGCAGGTAACAAAGACCGGCGTTGTGGAATCCGTCATGAAGTCCGGCAAGACCTATGTGCTCAAAATCGACGGAGTCAGCTTCGATATCTCGAACGTCACATCTATCGGCACATCGGACAGCAGCTCGGGTAATACTTCTTCCGGCAGCTCCCTTGGCGAGCTCATCGCAAAGGCTTCGATGATGATAGGCATGGCGGCAACGGTAAATCCGAGTGTTGAGGGCGGTTCGCTGCTCGATTCCGGAATAATCACCTCTATCCAGGTCAAGGACGGTCAGGTGAGGGTGATCATCAACGACAAGGGCTACCTGCTCGACGATATCGTTGAGGTGGCATATCCCACGATCGACCCCGGCGACGACGATAGCTCAGACAAGACAGATGACGCTACCGACAAGACCGAGGATTCCACAGACAAGACTGAGGATACCACGGACAAGACCGAGGACGTCACCGACAAGGAGGACTCCGGCACGCAGGAGCAGTCCGCAGAGGCGCTCAGCTATGCGGCGGCGCAGACAGAGATCTCCGGTCTGGAGGAAGTCACCGGCGAGATAATCCCGGACAGGACAGTCAGCGAGGACATCGCAGATCTTGAGGATCTGATTTAAGGAGCATGGAGGCTTGAAATGCTGATTAGCGAGTATCTGGCGCTTCGCAACCAGATAAGCGTTACCACAGGGAATGCCCAGGTCCAGCCCGGCGGCAGGGTAAATGCTGCGGAGGGATCCGGACAGGAAGGCACATTCGCCCAGGCTTTGCAGGAAAAGCTGGCGGAGAAGCAGGGCGTGGAGTTCTCGAAGCACGCGATGCAGCGTGTGGAGGAGAGGAGCATAGACCTTTCCCGGGACGACACACTCGACAGGCTCAACCGCGGTGTGGAGCTTGCGGCAGGCAAGGGCAGCAGTGAAACGCTGGTTCTTGTGGGAAGAAACGCTTTCGTTGTGAGCGTGAAGAACAACAAGGTGATCACCACCCTCTCGGACAACGAGCTACAGGGCAACGTGTTCACGAACATCGACTCTACCGTTATCGTATGAACGGACCTGAATGGAATTCATGCCCCGGCTGCGACTGAGACGGGGCGGCGGCAGAGTTCAAATTTAATTTCTGGAGGTCAATCAGATGGTTAAATCCCTTTACACCGGCGTATCCGGTATGAAAACCCACCAGCAGAAGATGGACGTAATAGGCAACAACATCGCCAACGTTAATACCACGGGCTACAAGACCAACGTTGTTACCTTTGCGGACGTTTACTATCAGACAAAGAAGAGCCCTTCCGGGGCTTCCACCACCAAGGGCGGCATCAATCCTATACAGGTAGGCTACGGCGTCAAGCTGAATTCCACGACGCCGAACATGACCCAGTCCGGATTCACCTTCTCCGACAGTATCTACGACATGGCTATCGACGGCGAGGGCTTCTTCCAGGTAATGGACGCGGCAGGAAATATCCTCTACACCAGAGCAGGTATCTTCAACGTCGATGAGGAGGGCAACCTCGTCAACGCTTCCGGCTACAAGGTGCTCGGCGTTTCCGGCGACTTCGACGGTCAGCCCGCAGGCAGCCAGCCCATCAAGATCACCATTCCGGCGACGGACGCAAAGTGCTCCAGCGCCACAAAGACGATCAACGGCTGCAACGTGACGGTTTCCGTTTCCGACCCGTCCGACAACACGGATATGTCCGTTACCTTCAACCAGGCGGAATACCCGTTCGCTACATATTCCTCCGGCGTGCTGAACCTGTTCTTCGATAAGGAGCAGCAGTTCGACTCCGCCCAGGCGTTCGAGGACGAGATCGCAAAGTGCCTCCAGGCAGGCGGAATCACCCTCCCGGACGATGTTTCAATCAAGTTCGACTTTGAGAACCTGCCGGCTTCCACCACCTCCCAGGTGGCTAAGGCTAAGGTGGACAGCTGGACCCACACCCTCGACCAGGCAAGCGTTGAGGCGCGTGCGGACGTTACTGCCAGCGGCGCTGCGACCAAGAGCTACGCTACCATCGCATTCGCCACCAACAACGCGAACGATTCCAACGCCTACAACAAGGCGAAGATCACGCTGACCAAGGGCACGGATACCACCGCTGCCTACGACGCCGCAGCTAACGCGTGGACCATCACCGTATCCGACAGCACAAGACAGTCCGACATCACCCAGGCGATAAAGACCGCCATCGAGACCGCCAAGGCTGCGGACACCACCGGCGACCTCGCAGGACTGAACCTCTCCGTTACCAAGTTCGAGGTCCCTGCCGGAACACTGGATACCGCGATCACCGGCTGGGGCGAAATGACCCTCGTCAACACTGACCCGGTTGTCACCAACATCAGCGCTACCGCGAGCCAGCCCGGCGCATTCGCGAACAACTACAAGGTAGTGTTCAAGTATGTTTCCAACTACGACGACCCCACCGCGCAGTGGGACGACAATACCCTGACCATCGGTATCACCAACAAGGACTACGCGGACGACGCGGCATTCCTGGCTGATATCAACGCGGCGGTAGCTGCTGCGGCAGGCGGAAACGAGAAGAAGCTGTTCACCTTCGACGACGGCAGCTTCGTCGGCGCAGCCGCAATGACTCCCGGTCAGCGTAAGGCGCTGTTCGGCTCCAATCCGTCCCTGTCCTTCGGCGACGGCGAGGACAGCTTCTACACCACCGTGGCGAAGTCCCTGTCCACCTTCAACCTGACCGACGGCCGCAAGGGCTCCGAGCAGAGCTACAAGGACCTGGAGAATGTCACCGTGCAGCAGGACGGCACCATCATCGGCTACCACTCCGTTCACGGCTACATGAACCTCGGCCGTATCGACATCGCGACCTTCGATAACCCCAACGGACTTACCGCAATGGGCGGCACCCTGTTCGCAGAGAGCGTGGCTTCCGGTCAGCCGAAGCTCGCCATCGCAGGTCAGGACGGCGCCGGCGAGGTAGTTTCCGGCGCACTGGAGATGTCCAACGTTGACCTTGCGCAGGAGTTCACCGACATGATCACCACCCAGAGAGGCTACCAGGCTAACTCCAGAGTCATCACGACTTCCGACACCATGCTCGAGGAGCTGCTCTCCCTCAAGAGATAACCCTTAGCTGGATCGCGTATTCAGCGCACACCGTATGAATAACACCTCCCCTGCCGGGGGGCGGGGGAGGATATGTTATAAGAGGTAATTATGATATTTCTCACAAAGCTTGACGGAAAGGAATTCCTGCTCAACGAGCTGATGATCGAATCCGTCACCGAAACTCCGGACACCGTGATAACGCTCTCCAACGGGCACACCTACATCGTGCGCGAGAGCATGAAGGAGCTTCAGAACAAGATACTCGAATACAACAGGCGGCGCCGGCGCTTCGGCAGAAAGGCCGCGGCGGACGGGCAGGAGCCTTTGACATAACGGAACAAATGGCAGGGAGCTGCCGATCATCATGAATACACGGGCGGCAGGCGATTCCGCTGCCCATGAAAAGGAAGGGATTCTTTTTGAATATCAGTATTATTATCGGCTGGGGCATTGCCTTCGGCATGGTTGTTTTCGGTATATTCCAGGGCGGTCAGATGGACTGGTTCATCGACCCTCCGTCACTGGCGATCACCATCGGCGGTACGATAGGCTGTCTTATCGCGTCCTATCCGCTGAGCTACCTCGCAGGCACCGGAAAGCGCTTCAAGCTTGTTTTCATGCCCAAGAAGTTCAATCCGGAGAAGTACATCGACGACATCGTTGAGTACGCCAAGATCGCAAGAGGCCGTGGACTTCTCGCCCTCGAAGAGAGCGCGAACCAGTGCCAGGACCAGTTCATGAAATCCGCGCTCATGCTCATTGTTGACGCGAACGACACCGCAAAGGTACGCGGAATGCTGGACGACGCCATCAGCTTCATGTGCGAGCGCCACGACAACGGCCGTGCCTTCTTCGAGAAGGGCGTTGCGGTATTCCCGGCTTTCGGTATGCTGGGTACCGTTGTTGGTCTGGTTAACATGCTGAACACCATGGGCACCAACCCGGACGGTCTGGCAAGCGGTATGGCAACGGCGCTGATCACGACGTTCTACGGCTCCCTGTTCGCGAACGTACTGTTCAACCCTATGGCGAGCGCGCTCCAGAACGCCCACAACGACGAGCTCCTCTGCATGCAGATCATCGAGGAGGGAGTCCTTGCCATCGCGGACGGCTCCAATCCGCGGTACATACAGGAAAAGCTGGAGTTCATGCTGCCCTCTTCCAAGAAGCGTTCCGGCAAGGCGGCAGGCTGATCTGGCATTCTGACAGAAAAATTACAATTTTTCAGTAAAAAATCAAAAAAGTATTTGCAATTTCAGCGGATTTATGCTACAATAATATATTGGCAGGATACTTGTACCCTGCCGGTCGATTTGCGCATGTGAGAATTTCCGCGGAGGAGGGACATCGGTGGCAAAGATAAACAAAAAACCAAAGGAAGACCACAGTAATGACTGGCTGTCAACTTACGGCGACATGGTAACGCTGCTGCTGACGTTCTTCGTTCTGCTGTACGCTTCCTCGTCCCAGGACGACCAGAAGTTCCAGTACATATATCAGGCGTTCACTTCCCACGGCAAATACCTCAACCAGTATGTGGATTCCCCGAATCCCGTACCCGAGGAGGGCGAGGGAACTGTCAGCGAGAAGCCCGACAGCAACGGCGGTCAGGGAAATCTTCCCCAGAGCTTCGACCAGCTGTACCAGTTCATCTCGCAGTACGTTTCCGATAAGAACCTGGAGCAGTCCGTTTCGCTGGAGAGCGGCGCGGCGCACCTTAGCATAAGATTCGACAATAACGTGTTCTTTGAGCCGAACAGCGCGGTCCTCACCCAGGAGGGCAAGGACCTGCTGGACGGAATAGGACCCGGCATAAAGGCGGTCAAGTCCTCCATCAAGACCTGCACCGTCAACGGACACACCGCCAAGGCGATCTCAGAGGTAAACGACTGGGATCTGTCCTCCGGTCGTGCCGTCAGCGTTGTAAAATACATGGATTTCCGTAAGGTGCTGGAAACCGAACAGTTCCGCACCAAGGGCAGCGGCTACGCCGAGCCCATCGCGGACAACAGCACCCCCGAGGGAATGGCGCAGAACCGCCGTGTTGAGATGGTGCTGCTGAGGGCGGACGTGGATCCCACGGATCCCGAGGTAATGAAGGATATCCTGCGTATCGACTACGGAATCGACCTCGACCAGTACGATCCGGACGGCGATCACAGCAGCAACACCGACAAGGTGCCGAACGACTACGCCCAGTCGATCATCGACTCCCTCGACGAGATGTACCCTGACCTCAGCGGCGGAATGTCCGTCGGTCCGACGATACCAGGGAACTACGACACGTTCGCGGCGAACGTCGATTCCGAGGATTCCGGCTCCGACGCCGGGGACGGCGGAGATTCAGACGCGGCGTCCGAGTGACGGGAGTCCGCTTACAGAAGTTAATTATCAGGGGGGATACAGATGGCTGATGTCCTGACGCAGGCGCAGATAGATGAAATGCTCAAGAACGTCGCCGCCGGCGCAGTTCCGGTGGTTTCGGCGAAGGAAGAGGAGAAGGTCAAGGAGTACGACTTCCGTGCCCCGAAGAAGTTCACGAAGGAGCAGATCAAGGTACTTGACGGTATCTTCGAGAACTACGCCCGTCTGCTTTCGTCTTATCTGACGGGTCTGTTAAGACTTTACTGCCGCGTTTCGCTCGTCAACATCGAAGAGCAGCGGTACAGCGAGTTCAATAACGCGCTGCCGGACTATGTCCTGATGGGCATGGTGGATATGGGAATAAAGAACGAAGAGGTCAGCGAAACCACAGTCATCGTGCAGATCTCGAACACCATCACTTTCACGATGATCGACCGCCTGCTGGGCGGACGGGGAGAGTTCCGGGACGTGAACCGCGACTTCACCGAGATAGAGATCACGATAATGACCGACGTCATGAAATCCATGGCGGGGCTTCTTTACGAGCCGTGGGCTTCCCACATCGAGCTTGAGCCGAAGCTCATCGGTATCGAAACGAATTCCAGGGTGGTGCAGACCATCGGCCACGAGGACACGGTCATAATCGTCGCCCTCGAGGTGGAGATAAACGGCGCGAAGTCCATCATCTCCGTGTGCATTCCTGCGATAAACCTTGACGAGATCATGAGCAAGTTCATCTCGCGCTACAACGTTTCCAGAAGAAAGCTGGACGCGAACCGCGAGGCGGAGCGCCGCGACACCATCATGACCGGTATCAGCGACACGGATCTCAATATCACCGCAGTACTCGGGGAGATCAACCTTGACCTGTACGAGGTGCTGACATTGCAGGTGAACGACGTCATTCCGCTGGGGAAGAGCATTTCCAGCAGCGTGGACGTCCGGATAGGCAACAAGCCCTGGTGCACCGGCAAGCTGGGTACCTACAATAACAAAAAGGCTGTAATGATAGATAATTTTATAGAGAATTGAGGTAAAATGTTCGATGGCTAATGAAAAGGATGCAAACGTTGAATTCAGCTCATATGAAATAGACGCGGTCGGCGAGATACTCAATATAAGCATGGGCGCCGCAGCCACCGCCGTATCCGAGCTGCTCAACGCAAAGGTCTGGATCACGACACCGCAGGTGAATGTGGTCAAGGCTGCCGACCTTAACTACGACCGCCTTGAGCCTGCGATCTGCGTCAAGATCGTATATGTTTCCGGCATTTCCGGTCAGAACATGATGGTGCTCAAGCAGGACGACGTCCAGCTGATCCTTAATCAGCTGATGGGCAATCCGCTGGTCGTTTCGCCGGATTTCGAGTTCGACGAGATGAACATCAGCGCCGTTTCCGAGGTCATGAACCAGATGATGGGCGCCTCCGCGACCGCGCTGTCCGACCTGCTGGGTATTTCCGTGGATATCTCCACGCCGACCCCCTATCTGATCGAGCAGACGAATTTCTGCCAGCTGGCGGAGCTCGATCCCGAGCAGACCATCGTCGCAGTCACCTTCAACCTCTCCGTTGACGGCGTAATGAACAGTGAGTTCATGTCCGTCATGTCCGTGGAGCTGGCGAAGTCCCTCTCCGGAAAGATGATCGAGAAGTTCAACGGCGACGCTGCCGACACCGAAAGCCACATCAAGGATTCCACCGCGGCACCTGCCGCCGCTGCGCCTGCTCCCCAGCCGGCTGCTCCGGCTGCACAGCCTGCCGCACCGGCACCGGCTCCTCAGCCGCAGGCTCCTCAGCAGGGAGTCCCGGCGCAGGCTCCTGCCGGATACCCCTATCCGCCGCAGGGTCAGCCCCAGGGCTACCCCGGATACGGCTACGGAAGCCAGTACGCGGCTTACGGCGCTTATCCGCCGCCTGTTCCGCCGGTAAATATCCAGAACGCCCAGCTGCACCAGTTCGACGCGATGGATTTCGGGCTGCCGGCTGACCAGAAGGATAACCTCAAGCTGCTGATGGGCGTTCCGCTGGAGATCTCCGTCGAGATCGGCACGGCAAAGCGCAAGGTGAAGGATATCCTCGAGTTCCAGCAGGGAACGATAATCGAGCTTGAGCGCCAGGCAGGCGCCCCCGTCGATGTCGTTGTCAACGGAAACCTCATCGCCCGCGGCGACGTCGTGGTGATCGACGACAACTTCGCGGTAAGGATCACCGAGATCGTGAAGTCCAACTTCATGGACAGCCTCGGCAAGGAATAATACATAATTAGCATTGAATTAAAAATTACAATACATCAAGGAGAAATTTGTAATGGATAAGAAGATTTTACTGGTGGACGACGCAGCTTTCATGAGAATGCTCATCAAGGACGCTCTGACAAAGAACGGCTACACAAATATCCTTGAGGCGGCTGACGGACAGATCGCGTGCGATGTTTACGCGGCGGAGAAGCCCGACCTTGTCATCATGGATATCACCATGCCGAACAAGACCGGTATCGAGGCCCTCAAGGACATCAAGGGCATGGATCCTATGGCGAAGGTGGTAATGTGCTCCGCTATGGGTCAGGAAGCAATGGTCGTTGAGGCTATCAAGCTCGGCGCCCTGGACTTCATCGTAAAGCCGTTCAAGCCCGACAGAATCTTACAGACTGTCAAGAAGGTCCTCGGCTGATATCTGCGGATACATGGCAGAGGCGGCTGCTCAGAGTGCAGGGCGGTCAGGTCACGGGAAGCCGCCTATCGCCTGCCGCGAGGTTCTGGTGAAGCAGTATTACCGCCGCACTGTGTATTATGGTGCGGCTGTTTTCGTTTAGCGCAGCCGTGAGTTTACAGGAGGGCACCCGGTGGAATATTTTCAGATGATAATGGCTCTGCTGGGCGTTCTGGCACTGGTCTTTCTGCTGTTCTGGGCGATGAAGAAGCTCAACCGGCGCGTGACCATCAGCGACAGCAGGCACATGAAGGTGCTGGAGAGGATAAATCTCGGCCCGGATAAAATGCTGCTGCTGATCAGCGTGTGCGGAAAGTGCATGGTGGTCGGCGTCACCAACGGCAGGGTGGAGAAGATCCACGAGCTGGAGGAGAGCGAGGAGCAGCTTCTCGCGAAAAAGGAAGAAAACGGCGGCAATCCCACTTTCAAGGAGAGCTTCAAGACCGTTTTCAAGGACATGATGAACAAGAAGTAGGCAGGAGGAACGGCAGCGTGTTCAGACAGTATCAGCTGACAAAAGAGAATAAGCGGCTCGTGCTGAGATTCGCCGTTTCGCTTCTGGTGACGGTCATTCTGGCGGTACTTCTGTGCACCCTCTCGGCGTACGCGGAGCAGGGCAGCGCGGAATCCACGGTGCAGGCGCAGTCCACTGCGGAGGCTCCCATCGAAACGGACAAGCAGCCCGGGGACTACCTCGACACCGACCCCACCTACGTCGGCAACGACACCGGTTCCTCGGTGATACAGGAGCTCATCGGCGTGGACGCCTCCCAGCCCCTGGAGATAATCATACTGCTGACGCTGATAGCGCTCGCCCCGTCTATCCTCATCATGATGACCTGCTTCACGCGCATCGTCATCGTCCTGGGATTCCTGCGGACGGCGATGCAGACGCAGAGCACTCCGCCGAACATGGTCATCACCGGCATGGCGCTGTTCCTGACCCTGTTCATCATGGCGCCGGTGTTCTCGGAGATAAACGAGGTGGCGTACCAGCCCTACGTCAGCGAGGAGCTGACCACGCAGGAGGCCCTGGACGCGGCTTCAGTTCCGCTGAAGAAGTTCATGCTCAAGCAGACCAGCAACGACGATCTCCAGTTCTTCCTTGACCTCTCCAAGACGGAGGTCCCGGAGGAGATCACCGAGGAATACCTCGAGAACGACCTCAGCCTGACGGTCATCGTGCCGTCGTTCATGATAAGCGAGCTTAAACGCGCATTCCAGATGGGATTCCTGATATTCCTGCCGTTCCTCGTGATCGACCTCGTTGTCGGAAGCACCCTCATGTCCATGGGTATGATGATGCTGCCGCCGGCGATGATCTCAATGCCGTTCAAGATCCTAGTTTTCGTGCTTGCGGACGGGTGGAACCTGCTGATAGGCTCCGTCGTGGCAAGCTATAACCTGTAGCGGATTCCGGAGGGGGTGTGACAGATGACTCAGGACGATATGATGGAGGTATTCCTGGCGGCGATAATGCTGGCGTTCAAGCTGGCGGTGCCGATACTCCTTATTGCGATGATCGTCGGACTGGTGATCGCCATTCTCCAGGCGGCGACCCAGGTGCACGAGCAGACGCTCTCCTTCGCGCCGAAGGCGGTCGCGGTTGGTCTGGCGCTGTTCTTCCTCGCACCCTGGATGACCTCGGAGTGTATCGACTTCGTGAACCTCATCTTCGAGAAGGTCTCCCAGGTGCCGATAACGTAAGGCGGCGCCATGTCAGAGATCTGGGGAATCATTCAGAACAACTTCGTCATCGTGCTCATGGTGCTGGCAAGGGTCAGCGGAATATTCACGTTCAACCCGATATTCTCGCGCAACGGCGTCCCCAACATGGTCAAGGCGGGCGCGTCCCTCATGCTGGCGGTGGTCATGACCTCCGCCGGGGGATTCAGCTACACCGTGCCGGACGGGCTGCTGCCCTTCGTCCTGGATATCGCCAAGGAACTCCTCGTGGGCTTCACGCTGGGATTCTTCGTGAACGTCATGTTACAGATGTTCACCTACGCCGGCGAGATCTCGGATTTTCAGATCGGCTTTTCCATGTCGAAAAGCTACGACCCGACGTTCGGAACGACCAGCCTTATCACGCAGTACTACAGCTGGTGGTTCATGATATACTTCTTTCTGGTGGGAGGACACCTGTCCTACATCAAGCTGTTCGCGGTGTCCTATGAAACGATACCGATAGGGTTCAGCGATTTCAACATAAACTTCACATATCTCATAGTGCAGTATTTCGAAACGGTCATCACCCTGGGCATAAAGCTGGCAATGCCGGTGCTCGCGGCGGAGCTGGTGACGGAATTCTGCATAGGCGTGCTGATGAAGGCGGTGCCCTCTATCCACGTCTTTGTGCTGAACGTGCAGATCAAGATGCTGGTCGGATTCGTGGTGCTTGCCGCAAGCTGCTCCATGACCGCCGGATTCATGCAGGACATCATGGACCTCATGTTCACGAACCTCAACGGATTACTCGGGCAGATGACGGCAGTCGCATAGCTCCGGCTGAAAGGGCGGTTAGATGGCAGGAGAAGAAAAAACCGAAAAAGCCACCCCGAAAAAGCGCCGGGACCAGCGCAAGGAGGGCAACGTGCTCCAGAGCAAGGAGATCGTCACCGCCGTTTCCGTGCTGGGAATATTTTCGGCGATGCGGCTTCTGCTGGGGCTGGTGACGAAATCCGTGCTGGCGTACTCCGGCTCGCTGTACGAGCACATCGGACAGACCACCGTCAGCCGGGACACGATCATGACGATATTCACCGACGTGATCACCGTCATCGGGATTTGCGTCGGTCCGATATGCCTGATCGCCATGGCTCTGGGAATAATCCCCACCGTCGCGCAGACCCGGGGACTGTTCACCATGAAGGCGCTCAAGCCCAAGTTCTCGCGGCTCAATCCGCTGTCGGGGATAAAGAAGCTGTTCTCGGTGCAGTCCATCGTGAGTATCCTCAAGGGGCTGATCGAGGTCATAATAATCAGCGCCGTGATCTACAACGAGATACAGAGCCGCATGCCGAAGTTCATCGCGCTGATGAACACCGGCGTCATGCAGGGCGTCACCTACGCAATGCTGACGATATTCGACCTGGTCATGCTGATATGCATAATGCTGGTCTTTGTCGCGGCGGCGGACTTCCTCTTCCAGTGGTGGCAGTTCGAGAAGAAGCTCAAGATGTCCAAGCAGGAGGTCAAGGAAGAGTTCAAGCAGATGGAGGGCGACCCCCAGATCAAGAGCAAGATAAAGCAGCGCCAGCAGCAGATGGCACAGCAGCGTATGATGCAGGACGTCCCCAAGGCGGACGTCGTCGTCAGAAACCCTACCCACTTCGCCGTTGCGCTGAAATACGACCAGGACAAGAACAACGCGCCGCAGGTCCTCGCGAAAGGAAAGGATTACCTCGCCCTGAGGATAGTCCAGATCGCCGAGGAAAACGACGTCATGACAATAGAGAATCCGCCGCTGGCACGTTCGCTGTACAGCATGGTGGATATCGGCAGGGAGATCCCAGCCGAGCTTTACAACGCAGTCGCCGAGGTGCTGACGGTGGTATACCGGGAGAAGCACAAGACGCTGCATGCTTAATTTCGACACCGACCGTATAATACGGACAGAATATTACAGAGAGGAGATGATGGAATGATACGGAAGATACTGAACAACTCGTTCGTGCTGTTCGTAATATTCATCGTCATCGCCATCATTATTCCGCTCCCCAGCTGGCTGCTGGACTTCCTGATACTGCTCAACATCTCGCTGAGCCTTATCATTCTGGTAATGACCATGTTCATCAAGGAGGCGCTGGAGTTCTCGGTATTCCCGACAGTCCTGCTGCTGACCACGGTGCTGCGATTGTCGCTGAACGTTTCCACCACCCGTGGAATACTCTCCAGCGGATACGCCGGCAGCGTAATCGCCGCCTTCGGACAATTCGTAATGGGCGGCGACGCCATCGTCGGCTTCCTGATATTCATAATCATCGTATTGGTAAACTTCATCGTAATCACCAAGGGCTCCGAGCGAGTATCCGAGGTGGCTGCGAGATTCACCCTGGACGCAATGCCCGGTAAGCAGATGGCGATTGACGCCGACCTCAACGCCGGCATAATCAACGAGGAGGAAGCCAAGCGCCGCCGTAACAACATACAGCGCGAGGCGGACTTCTACGGCTCCATGGACGGTGCCACCAAGTTCGTAAAGGGCGACGCGATAATGTCCATCGTGACGACCCTCGTGAACCTCATCGGCGGCGTGATCATCGGAATGGTGCGCGGCGGCGGTGACTTCAACACTATCCTTAACACCTACTCCCTGGCGACGGTCGGCGACGGACTCTGCTCCCAGATACCGGCGCTGCTGATCTCCGTTGCCACCGGTATGATAGTTACCCGCGCGGCGAGCGAGGACAGCCTTGTCAACGACATCAAGAGCCAGTTCACGGCGCAGCCCTTCGTGCTGATGATCGCCGGGATCGTCATGATCGTCATGATGGTCATTCCGGGATTCCCGACGGTGGTGTGCCTTATCCTGGGCGTGCTGCTTATCCTGGCGGCATTCCTGCTCAACCGCAACAAGAAGAAGATGGCGGAGCTGGAGCTTGCCCAGCGCCAGAAGGCGGAAGAAAAGGAGATGGAGAAGCTCCCGGCGGACAACGACTACTACCGCGACATCGACAACGTGTTCAAGCTGCTCAACGTCGAGCCCATCGAGATGGAGTTCGGCTACAGCCTGCTGCGGCTGGTCGATGAGAAATCCGGCGGCAACTTCATCGAGCGCGTGGTCATATTCCGAAAACAGTTCGCGCTGGATATGGGTATGGTAATCCCCTCCGTGCGAATGACGGATAACCCCGAAATCAACCCGAACATGTACATCATCAAGATAAAGGGCGAGGAAGTCGCGCGCGGCGAGATACTGGTGGATCACTACCTGGCGCTGGACAGCGGCGACGTCACCCAGCAGATAGAGGGAATCGACACCGTGGAGCCGGCTTTCGGACTCCCGGCGAAGTGGATATCCGAGGACAAGAAGATCATGGCGGACGTCGCCGGATACACCCTCATCGACCCGGTTTCCGTCATGATAACCCACTGGTCGGAGATCATGAAGCGCTATGCGCATGAGCTTCTCTCGCGCCAGGACGTAAACACCATGCTGGACAACGTCAAGAAGACCAACCCCATCGTGGTGGACGACACGATACCCAAGGTCATCTCCGTGGGCTATCTCCAGAAGATCCTCGCGAACCTTCTCAAGGAGGGTATCCCGATACGCGACCTGGAAACTATCCTGGAAACCATCGGCGACCACGCGAACGTGCTCAAGGATACCGACATCATCACCGAGTACGTCCGTCAGTCCCTCAAGCGCACCATCACCCACCGCTTTGCGGAGGCAAACTCCCTGCGCGTGATCACGCTGGATACCCAGATAGAGGACATGATCGTAAGCTCCGTGAAGAAGTCCGACCAGGGAAGCTACCTCGCGATGGCTCCCGACCTTATCCAGCGGATAGTCGCGGCTTCCAACCAGGAGATAGACAAGATCAAGGACGTTATCCCGACGGTCATTATACTGACCTCCCCGGTGGTGCGTATCTACTACAAGAAGCTCACTGAGCAGTTCATTCCCAACATCACGGTACTTTCCTACAGCGAGATAGATTCCACCGCCCAGATACAGGCGATAGGGAATATCTCCCTGAATATGCCGGGACAGCGCACTTCACCCATCGGTCAGCCGGCGGCGGTGCACTGACGGCGTAAGCTCACTCAGAAGGAGGGATAAGCATGGAAAGCAGCAATGCGGCGCTCCTGGAGGAGTACGGCATGAGCCGCAGCGAAGCGCTCCGTAATGAGATAGTGCTCAAGAATCTCGGGCTTGTGCGTGCATGCGCACTTTCCCTGCGAAACACCTACATAAAGTACGGCGATGTGGACGACGTCATCAACGAGGGCGTTATCGCCCTGATGGAGGCTATCGACAGCTACGACCCGGCAAAGGGCGCGAAGTTCGAGACCTACGCCTCCCTTAAGGTGCGCGGCGCGGTCATTGACTACGTCCGCAGGCAGGACTGGGTTCCAAGACCTGTCAGAAAATTCGCCCGCGACCTTGACAAGGCGAACAGTATATTGTATAATCAATATAACAGGGCGCCGACCAATACCGAGCTGGCGGAGTACCTCGGCATGTCCGAGGATAAGCTGCTCCGGGGCATGGCGGACGCCGCCAACGCAGTCACCCTCTCGTTCGAGGAGCTGCTGTACGAGGATAATTTCGAGGACGCCCCCACCGCCGACGACGGCACGGATTCCAGGCTTCTCCGGGAGGAGCGCCGCCGGGTCATCGCCGACGCCATAGGCTCCCTCAGGGAGAAGGAGCGCCAGGTCATCACCCTTTACTATTACAAGAGCATGAAGTATTCCGAC
>ERZ1026862.891-NODE-891-length-19363-cov-44.068728_pt1 | contig 19363 bp, 14 predicted proteins | sample MGYA00380161_ERZ1026862 | MGnify/ENA primary metagenome ERZ1026862 (study PRJEB33269, sample SAMEA4719797) | human gut metagenome | biome: human-associated habitat; feature: organic feature; material: feces | place: Cameroon | collected 2013-10 ... | reverse complement strand
TGATGGCGCAGCATGCCATCACGATGATGAAGAACAAGCGATAGCCTACCATATCCTTCAGATATCCCGAAACCATGCCCGGCAGCATCAATCCGAGATAGGAGATGCCCGTACAGATGGAATAATGGGAGGTCTTGAACTTGCCCTGACTGTAGAACAGCATGTAGAGGGTAAGAACCGTGAAGCCCAAACCATAACCCAACTGCTCTATGAAAAGACAGCTGGAAACCACGATGAGGTTGCTGTTGAGCGAATAGCTCAGATAGATGTAAACCACATCGGGCAAGGTAATGGCGCAAACCAGCGGCCAGAGCCATTTCTTCATTCCGTCCCTGCTCACCAGGATGCCTCCGATGATGCCACCCAGCAACAGTCCGATGAGACCCACCGTGCCGTTGGCAAAACCATATTCCTGAGGAGACAAGCCCAGTCCGCCCTGCGAATTAGGACGGAGGATGAAGGTCTTGGTCATGGTGTTCAAAAGCGCCTCTGGGAATCGGTAGAAAAGGAGGAAGAGCATCACACAGATGGTTTCTCCAACCCCGAACTTCACGAAGAAGGTGCGGAACATGTTCTTCAGTTCATGAGCCACTTCGCCCACCGTTCTGTCGGTCTGCACATCCTCCTTCGGGCGCGGCATGAAGCGGCTGTGGTAGAGCCACAAACCAATGAAGATGCCTGCCAGTCCGTAGAAGATAAGCGCCCACGAGAAGCGTATCTGGTTGCGGAAGACAACCTGAAGTACACCAGCCAGCATCACCAGAAAACCATTTACAAAGATGATGGCGAGGCGGTAGAAGGTATTTCGCAAGCCTACAAACTTAGTCTGCGTATGCTCATCCAGCTCAATCATGTAGAAACCATCTGCCGAAATGTCGTGGGTGGCACTACAGAAGGCGATGATGAAGAAGAAGCACATCGTGGCCTGGAACCAGAAGGCTGTAGGCAGCGAGAAAGCGATGCCGGCAAGGGCAGCTCCGATGAGAGCCTGCATGGTGAGCACCCACCAGCGCTTAGTCTTCAGCAAATCTATGAACGGACTCCACAAAGGCTTGATGACCCAGGGAAGGGCGAGCCATCCGGTATAGAGGCCCACCTCAGCATCGGTCAGCCCCAACTGCATATACATCACCACAGAGAGGGCAGTTACGATGACGTTGGGGAGTCCTTCGGCAAAATAGAGGGTCGGAATCCATGCCCATGGACTCCGACTGTTTTTCTTTGTTACCATTTTACATCACTATTTATAAAGTTTCTTGATTTCAGCACCCTGATAGTAGTGCAGCAGGATGGCATCATAATGATAACCCTGCTCGCCCATCACGGCAGCACCAATCTGGCAGAGGCCTACTCCGTGCCCCCAACCGGCTCCGATGAGTTCGAAACGCTGAGGCACTCCCTGTTCATCCTTATCATACTTATCCACCACGAAGGCTGAACTCAGCAGATGACTGTCGCTCAGCGTACGGCGGATTTCGAGTTCCTTACCGATGGTAAAGGTCTTCTCGGTTCCGATAATCTGGAGTTTGCTGATTCTTCCACTCTTTCCGCGCTCCACGGCCTTCATGTCCAGGATGGCACCCAGGTTCATCTTCAGCTTGTCGGCGATGAGCTGCTGCAATTTCTCCTGGCTGAGCGTTTCCTTCCAGCGGTAGAAGTTGACGGTTTCCTGATCATAGTCGTTGAGCACCTCGGAGAGGATTTTCTTATCCTGCGTGTTGCAGAAAGCAGGCGGATTAAAGCGGATCCATTTCTCAGCCTCTTCCTCCTTGGTCAGATTAGGCAGTGTATGTTCCACGCCCAGGGCGATGTCGCGAACCGCCGTGAGATAAGTCTTCGGCGTGTTCTCCCAGCAATACTGGAATTCCTCGGTTATTCCGCCGCAGCATTTCGAGAATCTTGCGTCGCAGATTTCTTCGCCGTCCATCAGAATCTGTCCCTTGGTCTGGCGGATGGCTTCGGCTACATGAGGCGAAGTTTCTTTGGTGATGCCCTGGTAGCGCTGGCAGTGGTCGTCGGCACAGACATCAAAGAGGGTATGGTCTTCGCGGTCGTACCAGCGGATGAGTGTATCTTCCTTCCTGGTGAAGGAGAAGAAGTTGTTGCCGCTCTCAGCCACCTCTCTGCGCTTCTGCATCTGTGCCAGAAGCCATGAACGGGAGATGACGGCATGCGCCTTCAGGAGTTCGAGACTCGAAGTGGCACTCATCTCACTGCTGATGACACTCTCCAGATATTTTTCTACAGGCAACTCATTGATTGCCACAATCTTATCCGATTCCACCACAAAGCGGAGCGTGCCCAGGAAGGTTTGGGTTTCCTTGCGCTCCCAGTGGAAGTTGACACCGATGGTTACGTCGCTCAGCGAGAACGAGGCGTCGGCACTCTGCGGATGGAAGGTGAGCTTACTGTACTGGTTGCCGTTCCAGAGCACACCGCCCTCTGAGAATTCTACCACCTGTTCGCCCAGCACCTTTTCGCCCTTGGCAAGATAAGGTTTGTTGAGCGAGAAATGAATCTTCTGCGCACTCACGATGCCCACCGTTACGTCGGGCTGCTTACCATTATTATATAAGGTAGAAGAGGCTTCGTCTGCATCCTCGGCATCCTTAGATGCCTTCAGTTTGGCTATGATGACGTTCATTTTATCTTCCGAAACGCCACACTCCTGCAGCAGCGAGAGAGCTTTCTCCTCGGTCAGCTTGCGGAAATCTTCCTCACGAGGGGTAATGATGAGACCGCTCATGTCCAGGGCTCCCGGCGAAACTACAAACTGGGCGCAGCCTTCGGCAAAATAGGCTTCCGGACGGTGCTTTTCTCTCGGAATAACCACGCTGATGAATTCCTCGCCCTTGCGCCAGGAGATGATGTTCATCATCGGTTCGGTTTCGTCGCCACGCTGAGGCATTGCCTTGTAGAGACGGCGGAAGAGGGCTTCATCGCTCTCGGCACTCTTCGAGATGATGACGAAGGCGGGAACGAGGAAGTCACGAACCACTGCGATTTTCTCCTCATCATTGAGAGAGATGACGTCGGTCAGGTTGCGGGAGAGGCGCTGCCAGTTGGTCTGAAGAGGAAGGATGCCGTTGGTTCCTGCCTGGAAATGAAGATGGTCTGGAGCCGAAGCACCACACTTCGGACCGTTGTAGAACACCATCAGGTCGCTGTGCAGACTGATGAAGCGGTGCATCTCGCCGTAGTTCTTGTAGATGAGCTGAGGCTGGTGCTTGCGTGCCGGAATGGTGAAGTGGACTGGCAGAATCGGGAACGGATTTACCAGGAGATGGAATTTCTCATCTATCTGCTTCGACATCTGTTCCTTAGGACGGTTCTTGTCGCAAAGGAAGCAAGGGCGCTCGCCCAGGGTTTTCTTATCTATCTTGGCGCCCGTACTTACGATGCGGGCTGGGTTCCACTGCAGTTTCAGCTGGTCGGAGAGCTGGCGGGTTTCTACGTGCTTGAGGTCGCGGAAGCGGTGGCGGGCATCTGCCCACACCTCCAGCTGGCGGTTGAAGAAACGTGAGATGCTGCTGTCTTCCATGATGTCGGCCTTGCCCAGCAGCATGTGCTGGCGTGCCTTCAGTTCCATGGTGCGCAGACGGTCCTTATACAGGTTGTTGGCGTTCACCTTCTCCACACTGAGGGCTGCATCACTGTTGCCTCCCCAGCGGCGGCAGAGGTAGAGTTCATCGTAGATTCTGCCGATACGGTAACGGCGCGAGAAAGCCAGTCCCAGCGCATAATCCTCACCATACGAGGTGTTAGGAAACTGGATCTGTCTGACCAGCGGAGTAAAGAAGGCGCGCGGAGCACCCAATCCGTTGATACGCAGCGCATTGTTGCATCCGTTTTCTTCGGTCCATTCCTTGTGGTCTATCAGTCCCGGTGGCAGGGTGTTGAGGTCGAAGTCGCACATGCGGTACGAGCCGATAATCATGGCTGCCTTCTGCTTGTAGAAGGCATCTACTATCTTCTGGAGTGTCTTTGGCGAAGAATAGAGGTCGTCGCTGTCAAGCTGGACGGCAAACTTTCCGCAGAATCTGCTGTGAATGGCTTCGTTCCAGCATCCGCCTATTCCCAGGTCGGTTCTCTCCGGAACAATCTGTATCAGGTTGTCAGCTTTAAGTTCATCCAGTATTTCGCCGGTGCGGTCGGTAGAATGGTTGTTCACCACGATGACGTTGAACTTGAAGCTTGCCTTCTGTTCCAGGGCACTCTTCACGGCATCAGCCACGGTCTTTTCGCGGTTGAAGACGGGGATGATGACAGATGCCTCGTATTCAAACTCCTGCTCACCGAAGTCTGGCTGGCGGTAGAAGGTGGTGTCTATCAGGGCGCCCACCTTGCTCAGGTGCTGGGTGCATGCCTTTTCCATCTCTATCTGCACCTCGCGGTTGCGCGGGTTCACATAGTCAAACTGCTTCTCCCCGCTCTTACGGGTGTCGAGTTCGGCTTCTGAATAGAGGAATTCGTTGAGATGGAAGATTTCGCCCACGCGGCTCAGATAGAGACGGAGGTCGTAGAGGGCGGCAAACTGATACGTTTCGCGGTCGGGCTGGGCGATGTAGTCGGCCAGCGCCTGTGCCTTGATGCACCAGAGGCTTCCGAAGTCGAAGTCATCACGCAAGGAACCTGCCTGGTAGTCAATTACCGGATGTTTCTCCATCTTGCCTTCCACCATCTTGTAGTGGTCGGCGTAAACCATGACGGCATCCGTATCATCAGCCACTCTGAGGAATCGCTCCAGCGTGTTGTTCCCCCATCCTATGGTGGTGTGGCGGGTACAGATCATCACGTAGTCGGCATCTGTATTTTCAGCGATGCTGACAAGGGTGTTACTGCTTTCCAGGCGGTCGGTAATGACAAACGTGCATCCTTCCGGCACCTGATGATGAGCGGCAAAATCAGCACTCACCAGGAAGTGGATATGCTGTACAGTCTTGTACTCATGAAGCACCGACAAGGCATTCTGCGCATCGCCGATGTATTCGCAAGGCAAGAAAAGGTCTATTTTTTCTCTCATTTTCTTACGTTATTTTTGTTCATTTCAGCCCTTTTCGGGGGGCTAAATCTGTGTTTTTTATCTTTATTTTATCTTATTATATTAAAATATGTGGCAAAGATACTAATTTTTCGCCAAAAAACACTATCTTTGCAGTATGAATAATGAAAAAAAATATCTTTTGGGTCTTACACTTGCCGAATTGAAGCAGGTGGCAAAGGACTTAGGCATGCCCGCCTTCACCGGTGGACAGATGGCGAAGTGGCTCTATGAGCAGCATGTGAAGAGCATTGATGAGATGACCAACATCTCGAAGGCGAACCGTGCCAAACTCGCTGCCGAATACGAAATAGGATGCTTCGGATATTCCGATGCACAACATTCGGTGGATGGTACCATCAAGTACCTCTTCCCTACCCGAAGCGGCAAATTTGTCGAGACGGTTTACATACCCGACAAGGACCGCGCCACGCTGTGTGTTTCTTCGCAGGTGGGATGCAAGATGAACTGCCTGTTCTGCCAGACCGGCAAGCAGGGGTTTGAGGGCAGTTTGCCTGCCGGCGACATTCTGAACCAGATTTACTCGCTGCCTGAGGTAGACAAGCTTACCAACATCGTGTTCATGGGTCAGGGCGAGCCGATGGATAATCTCGACAATGTGCTGCGCGCCACGGAGATTCTCACTGCCGACTACGGCTGGGCATGGAGCCCGAAGCGCATCACGGTAAGTTCGGTGGGCGTAAAGAACAAGTTGAAGCGGTTCCTGGAAGAGAGCGACTGCCATGTGGCCATCAGCATGCACGCCCCTATCCCTTCTGAGCGCGCCGAACTGATGCCTGCCGAAAGGGGCATGGGCATTGAGCAGGTAGTAGAGCTGCTGAGAAACTATGATTTCTCTCATCAGCGCCGCCTGAGTTTCGAGTACATCGTCTTTAAGGGCGTAAATGACAGCATGCAGCATGCCAAGGCCATCATCAAACTGGTGAAGGGACTTGACTGCCGCTTCAACCTGATCCGTTTCCACCAGATTCCAGACATCCCTCTGCAGGGTGTGGATGATGAGAAGATGGAGCAGTTCCGTGATTACCTTACCCAGCATGGCGTCTTCACCACCATCCGTGCCAGCCGCGGCCAGGACATCTACGCCGCCTGCGGTCTGCTCAGCACCTCGAAGAAAATCGGAGAAATCCGTGAACACGAGGATGAAGAGAAGATGAAGAAGTAAGGAAAGGAGGGGAAAGGATGGATATGTTTACATTTACAATGGTTACAGGTTGCATCATCTCATTATGTATATTGGGATGGTTATACACAAAACCTGGTCAGAAATGGCTTGATGGATTTAAATAGAAATTATGGATACATTCACATTTTCATTAATGATTTTTGCCATTGCTGCAGTAACCCTCGTCTGTTGGCTATACACGAAATCAGGTAAAAAGTGGTTAGAAAAGCAATAGGTTGTTAAAACAAAACGACTATGGGACAAAAAGACGATAAAGAAAGAGAAAAGACAAGAAGAGTAGAAACAGCGAAGTTGTGTTACAATTTATGCCATTCTACACTCACAATAACCGTATTGGGAAACGTTGCATCATTCTTCGGAATCGGTAATACAACATCAGAGATATCATTATGGTTCATCATTGTGGGCTTAGTAGCTTCACTAGCTTTTTTTATCATTGGTTATAACATTTTAAATAAATAAGAAATATGTTTTACATGGCTTTAACAATGACAATTATCATGGTAATTGCAGTTAGCTTCCTGATATTCCTCTACACTCCAAAGGGCAAGAAATTTTTGGAGAGTATGTAAAGTATGATGCACTCATTTGCACACAAAACAACAATGCTGCCACTCATCAGCCTACTACTAGTTCTGCTGAGTGGCTGCAACAGAGGAAACGGAAAACTGCCCAAGAGCACAGGACAGCCTTACGAGGTGGTGCTCGAGGGAGATACCGACAGCATCGTTACGAAGATACTGACGGAAGAGGTGCCTACCCTGCCCCAACCCGAACCGCTCTGCCGGCTCATCCAGGTGAAGAAGGGAAAGACCCACGGCAGCTACCTGCTCGTAAGAACCCGCATCGTGGTGAACATCCCGGCAGCGGAATTCTCAGTCGGGCTGAGCCGCAACGAGAATGCTTCGCCGCAGACCGTCATCCGCATCTCTGCCCGCTCGCCGCAGCAACTCAGCGAGAAACTCAACCCCGAGAAACTGCGCCAACTCGTAGATGAGGCTGAACTGGAGCACCTCGCCTCCATCATCTCCACCAATCCGAGCAAGCAGAACCGCGAGATGCAGCAGCTGGTAAAGAAGAACTTCGGCATCAGCATGAACATCCCTGCAGAAATGAACGCCAGCAAGAAGGCGAAGAACTTCATCTGGATTTCAAACAACGCCAGCTCGGGCATGAAGAACCTCATCCTCATGAAAGTGAAGAGTGAAGAACGAAGAGCAGGGAAAGTGAAGGGTGAAGAACGAAGAGTGAAAAATTCAGATGCTTTTTCACCTCAAGAGAAGCAGCAGATTGACAGCATTCTCCGAACCAATATGCCCGGCGAAACCGACAGCATGTACATGGTGATTCCCGTTCTCGCTGAAAGAGGACTCTGGGAGATGAAGGGCGACGCCATGGGAGGACCTTATGTGATGAGGCGCATCTGCCCCGGAAAGGGGAAGGATGAAATCATCATCATCGGCTTCGTATATGCGCCCGAAATGAAAAAGAAAATATTAATCAAGCAGCTAGAAGCTGCGATTTCTACTATAAAATATAAACGATAAATGGACAGCAAAAAGATTAGAGTGGCCATCACTCACGGAGATACCAACGGTATCGGATACGAACTCATTTTTAAGGCATTCAGTGAGCCAGAGATGTTGGAGTATTGTACCCCTATCATCTACGGTTCGCCTAAAGTGGCAGCTTATTACCGCAAGGCGATGAATCTGCCTGCCCAGTTCTCCATCATACAGAAAGCAGAAGATGCGGAAGACGGAAGAATCAACCTCCTGCCGGCTGTAGACGAGGAGGTGAAGGTCGACATGGGCATGCCTACCCAGGAATCGGGAGCAGCAGCCCTCAAGGCTCTTGACCGCGCCATGACCGACTACCGCGACGAGCTCTTCGACGTGCTCGTTACCGCACCGGTAAGTCCGCTGAACGCCCAGATTGAGGGCTTCCAGTTCAAGGGTCACAAGGAATACATTGAAACCTGCTTGGGCGAAGGAGCCAAGGGCCTTTCCATCCTCTGCGGCGGCGACCTCCGCATCGCCTCTGTAACCGGAAAAACTCCGCTCAAGGACGTACCGGCAGCCATCACCCAGAAACTCATCATCGAGAAGGTGAAGCAGATGCACACATCCCTGAAGCGCGACTTCATGATTACCAACCCGCGCATCGCCGTGCTCGCCCTGAACCCTAGCAACAACGGTGAGGAGAGCTGCGGAACTGAGGAAGCTGAAATCATCATCCCAGCCATTGACCAGCTTGCCGAGCAGAAAATACAGGCCTTCGGTCCTTACCCAGCCGACGAGTTCTTCGGCAACGGATATTTCGTAGAGTTCGACGGCATCATGGCCATGTATCATGATCAGGCCACTACCCCGTTCCATTCGCTCTACACCGAGGATGGCGTGCTCTTTACAGCCGGTATGCCACTCGTGCACACCGCCGCCGACACCACTCCTTGCTACAGCATTACGGGCTGCAACGAGGCCGACGCAACCTCCTTCCGCCACGCCATCTGCCTGGCGCTGGATGCCTTCTGCAACCGCGAAGACTATGATGAGGCCTACGAGAATCCACTGCCTAAACTCTACCACGAGAAGCGTGACGAGAGCGAGAAGGTAAGATTCTCCATCCCTAAGAAAAAGGATAAATAGAAAGGCATCTTATCCTGGAAAGCGAAAGACGCCCTATCCCCCGAGAAAAGCGGGATAAAGAAAGATTCGGGAGGGCAGATGAGCCCCAAAACAGCAAATCTGCCCTGTAATCAGACCTCCCGAACGTTAAAATAAAGAAAAAATGCTGATAATTCAGAAAAAATGAGTAATTTTGGCAGCTAAATGGATACTTCCGAACTACAAAAGATAAAACAACGCTACAATATCGTCGGTAACAGCGACGGATTGAACCATGCGCTCGACGTTGCCCTACAGGTAGCGCCGACCGATCTTTCCGTGCTCATCATCGGCGAGAGCGGTGTGGGTAAGGAAATCATTCCAAGGGTGATTCACGACAATTCGCCACGCCGCAGAGAGAAATATTTCGCCATCAACTGTGGAAGCATTCCGGAGGGAACCATTGACAGCGAACTCTTCGGACATGAGAAGGGATCCTTCACCGGAGCCATTGGCGAAAGCGAGGGATACTTCGGCATTGCCAACAAGGGCACCATCTTCCTCGACGAGGTGGGCGAACTCCCGATACAGACGCAGGCTAGACTGCTGCGCGTGCTCGAAACGGGAGAATACATCCGCGTGGGCGGTACGGAGATAAGAAAAACGGATGTCCGCATCGTGGCAGCCACCAACGTAAACATGCGCAAGGCTGTGAGCGAAGGCCGATTCCGCGAGGACCTCTACTACCGACTCAACACCATCCCTATACAGATGCCTGCATTGAGGGAGCGGGGCAACGACATCCTCCTGCTCTTCCGCCTCTTCGCCATGCAGATGGCCGAAAAATACCGTCTGCCTAAGATTTCACTCTCAGAGGAGGCTAAGCAGATTATGCTGAAATACAAGTGGCCGGGAAATGTGAGACAGCTCAAGAACATCACCGAACAGATGTCGGTGCTGAGCCGGGAAAGAGAAATCGACGCACAGACCCTCACCCAGTTTATTCCGAGAGATGAGGAGTCTACACAGCTCGCCACCATACAGAAGGATGGCAACGACGACCACAGCTACGCCAGCGAGCGCGAACTGCTCTACAAGATTCTCTACGAACTGAGGGGCAACGTGAGCGACCTGAGACGAGAGATGAACAGCCTGCGCAAGCAACTCGACGAGGCACGCCAGCTGGGCGGCACCAGCGGATATGTTTCGCCGGTTCAGCCGAGCACCCAGGTAGCTCCGGTATCAGCCGTAACCCCGGTTTCAGCGGTTCCGTCCGTATCATCCGTCTCATCGGTTTCATCGGTTTCACCGGTTCCGTCCGTACCTCCAATTACCGACCTCGACGAGCTCCAGCACATCCGTCAGGAAATGGCTGCAGGAGGCATGAGGGGCACTTACAAACCCGAAGCCGAGGATGCCGAGATTGAGGAGATTAAGGAAGAAAACGAGAATCTGAACCTCAGCGACCTAAGCAAGCAGATGATAGAAAAGGCGCTGGAGAGAAACAACGGAAACCGCAAGAAAGCGGCTGAAGAACTGGGAATCTCCGACAGAACCCTGTACAGAAAGATTAACAAATATAAGTTATGAAGCATTTACGCGCGTACCTATATATAATAGGACTCACTCTCATGGTGGCGGTCATGGCTGCATGCTCCGTGAGCTACAAGTTCAACGGTGCCAGCATCGACTACACCAAAACAAAGACCATACAGATTGCCGACTTCCCTATCAGAAGTTCGTATGTGTGGGGTCCGATGGGTCCGATGTTCAACAACGAAATCAAGGACAAGTTTGCCAGCAACACCCAGCTCGTACAGGTGTCGCGCAACGGCGACCTGAAGATAGAGGGCGAAATCACCCAATATTCTCAGCGAAACAAGTCGGTAAGCGCCGAGGGATACTCTGCCCAAACCGAGCTCAGCATCACCGTAAACGTGCGCTTTACCAACACCAAGAACCATGCCGAGGACTTCGAAAAGCAGTTTACATCTGCCAAGACCTACGACACCACCCAGAGCCTTGCCTCGGTGCAGGAAGAACTGGTAACCCAGATTATCAAAGACCTGGTAGACCAGATATTCAACGCTACGGTGGCTAACTGGTAAAAGAAAGATAAAAAGTTAATAGTTAAAAGTTAAATTAGTGGAACTAAGCAGATTGATACAACACCCAGAGGAAATGAACCGAGAGACGCTCTACGACTTGCGCGCCCTCTTGGCCCTATATCCGTATTATCAGACGGCACGTCTGCTGATGTTGAAGAATCTGTACCTGCTTCACGACCCGAGTTTCGACGAAGAACTGCGCCGGGCAGCCATCTACATCACCGACCGGAAAATCATCTTCGAGATGGTAGAGGCAGCCCATTATCAGATAAAACCCGACCCGTCAGAGGTGGATCTCAACCAGCTGAAGGAATCGGAAAGAAAGGAAACGGGAGCAGAAAAACATGGCGACCGCACAAGCGACCTCATCGACCACTTCCTGGGATCCATACCGATGGATGCCGAAGAGGAGGAGAAGAAGAAGGAGAAGCGCAAGCCTACACCTGCCGATGCGGCAGTAGACTATGTGGCGTATCTCATGGAGACAGAAGACCAGCAGGAGCCGGAAGATACTTCGCGCACCATGAGCCTCATCGACGACTTTATGGAGGATGGCGGTTTCAAGCTGCCTAAAATCCAGCAGGACGAAGATTACAAACCGGAATTTACGCCCGAACTTCAGACCGATTCAGGCAAGGACGGCGAAGAGGAAAACAGCGGTGTATTTACCGAAACCCTCGCCCGCATCTACATCAAGCAGGGCAGGTATCAGAGGGCTTACGACATCATCAGCCGACTGCATCAGCAGCGTCCTGACAAGAACGGATATTATGTTGACCAGCTCAGATTCCTGGAGAAACTGATGCTGAACAGCAAGAAGAAATCTCCGGAGAAAAAGAAATAAATAAGAATAATAAATAAATAAAACTAGTTTTAAAAAAATGGCTTACACATTATTAGTAGTATTAATCGTCCTGGTAGCTATCCTGATGATTTTCATCGTGCTCATCCAGGAGTCAAAGGGAGGTGGACTTGCAAGTAACTTCTCTTCAACCAACTCAATCATGGGTGTTCGCAAGACCACCGACATTGTTGAGAAATTAACATGGGGCCTCGCTGCAGCCTTGGTTGTTATCAGCGTGGCATGTGCTTATGTAGCTCCTCAGGCAGCTGGCGAAAACAGCGTCATGGAGGGTGCAACCCAGGAGCAGACCGCTCTTCCTGCCATGCCAGGTGCTAGCAAGGATGCAGCAGCAGGTGCTCAGAAGGCAGCTCCAGCAGCAGGTGCAGATGCCCAGAAGGCAGCTCCTGTGGTTCCAGCAAGCCCAGCTAAGTAATAATCAGCTGATAGGGAAAAGTGGCATTTTCGCACTCTTCTACCCTTTTATTCTAGAGAAGAGGATGGAAAAAGACGAAAAATGCCACTTTTTTTGATGTTTTTGAAAAAAAGTTGCTCAAAAATTTGGTAGAACCGAAAAAAGTTCGTACCTTTGCACTCGCTTAAAAGAAATGACATTTAAGCTAGCTAACATGGTGGACGTAGTTCAGTTGGTTAGAGCGTCAGATTGTGGTTCTGAATGTCGTGGGTTCGAGTCCCACCTTCCACCCAGGATAAACCTTGCAAGATTTATTTCTTGCAGGGTTTCTTGTTTTATTATCCTTCCTCTCTCTTTCAGGAAGGTATCTCCGGTAGATGCCCTCTTTCTTTCAGGAAGGCATCTCCGCTTCATCACTCTTTCTTTCGTTTCATCACCGAAATCTTCACGTTGGGGTAAACCTCACGAAAGGCACGTTTCACCAGCGGATATACCGAAATCGGACCGTCTGTGTCAAGATACCGGCTCACGAAGGCTATCAGGAAATTCCTGCTCTCAAAAGCACTCTCAAGGGGAGAAGGCAGAAGCCCATACCCTTCAAGTCCCGCCTTACGACATACATCATAGATAAACTCGTCGGTAGCCTCATCCGGCAGCCACTCCTGCAGTATCCTTCGCGGACAGAACATCACATGCCGCTCTTTAAACAGCCTTCGCGTGCGGCGCAGCAGTCGCCACAGCCGCACATAAGTTTCATAATCATGCTGTATTTTCATACTTTTCATTATTAAAGATTCCTTAATGACCTTAATGACCAATGACCTTAATGACCACCCGCAGGAAGATTCTGAACCTTCTGAAAATGGTTAGGCACACTGCCCAATACGATAAGCCCCTGGTTGCGCCAGTTTTTCAGCATCATGCGCACACTGTTGCGGCTCACATTCGCCCCCTTCACAGCCATACACTGCTGAATCGCCTGCTCCATACTGAACTCATCGGCAAGCCGCGCAAAGATACTGTCGTTCTTGCCCACGCGGTTTCTCGGTCCTATCTGATAATTCTTCGACTCATAAGCCCCCTCTATCCGCTCGCGGAAATAGTAGAGATCATTGTCTATCAGATAATCGGCTATGAGGTCGAAGGTCTGCAGCATGTCGTCATTCTGCAGTTTCTCCAGTGTGGTAATCCAGAGCTTCGGCGTAAGCTTCAGCCGCTTCTCGGCACCCGAAAGTCCGAAACGCCCAATCAGCGATTCAGCTACCTTGCAGAGCCAGAGTGCACAGGTGATGCGCTGCGCATTCACACAGCCGCGCAGACGCTGGCGGGCCAGCACCCTGTCGTCGTTCTTCATCGCTTCCATACGGATGCGCTCCAGCCATTCCCTGCCCCGGTTCTCCAGCTTGTGCAGCACCACCGTGCCCTGCATCATCGGCAGCAGATGAGCCACCTGATGAATGTGCTCCTCCTGCTTGTCGGTCAGGTGAGAAGGTTTCAGAGCCAGCGGCGCAAACGTGTTGTCGGGCGTGCGGGCGATGGAGATGCGCGAGAGCAGACCGTCGGTATAATTGGTAATCACGCGGTAGAGTGCATCCTGCGTGCCGCACATCGTCACATTCCAGAGCAGTTTCTTGATGTGTACACGGGTAGCATCTGCGCTCTTCGCCTCGCGGTCGTAGCGGCTCTCATCATAAGCCTGGCGCAGCATCACACTGAAATCGCTCATCGCCGACTTCCACTTCATCGCCACCGTATCAGCCTCGGGTGTAAAACTGAAGCTGTGTTTCTCCTCAGCATTCCCCAGTCGTTCGGCTATGTTGGCAAGCGTGTTGTTCAGCGGCAGCATTCTTACCGGCAGTTTCGGCTGTTCGGGCGCCTTTCCGCTCTTCATGCGTCTGGTTTTCTGCGCCCATTCCTCCTCCTGCTGGGTGTAGATGTCGGTCTGCGCCTGCAGTTCGTACATCCAGGCACCTATTATCGGGTCTAGCTGTCCCTTTCCCGAACCGAATTCGCCGCAGATGTAGGAGATGAGATTCAGTCCCCTCGCATTGCCGTGCACATCCAGTTTCACGCCCGTAGCCAGCGCCCCGAGTGCCGGAGCTATGCCGATGAGGGTAGCCATACAGAGCGGAGTTCCGGCAGCCGCCACACTGTCGCTCACGCCCATCGGCAGTTTCGGCAGTCGGTTAAAATGCCAGAGTTCATCCTGTTGCATGGCCTCGTCCAGCGCATCAGCCACCTGCACGCCTTCCTGCGCATCTCCGCATCCCGTCTTGAGATATTCCTGCCTCAGCGCATTGAGCACATCTTTCAGTCTTTTCGGCATCTGCGTTCGTCTTTCAGCCAGAGCCGAGTCAATGCATTTCATCTTCTGTTCTTCCGGAAACCCGTCGTAGCAAGGAATCACCCTATCCATGAGTTTCCTGTCGAATCCGCATATATGCCTCAGGTTCACCGCCAGTTCAAAAGTCAGCACATCTCTGTTAGAGGTCACCGGCGTTTTCCCGTCGTTATACATCCCCCACCATTTCTCAATAATCACCTCATACGGTATCCCCAAGTAATTCTCTCCAGAAGAAGAGGAAGAGGAAGAGGATGCAGAGCCAGCAGATGAGGAGCCAGCTGATGAAGAGCCAGCTGAAGCAGAGCCAGCAGATGAGGAGCAAGCAGATGAAGAGCCAGCAGAAGCAGAGCCAGCAGATGCAGAGCTAGCAGATGAGGAGCATGTCCCCCGTTGGGCCCCCGTTCCAGGCGATTCCATCGCCTGTCCTCCCGGCTTCTCCGTTCGCTCCGTTCCCCCCAGCTTCTCCGTTTTCTCCGTCGTTTCCCTCACCTTGAAGTGCTTATTGCTCCCGTGGGCTCCTTCTGGCAGTTCTTCTCTTCCGTTTTTCTCCCTGTCTTCCAGCGTTCTAGCCTCCTCAGCAACGCGTTCCACATCAGCCCCCGGGCTCACCCCATACTGGTCGTTAAAGAGTTCAGGCGAGAGGAAGAGCAGTTCATCCTTATCAGCAGTACTTGAGAAGTAAACCCGGTTGATATCATGTGCATTGGTATCCAGTTCGCAGTCGAGGGCTTTAGCTATGCGCACCTGGTTTTCGAGAATCGTCTTTCCCTTTTCTCTTTTAAAAACAGCATGTCCTCCCTGGCTCGCGCTTCTTTCCAGCATCAGCAGTCCCAGCCTTTCAGCCAGCGTCGCTCCTTCTCCAGCCGCTCCTTCAGCGCCCTTGCCTTCTCCAGCCGTCCCTTCAGCGCCCTTGCCTTCTCCAGCGTCACCGCCCTCAGCAGCCGCTCCCTTAATCTCCGAGCCAGCGGTCCCCCGCCTAGCCCCCGTTCCCTGCGATTCCATCGCAGGTCCCCTCTTCTCCATCAGCATTTTAGCTATGCGTTCAAACTCCCCCGCATCATCCACATCAAATCCGAAAGCCTGGCTAGGCAGCCGGCACCCCTTCACAACCCCATCCGGGTAATACCCCGAATAGTTAAACTGGATAAGCCTCCGTTTAGCAGCCTGGTTACCCATTCTAGCCTGCCTTAAGTTAGCCTGTTGCGAAGAAGTATTTCTGAGCCGGCGATACGACTCCTCGGTAAGAACAGGGAGGGCCACCTTGCGCCCTCCCCTAACAGAAATCAAATAAACACTCATTTTCCAATCAAAAAAATAAAAACAGTTAATAAAGATTCAGTAAGTATATCTAGGGCCCTATCCCAGCATCAGATAATCCATGATAGCCTGCACCGCCTCGCGGCTCTCCTTGCGCATCGCCTTAGGAATATTGATGCCCTCATTCTTAAAAACCTTCAGAAAAATCTGTATCGCCCCGTCCTTCGTCTCCGAAGCACGGCCGTGGGCAAACTTCCTGATCAGCTTACTCTGCGAACGCGGATACCCCTTCACCGTAAAATCCACCGTGCCGTCGCTCATCTGCTGCACGATGCCCAGCGTACGGAAACTGGAAACCTGATTAGGTTTCGGATCATCAGGCGAAAACATAAAATACTTGCGGTTGTCGAAGAAAGCCATGCCCTCAATCTGCACATGCTCACCCCCATTCATCACCATTCCAACATTCTGATTCAAATTAAAATTCTTTTCCATATTAGTTTTCTTTTAAAAAGTGGTTGATAAAGATTTTCATAAGAAAGAGTACTTCGCCCTTCCTTTCGAAAGAAGCCGTTCCACCAAGAAGCGGTTCTCTCGAAAGGAAGCCCTCTTCTTTATCAGTTCAGCTTAACGATTTCCTGCACCGAGATGTCCTGAAACACCTGCCCATTATGCTCGCGGGTCTGAAAGCGCAGGCGAACCGCCACCACATCCCCAGCCTGGAAACGGCATTCTGCCGCATTGCCCCAAAGTTGGGCAGCAAACTGGTTTTCAAACTTGCCGCCAAGTTCCTGCAACAGGATGTTGCATTTCTTAATCTGGCCGCCCTCAGCCTTCTGGCTCTGCACAGCGAAGGCCTCGCCCTGCTGCACCACTTTCATCAATTCTGTATTCATCATTTATAAATATTAAATAGTTAAAAAATCAATAGTTACACAATCGTAATAAACACCAGGTCGTAAGGTCCCTGAAACCCCTTCAGCATCATTTCCAGCTTAAAGAGCACAGCTCTCGAGTTCTCCAGTCTTCCCACCTTCGTGTTATTCCCCACCAGGATACAGCCCTGCGTATCCTTTACCGAGTTTCCGGAATGGATGCGGATGCCGTCGAAGAGGGGCACATCCATCAGCTGAAACAGCCTCTTGCCGAATTTAGGCGAATAGGTAAACCTCATCAGGTATCTCCCTTCCGGAATCGCCGTCATCCCCTTCACCTTCAGTCTCTTATCCCATTTTCCCCCATTCAGCAGGTTGCGTCGCGGCGGTTCCAGCGTATCGCAGAAAGGCTTCAGCCCTCCGTCGCCCTTCAGCCCTCCGTCAGCCTCCAAGTCCCCCGTCTGGCTCCCGTTCCCTGCGATTCCATCGCAGGTCCCTTCTTCATCCCTTTCCCCCAGGCAGTAAAGGCGCCCGATGGTATACCCTTTCTTTTTAGCGAAGCGAACCAGCTTCAGCTCCATGATTTTCGTTTTCTTTTTCATCATTTATTCATTTTAAAAAGTTATTACTCCAACCAGCGTCATTTCTTGCGAATCCTTTTCAGGAACCAGCCTCATTTCTTCTGATTTCCGGTTGCAAAGGTAGGGCAAAAAAACGAAAGGCTTCGTAGACCACCCTCTCGAGTCTACGAAGCCTATACTTCTCAAAACAAAGTTAACTATCTGATAATCACCTCATAAAAAAAATCAAAAAAACAAGAAAAAACTTTCATGGAGTCTACAAAGCCCCCATCAACATCCCCCTGTAATTCCGAAACAAACAACATCCATCAGATACGGAATGCGCTTACAACGCCTAATTTTTATCTTGATAGATTTCCGCCATTTTCTGTCTCATATCCTTAAAGATCTGCAATTGGCGCTCACGGGTCGTCGTATCGTTAAGAGCGCGACTCAAATCCTTATTGTAATTAGACAAATCCAGATTCACCGCCCGTCCAAACGCCCGGAAAGCCTCCTTCTTGGTGCAGCGAACCCCATCCTTATCCGTAAAAAGCCCCAATTCATAAAGCACATTAACCACACGGATGAAATCAATCTTCTTTCCCCGAACAGGCGAAAGATAAACAGAAGAACCAGCCCCTTTCTCCTCCCCGTTTTCAGAAACAGATACAGAAGAGGACGAAGGAGATACTGAAGAACCCGAAGGAGATACTGAAGAACCCGAAGGAGATACTGAAAAAGACCCTGAAAAAGGCCCTGAAAAATCAGTATTCCCAGCAGCCCGGCAAGCTGCATCGCTAACCCCCAACTTCTTGCACAGCAACTTCCTCAACAACCTATAACTCAAGATATTACGCAAAGCACAAAGCGGCGGCATAAGATAGCGAAGATGTGACAGAAACTTAGCATCATCAGCAATGAAGTCATACAGTCTTCCCGGCAGTTGTCTCACCTTCATTTCAGTATCAGCCAGCATCACCTGTGGCACGGATGTAGAAAAAGCCATCAAGTGGTCAAAGTCCTCTTTCACACCTTCATCCTCCATCATCTGTTGCCACATTTCGCATCTTTTTCTGGTAACCTCAATGCATCCTCCTTTCACCAGCGCCCTATCCATCTTTTCAGCCATCTCCATCAGTTTTGGCCTTCCGCTAGCTTCGAGCAGCTGTCTGTATCTCAGCACCCTTTCATGCGCCTCCCTGCTCACATCAAAGCTAACCTCCTCCAGCCAGCACCCCAAATACTCGCAAAGCATATCTTCAGAAGAAGAGTCCCCGCCTTCCTCATCCGCCTCTATTTCTCCCAAGCAGAAATCGATGATGAGCTCCAGCGATTCTATCCTCTGCCTAAAAGCAGCAGGGAGGGTCAAAGCAGCAGGCTCCATCCACCCGCTCCAATCAAGAGCAGCAGGAAGAGAAAGAGAAGCAGAAAAAGAAGCAGCAGAAGAAGAAGCAGAAGAAGCCCCCTTCATTTTAGGCTTCTCCACCCAGAACACCCCGTGTTTCTCCACGTTCACCTCCGTCACCCTTACCGGTATCCCGACCCGAAGCCTTTCACCGTATTCAGCCACGCACTGATGGGCATCATCTGCAGCCAGATAAGCAATCTGCCGCCCATGCTCAAGCACAACAACTGCCTGAGAATCATAATGATTCTGCTCATCAAGGCGAAGCACAACAAGAGGCAACTGGGCTTGCAAGCCCGACAATACACCGATAGTACGCTGCTCCATTTCAGGAGTCTCCTGGGCATTGCCACGAAGGCTGGGGTTAGCAAAATAACGCACAGCAGTGGCGAGATAAGTAGTAGTTTTCTGTGTCATAAGTATAATTTTTATCTATATTAGTTTTTACCAGAGGCAAGCTTATTCTTTTAGCTTGCTTGATGGGGGCAAAGATAGAAAAAATAATTGTTACCACCAAACTTTTTTCTTCTTTATTTTCAGAAGAAATCTATGGGCAAGAACTCTTCCCCTAAAGGGGAAAATTAATTATCTTTACATCTTAATGGTCAAAAGTGGTCATTAAGGTCATTGGTCATTAAGGTCATTAAGGATTCTCCAACGGGGAGTAAAATCTGTCTCTTATACACATCTGACGCTGCCGA
>ERZ1026862.887-NODE-887-length-19430-cov-44.950555_pt1 | contig 19430 bp, 8 predicted proteins | sample MGYA00380161_ERZ1026862 | MGnify/ENA primary metagenome ERZ1026862 (study PRJEB33269, sample SAMEA4719797) | human gut metagenome | biome: human-associated habitat; feature: organic feature; material: feces | place: Cameroon | collected 2013-10 ... | reverse complement strand
TTCTTTCTATAATAAGCATTCTTTTCATAACCTTGAGCAGTTGGGCGCAAGGTGGACTGCCTAGTCGCTATAATGTAAGCTATCTCAATATGGCGGCAGGAATGCCTAATAATTTTGCGGATGATATTTTCCAGGATTCATACGGCTTCGTCTGGATCAGTACACATGGTGGTGGACTGGTACGTTATGACGGATTCAATTATATGAACTTCAATCTGGGTTCATCCGGTATCAGTCTGCGAAGCAATAGCTGCCGCAATGTCTATGAAGATCATTTCAAGCGCCTTTGGATAGCCTTCGAGGAAGGTCCGCAGGTGCTCGACCTCAAAACGATGCAGCCTATCATTCCACCTTGTGAGAATGAAAAGATAGAGGCTCAGCTCAACAAGGCACTCAAGAACCTTTGCACCCGAATGTATTGTGATGCAAAGGGCAATATATGGATGGTATCCATCAATATCCTTACCCGTTTCGCTTTCAATGAAAAGGGAGAGGTAAGTAGTGTCGTATCTATCGATTGTCCATTCAATGCTCCTGACCTCGGTCTTTGCGATGTTTTTCGTAATGGCACGGTGGTGATGTGCAATAATGGGGTGGTGAATGAATTCTCTGTAATGGATAACAAGTTGGTGACTAAGGACATCAGTTCGATGTTCTTGCCGCTCGATTACCGTTATGCGGGAGCAGTCATCTCTTATCATGGCAAGATATGGATAGCTACCAACCGCGGCTTGTTTAATAGTGCCAAGCAGGAATTCCACTGTTCGGCAACCGATCATTCCCTCCAGCATGAGGTAGTGACGAGTCTCGCCGTTTCTCCAGATGATAAGCTTCTGGTGGGTACTCTCTGTGGTGTGGATATCATAGATGATAAGACTGGGGATATTGAGCATTGGAATTGTAACAGTGCGGTGAATCCATTGAGCAGTAACTTTGTGAACAGTCTGTTCTCTAATGACGGACAGATATGGGTGGGTACTGAAACCGGTGGTGTAACCAAGTTGGCTCCACGCCAGTTGCAGTTGGAATTCTATCGCCATGACCCGGCTGATGCATCTAGTATTTCTCCTAATGCGGTCAATGCCATGTATGCAGCTGCCGATGGTACGCTATGGGTTGGTACCGTGGAGGGAGGTCTCAATGCCTTGGCTCCTCATTCCAAGACCTTTACGCATTATACGACCGCCAATTCCGGTTTGCCTCATAACAGTGTTTCTACGCTTGCAGCCGATAATCGTGGCAATCTGTGGATAGGAACCTGGGGAGCTGGTTTTGCGGTGATGAATCTGAAGCAGCCTGGCAAGATTACTCCTTTTGTGGTGGATAGCAAGTATCAGCGTCTGCTTCTGTTTGCTGGTGTCTCGGTTTATGATTCCGTGAATGATGGTATGTGGCTGGGAACCAATGACGGTCTTTTCTTCTATGACTTCAAGCGCCAGCAAATCATCGAACCGTTCAAGGGTAGCTTGAATGTGCGTGGTTGCATCGGTAGCTTGATAACTCCTCAAGGTAAACTCCTGATGGGTTGCGTGCAAGGTATGGTAGAAGTAGACTTGAAGTCTCGTCCTCATGGAAAGGGTGATTTCGCGGTTAAGTATCATCAGTATAAGCTCGATGACCCGAAGAGTGGGGTGATAGATAAGATTCTGTCCTTCTGTCTTGCCAAGAATGGTAAAATCTGGCTCGGCAGTAATGGTTATGGCTTATATTGCTATAACTATGATAAGGATGGTAAGACCCACGTGAAGTCGTTTACTACCAATAATGGATTGGCGAATAATACCGTCAAGGGCATTGTGGAAGATAATCAGGGCATGTTGTGGATAGCCACAGACAACGGACTGTCTGTTTTTAATCCGAAGACGGAAACCTTCAGCAGTTTCTATCGGGAGGATGGTCTGCTCAGTTCCCAGTTCTATTTCAATGGAGCCATTCGCAATGCCAAGGGAGAAATCTTCCTGGGAACGGATCAGGGAATGATGGCGGTGCAGGGACTCAATCTTTCTGCTCTTTATGCGGGAAAACTGCGTTTTACCGAACTTCTGGTAGATAACCAGCCGGTTTTTGCCGGCAGTGATTATCTGGATGAGGATATCTCTATTGCCAGGAAGTTGAGTATCCATGAGAGCGATAAGTCTTTTACCATCAATTTCTCAGCACTCAACTATGGCAGTGGAACTCAGGGAGTTTATCTCTATCGAATGACGGGGTATGAGAATGAATGGGTACAGCTCAAACCGGGGCAGCATAGTGTCCGGTATTCTACTTTGCCTGCCGGTAATTATAAGTTTGAAGTGAAATATACTCCTTCTATCAATTCCGATAAGGAGCAGGTTATCTCTATTGATATTACAGTGACTCCTTATTTCTGGAAGAGCTGGTGGTTCGTTACACTTATAGTAATAGGTGTCATAGCTCTGCTCCAATATGCTTATGTACGCCGTCTTAACAAGATGCGTGAACGGGAGGTAGAGGCGCTGTATCGACCTATCGAAGCGGCACTCAAGGACAGTGATGAACCGGAGAAGCTCCAGAGTCGCATCCAGATGATTCTGCGAAATCAGCAGCGTTATCAGGAAAGTCAGAAGAAGAGTATCGAAGCTGATAAGAAGCAGGTCGTTGAGAATACGCATCCGTTCATGGAAAGTGTCATGGAGGTGATGGAGAAGAATTATGATAATTCCGAGTTTGGAGTTCAGGAACTTTCCGATGCGATGGGCATGAACCGAAGTGTACTGAGCAAGAAGTTGACTGCAGAAACAGGCTTGCCTACTGCTCAGTTCATTCGAAACTATCGTCTGGATATTGCCAAGAAGATGATAGTTGATAATGGTGCCAATCGCAACATTACCGAGATAGCCTATAGGGTAGGTTTCAATGATCCGAAGTATTTCACCCGCTGTTTTACCAAGCAGTATGGAGTTTCACCTACATCTTTCAGGGATGCCCAAGAAGATGAAAAAGTGGAGAAGATGGCAGACGAGAAACCGGATAAAGAGGAAAAATCAAATTAGTAAATTTAAAAATAGAATCCCAGAAAATAGGAATTGCTTGATATAGGTCAAGTGATTCCTATTTTTGTATGTGTGGGAACACAGAGGGTGGATAAGTATGTAAATCAGCTAAAAATAAGATATTTATGCGTTTTGTCCACCTATATTTTTCATTTGTCCACCCTATAATTACTGATTAATTGTACTTTTGCCACCGAAAATTTGTGATGCGTATGGCTTTGCCCTGCGCTACTTACTTCCATCCGCAACCCCTAAAATGGTAAACGGACGAAAGCAACTGCAAACTATAGAAATTAGAATAAACAAAAATACAAACCTAAAAATTGATAAGCAATGAGGAAACAATTATTCTCTATGATGCTATGCCTTGGTGCTGTTGGTGGCGCTTCTTTTGTTGCCCCAATGCCCGCAATGGCTGCTGTTGCACAGGACCAGGTGATCACAGTCAAGGGACAAGTTGTAGATGATCAGGGTGAACCTCTGATTGGCGCAACAGTCAAGACTAAGGATGCCAAGACAGGTACAGTTACCGACTTGGATGGTAATTTTGAAATCCGTGTGAAGGCGAACGCCACTCTTTTTGTAAGCTATCTTGGCTACAAGGAGCGTGAGATTGCAGTACGCGGTCGTGCCATTATTGATGCTATCCAGCTCTCTTCTGATGACCATATACTCGACCAGGTGGTTGTCGTAGGTTATGGTACCCAGAAGAAGGCAGACCTTACCGGTTCCGTATCTATCGTCAATGCTGAGGAGATGAAGAAGGTATCTAATTCCAACATCTCTACCATGCTTGAGGGTAAGGTTGCCGGTGTACAGATTACATCAGACGGTCAGCCTGGTGCAGATCCTAGTGTGAGAATTCGTGGTATCGGTTCTTTCGGTAGCACAGCTCCTCTTTATGTCATCGACGGTGTGCCAATGGGTACCACTATCCGTGACTTCTCTCCTAATGATATCGAGACCATCCAGATTCTGAAGGATGCTTCTGCGGGTGCCATCTACGGTTCTCGTGCTGCCAATGGTGTCGTTATCATCACTACCAAGAATGGTAAGAAAGACCAGCCTCTGAAGGTGAACTACTCTGGTTACTTCGGTGTTGACCAGATTCCTGGCGATGTATATGACGTGATGAACGCCGACCAGTATAGCAACTACCTGGGTCAGGCTTGTTCTAACTCCAACACTCCTCTGCCTGGTGGTTACAAGATGGGCGAGGATGGCAAGTATCACTTCCAGGATGCTACCAATACAAATTGGTTTGACGAAGTGTTCAAGACTGGTATCCGCCAGAATCACAACGTAGCCCTCAGCGGTGGTAGCTCTCACAGTACTTATAATGTATCTCTCGACTACTATAACCAGAAGGGTACCTTGGAAGGTGCAGGTCCTAACTACGAGCGTTATACAGCCCGTGTGAACAACACCATGGACACCAAGTTCGTGAAGTTCCGTACCAGCATGGTTTACTCTCACTCTAACCAGGACAACATGGGTCTTTCCAATGCCTCAGAGTATGTTCAGGGTCTTTATGGTGATGTAACCAACGTGCTCCGTGGTACACTTCTGATGCAGCCTACCATCAAGGCTTACGATAACTCTACATGGGTTCTCGATGATAAGGTTGGTGCAGCTAACGGTTATCGCTATGATGCTTACGGTTATGGTGTTTACTATGATGGCGTACATGGTGATATCTCTGCTTCTAACCCATTGTTGGTTAACAATATGTTGCAGCGCAATACATTGGTTGACCGCTTCGTAGGTACAGCTTCTGCTGATGTTGACCTGTTGGGTATGGTAGGCATCAAGAGCAAGAACCATGGTCTTCACTATAATGTAAACCTCTCTTACAGCAAGACAGAGGCAAAGGATAAGACCTGGATTCCTTCCTGGATTCAGAGCAACCGTGTATATCTTGCCAAGGAGAACGAGCGTCTTACCAAGGGCTCACGCAACTACAGCGACGCCTTGGTTGAGAATACCATTACCTACAATGGAACAATCGGTAAGCACAACATCAACCTGCTCGCTGGTATGACTTACGAGGAAGAGAACACCAACCTCTTGACAGGTTGGGGTATCAACTTCACAGAGCCATACTTCCTCCAGCTCCAGAACGCCAAGAACACTTACTCAGAGTCATACGAGTACAAGCATAGCCTGGCTTCTTACGTAGGTCGTTTGAACTACAACTATGATGAGAAGTACCTGCTTTCTGCAGTAGTACGTCGTGATGGTAGCTCCCGTTTGAGCAAGAACATCCGTTGGGCAACCTTCCCATCTGTATCTTTGGGCTGGCGCTTCGATAAGGAAAAGTTCTTCCCTATCAGCCGCGACATCGTTAACATGTTCAAGATTCGTGCCAGCTACGGTGAGCTCGGTAACGAGAACATCGGTGAGTACCAGTATATGGCTACCATGAACCGTAACAACATGACTTACAGCTTCGGCAACAGTCCTGTAACCGGTTCTGCCGTTTCTACCTTCGTGAACAACGATATCGCATGGGAGAAGAAGAAGACTACCAACGTGGGTATCGACCTCGCGATGTTCAACAACCGTCTGGAGTTCACTGCCGAGTGGTATAAGAACAAGTCAGAAGACCTGCTTTACTCTGTTCCTGTTCCTGCACAGACTGGTGTATCCAACACCTCTGTAACCATGAACGCTGCCTCTATGGAGAACAGCGGTTTCGAGTTCAGCGCAACCTATCGCAACCGTGACCACGCCTTCAAGTATGACATCAGTGCCAACTTGAGTACCTTGAAGAACAAGGTAACTTCTCTGGGTATCGGTAAGGACTCTTACATCTCTGGTGCATACGCTACCTACGTAGGTCAGGAGATCGGTCAGTTCTATGGTTGGGTTTACGAGGGAATCGCCCGTACACAGGCAGATCTCGATGGTCACGCTACCCAGCAGGGTGCTAATGTAGGTGATTGCCTCTATAAGGATATTTCTGGTCCAGAAGGAACTCCTGATGGTGTAATCGATGCATACGACCAGACCGTATTGGGCAGTGGTCTTCCAAAGGTGAACTTCGGTTTGAGCACCCACATGGAGTATAAGGGCTTCGACCTCAACATCTCTACCTACGGAGTATTGAATTATCACGTATCAGATGATATCTATAATAGCTTGAACTCTTGCTACGGCTATGGTAACAAGGAAGTAGGCATGCTGGATGCCAACCGCTGGTCAGAGGATGGTTCTACTTATCTCTCTAGTGTTCCACGCACCTATGCAGCCAACAACGCTACCTTGGCATGGAACGACCTCTTCAGCTCTCGCAAGATTCAGAATGCAGCTTACTGGAAGATTGCCAACGTAGAGTTGGGTTACAACTTCCCAGACAAGTGGTTTGGTGGATATGTCAGTGGTGTACGTCTCTATGTATCAGCACAGAACCTCTACACCTTCACAGGCTATCATGGATATAATGTGGACTATGCTGGCGGTACCTTTACCCCAGGTTACAACTTCTGCTCTTTCCCAAGTGCAAGAACATTCATGTGTGGTCTCCACTTTACATTCTAATAATGAGAATAGAAAAGAATAAGAATCATTATTTAAAAGAACATTTGATATGAAACTATATAAATTATCATTAGCTCTCTTCCTTGGCCTCGGTGCAATGGCTACTACATCATGTGAGGACAAGTTGGAGGTAACAAATCCAAACCAGCAGACCACCGGTACCTTCGGTTTCAATGCAGATGATTTGGAGGAGTGCGTTATCGCAGCATACAACCATATCCGTATGGAAGGTTCTTCTGCTCGTGTAGGCTATACCCTTGATGTAACACGCGGCGATGAGGTTTGGAACTCATCACAGGTATGGTATATGCCATTCGACGACATGAACGACCCAGTAACAGACGAAATCTCCATGTGGCCTTGGCGTGAGGCTTACTATACAATTAATGTATGTAACTTCATCCTTTCACGTACCACTGGTGATGATGCTTCGCTCAGTGAAACCATGAAGAAGATCAAGGGACAGGCTCTCTTCCTCCGTGGTTATTCTTACTATACATTGGCAGGATACTATCAGAATCCTACTTTGATTACTGATTACGCCAACTATTCTTCTCTGGATGGTCTCTATGGCAAGAACAGTACCTATGATGAGGTGCTTGATCAGGTAGAGCAGGATTTCGCTGAGGCTATGACGCTCCTCCCATCCCGTGATGCGGGTGGTCAGTGGGCTAAGGGTCGTGCTACCTGCGGTGCTGCTGCCGGTTACTATGCCCGCACTCTGATGCAGCGCCATAAGTACAGCGAAGCACTTGCCGTACTCAAGGACATCATGAACAAGAAGTATGGCTCTTACAAGCTGGTGGCTAACTATGGCGACAACTTCCGTGAGGGTTCTGCTTACGAGAACAATGACGAGAGTCTCTTCGAGATTCAGTATCTCGACTACGGTTCACAGGGTGTAGATGATGAGTGGACTCCAGTCAATACCAGCCCTAACGCTACACAGGGTCATGCTGTTGAGTCTAACTTCGCTCCAGGTCGATTCGGTGGATGGGCTGACCTCTCTGCTTCTCCATGGTTGTACAACCTCTTCAAGCAGGAGCGTACCAAGGAAGGTAAGTTGGATCCACGTCTCTACTGGACCATCGGTACATACGAGACTGACTGGGTTGGTTTTGAGAATGGTAACGTAGCTTACAAGACAGAGATGACAGCTTCTGATACCATCGTAACCAACAACAACTATGGTGGTCTTCCTATCGCTAAGTGGACCAATTTCCGTACCAACCTTTATGATAAGGTGACAACTGGTCTTCATTGCGGTATCAACCTCCGCATGATGCGTTACTCTGACGTTTTGCTCCGTGCTGCAGAGTGCGAGAACGAGGTGAACGGTCCAACACAGCAGGCTATCGACTGGATCAACCAGGTTCGTGAGCGTGCTAACCTGAAGGACTTGAAGCTTTCAGACTTCAATAGCAAGGATAAGCTCTTCGAGCAGATTGCCAATGTAGAGCGTCCTAAGGAGTTCGGTTGCGAGTATGGTCGTGGTTACGATTTGATTCGTTGGGGATTCTTCTATGATCAGGGTCGTTTGGCTCAGTTGAAGGAGCACGGAACCTTCCGTCGTTCTCCATACAAGGCAAAGGAGCCTGTAAGCTACTCTATGGTAGGTGTTGATTCAGAATTGAAGAGCTCTTACGATACATACGTACCAGGTCATGAGTTCCTGCCTATCTATCAGGGCTTGTTGAATGATAACCCTAACCTGACAGGTAACTCAGCTAATACGAATACGGATAACTCATCTGATTTCTTCGGAAGAGGTTGGACAGTTCATCCAGTAGTAGACTTGAGCAAGTAACAATATTCATTATCTCATGGGCAGGATTACCTGCCTCATGAGATAGAACTAAACAATTCACATATTTATAATATAGAATATAATATGAAACACCTAAATAAATTAGCATCTGTCTTCTGCGTAGCAGCAATGGCATTGACAGCGATGACTGGATGCGAGGGAAGTGACATGTTCAGTGTTAACTCTCCTGATTGGCTTTCTGAAAAAATTGACTCAATCGAAAAGTCAAAGGTTTCAACTGAGGAGGTGCTCGTGGGTATGAACGAGGATGTTTATACTGTGGGTAACACAGATTTCTCTTCAGGATTCTGGACTTCCTTCTCAAAGTATTATGTGGTTCAAGACAACCAGAAGTGGAATGCTGTGTTCAATCTGAACATCAATCCTTCTGCAACTAACACCTATAAGAACTTCGCCCTCATCATCACCAATGATGTGGATCGTGGCGGAACAGGTTATACCGAGTATGGTGCTATCCGTTTTGATAACCAGCCAAGCGGTAACTCTGAATGGGGTGACCATATCGACAGAAGCTTCGTGCAGAGTAATCTCACCTTTGAAACTGATACAGACAAGGGTGTAGATAAGTTGGGTGGTAAGGTAACATTGACGGTTGACCGTTCCCGTGTAGATACTTTCATGGTGAAGATTACCAATGGTACTGTTACCAAGACCTACATTCAGCCATCTAAGATTGCCAATCTGAATGCAGACGAGAGCAATACCAACATCCGCTGCTTCCTGGTTCCTGAGGGATCATTCATCGATTTCCAGCAGAGCAACGTAGAACCTATCGGCGGATATACATCTGCCCAGGATAAGGCTCCGGTTTCTATGGTGTTGAACAATGTTCCTGCCGAGGTTGACAAGGGTACAACGCTTGAAGAGGCGATGCAGAATGTTTCTGCTACGGTTACCTTCGAAGAGGGTGTGACCAAGGTGATTCCTGCCAGCGAACTGCTCTTCTCTGCCATCAATGATATGGATGAGGTGGGTGAAAAGACGCTCATCGCTATCTATAACAAGACTTTCAAGGGTGAGAATGCGGCTACTCCTATCGTTGCCAATGCTAAGTTTAATGTAGTGGCAGGTATCAAGACTATTACTGTTACTCAGGCACCAACCCGCACCAACTACTACTATTATAACTCAGCTGCAGTTGATGGAGTAAATCATACTTTGGCTTTCGACCCAACAGGTATGGTGGTTTATGCTACATACGTAGAGGGTGAACCTGGTGTCATTGACAACTCTAAGTTGACTTTCTCAAGAATCCCTGCTACTGCGGGTAAGCACGAGGTGACTATCACTACAGAAAACGGCCGTACTGCTACTGTAGAAGTAAATGTGGCTGAGTCTGCTGTCAAGGCGGTTACTCCTACTCCGGTTTCTCTCGGTGCTGAGGATTGCTCTACTGCCTGGTGGACAGAATTTACAAAGGATATGAAGATTCCTGCTGGTGAGACATTCGAGTTCAACTTCACCAACTATTCTAGCGGTGCAGGCAACTGGAACAACTATGTGCTCATCCTCCGCAAGGCTGATTTGGCAGAATACGCTGTGGTTCGTGCCGATAACTATGGTTGGGGTAATGGTTATGCTGCTTGTACTCCTATCGGAACACAGGGTGATTGGGCTACCTGGCTCGCAACCATGAACGGTGCAAAGGTAAAGATGTTTGTAACCAACTGTAACAATGGTACTGCAGATGTTCAGGCTATCGTAACGGGTAATGATGGCAGCGTAACAGTACAGAATTACTTGGGTATCAACACCATCGACCCTAGTGACCTGAATGTGGCATTCACCGTTGATAGCAGCCATTTGAAGTTCGGTTCAGCTGCTGCCCGCAAGCACTATACACGTGCTCATCGCAGATAAGATTTTTCTGAAATAGTATAAAAGGCATGACTTATGTGAAAACACGTTTCCACGTAGGTCTGCCTTTTTGCTTAATTTTCAAGGCTTTCTTAGTCTTAGAATAAAAGCAATCAATTAACAAGTATCATTCATGAAGAAATTAATACTCTCTATGTTGGGGCTTGCTGCCATCGGTGCAAGTGCCCAGACACAGGTCGGCGATAACGACCTGACGAATGCTTATACGTCGAGATCATATAGTAAGCGTGTGGTTTGCCACGACCCATCTATCGTGGTGGATGACATCACCAACCCTAGCTCGCCTACCTATTATATATATGGTTCTCATCTGGGTAGAGGCAAGACCACTGCGGCAAGCAACTACCAGGAATGGACTTCGTTCAAGGCGGGCGAGGAAGCTGCCGGCAATGTGAACAGTCTCTTTGCCAACAAGCAGGGAACTTTGGTTAATTATTCCATTGCCTATCAGTCGCATGTTGTCACCGAAGTGAAGAACAGCAAGGGTGAGAAGGTGAAGTTCGGCAACTTCAATGCCCACGGCTGGCAGTATAAGGATAATACAGTAAAAGGCATGCAGTGGGCACCAGACATCGTATATAACAAGACCATGAAGAAATGGTGTATGTATATGAGTCTGAATGGAGACCACTGGTGCTCTTCCATCGTATGCTTTGTTTCAGATAATATCGAAGGACCTTGGACTTATCAGGGACCTGTAGTATTCTCCGGTTTCCAGGGCTCATACGCTCACAACTCATATGCAGCAGCGGATGACTGGAAACATACCGACTTTGCCATTGCCACAGGCGAAACCGCTCTTCCTTCCCGTTATAAGGTGGGCGATAACTGGGGAACCTATTGGCCAAACTGTATCGACCCATGTGTCTTTTATGACGACAACGACAACCTCTGGATGAGCTATGGCTCCTGGTCGGGTGGTATCTTTATGATTAAGTTGGATAAGACCAACGGTCTCCGCGACTATACCTATACCTTCCCTTACGAGGTGAATGACAAGACCACTACTCCGGGTGCTGCCAGTGCCAACTGTACCAGCGATCCTTACTTCGGCAAGAAGATTGCGGGTGGATATTATGTATCGGGCGAGGCTAGCTATATTCAGAAGATTGGCAAGTACTACTTCCTCTTCATGAGTTATGGTGGCTTGACCAGCGATGGCGGTTATCAGATGCGCATCTTCCGTTCTGAGAATCCTGACGGACCTTACGTAGATTGCTATGGCACATCTGCTCTCTTTAAGAGCTATAAGATGAACTATAGTTCTACCACTGCCGACAACCGTGGCGTATTGCTCTTTGGCGGTTACCAGTGGGATGCGATGAGCGGTGCTGAGATTGCACAGGGTCATAACTCTGCCTTTGTAGATAAGCAGAACCGTTCTTTCGTGGTTTATCATACCCGTTTCAGCAATGGTGGCGAGGGTCATCAGGTTCGTGTTCATCAGCTCTTCCTCAATGACGAGGGTTGGTTGATGGCAGCTCCATTCGAGTTTGACGGTGAGACCATCACCGATGCAGCTATCGCTTCCAAGGCATCTATTGCAGATGCTGACATCGCAGGTGACTATCAGTTCATGCGTCATCAGTATGGTCAGAACACCAAGGCAAAGGCTTTCGAGACTCCTGTGAACATCACTCTCCATGCCGATGGAACCATCACTGGTGCCGAGAATGGAACCTGGAAGCGTATTGCAGGTACTGATTACATCCATCTGACTATCAATGATGTCGTATATCGTGGCGTACTGGTTAAGCAGACCATCGACTATACCAATATCCCAGCCATCGCCATTTCTGCTCTATCATCATCAAGCGGTAGCGTGGCACTGGGACAGAACAACTTCACCTATCAGCAGGAAGTTTGGGCAGTAAAGGCAGATGCCAAGGCAGCCATCAAATACACCCTCAACAACCTGACAGTGCCATTCTCTAATGGAGCAACCTTGAATGCGGCTCCTTCTCTGCCTACTCAGGGCAAGATGGGTGCTAACATTTCATGGACATCGAGCGATACTTCTATCCTGACCGATGACGGCAAGGTGAAGGGCAAAGGCAAGGTAACTATGACCATGACCATCAGCAAGGATGAGTATGAGTATGTGAAGGATTATTCCCTGAACATCGATGCTGAGGCTGAGGAAACAACTCCAGTTTACTATCCTGTTTCAGCACAGAAGAATACAACTTCTGCTTGGTGGACCAACTTCTCGGCAGATTATAAGTTGCAGGCTGGTAAGAAGGCTCAGTTTAAGTTCTATAACTATAGTAATGCTACAAACAACTGGTGCAACTGGGCTTTGTATGGTGCCAACAAGACACATGGTGTGACTGGCTATACCGAGTATTTCGGTATCCGTTGTGATAATTGGAACAATACCACAAATTCTAACACTGGGTGTGTAAGCAATTATGTTTGGGATACCTTCAAGAATGATATGAACGGGTCTTTGGTTGACATGACTGTGGAGTATGCCGCTAATGGCACCTTCAAGATGACAGCCACAATCACAACTACCAGCAAGAAGGTATATAACTACTCATTCTCAACCACCATCGCCAGCAAGCCTAGCCTGATTAACCTGTTCTTCGTAAACGAGGGCTCTTACATCGATGGTTCTAGTCTTGTAGATACAGGTATCGCAGCACCGGTTATCATCCAGAAGAAGCAGAATGACGGCAAGTGGTACAATCTTGCAGGTCAGCTGGTAGACAAGAACTACAAGGGTGTAGTGATAGTAAATGGAAGAAAGTTTGTGAACAAGTAATTCTCTTATATATTATAATAAGGTATAATACAAAGAAGATGAATTTATCTAAAATACTATTGGGAGCAGCAATGATGATTGCTGCTCCTGCTGTAAAAGGCGGTTGCCAGATGATGGCACAGAATGCTCCTCAGGAGCCTGTCGTGGTAGATACTCCGATGGTTCACGACCCCGTGATGGCTTATGAGAACGGCAAGTACTATCTCTACTGCACGGGTCATGGCATTGCGCAGATGACTTCTACCGACCGCAAGCATTGGACCTTGAATCCGCAGGGTGTGTTGAAAGACGAGGCGCGTGGTGCTTTCCCAGCCTGGACCCATGATAGTGTGCCGGGTTATGAGAGTCATACCTGGGCACCTGATGTCATCAAGTATAAGAACAAGTGGTATATGGCTTATTCCTGTTCTACCTTCGGCAAGAACACCTCTGCCATCGGATTGCTCAGCAATGTTTCTTTAGCCGATACCGATGGTTGGAAAGACGAGGGTTGTCTCATTGCCTCAAAGGGTGGAAAAGTGAATTGGAATGCCATCGATCCTAATTTCGTGATAGATGAGAAGGGCAAGCCTTGGCTTACCTGGGGTTCTTTCTGGGATGGCATCCAGCTTATTCCGCTGGACAAGAAGACGATGCATGTGAAGAAGGGCGCCAAGCCTCAGACCATTGCCCGCCGTTATGCGCTCAATCAGATTGATGTGCCTACCAATCCTACTTCCAAGGATGCCGGCACCAATGCCATCGAGGCTCCTTTCATCATGAAGCATGGTGGTTATTACTATCTCTTCGTCAGTTGGGATTACTGCTGCCAGGGGATGAAGAGTACTTATCGTGTTGCCGTAGGCAGAAGCAAGAAGGTTTCCGGTCCTTATCTGGACAAGACGGGTAAGGATATGCGAGAGGGCGGTGGCACCCTGCTGCTTGAAGGTGACAAGAAGGAATATGAGGCGATGGGCCATTGTTCTGCCTACTCTTTCCCTGATGGCGATTTCTTCTTCTGCCATGGTTACAGCATCGCCAAGAATGGCGCCAGCATCCTGGTTCAGAAGCGAATCAACTGGACGGAAGATGGGTGGCTGACGCTGGAATAAGATATATTAGCTTAGTGTTAAAATAGAGTTAAAATAGCGTTTATTCCGCTACGAACGGTAAAAAATCGGTTTTGTAGCGAAATAACCGCTATTTTCTTTCGCTATTTCCGAAATTAGTCGTATATTTGCAGCGAACCAATTGGGTATGATTATGTGGGAAATTCTGAGCTGGTGAGTAATGAATACTCCGATATATTCAGAGCATCAGTAACTCTGGATGATTTGTTTATATGATGAATTTATCAGGTTCTAAAACTACACTTTTGTTTTTTTCTCCTGACGCCCTTGAAGTTACATGGCGATGTAGAAAACTCTGCGTCAGGACGTAGGAAAGATTACGCCGCCATGTAGTAAAGGCTACGTCGGGGCGTAATTTTTGGGGAATCTATAAGGTTTCATATCAGATACTTTTTAGATTTTCCGTCGAGTTTATACGCATACGAAAAAAGTTTTTTCGTGAAAAAAGTCTCAAAGTATCATCGAAGTATCATGAAATTGGCATAGTAGTATCACCAAATCAGCATAAAAGCATCACGAAATCCTCATAAAGCATCATGCATAATAGCGAAGCCGCCGACCCGCAAAAAGTGCCCAAAAAACGTCCAACACTTTGGGCACTCGATGCCCACAGTACGGGCAATGAGTGCCCGTAACTTGGTCTGTCGATGCCCATCACTTGGTCCCTGAGTGCCCACTTGACGGGCACGGACAGACCGCTTAATGTGCTCTGACAGACCACCTTATGTGCATTTGTTTCTATGTGGTTTCCTATATTTAGTTGACTACATAGTTCCTTATTCCTATTGTAAGTTGACAATTATTTTCTCTATTCCTAATTCTACTTGTCAAACTTTCCTCTTATTCCTAGTTTATATTGACAATCTTTACATCCTGAAAAAGTAGACGCTAAAGTTTTTATAAAACTGAAATAGTAGACACTTCTTTTTTAGCCTTTTAAATCGACTCAAAGCCGAATTCTATCATGCGTTATCCTGACTCCGATACAATATGCCATAGAATTTCAGCGTAGAAGACACCGTATGAAATAAAATCTTTCTCATGTGACGGTGCTTAGCCTTGACTTTTGGATAAAAGTTGTATCTTTGCACTGAAAATGGTAACACCATAGGATGTCTCCATCATTTTTCAAAATTGTTTTGATTGGTGATCTTTTAAATAGACGATAGTGCAGGAAAAGAGGGTGTGCCATAAGTCCATGACGCACCCTCTTTCGCAAAAAAACGCCAACTTACTTTTATATTGTATTGAAGGCGTAATCTCTAGAATCTGAAACCGATGGTTCCAGTGATGCCATTCCAATTGGATAATCCTGAGGTGTGAGAATTAATGTGTCTGAAACCTAGTCCGATATAGGGAACACTTCTACTCTTCTTGCAGTTCGGATAGAGGATGAGATCTGCATTATAAGAGGTGTATTTCCAATCGGCATTTCCGATAGTATTGGTTACGGAGAGACGAAGATCTACCCCTTGTGCGGTAGTCTTAGGGTTGAAGAGTTTGAAGCCCAGTCCACCACCTAAAGTTTGGCTCTTGAAATAAGTCTTCACATCATCTTTCTTGTAGAGGTTGATGCTACCTTCAGTTTTGGCGAAGGCGAAGAAGCGTGGGGTAAGTTGATAGCCAAGGGCGAAGTTCAAAGTAGTAGGTGTCATACCTTTGTTCTCCATTCCCACTGTAGCATCGAGATCAAACGTCAGATGGTCTAAGATGGAGTAATGTGAGGTATTGCTTTCCTCTTGGGCGTGCATAGGCATCGCCAAAGTAGCGGCACCCATGATTAGAATTAAACTTTTCTTCATAATTATCTATCTTGTAATGTTAATATATAGTCCGATAGCTCATTTGTCATAATGGCGTCTAAAGAACGATAACGCTAGCAAAAGTACGAAAAAATGGCTACGGGTGTAGCCATTCTCCGTATCTTTTATGATATTTTGAACGTTTTTATTTCCTTAGAAACACTTTTTCAAAGTATTTGAGGATATAAATGATACATACAGCTATAATAGCTTTGAATAACGATGTCTTCCATTCAATACTATCATTGAATATGGCATCGATAATCAAGTTTCCAATAAAAAGTGCTATGGTCAAGCCAAGAATGACCATTAAGCATTTACTCAAATTCTTGTATTTTTGCATTGTCTCAATATAATTTACTATTAATATCGTGCAAAAATATAACTTTTATTTTCAATTACCAAAATTTTGTGCGCAAAACTTATAAGTTGACAGTAAAATAAGTTTTAAGGTGATAGACAATCATAAAAAACGAGGCGGCAAACTGCATCACGCAGGTTGCCGCCTTCTCTTTTCTAACTAACTAACTATCTTATCAACTATTCAAAATGGATTATATGATGGAGTTGTCTAGGGCTTAATGCCCTAGACGTAGTTTGTTTATTTCAAACGGATGATATTCAGCGAGCTGGCTGGAATTTCTACCGTTGCACCATTCTTCTCTGTAGTTACGTAGTTTTCTACAGGATAGATATTGGTAGGATTGTCGATGGTGTTCTCCTCCAGACCGTTCTTGGCTGAAAGGCGGATGAGCTTGCCATTCTTAATCTCCTTGCCCTGAAGATTAATCTTCGCTGTGGTGTGCTCGGTGCTGGTGTTGGCAATCTTCAGGATTACTTCGCCCGTCTGCTCATCGAGTGTTGCTGTAGAGAAGATGCCAGGAAGGGTGTTTGCCTTCAACTTGGTAGAGAATACTTCCTTGCCATCCAACTTGGCGAAAATGCTGTCGCCTACTACTTTCAGCTCGATGTCATACCACTTGCCGGTCTCGATGCTGCCTGGGGTAGTAGCAATCTGACTCTTGGCACCATTCACGATAGACTCCACACCGTGCTGGGTATTGTTCCAACCACCAAGGTTCAACCAGCAGTAGTTGTTCTTATCCACGTAGTTGAAGATGATGAGGAAACCTTCGTTTCCGGCATCCTTCTTCGCGCGTACCTTATATATATAGCCGTTGCTGGTAATCTCGCCTGGGTTCAGACGGATGCAGCTCTCTTCGTTGCTGGTCTGCTTGATGAGGCTACCCTCAGTCTTCCACTGTCCACGGATATCGGTAGGCAACTCCTGCAAGGTCATCGGCAGCGCCTTTCCGTTCTCATCGCTGTAGCCCTTGTCCTCGAAAGAAACCTGGGTGCCCCATGTTCCCATACCTACACGGCAGATGGCTGGCTTCACCTGAGTCTGCTCATACTTGTATGGATTCTCCTGGTTCACCTTCAGTACACGGGTACCGATGTTGTTCGCCATCACGTTCTGAACATAGTAAGATGGAGTTCCGAATACCTTGTCAGATGTATATTGAATCATATCCGGTGCCCACATACGGTTGTTGAGGTTGGCGAAGATAGGAGCGTAGGATGCCATGGTCACAATGTCAGAGTTGTTCTCGATGCCCATCATATAGACAGCCTCACCGAGTGCTGCATCGAGCGAACCCATATTGCCGAAGCCCTGGGTTACGGCATATTCACCTACATAAATCTCGCTGCCCTTGCGGTCGTAGTTATCATACTTGTTGAAGTTCTCGGCAAACCAGGCAGGGTTTCTGTAGTAGTGCTCATCGAGGAGTTCTACGCTCTCGTCGCTGTGCCACTTAGGGTTGTCATCGCCCCAAGCCACCACGTTACCGATGAGGTGCATCTTAGGATATTTCGCCAATACGGCATCCTTGAACTTCTTGAAGCGCTCGTAGTAGTGGTCGCTCTGCTGGCGAGGGTCTGGCTGGTTGTTCTCATTACCAATCTCCAGATACTCGATGTTGTATGGTTCCGGATGACCGTTCTTGGCACGGAGCGCACCATACTTGGAGGTAACAGGACCATTGGCATACTCCAGGGCATTCATGCACTCGTCAATCCAAGGCTGGATGCTATCTACAGGAGTCATACCGCCATGCCACAAACCTACGTTTACTACATAGAGAGGCTTGGCGTTCAAATCTTCGGCAAGCTGAAGATACTCGTCGAAGCCCATACCGTCGCTGGTGCGGTAGCGCCAGTTCACGTTCTTGTGGCCCGGACGCTCCTCGATAGGACCGATGGTCTTCTCCCAGTGGAATGCATTCTCAGGAGACTCCTGTCCCTCTACGTAGCAACCGCCTGGGAAGCGGACGAACTTAGGATGGATGTTATAGAGAAGCTGAGCCAAATCAGGGCGCAAGCCGTTTTCGCGATTCTTGAAAGTAGGAGGGAAGAGGCTTACTACATCGAGAACGATGGTACCCTTGCCGTCGGCTACGAGTTCGAACTGAGCCTTGGCATCGTTGGCATTGGCTGTGAGTTCTGCTGTATATTTAGTCCACTTCTTGCCAACCTTGGCATTGAGTGCAGTTTCTGCATACACCTTGTCGCCCTTGGCGTTGGTGAGTCGTGCCTTCAATCCGCCCTTGTAGCTACCCTTTGCCCAGAAAGAGAGCTTGTAGGTTCTGCCCTGAACGGCGTTGATGCCCCAGAAACCTTCGTTGATGAGAGAGGCTGTGGCAGCAGGCTTGGCAGCGATGGTAAGCTGGAGTGCCTTGCCCTGTGCATTGTTGAGCAAACCCTTATTGATGAGTTGTGCATTGATCTTTGCACCTTCCTGAGCGGCAGTTTTCCAGGTAGGAATATTCTTGTCATCGTCTTCGAAAGAACGGTTGCTGATGAGTTCGGCATAGAGACCGCCATCTGCAGCATGGTTGATATCCTCGAAGAAGATACCATAGAGGTTAGGAGATACCTTGATGCCTGGGTTTGAGGCATCTACATTGATGGTAACCTGTGCGTTGGCAGCCAAAGCAGAGGCGAGCACAGCCGAAAGCAAAATCTGTCTTTTCTTATTCATTTGTTTATTCTTTATTCTTAGGTTTGTTTATTTTGTTTCTTGTTGATGGCATGAAATCAAGCTTAGCCTGAATCCATTCCGCTATTAATACACAGTTGCAAAAGTACACAAAATGCACAAGAAACAGGTGGACAAAATGCGAAATATAGTGTAAAAGGTGGATTTTCTGATGAAAATCCACCTTTTTGTCGATTTACATTGATAATGTTTATTTAACCTTTCATATTGGTTGCTATAATCAATCATTGCTATTCACTTTAAAAATCTTGCAAGTCTTGTTCCCTACAATATAAGCTACGTATGCTTTTGTCTGATAGTGAGGAAAGGCTTTCTGCATATCTGCGGCATAAGCCTTCACTTGTTTGCCGTCTTCTAAGCGTGCCTCTTCCAAATTATCAACAATGCCTGCGTCTTTAGACTTGTAATATTTAAACTCAATGATGCGGCAG
>ERZ1026862.884-NODE-884-length-19443-cov-4.155973_pt1 | contig 19443 bp, 21 predicted proteins | sample MGYA00380161_ERZ1026862 | MGnify/ENA primary metagenome ERZ1026862 (study PRJEB33269, sample SAMEA4719797) | human gut metagenome | biome: human-associated habitat; feature: organic feature; material: feces | place: Cameroon | collected 2013-10 ... | reverse complement strand
AAACTCCGGCGCTGCTGCCGGGACTGGCGCAGCAGAACGGGATCTACGTCACGCTGCACGCGCCGTATTTCATCTCGCTTTCCTCCGTGGAGGAGGAAACCCGGCTGAAGAGCGTGGAATACATCTTCCAGTCGGCGCAGGCGGCGCATTCCGTCGGCGCAAGGAAGATCGTCGTGCATAGCGGAAGCTGCTCGAAAATGACCCGGGAGCAGGCTACGGGGCTTGCAAAAGACACCCTGAAAAGAGCGCAGGAGCGCCTGGATTCCGAGGGGCTGTCCGAGATCATCATCTGCCCGGAAACGATGGGCAAGGTGAACCAGCTGGGCACTCTGGAGGAAGTCCTGGAGCTGTGCGGCGTTGACGAGAGATTCCTGCCCACGGTGGATTTCGGGCACCTGTACGCGCGCACCCACGGCGGAATAACATGCCGGGAGGACTACGCGCACATGCTGGATCTCATTGAGGACAAGCTTGGCAGGGAGCGCCTGGACAACATGCATATCCACTTCAGCCGCATAGAGTACACTGCCGGTGGCGAGAAGCGCCACCTGACCTTTGCGGACACGCAGTTCGGACCGGAGTACCAGCCGCTTATGCAGGAGATACACGACCGCAATATGCAGCCGTCAATAATCTGCGAATCCGCCGGCACTCAGGCGGAGGACGCCGCGGAGATGAAGCGCTACTTCGAGTCCCTTTAAGGAGCCGTCATGAGCCTTTATAACGACAAATCCCTGCTGGACGCGATAAACTGCATTGACCAGCAGATACTGCGGTATATCACTGCCTGCGAGAACGAGCAGCACCACTTCAACACCGTTGAGGAAGCGATACCCGGTGAGCTTATTCCCCGGGTGGAGGAGCTCCTTGCTGACGACAATATAAATGGCGGAGATCACTCCATGTCCCGGAAGCTGAATCAGGGGCAGATGGGGCTGTTCTACAACGGGAATGCGTACCTCATGAATTACCAGTTCGCGAAAGGCACCGTGTGCGACGCCTACCGCAAGATAGGGCTTATCCCGTATGAGGGAGCCAGGAGCGTGGACTACGAGGGGAACCGTCTGCTGGATATGATCGAGGATCTTTACCGCGGCGATATGTACCTCGACGCATTTGCGAAGAAGTACCACCGCGCGATACCGCTGGTGGGGAAGGACCGGCTCATGCACGGACTGGGGCTGTCGCTCCAGATGGTTGCGGACCACGGATTCCCGGCGACCGAACTTGTGGATATCAACGCGTATCAGCGCGGAGTCTGCTTCTGGGTGATCGCGGACAAGAAGGTCATGGACAACGCGATGTTCGTGTTTATAATGCAGAATCAGCATGCACTGGGATTCGGACGTCCCAGGCTTGAGGACGGTTCGCTGTTCGCAGGAGGCCCGGTCGTAAGATACGATGTGGTGTATGATTTCGCGCTCACGGATCCGCAGCATTCCCCGGACAGAATGAAACTCAACGTAAAGATTGACCTGGTGCACGATCTGCTTCCCGACGGGAGCCGCAGGGTACAGAGCGTCGAGGTGGACTTCACCCCGGAGGAATCCGCGAAGATCACCGGAATGATGAAGCGGCGCTTTTTTCCGGCGGACCTCGGCGTGAAGCCGCATCGCGTCCCGGTCACCATCGGCGAGGAGTTCCGGGATAACTACTACATGGAATACGGTACTCCGGAGCAGAAAGAGGCAGTGACGGAAAAGTGGGCTTCCACGGACGCCGGATTCAGGAGAATCCTGGAACTTTCCAGACAAAACAAGAACAGACAAAAAACGGGAGGTTAGCACATGAAAAAGATACTTATTATGAACGGCCCGAATCTCAACCTGCTGGGCGAGCGCGAGCCGAATATCTACGGCAGCGAAACGCTGAACTCCATCAACGACATGCTGGACGAGAAGGCACGCAGCATGGGCTTTGAGCCGGTGTTCTTCCAGAGCAATTCCGAGGGCGGACTTATCGACCGGCTGCATGAATCCAGGCTGGACTGCGCCGGGGTTATCCTCAACGCAGGCGCGTATACTCACTACAGCTACGCTATCCGCGACGCCATCGCAGCGATACGCATTCCGGTTATTGAAGTGCACCTCTCCAACGTGAACAGCCGCGACGAGTTCCGCAAGAACTCCGTCATTGCCCCGGTGTGCCGCGGCACCATCGCCGGATTCGGCAGCAACAGCTACGTCCTGGCGCTGTACGCACTGGAGAATATTCTGGGTGGCTGCCATGACTAATATCGAGAGATTACAGCAGAAGCTTGACGGGGAATCCTGCGGCGCTCTCATCACCTCCGATGTGAGCCGGCGCTACTTCTGCGGATTCAAGTCCTCCGCCGGGGTTATCCTCGTGACGAAGGAGCAGAGCTACCTCATCATAGATTCACGCTACTTCGACAAGGCGAAGGAGCGCGTGACGGACTGCCGCGTGCTTCTCCTGGAGGACATGCGCACCCAGCTGACCGAGCTGCTTCTGAAGCACAATATCCGCCGCCTTATGCTGGAGAGCGACTACATGACCCTGTCGGAATACTCCGCGTACAAGGAGCAGCTGCACTTTGTGGAGCTGGACCCCTCCCCGGAGCTTTCCCAGTTCATCTGGGACATGCGTATTATCAAGACCCAGGAGGAGGTCGCGCTTATAGTCCGGGCGCAGCGTATCGCGGAGCGCGCCTTCGAGCGCCTGGTGGACAACATCAGCCGCGACATGACCGAAAAGCAGGTCGCAGCCCTGCTGAATTACTACATGATGGACTGCGGCGCGGACGACCTTTCCTTTGAAACCATCGCGGCTTCCGGCGTAAATTCCGCTTCGCCGCACGCTGTCCCCACGGACAAGAAGCTCCAGGAGGGTGAATTCCTGACGCTGGACTTCGGCGCAGTCGTGGACAGCTACCACAGCGACATGACGCGCACCCTGGCGGTGGGACAGGTGTCCCCGGAGATGGAGAAACTCTACAACGCCGTGTATTACGCCAACCAGGACGGAATAAAGGCGGTCAAGCCCGGAATCAACGGCAAGGTCGTTGACAGCGTGGCAAGAGCTACCCTGGCGGCGTGGGGAGGCTACGACAAGTACTTCGGGCACGGACTCGGCCACGGCGTCGGTCTGGAGATCCATGAGCAGCCCACGCTCTCCCAGCGCAGCCGTTCAATGCTCCGCCCCGGAATGATCGTGACTGTCGAGCCGGGCGCGTATATTTCCGGAAAGTTCGGAGTGCGCATAGAAGATATGGTAGTTGTTACAGAAAATGGCTGCGACAACCTCACCAAATCTACAAAAAACCTTATTCACATATAAATTTTTCAGTTTTTTCTTAAAAAGGGCTTGAAAAATTGCGCGAAATAGGGTAAAATAATATAGATAGAATTATACGGACGGGATTTCCAGATTATGGTCGCCCTCCGGATAAACCGGCGCGGATCTATTGCACGGCGCCGCATAATACTAATAATTTGGAGGTTCCCTACTATGATCACAGCAGGAGATTTCAGAAATGGCATGACATTCGAGGAAGACGGTAATGTAATGCAGATCATCGAGTTCCAGCACGTTAAGCCCGGTAAGGGTGCAGCGTTCGTAAGAACAAAGGTGAGAAACGTTATTACAGGCTCCGTTGTAGAAAAGACCTACAACCCTACCGCTAAGTTCCCCACCGCTTACGTTGAGAGAAAGGATATGGAATACACCTACTCTGACGGCGAGCTTTATCACTTCATGGATTCCGAGACCTATGAGGATATCCCCGTAAACGCTTCCGACGTTGGCGACAACTTCAAGTTCGTCAAGGAGAACATGGTATGTAAGGTACTGTCCTACAAGGGCAAGGTATTCGGCGTAGAGCCTCCGAACTTCGTAGAGCTCCAGATCACCCAGACCGACCCCGGCTTCGCTGGCAACACCGCTACCAATGCGACCAAGCCCGCTACCCTGGAGACCGGCGCTGAGATCCGCGTTCCGCTGTTCATCAACGAGGGCGAGGTTATCCGTATCGACACCAGAACAGGCGAGTACATGGAGCGTGTAAAGTAATTTCCGCCCCTGTATCATATATTCTTTGGAGTTAAAGGACTGGACGCAGTTCCGTCCGCGACATGAAAGGATGATAATTATGACGATCGGTGAAAAGGTTTCTTATATCAAGGGTCTTGCTGAGGGACTCAAGCTGGACGATTCCACCAAGGAGGGCAAGGTAATTGCCGCTATCGTGGACGTTCTCGGCGATATCGCAGAGAATCTCTCTGAGGTAGACGAGGAGCTGGACGACGTTGCTGACGTAATGACTGACCTTGAGGAAAGTGTTACCGACCTCGAGGACGAGGTTTACGGCGTTGAGGACGACGAGGACGATTACGACGACGAAGACGACTTCGACGAGGAGCTTGACGAGATGTACGAAACGACCTGCCCCAAGTGCGGCAACACCATTCGTTTCGACTATGATCAGGCTGCGAGCGAACAGCTCGACTGCCCCAACTGTGGCGCCCATCTCGAGTTCTCTCTCGAAGATGACGACGCTGAGTGATCTATAACTGACTGGATATCAGGCGGAGACCTCAGGGTTTTCGCCTGATTTTGTTTTAAGGAGAAAATATGAGCTGGAAAGATAATCTCATTAAGATAGAGCCGTATGTGGCAGGCGAGCAGCCGGACAAGACTGATTTCATCAAGCTCAACGCCAACGAGAATCCCTATCCGCCGGCGCCGGGGGTGATCCGGGCGATCGAGCAGTTCCGCGGAGGATCCCTCAAGAAGTACCCGGACGCGAACGCGAAGCCCCTCGCGGACGCACTCGCGGCGCGCTTCGGACTGGAGCGCGGCAACGTATTCCTGGGCAACGGTTCGGACGACGTGCTGGCGCTGTGCTTCCGGGCGTTCTTCAATTCCGACAAGCCGGTGATCTATCCGGACATAACCTACTCGTTCTACCCGGTGTGGTGCGACATGCTGCGTATCCCGTATGAAACTATCCCGGTGGACGATACGTTCAACATCAACGCCGCGGATTACAGACATCCCAACGGCGGCGTGGTTATCGCGAATCCGAATGCGCCCACAAGTATCGGCAGGGGGCTGGATTTCATGCGCGAGATACTGGACGCGAATCCGGACAGCGTCGTCATTTCCGACGAGGCGTATGTGGATTTCGGCGGCACCTCCGCGGTCCCGCTGCTGAAGGAATACGAGAACCTGGTGGTAGTCCAGACGTTCTCCAAGTCCCGTTCCATGGCAGGAATGCGTATAGGCTACGCGCTGGGCAACAAGGACATAATCTCGGCGCTGTTCGCGGCGAAGGACAGCTACAATTCCTATCCGCTGGACAGCGTGGCTATCGCCGCCGGGGTTGCCTCCGTCCAGGACGAGGAGTACTTCCGGGCGACCGTCGCTAAGGTAGTCGCGACCCGTGACCGCCTGACGAAAGTACTGCGTGAGATGGGATTCGATGTGGCGGACAGCAGCACGAACTTCCTGTTTGCGGAGCACCCGAAATACCGCGCCAAGGATATCCAGGAGTTCCTCAAGACGAAGGATATATATGTGCGCTACTTCTCCAAGAAGCGCATTGACAACCGCCTGCGAATAACCATCGGCACGGACGGGGAAATTGACGCGCTTATCGCGGCTCTGAAAGAGTACATAGTATAAACAGAATGACCCCCGGAGTGATCTCCGGGGGTCTGTTTTATTCAGAGTTCGTAGAGGAATGACGGGTCGTAGCTGGTAATAAGCACATCACCGTGACCTACCAGATCGCCGTCCCATTCGTAGCTGCATACTTCGAACATGAGGGAAACGTCCTTCGCGTCGGACTCGCTCACCAGTATCTCTGTTCCTTCTCTGCCAAGGGTGTACCTGATATTGGTTTTGTCCAGGATATAGCTTGCGATCTCATAGTCCTTGTCAGTGATCTTTTCGCAGGTGCCGTCCGGCAGCTCGTGCCCCGTCAGCACGGAGGAGGCAAGGAGTATCTTGTAGTTGTAGAAGTAGTAACCGCCGAAGAACAGGGCGACAGCCGCCACGACTGAGCCAAGGGAAATTGCAGCGGTCTTTATGACCTTTTTGGATTTAGTCGACATGTGAACACCTCCTGTAAGAATAAAAGGACGTAACATTTTCTATGTGTATTATAACATTGCTTGCAGTAAAAGTCAATGTGTGTCACATACAAATCTTAACAGGCGGATTTGGATATAATCACAACAGTTGAGTGTGATATGACCGGGAAACGCTGAATAAAACAAAATCGACCCGCTCAAGTGAACTCACGGGTCTGATTTTATTACAATATCGCGTCCCTAGGGCAATACGCGGAATTCGCTCGGCGAATGCCCGGTGTACTTCCGGAAAATGCGGCTGAAATAGTTGGAGTCGTCGAATCCGCAGCGGAGCGCGATCTCCGTCACGTTCAGCGTGCTGTCCCGGAGCATGGAGCTTGCGTGGCGTATCCGCACGTCGAGCAGGTAGCGCTGCGGAGTCATTCCGTAGGCGGCGGAGAATAGCCGTATGAAGTGCCGCTGGGAGTAGTGCGACCGCTCGATCACATCGGCGATGGCGATGTTGTCGGCGAAGCTGGTTTCCATGAATGCGGCGGCGTCGGCGATTCCGGAGATCTCCCGGGGCTTTGCCGGGCAGTCGTAGAGCCGGGAAAGCAGCACCGCAAGCTGGCGCACCAGGGAAAGTACCAGGGTCTTGCGCCCGGGCTGGTCGGAGGTGTATTCCGCCTCGGCGGCGTTGATCAGCGGCAGCACCCGGGAAAGCTCCGCCGGGGTGAGCCGCAGCCGGCTCTGGAAGTGCTGCGTGCTGCTGAGATATGGCTCCAGCAGGAACAGCGCGTGGAATCCCGGCAGCTGGCGGATATCCGAATCCCCCGGGAACAGCATTTCCGGGCGGTACATGATGTTGCAGATACGCAGGTCCTTCGGGGCGTCGAATCCGTGGGAGATCCCTCCGCCGATGACGAACACGTCGCCCTTGCTTATCACGCTGCGCTCGCCGTCCACGATGTGCTCCGCGCTGCCGTCAAGTACTGTCACCAGCTCGTAGAAATCCTCATGACCGTGGACGAACAGCGGAATATCGTGCCTGCCGAACTGAATGAACAGCGGAAAGCTGTCGTCGTTCGTGAAATAGCTGAGTTTCATTTCCTGCACAGGATCACCTCCCTCACTTCTATAATAACATATTTTGTGCCAAAAATCAACCACACTAAAAAAGGGAGGTCGCCCTCCCTTTTTTGTTCCGCGCCGTTTATTCCTCCGGCTCGGACTTCATCTTTTTCTCTTCCTTGCGCGCCTTGCGCTTGGCGATGCTGCGGTTGTTGCTCTCACGAATTGCGGACACCGCCGGAATGCTCCTGAACATCTGGACTGCGCTGGTGAGCTTGCTTATCCCGGCGAAGAAATCCTGCTGCATTTCGGATTCGTAGTTGCTTGTCGCGCCGCTGCGGCAGTTCTCAATTATCGCGCCGTAGCGGTCGTATGCGTTCCGCACGGAGGTTTCCCAGGACATGTAAACCTCGTTCATCGCGTGGTCGCCCATCTGGTGTACTTCCTCCAGGTGCTCCGCCGCAAACTGAAGCTCCTCGGCGATAGCCTCCGCGGTGTTGTCCACCAGGATTCCGGTGCGGTGGTGGGTGATTCCCTCCGCGGCGCAGCTTCCCTTGATGAGCACCGACGGGACTCCGCAGGCGGCTGCTTCGCGCACAACGATACCGTTCGTGTCGTACAGCGACGGGAATATGAACAGGTCCCCGGCGGTGTAGTATGTGCGCAGTTCCTCGCGGTCGTAGACGGCGCCGGTGAATACCACCTTTTCGCCGAGTCCCAGCTCCTGGGTGTAGTTTTCGATCTCCTCGCGGTCAGCGCCGTCGCCTACCACCATCATGCGGAAGTCGGTGCCGCGCTGGTCGAGTATTTTCAGGCTGTCCAGTATCGTGCGGATACCCTTGTACCACAGCAGTCTGCCGACGAACAGGAACACGGGACCGTGCCCGTTGAGGTCCAGGTCCGCGCGCAGGGAATCCACCTCGTCCTTCTCGGCTCTGCCCCGGGGGAAATCCACACCGTTCTCCATGATACGGATACGGTGCCCGTTGGTTTCAACGTAGCCCAGGTCAAGGAGGTTCTGGCGCGCGCCTTCGCTGACGGTCCATACCTCGTCAGCGGCGGAAATATTCGCCACCAGCAGTTTTATCGCCTGATCCTGCATGAGTTTTGTGGGGAGCGCCCGGCGGATATCAATGTCGAATTTCGTGTGGTAGGTGAACACCATCGGTATTCCGGTCTTGATACGAAGCACTCTCGCCATTACCATCGAAGCGAAAGGGCAGTGGGTGTGGATTATATCGAATCCGCTGCCGGTGAGGGAATCCAGCTTGCTGGCGGAAAACGGGTAGCCCATGCGGTAGCTGCATATCTTTTCCGTCACGGAGAGGCTGGGATATCTCACCACGGGGAACGGAAAGTCGTCCTGCACGCCGGGGTATTCCGGGGTGACAACGGTAGCCTTTCCGAGTTTTTCGTTGATTATTTCTGCGTAATTTAGTATAGTAGTAGCCACGCCGTCGATAACGGGCGGGAACGAGTCGTTCATAAGGCAGATGTTGAGTCCGTCCTTGTTGTCTGACATGATCCTTTCTCCTTTGTTGCAGGTCGCCGCCGGAGTCCGCCCTGTCGCAGGCGGATTCCGGGGTTGTGTATTTTCATTCCGCCGGACACAGGTTTTTCCGGCAATCAATTTCCAACCAGATAATTGCTATTCTATTATACCGCAGGCTGTGAAGAAAATCAAGTAATTTCAGCCATAAAAATCATTGCAGATGTGTAACAAGTGTGTGGTGAATTTCACCGTAGGTCAGTTCATGCCGGTGAATCCGTGGGGATCGTCCGGGATCCCGTCGCCGTCCAGATCCTCCATGTGAGCGGAGGCGCCCATCATGTCCCTGCCGCGGACGTTGTATTTGTCGCGCTGTGCCTGGACTGCGGCGTCGATAAGGCGCTTGACCTCCCGAGGATTCTTGATCTTCTCGAGGACCTTTGTGGGGGTGTCGCTGTCCTTTGAGAGCAGCGTGATGGAACCGCACCCCACGATACGCTGTCCGAAGGGCAGCTTCATGGATTTGTCGTACACGCGGTAAAGCTCGATCTCGTCCTCTTTCAGGCTGAGCAGTCCCACGCGGGTGATGAGTTTGCTCTCCGTGAGAATGTAGCGTGTGAAAGATATCGGCATGCCCATAATGCATTTCTTTCCGGTCCAGATTATTTCTCCGTAATCCCTGGTGAGCTTTTTCATGTTAGCCATAGTGATTATCCTTTCTGTTCAGTGAGCGTATCCAGCTTCCTGCGGATACGGCGGTATTCTGCGGTCAACGGGCTTGCGCCCTTCTGTTCAAGGTAAATGTCTAGAAGCAGGCGGTTGAAGAATACGCTGCCGCTGAAGTATTCCTCCATGCGCTTCATCTGCTGCCAGGAATACACCCCGGTCAGGAATTTCAGCTTCTCCCTCTCAGTGGAGGCAGGCTCCAGGGCGTTCATCAGCAGCAGGTCCGCCGCGGAGTGCAGCGCCGCCCGGCGGTCGTCCATGGAGTAGTCCCCGGAGAACATTCCGTCGAGGAAATCCAGCACGTCGTTTATCCGCTGTTCGTCGTGATTCCTGAGCCAGACCTCCCGGTCGTAGACGTACACTGCCCGGACGAGGGTCTGCCGCTGCCGGCTGTCCGGGTGGTATTTCATGATAAGAAGCAGCTTCGGTGCAAGCTCCCTGTCCGGCTCGCCGGGATAGCTGCCTACAGCAAAGCGCGTGGTTTCGTGGTCGAGCCGCGCCGCGTCCGTGAACGGGGCGTTGTCGATGTTCACGCAGTGCGCCAGTATCACCGCAGCCCTTTCCCTCAGCATGGGGAAGCCCTCCGTCACTGCCCGGAAGAATCCGAACGTCAGCGCCGGGGAAACGAATCTGCCGCCCTTTGACAGGAATTTCTGGAGTATATCGAACGAGTATTCCAGCGCCTTCTGCGCGGTGTTCCAGTCAGACTGGCTGCGGATAAGCGCGGTGCAGTCCGCAAGGCGCTGCTGCCAGTTTTCGACGTCGTTCAGCCGGAGTATCCCGGCGGTCATTCTGCCGCAGCACGCCTCGAAATCCTTCGGGCGCCATTCCAGCGCGGCGGAGTAGTGCGTGAATGCGTTGGCGAAATCCCACTTCCCGAGGAATTCCTGCGCCTTTGCGCACTCGCCGCGGCATTCCTCCACGCCGTAGTGATCCTCCCGGGCGTCGTCCTCGTCGATGAGCTCGCTGAGGTCCGCCTCCAGACGGAGTTCGTCCGGGAGCGTGCTTTTCAGCCCCTCCAGCAGGAACTCCCGGGATTCCTCGTAGGCGATGTGGGTGCCGCAGTAAAGGCAGAATCCGGTGGCGAAATCCGGATCCAGCATTATCATGCGTTCGCATTTTGGACACATGCAGTATTCCAGCACTAAGCGCCACCGCCTTTCAGTTCGGAGAATATATATTAATATTATAGCACAAATTATCATAAATTGCAACAAATTTTCCTGCCGGGCTTGACAAGAAGGGAAGTGTGTGCTATAATATGAAACTGAAAGTGAAAATCAAAATCAAATTCAGGAGATGAGCGTTGTGGACCGCAGCAATTATAATACAAAGCAGCGCGATGAGATAGTGGAGTTTTTCAGCCGGCACAAGGGAAGCTGTTTCACCGCGAAGGAAATAATCACCAGCGGAGAAGTGAGCGTGGGGGAAGCCACGGTGTACCGCACGCTGACAAAGCTTGCGAACCAGGGCGTATTGAAGCGCTTCACCGGGGACGGCTCCGGGGCGTGCTATCAGCTGATGGACGAGCAGAAATGCTGTTCGCACTTCCATCTGAAATGCGACCGCTGCCAGCGGCTGATACACATGGACTGCGGCTTCATGAAGGAAATGCAGCAGCATATAGAGAAAGAGCACGGCTTCGCGGTGGACGTCGGCAGGACGGTGATCTACGGACTGTGCGACCGCTGCCAGAAGGAGCTTGACGAACAGGAACAGAAGGGCAAGGAGAGCAAATGAAAATAAAGAAGATACTCGCGGCAGTCACCGCGATCGCGCTGGGGGCGTCGCTGTGCGGCTGCTCCGGCGGAGAAAGTGCGGATTCCGCGGACAAGCCGCTGATAATCACCACGATATTCCCGGCGTACGATTTCGCACGGCAGGTATTCGGCGACACCGCCGAGGTGAAAATGCTGCTAAAGCCCGGGCAGGAGAGCCACAGCTACGACCCCTCCGCGAAGGATATCGTGGAGATAAACGGCTGCGACCTGTTCGTGTACAACGGTGGGGAATCCGACCAGTGGGTGGAGAGCGTATTGCAGGCGGCTCCGGACGTTGAAACTTTCCGCATGACGGACGCGGTTTCCCTGCTGGACGAGGAGCACTCCGAGGGCATGCAGGAAGAGGAGCATGACCACGACGACGGTGACGAGGAGGAATACGACGAGCACGTCTGGACTTCCCCGGACAACGCCGCCGCGATAGTCCGCGCGCTGGGCAGCCGTGCGAAGGCGCTGTTCCCGGATTCCGCGGCTGAGCTGGATTCCAACACCGAGAGCTACGCCGCGCAGATAGAGGAAATCGACGGCAGGCTGGAAGCGCTCCTGGACGGGGAGCAGCGGTATTTCATCTTCGGCGACAGATTTCCGCTGCTGTATTTCTTCAAGCATTACGGGCTGAACTACTACGCGGCATTCCCGGGCTGCGGCAGTGAAACGGAGCCCTCCGCCCAGACGGTGACATTCCTGCTGGATAAGCTGGAGCAGCCGGACGCGGTGAAGGCGGTGTTCTGTATCGAGCTTTCCGGGCGTAAGCTCGCGGACGTCCTCGCGGAGGATTCCGGGCTGGACGTGGTGGAATTCCACAGCTGTCACAATATAACTGCGGACGACTTTGCCGCCGGGGAAACCTACGTTTCGCTGATGGAAAGGAATCTGCAAACCCTGGAGAAAGTTCTGGTGGATTGAAATGGAGCAGGAAGAGCTTATAAAAGTGGACAGCCTGGTGCTGTCCTATGAGAATATGACGGTAATAAAGGACCTCAGCTTCGATGTGAAGCCGGGGGATTACCTCTGCATAGTGGGAGAGAACGGCTCCGGAAAGAGCACGCTGGTGAAGTCCCTGCTGTCGCTGAAAAAGCCGGTGGGCGGCATGATAAGCTACGGCGGAGGACTTCGCCGCAGCGAGATAGGGTACCTTCCGCAGCAGACCGGCGCCCAGCAGGATTTCCCGGCGAGCGTGTGGGAGGTGGTCATATCCGGCTGCCTTAACCACATGGGACTGCGCCCCTTCTACACCGACCGCGAGCGGAAGCTGGCGGCGGAGAACATGGAGCGCCTGGGAATAACGAACCTGAAAAAGCGCTGCTACCGGGAATTATCCGGCGGTCAGCAGCAGAGGGTCCTGCTGGCGAGGGCGCTGTGCGCAACAAAGAAGCTGCTGCTGCTTGACGAGCCGGTTTCCGGACTGGACCCGATGGTGACGGCGGAGATGTACGACCTGATAAAGGGGATAAACCGCAGCGGCGTCACGATAATCATGGTGACGCACGATATTTCCGCGGCGTTGCAGCAGGCGAGCCGGATACTCTGCATGAAGCACGACAGCTGGTTCTTCGGCACGCCGGAGGAATTCCTCTGCGACAGTTCCTCAGATTTCCTGAGAGGGGGCGCCGGAAATGGCTGATATTATATCCGCATTCCTGAATACTCCGATACTTATGCGCGCACTGCTGGTGGGAATACTGGTTTCCCTGTGCGCGGCGCTGCTGGGCGTCAGCCTGGTTCTCAAGCGCTACAGCATGATCGGCGACGGACTTTCCCACGTCGGATTCGGCGCCCTCGCCATAGCCGCAGTGATGAACTGGGCGCCCATGGCGGTGGCAGTCCCGGTGGTCATCGCGGCGGCGTTCCTGCTGCTGAGGATATCCGGCAGCAGCCGTATCAAGGGGGATTCCGCGATCGCGCTTATTTCCACGGGAGCGCTGGCGCTGGGCGTAATGGCGGTGTCCGTTTCCGGAATGAACAGCGACCTGGACAGCTACCTTTTCGGCAGTATCCTTGCGATAAGCGAGGGGGACGTGGTGATAAGCGTCGTGCTGGCGGTGCTGGTTCTGGTGCTGTTCGTGTTCTTCTACAACAAGATATTCGCGATCACCTTTGACGAGAATTTCGCGAAGGCGACCGGCACCAAGGCAGGCATGTACAACATGCTGATAGCCCTGCTGACCGCCCTTACAATCGTCATCGGAATGCGCATGATGGGCAGCATGCTGATCTCCAGCCTGATAATATTTCCGGCGCTGTGCAGCATGAGGGTGTTCAAGAGCTTCCGGTCGGTGACGGTGTGCTCGGCGATAATTTCGGTGGTCACATTCATCGCCGGAATGGTGATATCCTATGAAGCCGGAACTCCGAGCGGTGCTAGTATCGTGTGCGTGAATATCGTGTGCTTCGCGGTATTCTCCGCTATCGGCGCGATAATTCGCAGGAACCGGGCGTGACTATACTATTATAATATAAATATGTAAGCAGGGCAAAACTTTTCGCCCTGCTCAGGCTGTCGATAAAGGCACATCTGCGTCGTCAACGCCAGTTTGGCAGGCACAAAGCCTAGCCAAACTGGCGTTTCCTAGCATCTGCACCTTTCTCGGCAGCCTGGGAAGATACTTTTTCAACAAGCTGAGCAGGGCGAATTATTTCACCCTGCTTTTATTATCAGCCCAGGATCTTCTTCAGATCTTCCTCTGGAGTTGTCGCGGCACGCAGCTGGAATTCCTTCTGGAGGACCTCCAGAACCGCCGGGGAGATGAACGCCGGGATCGTCGGTCCGAGGATTATATTCCGTATCCCGAGGGAGAGCAGCGACAGCAGAATGCACACCGCCTTCTGCTCGTACCAGGAGAGCACCAGAGTGAGAGGGAGGTCGTTGACTCCGCAGCCGAATGCCTCCGCAAGGGCCACCGCCACCCGGATAGCGCTGTAGGAATCGTTGCACTGTCCCATGTCGAGAATGCGCGGTATCCCGTCGATGTCGCCGAGGTCCATGTCGTTCAGCCGGTATTTTCCGCAGGCGAGGGTCAGTATCAGCGTATCCCGGGGAGTGAGCCGCGCGAAGTCGCTGTAGTAGCTGCGGCTGGGAGAAGCGCCGTCGCAGCCGCCGATCAGGAATATATGCCGGATCTTCCCTGACTTGATGAGGGAGATTATCTTCTCCGCCCGGGAAAGCACTGCGTCGTGCGCGAATCCGGTGATCACCTTGTGGCCGCCGTTCATGCCGGTCATTTCCTTGTCGGAGTCGTAGCCGCCGCATTCCAGCGCCTTGTTGATTACGGGGGTGAAATCCTTGTCAGCGCCGATGTGGGTGACTCCCGGGTAGGACACCACGGAGGTCGTGAATATACGGTCAGCGTAGCTTTCGCGCAGGGGCATGATACAGTTGGTGGTGAACAGCACCGGCGCCGGGATATTGTGGAATTCCGACTGCTGATTCTGCCAGCCGGTGCCGAAATTCCCCTTCAGCTGGGGGTGCTTTTTCAGCTCCGGGTAGCCGTGCGCCGGGAGCATTTCGCTGTGGGTGTAGATGTTTATTCCCTTGCCGTCGGTCTGTTCCAGCAGCAGTTTCATATCGTGGAGGTCATGACCGCTGACCACGATGAAGGGTCCCTTCTCGATCGTGAGCGGAACCTCCGTGGGGACCGGGTCGCCGTAGGTCTGGGTGTTGGCGTGGTCAAGGAGTTCCAGGCACTTGAGGTTGATGTTGCCGGTTTTCAGCACCAGGGGAAGGAGAGATTCCTGGGAGCCTTCCTCGCCTATCTGGAACAGCGCCTCGTAGAAGAACTCGTCCACCTCCCGGCATGTGTGCCGGAGCACACGGGCGTGGTAGGCGTACGCCGCCATTCCCTTTAGTCCGAACAGCACCAGGGATTTCAGCGAGCGGATATTCTCGTCGCCGTCCCAAAGCTTTTTCATGTCGTAGTCCGGGTGCTCTCCCTGGGAGATACGCTGCTTTTCCTGCTGGACCTCCGAGATGATCTCCCGGATCGTGGTGTCGTTGAAATTCACGTTGGTGATAGTGGTGAAGAGCGCCTTTTCCATCAGCGCGTCGGTCTTTTCGGTGGGATTCCCGTCCTTAGCCGCCCGGGAAAGTCCGATAAGCGCGCCGATGATCTCGTCCTGGTAATTTGCGGTGTCGGCTTTCTTTCCGCACACGCCTGCCTTTCCCTCGCAGCCGGTGTTGTGAGCCGTCTGCTGACACTGGAAGCAAAACATATCCTTCATGTCAATCAAGTTCCTTTCTGTTATAAAAAGTATCCGGAATCAATTTCCGTGCCATGTTATTATTTCCGTACAGAGGGATTTAATACCACCAATCATATTACAGATGGTATTATTTTCATGAGAAATAAAGTAACACAAATGGCAAAATATGAGGTAAAACATTTGGCTTTTTGTAAGAACATTATAAACTGTATACGATTTCTTTGTGCAAAAGCACGAAAAGTATCAAAAAAGTGTTGACCTTTTGTTAAGTCGGTGTTATAATCTACAACGGTCAGAAGAACTGAGCTTCTGACATACGATAAAATTCCGCAATGGTAAGACGATATGAAAATCGCTGCGGGAAAGAAGGAGAAACAATATGACAAAGACAGTAAAGACTTTAACACTCGTAGGTGCACTTGCACTGACACTTCTCTGCGCTGGCTGCAGCAATGGCAACGATTCCTCTTCTGAGGCTACTTCCGCTGACACCTCCGTTTCCGACACTGTAAAGACCGCTGAGGCTTCCGATGCAGAGTCCAAGGCAACTGCTGAGGCTTCCGACGCTGAGTCCAAGGCAACCGCTGAGGCTTCCGACGCTGAGTCCAAGGCTACCGCTGAGGCTTCTGACGCTGAGTCCAAGGCTACTGCTGAGGCTGCAAAGACCGCTGAGGCTGCTAAGACTGCTGAAGCTGCTGCTACAACCGCTGAGGCTGCTGCAACAACTGCTGAGTCTGCTGCTGAGTAATTTCTTACAACAGAACATAGAAAAGCGACTGCCGGTTCCGGCAGCCGCTTTTTTATTATCAGCCCGTAAATTTAGTGTAAAATATACACATGTATCTATAAAAATGCGCATGGAATTTTGTTTCAATCTCCAAAAATGCCCAATATGTTATTGACAAACCAAACAGCTTGTGATATAATTGCCAACAGTTGTAAATGTTTAATTTATGACAAAAAATAGAAAAAGTATGGTAATTAAGGAGAAATCACTATGACTAAGTTCACAAAGATCCTCGCAGCTGTTGTAGCTGCATCTGCTGTTCTGTCCTTCGCTGGCTGCAGCAACAAGGACAACTCTTCCGACAGCTCTTCCAGCTCTGCTTCTGATTCCAGCGCAGCTGCTTCCACCGCTGAGGCTTCCACAGCTTCTTCCGCTGAGGTTTCTGCTCCTGCTACTGCCGAGGCTGACGCTTCCGCAACTGCTGAGGTTTCCGCACCTGCTACCGCTGAGGCTGCTGCATTCGACGTAAGCAAGCTGTACGGCGAGTGGATCCTCGCTGGCGTAAACGACGGCACTCAGACTATGAACGTTGCTGACTTCGCAGCTTCCCTCGGTGTAGACGCTGAGTCCTGCATGGTATCCGTTGTTATCGACGAAACTTCCTACACCTACACTACCGTAGCCGGCTCCGCTGTTTATACATATACCGCAAACGAAAACGGTATCACTGTTGATATGGGCGGCGTTGAGGTTGCCAATATCTATGGCGAAGAGGCTGACACCATCATGTATCAGACCGCTAACGACACAGCTACCTACACATACATTCTGATGAGAAACACTGACGACGCTGCTTCCACCGCTCAGGCTTCCGCAACTATCGAGGGCTGATCAAGATCGTCTGTATGACGCCGACACCTCCGGATTTTCCGGGGGTGTTTTTTTGTCCTTGACAATGGGATTTTAATGTGATACAATATTATGCAGATGTTAGATGGACAGGAGATACGAAATGAAAAGATTCATCGGCGCGTTTGCGCTTTCTGCAATACTCATGCTGACCGCGTGCAGCCGTTCCGTTTCCATGGACAGTATCCGTGGCAGCTGGAACTGCGAGATCGATGGCAAGCAGGTCACTATAGAGATCACTGACGACAGCTTTACGCAGTCCGCCGGGGAGGTTTCCGGGGAGCCGCTGAAGTTCGAGCGGAATTCCAGCGGTATCATCGTGCGGAATACTGACGGCAGGCAGCTCATGCAGGTGAACTACAGCCAGGAGGACGACCAGCTGTATTACACCGTCCAGACCCCGGAGGGGGATTCCACCTACTATTTCACACGGGCGGCGGAGTGAGAATTCAACAAAATAATACACGATCGCGCATTATTTGGAGAAATGCGCGATTATTTTTGCCCGGCTACTTGAAAAAAGCGCAGATATGCGGTATAATAAAAAGTGTATATTTTTTCTTGAGAGATACGCGCGTAAGTACGCATGACGCAATAAGGAGTTTTTATGTTCAGAGGACCTTTACTTGAGATATTCTCCCTGATATTTTCCGGGAACCCGACGCAGGTGCAGATAATCAGCTGCGTGCTGTCCGTGTTCTCGGTGCTTGTAATTATCTTCGTGGTGTTCCCGATACACGAGTGCGCCCACGGACTGATGGCTAAAATACTCGGCGACGACACCGCGGAGCGCCAGGGAAGGCTTACGCTGAATCCGTTCGCGCACATTGATCCGTTCGGTGCGCTGGCGATGTTCATCTGCCGTATCGGCTGGGCGAAGCCCACTCCCGTGAACATCAGGAACTGCACCAAGGTCAAGCAGCGCACCGCGCTGGCGCTGACCTCCCTCGCCGGACCGCTGGCGAATATCCTGCTGAGCTATATTCTGATCATCATTGCCAAGATCATTCTGGTAAGTTCCGTCGGCAATGTCAGCGACGTGGTGCTGTATGTTGTTATGGCGTTGTGCTATACCGCGACCATCAACGTTTTCCTTGGCGTATTCAACCTGATCCCCATTCCGCCGTTCGACGGATTCAATATCCTGTCCAGCTTCCTGCCGGGCAAGGCAGTGTATTTCATGCAGAAGAACCAGCAGGTGATCTACTGGGTGTTCTTTGCGCTGCTGGTGTTCGGCGCTCTCGACGTGCCCCTGGGTGCAGCCTCCAACGGTATAATCTGGCTGCTTAATAAGGCTTCGTTCTTCGTGCCGGACGGCGGTCTGATAAATCTGTTCATCTGATGGAAGGATTGAACTTCAAGCTTGAGATATTCGAGGGTCCGCTGGACCTCATGCTGTCGCTCATTCAGAAGCACAAGCTGAATATCCAGGATATCGAGATCAGCGTTCTGCTGGATCAGTTCATGCTGTATCTTGACCGAATGTCCGAAGCGGATCTTGAGATCACTTCGGAATTCCTCGAGATGGCGGCGCGGCTCATCATGATAAAATCCGCGGCGCTTCTTCCCAAGGAAGAGGCAGAGCAGATGAAGAAGGAACTTCAGGGCGCGCTGATAGAATATGCCCTGTGCAAGACCATGGCGGAGCGCCTTAAAAAGCGCTTCCTCGGCGACGTGGTATTTGTCCGCGAGCCGATGGAAATAGAGATCGACAAGGCGTACCACAAGATACACCAGCCGGAGGAGCTCATGCTCGCCTACAGCGCGCTGAACGAGCGCACACGCAGGAAGGCAAGCTACCGCCCCCGGTCGATAAAGCCGATCGTGGCGAAAAGCTACGTCACGGTATTCACGGGTATCGTGGCAGTACTCAAGAGCCTGCGCCGGAACGGCACGGTGAAGATGGACGAGCTGTACAGGGATCAGCCGCGGTCCCGTACTGTGGCGACATTCCTTGCGATACTGGAGCTTTCCAAGGAGGGACGAATATTCATCTCCCCGGACGGAAGCAGCGTGCGCCTGCGCACAAAGGCGGACGACGAACATCATGAGGATAACACGGCAGAAACGGAGGGGACGGAGCAGTGAAATTCAGCGAAGGCATGGCAGTGATCGAGGCGGTATTGTTCGCCTGCGGCGAGCCAATCGACGCGGACAAGCTTTCCGCCGCCTGCCAGATAGAGAAGGACACGGTGCTGAAAATGATAGACCGGCTCAACGACCGGTACATCGACAACAGCAGTGCGTTCCGCATAAACAGGCTGGGGGACAGCTACCAGATGATGACCCAGCCGGAATTCGCACCCTACATAAAGACCGCGCTGGAAACGCGCCGGCAGGTGCCGCTGACCCAGGCGGCGCTGGAAGTCCTGGCGGTGGTGGCATACAACCAGCCCGTCACGAAGAGCTTTGTGGAGCAGGTGCGCGGCGTGGACAGCTCCGGCGTTGTGAACAGCCTGGTGGAGCGCGACCTGCTGGAGGAATACGGCAGGCTTGACCTCCCGGGAC
>ERZ1026862.881-NODE-881-length-19495-cov-4.115278_pt1 | contig 19495 bp, 19 predicted proteins | sample MGYA00380161_ERZ1026862 | MGnify/ENA primary metagenome ERZ1026862 (study PRJEB33269, sample SAMEA4719797) | human gut metagenome | biome: human-associated habitat; feature: organic feature; material: feces | place: Cameroon | collected 2013-10 ... | reverse complement strand
ATGACCCTCTGCTTGTAAGGCAGATGCTCTCCCAGCTGAGCTAAACTTCCACATTCTCTTTCACGTCCTGGATTTTCGTTTCGTTTGTTTCTGTTCCCTGACGACTATTGTATTATACACCATTTTGTCCGGATTGTCAATACCTTTTTCAAAAAAAATCGAAAAAATTTTATTTTTTTTTGAAAACCGCGTTATTATGCGGATCGGAGCCGCAAAAAATCACGGGAGGGGCGAACCCCTCCCGTTCATTTTATTTTTATCTCACGGAGAACTGATATACGGTGGTGAATCTGTAGGTCTGCCCTGCCTTGTAAACGCAGCTGGGCCACTGGGGATTGTGCGGAGTATCGGGAGAGAACTGGCTCTCAAGACAAAGTCCGGCGTACTTATTATAATGAGCGCCGTTCTTGCCGTTCTCGCCGTTGAGTCCGATGCCGATATAGAACTGGACAGCAGGCTTGTCGGTCTTGACAGTCATAACTCTGCCGCTCTCCGGTTCGTAGACTTCCGCAGCTGTGCGCATTACTCCTGCTTCGCCGAGCACGAAATTGTGGTCGTAACCGTTGGGGAGCTTACCGTTGTCCATATCCTCGCGGACGGGCTTGGGAGTCTTGAAATCGAACGCAGTACCGGTAACGTAGGCGAGCTTTCCGGTAGGAATAAGCAGATCATCGACCGGAGTGTACTGGTTTGCGTTTATCTGCACAACATGGTCCTTGATGTCGCCGTTTCCTGCGCCCTTGAGGTTGAAGTAGCTGTGATTGGTGAGGTTGATAACGGTATCAGCGTCCGGAACTGCGGTGTAGTCCAGCACCAGTGCGTTCTCATTGGTGAGGGTGTACTTCACATTGATCCTGAGGGTGCCGGGGAAATTCCCCTCGCCGTCCGGGCTTATGTAGCCGAATGTAACGGAAGGCTCGTCGCCGCCGTCCATAGCGTCAACAGTCCATACGCGCTTATTGTAGCTGTAGGAGCCGCCGTGCAGTGTGTTAGTCTTGTCGTTCTGGTCAAGCTTATAGGTCTTTCCGGAAACCGTGATCTCACCGTTGGCAATGCGGTTGGCGTATCTTCCGACGAGGGCGCCGTGGCTGGAATCCCCGTCAATGTAGCCCTGGAGCGTGTCGTAGCCAAGGACTACGTCCGCATTCTTCCCGTTCCTGTCCGGGACTTCCAGCCCGACTACCGCGCCGCCGAAGTTCGTCAGCCTTGCGACTGCGCCGTTACTGTTCGTCAGCGTGAACAGCCAGCACTTGTAACCTCTGAAAAATCCGAATTCAGTCTTTGAAATGCTCATGAGATCTTCCTCCAGTTTAATTAATACTTGTCATCATCAAGTATGATGGTCTTGGAATGCGGCCTTGCAGCGGCTGTTACCGCCGGCTTTGCCTCGGGCTCCTTCTTTGTCGGAGCCGCCGGGGCTGCCGTGGATTTAGCCACGGGCTTCGGCTCTGTCATGGCAGCTGGCTTGGGCTCGGTCTTTGCGGCAGGCTTGGGTACTGCCCTGACTGCCGGCTTCGGCTCCTGCACGGGGGCTGCCTTTACCTCCGGAGCGGACTTCTGGACGGGAGCCGCCTTTGCTTCCGGCTTTGCCTCGGGAGCCTTAGTCTGCTTTGCAGGCTCCTTCGCGGATTCCTTCGGCTCCGGCTTTACTTCTGCCTTCGCAGGCTCGGATTTCTTCACGTCAGCCGCGCCGTCGGAATTCTTCGCGCGTCTTTCAGCTGCGCGCTTTGCCGCCTGTCTTTTCCGAACTGTTTCAGCGTCCGGGAGCTGGAATCTCTCGACCAGTTCAAGCAGCACCTGCGCCTGTCCGGAAAGCTCCTCGGCGGAAGCTGCGCACTCTGCGGAAGAGCCGCTCGTCATCTGTACGGAAGTGGAGATCTGATCCATGCCCACAAGTATCTGCTTTACGCTGTCCGCCTGTTCCCTGGAAGCGTCCGCGATCTGGTCGATGACCTTTGCGGTGTCGTCGGTTTCAGCAACGATCTTATCCAGCATTTTGGCGGTTTCGTTTGCCATGACTGTACCGTTCTCTACAGCGGAGAGCGCTGTCTTGATGAGGGCGGTGGTATTCTTTGCAGCCTCGGCGGTCTTGCCTGCAAGCTGACCTACCTCGCCGGCAACAACTGCGAATCCCTTGCCTGCCTCGCCTGCCCTTGCGGCTTCGATGGAAGCATTGAGTGAGAGTATGTTGGTCTGGAAGGAAATATCCTCGATCGCCTTGATGATATTCGCGATCTTGGAGGAAGTTTCGTTGATCTCCTCCATAGCGTGCAGCATGTCGTTCATCTTTGCGCTGCCCTCGTCAACGATCGTGCGGCAGTCGTCAGAAAGGGACTTCGCCTTTTCGGCGCTGTCGGCGTTGGCGCTGATGTTAGAGGATATCTCAACGATGGAAGCATTCAGCTCCTCAACGGTAGCCGCCTGCTGTGTAGCCGCCTGGGACAGCGTGGTGGAGTTGTCGCTCATCTTGGAGGAGCCGTCTGCCACCATCTTGCTGGAAGCTTCGATCTGTCTGATGACGTTGCTGGTGCTGTCGATGATTCCCTCCAGAGCCGTCTTGATAGGAGCGTAATCGCCGACGTAATCCACCTTGGTTTCCGCAGTCAGGTCCTCTGCTGCAAGCTTTGCGGCAACCTGGCGGATATCCGCGATGATGCTCTCGGTGTAGACCGTCATGTCGTTGACAGCCTCGGCGAGGGTCTGGATCTCGTCACCGGTCTTAACTTCAACCGGGGCGCTTGAAAGGTCGCCCTTCGCCATGCCGAGTATCTTGGTATTCACTGCGTCCAGCGGAACGACGATACGCTTTACGAACTTTGTGATAACGAGCGCGCCGCCCACAAAGCTGATCGCAGATGTGATGAGCATTATAAGCAGTGCGATGGAGGAACTGCCGAGGAACTCGCTGGCGGAGCAGCTGACAAGGACCGTCCAGTCAGTGCCGAGGATCTGGGAATCGTAAACGATTCGGTTGCTGCCGTTGATATTCACGGTCTGCACCTTATTTGCCCCTGCATACGGCGCAATCTGCTCCTGGGAGAGGGTGCCGTTGACGTCAGCCAGCAGCTGTCCGGAGGAGGACAGCAGGTAGAACTCCGTGCTGTCGGAGGTATGCATGGTCGCCATGATATTGGTGAGCCAGTCGGTGCTGGTGGCGATGTAGGCAGTCCCCTTCGCGAATTCACCGGTGACAACTATGTATCCGTCCGTGCTGAGGGCGATTCCCGGAGTGGTGTCCGCATGGGTGTTTATGTCCACGATACTGGAATCCGCCGCCTTCAGCTTGTCAATCTGCGCCGTGGTTCCGTCCAGGGAAGCCACCAGGCTGCTGTAGTGCTGTAATGTCGCGCTGACAAGGTTGGAAGCCGCGGATACGCGCTCCGTCATGGAGTTCTTCATATCGCTCTGGCTCTGCTTTGTCAGGCAGACCATTCCTGTTATCCCGGCGGAAAGGATACCATATGCCAGGACTGCCATAACGGCAATAATTATCCTCGTGCCGAGTTTCTTTTTCTTCTTCATAAATATGACCTCACTTACGAGTGAAATAGCGGCTTCCCGTATATTTCAGCAAACCGTTCAACAAATCAATTGTAGCACATTTGCCGGGTTATGTCAACCGATACAGCGCGTTTTTGGCAATTCCGTCAGAGCTTTATTTCGCCGGTGACATCTGTTCCGGTACCGTCTTTCACCGTCAGAATGTAACGCGTGCCAACGCGCTTCCGGCTGCCGTCCGGGAATACCGTGTCGAACGCCTCCGCCGGAATTTCCAGCGTGATGCGGCGGCTCTCCCCCGGGGCAAGACCCACGCGGCTGAATCCGCAGAGGGAACCGTTCGGAACATCATATTCGGAATCCCCCAGGATATACAGCTGCACCACGTCCTCAGCGTAAAATCTGCTGCCGTTGGTGAGCGTGACGCTCGCAGTATTCTGCGTGAACTCCGGCTGGGACAGCGTGAATTTCGCGTAGCTAAGCCCGTGCCCGAAGGGATACAGCACGTTCTCCGGAGTGCAGTAGCGGTAGGTGCGCCCCTGCATGCTGTAGTCCCGGATATCCGGCAGCAGCTCCGCGCTCTTATAGAATGTGACCGGAAGCTTTCCGCTCGGGGAAACGTCCCCGAAAAGCAGCTGAGCCAGCGCCCTGCCGCCCATCTGCCCGGGATACCACATGTCGAGGAGCGCATTGCACTTCACCCCGACATTCACGGAGCTTCCTGCCGCCAGCACGATCACAAGCGGCTTGCCGAGCGCGGCCAGCTTCTCCAGAAGAATCCGCTGGCTCTCCGGCAGGCGCAGGTCGGGCTTGTCCCCGGAGCTGAACTCGTTCCCGGTGTCGCCCTCCTCGCCCTCTAATGTCGCGTCAAGTCCGACGCAGGCGATGACGACATCGGAGTTCTCCGCCGCAGCCAGCGCCTCGGAATACAGGTCGCCGGGCTGGGCAAGCCCCTGGCACCTGTCCTTGTAAAGATGGCAGCCCTGGGAATACAGTATCCGTCCGCTGAACCGCTCGCGGATTCCCTCCAGGAACGTGATGTACTGGTCCGCGGTTCCGTTGTAGTTCCCGGTGAGCGCGTCCCGGCTGTCCGCATTCGGACCTATCACCGCGATAGTCCCTATGCTGTCGGAAAGCGGCAGTATCCCGTCGTTCTCCAGGAGCACCGCGGAGCGCAGCGCGCATTCCAGCGAAGCCGCCTTGTGCTCATCGGTGGAAACCGCCGTGTACGGTATATCGTCGTATTCCGTCCGGTCAAGCTGCCCCAGCCGTATTCTCGTGCGCAGCACATGCACGCAGGCGCGGCGTATGTCCTCTTCAGTGACAAGCCCCTTTTCCAGCGCCGCCAGTATGTGCAGGTATGTATTGCCGCAGTTCATGTCGCAGCCGGCTTTCAGCGCCATTGCGGCGGATTCCGGCGCGGTGGCGGTTATGCAATGGGTGGTGTGGAAATCCCGTATCGCCCAGCAGTCCGACGTGAAATAGCCGTCGAAGCCCCACTCCCGGAGCTTCCCCATCAGGAACTGGCTGGCGCACGCCGGCTCGCCGTTCACAAGGTTGTAGGCGCCCATAACGCTCTCAACGTGGGCCTCCTCCACCAGCGCACGGAACGCCGGGAGGTAGGTTTCCTCGATGTCCTTTGCGGAAACCTCGGCGTTGAACACATGGCGCTCCGCCTCGGGACCGCTGTGCACCGCGAAATGCTTCGCGCAGGCGGCGGTTTTAAGGTACTTCCCGTCGCCTTGGAGTCCGCGGACATATTCCACCCCCAGCCTTGAAGTCAGGTACGGGTCCTCGCCGTAGGTTTCGTGTCCCCTGCCCCAGCGCGGATCGCGGAATATATTCACGTTCGGCGCCCACAGCGTGAGCCCCTTGTAGATGTCGTGATCCCCGTGAGCCTGGGCGGCGTTGTATTTCGCCCGTGCCTCCTCGGCGGTTATCTCCCCGGCGCGGCGCAGACGGTCGCGGTCGAACATCGCCGCCATTCCTATCGCCTGCGGAAACATCGTTGCAGTTCCTGCCCGGGCAACGCCGTGAAGTCCCTCGTTCCACCAGTTGTACGCCGGGAGAACGCCCGGAATTGCCGGTGCGTCATATTTCAGCTGCTCCGCCTGCTGCTGTACCGTTAAGGTGTCAGCGAGCGCTTCCGCACGCTCCTGCGGAGTCAGTGATCCGTCAAGATATCTTTCCATGTTACTTTATATGATCCCTGATGAAGTCAAGGATATCCTCCATTACGTCGTCGCGGTTGAGTTCAAAGAGCAGCTCGTGCCTTGCCTCGGGATAGATGTGGATATTCACCATGCACCCGTGCTCCAGATAGCGCATGCATGCCGCGCGCACTCCGGCGCCGTATTCCCCGACAGGGTCCATCGAGCCGGACATGAACAGCATGGGCAGGTCCGTGGGCGTGTTCTCTATCACGCAGTCGGAATTCGCGCACATCAGCGCGTTCAGCAGGTCCCGGAATCCGGCGACGGTGAACGTGAAATTACACAGCGGATCCGCGTTGAATCTGTCCACATTCTCGTCCCATCTGGAAAGCCAGTCGTTTGGCGTGCGGCGGTTGCGGAACCTTACGTTGAACAGCCCGAAAGCCAGCTTCTTGCTTATCTCCGGGCGGAATCTGCTGTCCTTTGAGTGGCAGAGGATATCCAGAAGCTTCCTGAGCGGAGCGGAACCGGTAACTCCCCCGGCGGTGCCCATGATTATGGCGCCGTCCCAGCGGTCCTCAAAGCGCGACAGGTAAATACGCGCGATGAAGCTTCCCATGCTGTGTCCCAGCAGGAAGTGCGGAATCCCGGGCAGCTTCTTTTCCATGATGATCTTCATGCGGTGGAGGTCCTTGACCATGTACATAAATCCGCCCTCCTCGCCGAAGTAGCCCAGCATATCGCTGTCGGTGACGGAATTGCCATGCCCGATGTGGTCGTTACCGACGAGCGCGATCCCGTTCTCGCAGAGGAATTCCGCGAACGGGCGGTAGCGCCGGATATACTCGCACATGCCGTGGGACAGCATGAGGGCGGCTCTCGGCTCCTCCGGGAGATACATGTAGTAGCGGCAGCGTGTTATTCCAGACGTGCTGGGGAAAGTACCGGTGACAAATTTCATAGCTTCCTCCGATCAGTTCTCCGGAACCACGGCTTCCAGCCTGTAGATGGGCTGACCAAGTTCCGTGAATCTCTTTTCGTATTCAGTCATAATGTTCCCCTCGAAGCCGCTGTTATGCAGGTCGAGGCTTACGTTCTTCATCGGGAATCCGTTCTGGGAGAAGTGCTCGATGGAGAACTCGAACAGGCGCTGGTTGTCGGTCTTCTGATGTATCTCGGCGCCGGGCTTCATGACCGCCTTGTAAATATTCAGGAAGCGCGTATGCGTAAGGCGGTGCCGCGCGTAGGTTTCCTTCGGGAACGGGCAGCTGAAATTAAGGTACAGCCGCTCCACGGTATGCGGACGGAACAGGTGCTCCAGGTATTCCGCCTGACCCAGGCAGAAGCGCACGTTCTTGATGTCGCTGTTCATCAGGGCTTCAGCGCCGGTGACGAGGACATTCGGGGTCTTCTCCACCGCGACGTAGTTTATGTCCGGATTGCGCCTTGCCAGCTCCAGAATGAAGCTGCCCTTGCCGCTTCCTATCTCCAGGTGCAGCGGATTGTTGTTCCCGAACACCTTCATGCTGTCGAAGAACAGGTCATCGTCCAGCGGGTCGTTAGCGTGCTCGTTCTGATTCTGCATTATGAGCATAACGGGGGCGCAGGCTTCCAGGCGCTCCTCGAGGTGCTTCTTTTTTCTCATTCTCATTGGTTTTTACCTCTATACAGCTGCCGCCGTGCAGCATACTCCGCACGGCGGCAAAATATTTTTCAGCGTTTACTTAAACGTCGTAGTTGAAGTTCGCGAAATCGAATGTCGCGAAGTAATCAGCGGCGGTTTCCGCACGTCTGATCATCTTTACGGAGCCGTCCTCGCGGAGCAGCAGTTCCGCGCTGCGGAGCTTTCCGTTGTAGTTGTAGCCCATGGAGAATCCATGCGCGCCGGCGTCGTGGATAGCCAGGTAGTCGCCGATGTCTATCTTCGGGAGCATTCTGTCCACCGCGAACTTGTCGCAGTTCTCGCACAGGCCGCCGGTAACGTCGTACTTGTGGTCGCAGGGCTCGTTCTCCTTACCGAGAACGGTGATGTGGTGGTAAGCACCGTAGATAGCCGGACGCATGAGGTTTGCGGCGCAGGCGTCAAGTCCGATGTACTCCTTGTAGATGTGCTTCTCGCGGATTGCCTTTGCGATGAGCATTCCGTTCGGGGCGAGCATGAATCTTCCAAGCTCCGTGCACAGTCTGATGTTGCCGAGCCCTGCCGGAACGAGTATCTCGTCGAACTTCTCGTGTACCTTCTCGCCAATGACAGCGATGTCGTTGGCAGGCTGGTCGGGGCGATAGGGGATTCCGACGCCGCCGGACAGGTTGATGAAGCTCAGCTCCACGCCGGTCTTTTCCTTGATCTCAACAGCAGTGCGGAACAGGATCCCTGCCAGGGTCGGGTAGTAGTCGTTGGTCAGCGTGTTGCTGGCAAGGAACGCGTGCATTCCGAACTTCTTCGCGCCCTTCTCCTTGAGAATGCGGTAGCCCTCGATCAGCTGATCATGGGTGAAGCCGTACTTCGCGTCCTTCGGGGTGTCCATTACGTTGGGGCTGCCGTCGGTCTTGAACTCTCCGCCGGGATTGTAGCGGCAGGAGATGGTCTCCGGGATTCCGGTCAGCTTGTCGAGAACGTCGATATGTGTGAAATCATCGAGGTTTATCAGCACGCCCATCTTGTAGGCAAGCTTGAAATCCTCGTCGGGAGTGGCGTTGGAGCTGAACATGATCTCCTCGCCCTTGGCGCCGACCTGACCGCTGAGCAGCAGCTCGGTGTAGCTGGAGCAGTCGAATCCGCAGCCTTCGCTTTTCAGCACGTTCATGATGAACGGGTTCGGTGTAGCCTTCACAGCGAAGTACTCCTTGAAGCCCTTGTTCCAGGAAAACGCCTTGTACAGCGCCCTTGCGGTTTCGCGGATTCCCTTTTCATCGTAAATGTGGAACGGGGTGGGATAGGTCTTTGCGATCTCTTCGATCTGTTCTTTGGTTACGAATGGTTTCTTCATTTCTTTTGTCCTTTCTTTATTTGGCAGGGGCGGACGGCTCCGCCGCCTGTAATATATCTTAACTAAGGAACGGCATTGAAAGCAGGAACACTGCTGAGATCAGCACCAGCTTTGCGATAATGCAGCCGCGTCTTACCCGGTGATAATCCCGGTCGGAAGCGGTTTCCGGCTTTTTCAGTATATTGGTACCCTGTGGGTAAACACCGCAGACCGAGAATATACCGTAAACGATGAGCATTACCACCAGCATGATGATATTCCCGCCGCCGGTGATATTCAGCGCCATCAGCGTTATCATGACTGCCGCAAACGCCGTCATGAGCGCACCGCCTGCTATTTCAGCGGTTTTCTCGCCCCGGGTGTAAGCTACTTTGTCAGGTATCATGTCCGATATCCTTTCCAGATCACGCCGGAGTGCTCACCGGCTCACACGTTCATATACTTCGCCAGGAACTCAACGGACATGGGGATCCAGCGGCGGACGTTCTCAAGATAGAACGCCTCGTTCCAGCCGGTCGCCTTGTCGCAGGTGGCAAGCCCGTGGGGTCCCTCGTCGAACAGGTGGAGCTCCACCGGGACCTTGTTGGAAACGCACGCCTTCGCCATCACAAGGGAGTTATGCGCGGATACACAGTCGTCGTTCGCGGTCGCCCAGATGAACATAGGCGGAGTCTTCGGGGTCACGCGGTTCTCCAGGGAAAGCCTGCTGAGGTCGGAACGGGAAGCGTCCTCGCCGAGCAGCACCTTGAAGCTTCCCTCGTGGGGAGCGGTCACACCGCTGATCACCGGGTAGCAGAGTACTGCAGCGTTGGGGCGGAGATCCTCCGGCTCGCAGCCGATGGTCTTGGTGAGCATTACGTCGCTCCACATGGTGGCAAGGCAGCCAGCGAGATGTCCGCCGGCGGAGCAGCCCAGGACTGCCATCTTCTGCGGATCTATGCTGAATTCCTCGGCTCTCATGCGTATCTTGTAGAATATGTACGCCGCGTCCATCAGCGGCTCGGGGAATTTTTCGTTGCAGGCGTAGGTCACGACGAACGCCGCGTAGCCCATCGCAAGATACTGGAACGCGATCGGCTCGCCCTCGCGGTCAGAGCAGAACTCGTACCCACCGCCGGGGAAGATGATCATAGCCGGGCGCTTGTCGCAGAACGGAAGTCCTGCGATGGAATCCGGCAGATACGCCTTGACATAGGCGGTCTTGTCTGAATTGATATTGAATGTCTTGATTGTCATGATGTTGCTCCTCAGAGTTAATAGGGGTGAACATTATAATGTTCGGATACAGAAATATCTACATAATTATTGTACCATCATTTTGATAAAAAATCAAGGGGGAAACGAACTATTTTCGCAGTTTTGCACAAATCCCGGGCAGACCGCTTCCGCCCGGGGCGCATATAATAAAGTGCAGGAATAACGGCGGAGCGCCGGGACATACCGCGCAAAGCCCCTGCAATAACCAAAGGAGAACTGCAATGAACTTCTTTCTCATAAATACAAGGTCCATGACCCAGGCGGAGAAGGCTCGGCTCCTCCTGGCACGGAACGGGATAAAAAGCGTTGTAATACGCACCACGGGGCGGAACGGGTGCACATTCACGCTGAAAATATTCGGGGACAGGGGGACTGTCTGCCCTCTGCTTTCCCGGGCAGGGATAAGCTGTGATATACCTCGATAACGCCGCCACGACTTACCCCAAGCCCCGGAGCGTATACCAGGCGTGGAGCCGCGCCATGACCGCCTACGGAGCCAATCCCGGGCGGTCGGGACATGCGATGTCGATGGCGGCGTCCCGGGCGGTTTTCGCCAGCCGCAGCGCCTGTGCGGAATTCTTCGGCGCCGAGCCGGAAAACACGGTGTTCACCCTTAACTGCACCCACGCGCTGAATATCGCGATAAAGGGACTTGCGCGCCCCGGTGCGCATTTTGTGCTGAGCGACATCGAGCACAATGCGGTTATCCGTCCGGTGCATTCCCTGACGGAAAGCGGAGTGAGGTACACCCTGTTCGAAAGCTCCTCCGAGCCGTGGCAGACCGTGATGAACGCCGCCCGGGCAATACGTCCGGAAACGGTGGCGCTCATCTGCACCGCCGCCGGGAATGTCACCGGTCAGCGAATGCCGCTGCCGGAACTTGCGGACCTCTGCCGCCGCAAGCATATCTGCTTCATAGTGGACGCCGCCCAGGGAGCAGGGCTGCTTCCGCTGAGCCTGAAGGACGGAATAAACATCATCTGCACCGCCGGGCACAAGGGGCTTTACGGCCCCATGGGCACCGGACTCATGCTGACCGACGGGAAATACCCACTGAAAACGTTCATGGAGGGCGGCACCGGCAGCGCCAGCGAAAGCCTGGAGCAGCCGGACTTCCTCCCGGACAGATTCGAAAGCGGCACGATAAACACCCCCGGAGCAATAGCCCTGGGGGCAGGTGTGGAATTCGTAAAGGCAAGGACTCCCCAGAAAATACTCGCGCATGAAACGGCACTCTGCCGCAGCCTGTGCGGAATGCTCCGGAAGATTCCCGGGATAACGGTGTATTCCGACATCGACCGCCAGCCTGAGAAATTCGCGCCGGTGGTATCATTCAACATCGGCAGCATTCCCTCCGCAGAAGCCTCGACCCGGCTCAGCGACCTGGGATTCTGCCTGCGCGGCGGACTCCACTGCGCCCCCCTCGCCCACAAGAAACTCGGCACGCTGGAAACCGGCACGGTGCGCTTCGCACCCTCCGCATTCACCACGCCGGAGGAAGTCAGTCGCCTGGCAAAGGCGGTGAAATCGCTCTCTGGTTCATAAGAAAAGGGGGTACGGCTTACTGCCGTACCCCTTATTTTTATGACCTGCAAATCACGTCTGCCACATCTTCCAGCGTTTTGCACACATAATCCGCCTTGTACTGCGCGAATTCCTCGCGGCTGCCGAATCCGACGAGCACCGCGGCGCACTTCATTCCTGCGTCGTGGGCGCCGATGATGTCGTGCATTCTGTCGCCGACCATCAGGCACTCCTCCGGCTTTGCCCCGGTGGATTCCAGCACATAGCGGATAACCTCCAGCTTGCTTCCCCGGGAGCCGTCCATGGTCGCCGCCCCCACAAAGTCGAAGTACTCCAGCACCCCGAACTTTTCAAGGATACGCACACTGAACTCCTCCGGTTTGGAGGTCGCCAGGCACACGCGCTTTCCCATGCGCTTCAGCTCCTTCAGGAATTCCACCGTGCCCGGAATGAGCCTGTTCTCGAAAAGCCCCGTTCTGCCGTAATACTCGCGGTACAGCCGGACTGCCTCCCTCGCCTGCTCCTCCGGGAATCCGCGCCGGGTGAATTCCACCATCAGCGGCGGTCCGATGAAGCTGCGCAGGCTCTCCCTCTCCGGGACCTCAAGCCCCAGCTTCTCGTAGGCGTACATAACGCCGTTGGTGATACCGATATACGGGTCGGTGATAGTCCCGTCAAGGTCCAGAAGTATTGTGCTGAATGCCATCATTTACCCTTCCTGTCCGCCGCGATAAGTCTGCGTATTGCGCCTATCGCACAGTTTATTGCGCGCTCGCTGCTGTCGCACCGCTTGTCCGGAAGTCCGGCGTTGGTGCGCTCAACGTTCCAGAGAGCCGTGAGTACTGCGCCTGCGCGCACCCTTCTCAGCAGGGCGACAGAGAATATCGCCGCAGCCTCCATCTCGGAGGTCAGACAGCCGCACTTGAGATAACCTTCCCACGCGGAGCAGAGTTTATCCGGGACTGCGGTGTTCTTTGGGTCGATCTCACCGTAGAAATTGTCCTTGGAGTGCACCACGCCGACATGCGCGCGGTTTCCGTCCTCGTCGGTGGAAAGCTCATCGGCAGCCGCCTTGAGCGCGCATACCACGTCAAAATCCGCCACCGCCGGGTAGTTATCCGGAATGTACTCGTGACTGGTCCCCTCGCTGCGTATCGCGGCGTTGGCAATAAGGAGATCTCCGCCGACCACCTTGAGGTCGATTCCGCCGCTGGTACCCACGCGGATAAGCGTATCCGCGCCGCACTGTATCAGCTCCTCCACAGCGATAGCCGCGGACGGACCGCCGATACCCGTGGAGCATACGCTGACCTTCTCGCCATCGAGATACCCGGTGTAGGTGGTGTATTCGCGGTTGCTTGCGATAAGCTGCGCATTCTCCAGCTTTGCCGCGATCTTCGGGACGCGCCCGGGGTCGCCGGGAAGTATCACATAGCGCCCTATGTCGCCCTTGCGCGTTTTGAGATGGAACATGATATCCTCAGAAATAATGCTCTCCATTTGGAACTCCTTTCAGCAGCCGGAATCGCCGCAGCGCTCCGGAATACAGGCTAGTATATTTTTATTCTGCATTATTATAAGGCGATTGTCAATAAGTTTTTTGAACTCACCGTTCTGAGCCGGGAGCTGCCCGGGACTGTTCCCCCATCAGGTCGCCTCGTGGAATTTCAGGTATCCTAACCCCATGCCGGGCTTTCCGCCGTTAAGGACATATTTCTTTAAATTTCTCTGTAACGAAGTGTTTTCGCGCAGTTTTGTCAGATCATATCCGTTGCACCACTGGAAGTACTCCAGATCGAAAACAAACTGAAGATAGAAATTGCTGTCCGGATCCGTGCCAAACAGCTCAAACATGCTCTGAAACCACAGGATCCTCGAACCCTGCGGAAGGCATTCTTTCAGCGCCGGTGATAACATCCACGAGTGGCACTCCACGGGCATATCCTTCCATTCCGGAAGATACTCTCCGAAGAACGAATCTTTTATTTTCAGTGAATCCCCCAGGGACTGCGGAGTGAGTTCCGCGCCCTCCGGGATATGCATTTCCACGCGCTTTTTATCAGGTTCGCTGATTATTTCATAGTGGAATGCGCCAAGTCTGAAGATCCTCGCCTCCGCATAATGCATGGGCCAGAGGTATTTCCCATAGCCCTCCTCGCCAGTTGCCTTTTTGTAGAACCTTACAAATGCAGAGAAGTCTGATATCGTGTCAATGAAAATGTTTCTCGGAAAGGGACTCCACGCACCGTTCTCATATTCTACCAGCGAAAGCAGAAGAAACAGCATTATCGTCCTCGTCTGGTTTGAAGCGCCGGCATAGATAGATTCCTTTATGAAAGGAATTTCAAACGAAACAGCGTTATTATGCGTCCACTCATCGAACGCGGCAATTATTTTTTCAGAATATGTCGCGGACATATTGATCTCTTTAAGCAGATCGGTCAATTCCTGACGTTTTGAAGCTGTGATATCCATTACAATACACCTCCGGAAGCTGAAACTGTACGGCAGATTTCCGGACAGGAAACATTACGGCTGGTCAAAGCAGCGCCGCAATTGTCGTATCCGGATCAGCGCAAGGCAAGTATACCACATACATCTGACAATGTCAAGCGTCCAATACTAAAAATGCGCCATTTCGGCTGGCTTTTTCTTGCTGAATTTCATTCTATTTATCGTGGGCTTCCGCGGATTCCCGGAGGGACATGCCGTAAATAAAAAAAGCACGGCAGTATAAACCGCCGTGCTTCCCGGATTTATCTCATCTCAGCAACAATGCTCTCCACAAGCTTGTTTGTCAGCTCATTTTCGGAGTAGATGGAATAGGAATACGTTCCATCAGTCCATACAGCGGAACTTACGCCGTCGCCGCTGCCCTTTAATGTAACGGTATTCCCGCCGATCTCCTTTTCGGAAACGTTCTTGTATATGTTGTAGTCGCCGCTGATATCGTCAGTTCCCTTGCCCTTGCGGACGCATATCTCATTGCTGCCGTTAGAGTATCTCACTTCGATAATGCCATCCATCGCCTGGACATAGGAAACCTTGTAACTCTCGAGCTTTTCGGGAGCGCTGAAGCTTATCCCGGTAGCCTTTGCGGCTTCGGAAACAGTCTTGTATTCCTGCCACGGGTTCGGGATCTGATTGCTGTCGGTTTCAGAATCCTCATCGGTATTCCCAAGTTCCAGGGTCTGTACGTCGCCGAACTTAACCTTGCCCTTTGCGGACTTGCTTACAGTAACCAGCGACCACTCATACTGTGCACCCGGATATACCACCTTACTGCGGCAGAGTATCATGTAATTGCTGCCGGATTTGTTCTGCTTGCCGAGATAAAGAACCGGCTTGTAATCAACGCCTTGCAGCCCCTTCATTGCCTTCTTATACGCGGAATATACCGCCTTGTTCTTGCTGTTCTTTATTGCAAATTTGCCTGTGTTCGCCTTGAAACCGTCTTTGCCGGACTCGCCGATTATCGTGTGGAAGCCATCTATTTCAACGGTACCGTCAACGTTCTCGTAGATGTACATTATCGTGATTTCAGGCGTTGCGTCAGGAATTACGGTAGTTGCCTTGCAGAGTATCGCGTACTTTGTGCCTGCAACGACCTGAGTTCCAAGAACTGCGATAGGCTGGTAATTTACGCCCTCAAGCTCTGCGGTTGCCTTTTTGAACGCGGCCTTTGCTGCGGCGTTCTTGCTCATTGCGGTGCTGCCTGTGTTTACTTCCCAGCCGCCTGCGAGTATCTCTGTATAGCCGGAATCATCAGCGGCGTTTGCTGAGGTATCGTCCGCAAATGCGGAGAAGGAAGCGCAGGACATTGCGATGAGTGCTGCCATAGCGGCAGAGGTGAATCTGATAGACTTTTTCATGATGTTATACTCCTTTGAAATTTCTTTTGTACTGGCAGCTCTTTCACTGCCTCTCACCCTAAAGGACAGCATTGAAATCGTCAGGTCACACCTTTTTGAAAAAATTATTTTATTTTTTCGATAATTTCTTTCAGCGCACTTTCAGAAATACCGGAGCTTACCGAAACTGAATAGGAATAATCTCCGGAAACCCAAAGCGCAAGACTGAATTCATCGCCGCTGCCCTTTATCGTGACTGTATTTCCGTTGACTTCTGTTTCGGTGATGGTGTTATACTCGTTGAAATCGCCGCTTATATCTTCGTTTCCACGCGCTTTTCTTATACCCATTCCGCGGTTGTCGCTGACATCATAATACTGCACCTCGAGGATTTTTCCCTCGATAACCGCATAAAAAGGCTCCGTGTATTCACCATAGCTGTCGGGAACAGTGATATTAAATCCGGCTGCCTTTTCAGCTTCCGCAAGCGTGTCGTATTCCGCATAAGGATTGCCAGACTGTACAAAATCAGAGCTGTCAGCTTCCCCCGACTGAACGGGATTATCAACGATATTCCCTCTCTGCTGGGTCATGGCGAATATTCCGACGCCGATAACCAGCATTGCGCAGGCGGCTATGCTCGCATATCTGACCCACGGCGTGAAACGCAGGGCTTTCTTTTTCTGCTCGCCCGGGGCGGCTTCGTCGATGTACTTTTCGTCGATATCGCCGATTATCTGCATTAAGCGCATTTCTTTCATATGTTTATCCCCTCGCTTTCAAGATGCTTTTTCAGCTTGCTGCGCGTGCGCATAAGGCAGGTTTTGACCTTGCTCACGCTGAATCCGTATTCCTGCGCTATCTCCTCGATTGGGCTGGCGTACCAGTAACGCCTTACGAATATCTTGCGGTTGTCCTCCGACAGCGTGCCCAGAAAATCGTTTATGCTGTCGCGGATCACCATGCTTTCCGCCGCCTTTTCCACATCGGAGCCAGGGTCGGGAATGCACTCCGAAAGCTCGTCAAGAATAGCTTCGGTGCTGTTTACATCTCGTTTCTTTCTGTGCATATACTCGTACATATTCAATGCGATATTCCTCGCTATCTTTCCAAGGTATGCCCGAAAATTCTCCGGCTTTTTCGGGGGAATCGCGTTCCACGCCTTGACATATGTATCATTCTTGCATTCCTCGCTGTCCTCATTATTGTGCAGTATATTGTAGGCTATCGTCAGGCAGTACCGCCCGAATTTCAGGTCAGTTTCCTTTATCGCCTGCTCGGAGCGGGCAAAGTACAAGTCAAGTATCTGTGCGTCTTCCATAGGTATCTCCTTTCGGTAAGATTTCTTTTTCTGTTATAAAAGACAGCATTTTGCGACCAAAAGTCACACGGTTTTATAAATATCTGACCGGATATATTCAAATGCTACTTAATATATAATGATAATCCGAATTGGCTTTTTTGTCAAGGCAATCGCCACCTGGCGCTTCGTAAACCGCAACAAAAAATCCCCGTCAATCGGCTCTGTAAACCGTCTGACGGGGATTCAAACTATGGAGCTGGGAATGGGACTCGAATTTTCAACAAGGTTATTCCAACAATTCAGCATAGGCTGAAATTTCGCATAACAATGCGGTTCGCAGTGGATTACTGCTGAACCCGTTTTATGTAAAGCTCTCCCACTGTCCTTTAAATAAAGGACAGAAAAAGGACAAAAAACAACCAACAATAAATTGACGATATGACGTGCTTTTCACAACTCATTGCTCTTTCGTCAATATAACCGAATTTATCAACTGCTTTTCATGGAAAAGGCAGAATTTTAATATTGACAACAAGAGCGCATAGAGAAAATCTGTGCGCTTTTTTATATAGGTTAACAGCCGAAAGGCTTTAACAGCATAGACGGAAAGGCCTTCTGAACGGGCGGTCCTATTCCTCACCGCCCTTCTATGCTTTATAAAACGAGGAATAAAACAAACTGGAGGAATAACATGAATGCAATCTACCAGCTGTTGAACCCGGATAATACGATATCCCTGAACCGTCCGCTGGCTCATGCGGTCGGGCTTATGGAAACCGTGGTTTACAGCGCACTCATAGCAAAATGGCAGTATTACAGCGACAGAGGGAAGCTCGATCCGGACGGGTGGTTTTACTTCACCATCGCGGATTTAGAGGAAAGCACCTCCCTGTCTGACAAACAGCAGAAACGCTGCATTACGGTTCTGGAGAAGCGGGGACTTATCAAGCGCTCCCCGTGCGGAATGCCAGCAAAGCGCAGCTTCTACATAATCGATGATATAGTCCACCTAGCCGAAATTCTTGCTGAGGGCGAGGAAAAAATGAGGTCCGTCAAACCCTCTGCAGCGGAAAAATATAGGCGCAATTCCACCGCGGACGAGGAAAACAGCACTCCTGAAAAGGAAGAAACACCCCCTCAGACCGCATTACTCCATTGTTCCGCCGAAAGGGCGAAGCAAGAAACGCCAAAAGGGTGGAACAAGGAACGCCCAAACGGCGAAGCAAGGAACGCCGAAACGACGGAACAAGAAACGCCGAAACGGCAGAGCATGATACGCCCAAATGGCGGACCATGTTACGCCTAAACGGCGGACAAATCTAAAGATAATAATCTTAAAGAAAATAATCCTGATATAATCAATCCTATCAATCAATCTGACAGGACTGACGAGATGGAATATATCCTCAGAATAAAAGAGGAGCGCTCCGCTTATGCCCAGATAGTCCGGGACAACACGGATTGCGAATTCCTCATCGAGCAGAATCCAAGCAAGGCGGATACCATCAACGAGCTTATCAGCATTATGGTGGACGCAATCTGCTCCACCAGACCTACGATACGGGTGAACGGCGAGGACGTTCCGCATGACGTGGTGAAAAGTACGTTTCTGAAGCTGAACGGAAGCCACATCGAGTACGTTCTGGAAGCCATGGACAGCAACACCAGCGACGTCCGGAATATCCTAACGGCGCTGTACAATTCCCGGCTGACGCTTAACAGCTACTGGCAGTCCCGGGTAAATCACGACATGAAAGAATACTGGCAGGAGGGGTAATTATGGCAAAGATTATAGCAATAGCAAACCAGAAAGGCGGCGTTGGCAAGACAACGACCGTGGTAAATATCGCCGCAGGACTTGCGGAACTTGGCAAGAAAGTCCTCTGTATCGACCTCGATCCGCAGGGAAATCTAAGCGACTACCTTGGCTACGACTTCACGGGCAAGCGCACCATCGTTGACGTGCTGAAAGAAACTGCGAAGCTCTCGGAGTGCATTCTGACCGCAAAAAGCGAACCTATCGACTATGTCCCGGCGGATATTTCGCTGGCTACTGCGGATATGTTTCTTGCTCAGACCATGTGCCGTGAGCAGATTCTTGACAAGGCGATTTCCAGCGACAGCATATCGGAAGATTACGATTATCTCCTCATCGACTGCCTGCCCTCGCTCGGAATACTGGTCATGAACGCCCTTGCGGCGGCTGACGAGGTGATAATCCCAGTTCAGGTTCAGAAATTCGCGCTCAACGGTATAGTCCAGTTTGAGGACATTTTCAATCTCATCAAGGAAAAAATCAACCACGACCTGAAAATTTGTGGAATACTTGAAACCATGACCGACAATACCCAGATGGCTCAGGCGGTGGATATCGCCCTAAAAGAGCGCTACGGCGGTCTGGTTTACGAAACTACCATCAGCAAGCGTATTGAGGCCGCAAATAGCACAGCAGAACAGCGTTCGCTGATATCCAAGAAAAACAGCGTGATAGGCGGTCAGTACCGCAAGCTTGTAAGCGAAATTCTCGAAAAGGAGGAAGTTTAATGGGTTTCAATCTCGGAGCTTCCAACAACACCGGAAAGCTGAATATGAACGACTTTCTTAGCGATGAAACGGCAGTCCAGAATGACGAAAAAGAAATCCCGATAAACCTGCTTGTTCCGTGGGAAAATCAGCCGTTCAAGATGTACAGCGACTTCAAAATGAACGAGCTGGTGGAATCCATCAGGGAAAACGGACTTCTGTCCCGGATAATCGTGTCCCCCGCCGCCGACGGGAAATACCGCATAATCGCCGGACACAACCGCGTCGAAGCCTGCCGCAGAGCCGGATTTACGGCAGTTCCCAGCATTGTCAAGAACGTTGACGAAAACCGTGCGAAGCTTATAATGGCGGATACAAACCTCTGCCAGCGCACCG
>ERZ1026862.878-NODE-878-length-19522-cov-11.869574_pt1 | contig 19522 bp, 8 predicted proteins | sample MGYA00380161_ERZ1026862 | MGnify/ENA primary metagenome ERZ1026862 (study PRJEB33269, sample SAMEA4719797) | human gut metagenome | biome: human-associated habitat; feature: organic feature; material: feces | place: Cameroon | collected 2013-10 ... | reverse complement strand
CTCGTGGGCTCGGAGATGTGTATAAGAGACAGTATTAGTACTTAGGACTTACAATGTACCAATTGCTGGGATCAAGCAAAAGGGTATAAAGACTACCATCGTATATTGTAGGATCTTCATAGGGCTTAAGATTCTCGTTACGACGAGCAATCTTCCATGCAAGCCAAGTAGTACCATAAGTAGGCGTAAAGCTAGGAACACCACTTGCATCATTGTTCATGTGGCGAGCAAAACGAATGAGGTCGAACATACGAGAGCCTTCGTAAGCTGTTTCGAGTGCACATTCATCAGCGATGAGTGTTTCTACAGCCTGAACTTCAAGCGGATTAACCTCTGCTGGTGCAGGTTCTTTCTGTTCGCCATCTTCCTCCACATCACCAGTACCTGTGTTAGTATCATCACCAACAGTAACATCATAGCGACGCAAGTTGCGAATATGACGCTTAACACTTGCAGTGAGTGAGTTCGTACGCTTAGCTTCTTCCTCAATACGCTTAGCAACAACATTCTTGTAGCTAAAGATCGTGTCGAGTACAGAGCTTGCACCACAACCTTGTTCGTGAATACCACGGTTAGACAACCATTCGTTGTTATCCTTGTTCTCGAAATCGGGCAAGAAGAGAGAATGTTCAGGCTCAGCTTGTGCACGACGCATTTCATCGTTACCCAAATAGAACACACCACGTGAAGTGTTTTCTACAGAAGTGCTATCAAGATAAGTAACCGTATGATATTTAGTTGAATCTGCATTGATATACTTGATAGAGTCAGTCAAAGTAGGCAAAGTCTGGTGGTCAATACCATCGCGAAGCACGGCAAAAGCCAAACGAGGGAAACCTGCACGGTTAATAGCCTCGGCATAACGCAACCAAACTTGACGAACGCGGTAGATTGAACGGAAATGCTTGAATGAAGCGCCATGAGCCAAACCACTACCATCAACTGATGAAGGAACAGCACTCTTCATGATGTAACGGTTTTCGTTTTCATCACGACCACCTTCCTTAGTTTCTACGATAGGAGCAGTACCATACATACGCGCGTCACCTACACCTGTGAAATAAGTAATGTTGCTGGCAATACCACTTGCATACTCAGTGTTAGAATAAGACTGAGCCTTGCAGAGGTTTACGTAAGCGTTCGAAGGACCTACCTGACGTGAACGATAGTTCACAGAGATAGTAACCTGACCCGAAGTTGATACGCTACCACCATTTACGTCAGACGAAGTGCTGTTACGTGAAGAGGGGTCGAAACCGAAAATCTGCACATTGCGTGAAAGCACACGTCCGAAAGTATTGTTCGCAGCCGAAGGAATAATCGTAATGTTCTCGTTACCCAAAGAACTTGCATTCAAACCACTACCAATCCATGAATCAACATTCGGAGTGTATTGGTAAGTACCATTAGGCAACTGATAACGCGAGTAAGTTGCAAAGCCACCAGTTACATTATAAGTAGAGTTGTTGTAACGACGGAGGAACTTATAGTAGCTCTTAGCAGCTTCGATATAATCTTGACGATTGGCACTGTGGAGCAAATAAAGATCACCTAAGATAAGGTCTGAATAGAAACGGAGATACTTTGTGTTAACCTTGAAATTGCTATTACCTGTTTGGTATTCACCATAATCAGGATAACCATAGCCATTCGCATATTCAATGCCATTGGCAGTTTTAAGGTCAGCCTTCAAAAGGTCGAGCAAGTTATCAGCAGTAGCCCACTTTTCAGGATTCTTTTCCCAACCCGTATCAGCATTGTCAACAGGCTTCGTAATGAAGGGAACTGTACCATAAGTTTGTACCAACTGAAGGTAAGCCCATGCACGGATGTTGAGCACCTGTGCATACTCACGCTTCATATACTTAATGTTATTCTTCTGTGCTGTAGTGTCAACCTTAGCCAAGTAGAAGTTACATTGGTTAATAACCTTGTAGTATGCAGCACGATTAAGCAGCTGGTCCTCGCCATCAATACGCTTATTCTCGTATTTAACGATGTTTGAGATTGAGTCGCTTGTATACTTAGTAGTAGTTACCAAGTCGCTTCGGAGGTCACCGAGCAATTCGTTTTGTTCAACCATATCCTGCACATTGCGCAAGATACCATTGTAGAAGTACACAGTATCACGACCGCTGAAGTTCTCTGTATAACGAGTCAGATCGGGGGTCAACATATCTTCACACGAAGTAGTGGCGATGCCCACACCCATGAGGAAGAAGAGAAGACTGAAAATCGATTTGTGTTTCATTGTTGTATTTTTATGAGAGTTGAAAGTTGAGAGTTGAGAAGTCAGAATGGATTCACACTTCCGAACTCCCCACTCTCGACTCTTTATATACGATTAGAGGTTGATGGTTACACCTAAAGTGAAGTTGCGGCTCTGAGGCAGATAGCCAGCATCAATACCCTGGTAGAGTACACCATTTCCAGCAGAGAACTCAGGATCATTGCCTGTGTACTTAGAAATAGTGAAGACATTATTGCATTCGCCCCATACAGAGAGACCGAGCAACCAACTAAGGTTTACAGGAATCTTGTAAGTCAAACGGATGTTCTTAAGCTTGAGGTATGAGCCGTCTTCAATCCAACGATCAGAGAAACGCTCGTTGTTTACCCACTGGTCGCTGGTAGTATACATTGCACGCGGCATGTCAGTCTTCTGACCTTCATAGCGCCAACGATTCACAGCAGCAGTTGTTTGGTTCCAGTTAGTATTGAGCGATTCGAGTTGTGAACGCTGATAGTTGTATACATCGTTACCCAAAGAGTACTTGAAGTTTACATCCAACTTCAAGCTCTTCCAGCTGAGTGATGTAAAGATGTTACCATAGATATCGGGGTTGGGGTCGCCAATAACAACCATATCAGCCTCGTTAATCCAACCATCACCATTTTGGTCTACGAAGTGAACGTCACCTGCGCGGAAGTCGCGTGAAGGCTGTTCAGAAAGACCTGTCGGATAGCGGAGGTAACCATACTTACCAGCAGAAGCTGCTTCAGCATCTGTTGCAAATACACCAGCAGTCTTGTAACCATAGAACAAACCAGCAGCCTTACCTACAGCAGTCAACACATTGTTGCTACCATAGATTGAAGAGGTATAACCATGTATCTGAGTTTCAGCACCACGTGAACCATCCTCGTTAAGTGCATAGGTGCGAATGATGTTGAGGTTTGATGTAGGCAACGAAGTGATTTCATTCTTGTAGTGACCGATTGAGAAACCTGCTTGCCAACGCCAATCCTTGTGCTGAACTAACATGGCATTGATGTTGAAGTCAACACCCTTGTTGCTAAGCGCACCATCGTTCGACCACATGGTAGACAAACCAGTAACGTCACTTACCGACTTACGAGTGAGCAAGTTGTCAGTCTTACTATTGAAGTATTCAAGAGCTAAGTTCACACGGTTGTTAAGCAAGCTTGCCTGAAGACCGATATTGAAACGCTTAGTAGTTTCCCACTGCAATTTTGGGTTTTTGATATTCGCAAGTACAAGACCAGTAGCCTTATCCAAGAACTGGAAGTTAGAGAAGTAAGTACGGGTAGCGTAGTAGTCGATGTTATCATTACCACTCATTTCGTAACCACCTGTCAACTTCAAGTAGTCGATACCCTTCACATTGAACCACTTTTCAGAAGAAATCAACCATGCAGCCTGCAAAGAGGGGAAGAGACCCCAAGTTACACCGCAAAGTTTCAAACCAGAGTCAGCATTCTTACCGAAACGTGAAGAAGCTTCCATAGACATGGTACCATTGAGGAAGTACTTGTTCTTGTAGTTATAACCTGCAACAAGGTAGTATGCCAAGTTGTTCCAGTTATCGTTTGCACCGCCGTAGTTCTTATACTGCAAAGCGTAAGACATGTTAGGCATCTTATCCTGGTCATTGTTATAACCAGTTACGCTACTATAGCTATATGAGTAAGAGTTTAAGCGGAAGCCACCTGTAAGAGCCACATCGTGTGCACCGAATGCGCGACGCCAATCAACTGAGAAGTCGTTGAAAAGAGTTGTTTCCTTAGCAAACTGTGTACTTACGATACTTGTAACATCACCCAATCCTTCAACCGTCTTAGCGGGAGTACCATACTTAGGCAAGTAGTACTTTTCGTTGTTACGGTTAAGAATATAGCTAAAGCGATCCTTAATCGTGAGGTACTTGTTAACCTTGTAGTTAGGCGAAATGTTGATATTGAACTGGGTCTGTTCCTGGAAGTTCTTGTTATCGCCTTCACCATTCTGCAATACCCAATAGGGGTTGATAAGACCAGTAAAGCCAAACTGTTCACCAAATACGAACGGGTTGTTATCGTCGGTGTAAACCTTACCTGAGTACACGTTGTTAGAGTGTACAAGGCTCAAGCCTGAACCATCAGAGTGAACAAAGTAAGCATACGGACTAATGAAAGGAGTCTGAATAAGACCCAAGACATTAGGCGAGCTTATATTGCGCGTATTGTAGTTTTCAGCCCAACCATTGTCGCGAAGATTGTAAGCGTTACGGGCATACGAGAAGTCCATACCAGTTACAAAGTTCTTGAACATATTCACATCAGTATTAAAACGGATGTTCAAACGGTTAAAGTCGTTCTTTCTTGCAGTAGCATCGCTCTGCGCATAACCCAAAGAGAGGTGATACATAGCCACATCATCACCACCGTCTACACTCACCTTATAGTTTTGTGTAAATGTATCGTGATAGAGGTCCTTCTGCCAATCAGTTTCGTTGTGATAAAGATCATAGAAGAAGTACGACTTATCCTCATTAAGGAAAGGAATTGTCTTAGAACTTGCTATTTGATCGATGTTAGGCTGTGTACCGATAAGTTCAGTAACATAGTTACGATACTGACCAGCATTCATCATCTTGGTTTGTTCGGGACTCGTTTCATATCCAGCATAAGCGCGGAAATTGATACGAGTCGCCATGCTCTTACCACGACGAGTATTGATAAGCAAAACACCATTCGCACCCTTAGCACCATAACGTGCAGTACCGTTCTTAATCACCTCAACAGTTTCGATATCATCTGGATCGATAATGTTTAAGAGGTTGTTAACAAAACCTTGGTGAATAGTCGTACGGTCGTATTGCATATCAATCATTACGCCGTCAACAATAACCAAAGGTTGTGCGTTACTATTGAGTGAGTTAAGACCATTGATGAACATGGCAGCACCCTGTGCGGGCATACCACCACGATTGATGATACGGAGTGAACCAGCAAGTCCCTTTTCCATTTCGTTTTCAATGGTAAGAGAGTTCGGTTCATCCACAAACATCGTCTTATTGTTGTTCATCGAAGTACCATCCGTATAGAAGTTGGTGTTCATGCCGCTTGTAAGATAAACAGCAGGCACATTTACACCCTTAATTGCAACTTGTGCGGGGTTATACTCCTGTACATCAATGTAAAGAGCTTCAACGAATTCAGGCACACGGAGCGTATACTTACCATCATCGTCAGTAAGCGCAGTGTAATAGCGATTGTTCAATGACTGAACTTTCACACCTGCAAGAGGCTTTTTCGTTGCACCATCAAACACATAGCCCGACACTTCCTTCATTTTATACTGAGGTGCCGTTTGCTGGGTAGTCCTTGCGATAGGAGCTTTTCCCGGTTTTTGAGCAGAAAGCACACATGCACCAGAGAGCATGAAAATGCATACGCCAGCTTTCAGCGTACCCTGCATCAAGTGTATTTTCTTATTGTTGTTCATTATATTATGCAATATTAAAGTTGGAATAAGGCTCAGGCAGTGCTTGCCGAAACAAACTTTCTGCCTGAAACTTGATGCTTATTAGTTTCCGCTTTCAGTTTCGTGTACTGGGTCAATGAAGATTTTAACCACACTCAACTGCGGAGCACGCTTTCTACGGTCGGGCTGATAAGTACGGTTGAGAGGAATCTCAATCTTAAGCACGGGGAAACAGTCTGAAACGCCAGTAGGAAGACGGTAGTAGCACTTAGGAATCTCAATACTTTCGAAAAGTGTTACAATCTCCATTTTGTTTTCGTTAACCGTGATTGGACCTGTAGTCTGACCGATTTGGTTACCCTCATCGTCATACACAGATGCACAGAACTTCGTGTTCTGAGCAACCTCTACTTGTACGGTGTTACCCAAAGAGTCCTTCTGTTCCTTGAACCACTGGTGATACTTATCAACACGGTTAGGAAGAAGCTGAATACGAATGCGATACTTACCGCTAAATACGTCACGAAGCGGGAAGAATACTTCGAGTGAGCTGTTCACACTCTCCGTACCGAAGTAACGATAACCCTTATCTTCGAGCATCGAGATGTCAACACTTTCTTCGTGATTACCCTCTTCACCTTCTGTGAGGTAAGTATATTCACCCTTACCAGAAGAACCACCGATGATTGCATCACCCACATTGTAGCTTGAAGTCATATTGAGTGTGCTACTCTGCATGATGGTGTAAGAAGGATCGATTGTGTAAGCGTCAACGGGGAAGATTACGCCATTCGAAGCCTTCACATATTGACCATTACCAAAGAGCGGATTCAACTGACCCTTATTCGGGTTATAGTAAATGCGGTGATTGGTAGTCGTAAGTGAATCTGCATACATCGCATGTTGTGCAATCGCATCCACTTGATCACGATTATATTTCTGCGCCCAAATAGAGGGAGAGAAATACATGCTTGTAATCAACTCTTTCTCCACATTATACTTCTGCAAAGAGTCAGCCTTAGGCAAATCGTAACGTGTTTGGAATGCCTGAGAAGGCGTATTACCACCCTTGTAGTTGTATCTGTACAATTTCGCATAGTTGAAGAGCTTCTTAACCTTAGCCACAGCCTGTCTCCAAGCAGCATTGGTAGGGATAACAGCCACATACATACTATCCTCGTTCTTAATCTGCGCACCACAATTGTCAATCAACTCATTGTTGTAAGTATAAACCGAGTCGATGTAAACCATGTTACCCTCAGAGTTCATACCACCAGGCGTGCTTAGACCTTCGCTAAAGACCTTCTTATTGATAGAAGGATTATTGAGGATGTTATATACATTGCTATGCTTGAGCGAATCGCCATGCTCGTACTTAGCAGCACCCATGTACTCATACACATTATAAGCAAAAGGTGAAACGCCATCCAAACAGTGAAGCATACCATTTGAAGAAGCAATGTTTGTCAAGTCAGCATTCAACTTCACACCATTGAACAAACCTTCAGTAGCATTAAAGGTTGCCAACTTACCATTGTAAAGGCGGAGACTTTGCTCACCTCTTACAGACTCAAAGTTGAAACGAGCCAAGTGGTTCTGCGCAAACTGCACACCGAGGTTGTATTCCAAAGTATCGGCATTAGCAGTCTCACCACTTTCTCGCAAAGTCTTAATATTTTCAATCTGCGAAAGATAGTAGTTTTTATCGAAAGAGCCATTGACAGGTGCAAAGAAGGTGAAAGACTGAGGTTGGTTCAACAATTCAGCATAAGTCATTGAGCACTTCTTATCCTCAATCTTCGTGTAAACTCTCACTTGTTTAAGGATCTCAGCTACATCCTCAAGCTCAGGATTAGCCTCAATATTCTGCCAAATTGTGTTACCAGCACCTTGAGTCTTAATATCGAAATGGTCATCTGAGCAAGAAGGGATGCCTAAGAGTACTGCAGCACCCAAGATTCCACCCATGACCTTTTGAACTGATTTAAGTTTCATGATAGGTATTTATCTTATTTTGTTACTATTACCAGATATCCTCAGGCTCAGTGCCATTATATACGCTGGAAGGTACAAATTCAATGTAGTCAAGGAACAAACGTGAAGTAGCATAGTCAGGAATAGCCAACTTGAAGCGTAAGTAATAATCCTGATTAGCATAGAAGGTCTGTGCAGTAAGAATACGTCTCAATGCAGCCGCATCCACGGTGCCTGCACCCTTGATGTTGCGCACAGGTTCACCACCCTTACTGTTACCATTTTGGTGGAAATACTGCGGTCCCTTCATATAACCTTGATTACGGAGGTTACGGTCGTTTTCAAGACAAGTCGTTCTATCGTAGTTAACGTCCTTATCAGCTACCCAAGGATTACCAGGAATCACATCAGGCACCTCACGTTGGTCAATAGGAAGACCGATAGGTAACAAGTTATCGGGCGTAGTACCCAAATAAATCTGCACCATACCACGCTCACCATTGTTAGAACAGCCCAAACGGAGCTCGTAAGTACCATCCTTAGGCACACGCGGCAGTTTAACCACAAAGTCATACTGTCCGCTCACAGCAAACTCATCGCCTTGATAGTCCTTCCAACCCCAAGTAGCGCCATCAAAACCTTCCTGCATGTAATACAATTTCGTATCTACACTTTCGTTCATAAGGTTCTTGAAATAACCCTGCGGGAAATAAGCGGCCTTATTACCACGAATGTCGTTTGAAAGGAATTCAGGGAACATCGTAGTAAAGTCGATACGAATACGCTCTGAACTCAAGGCATCTCGAGTTCTATCGTTATTCACAAGCACATGGTTAATGGGGTAGTAGTAACCATTAGCACCATTATTATCAAAAGTCTTTTTTATACCTAAAGAATCGACATAAGAATTTTCCTTGTTTACAAGAATATTCAAACCATTTAAATTATTTTCATAGGCTACGCCCAATTCTTTATAATCACCTTGGTTTGTACCCACCCACTCCGTATTATATTTAGAAATACGATTGAGGTAGAAATCCTTTTCACCTTCGGCAAGTTGTGTAACCTTTAACAAGGCACCCGACATGGTTGTGTAGTAATCCCACACGTTAACAGAATATTGGTCCGAAGACTTCACTGCATAGCTGTCGCCACAAATGTAGTTGTACTCATTCCAATGGTGAACAGCCGAACGGTCTTCCATCACAATCTTACCATCCATAAAGTGGTAAGCAAGAAATTGGTTGAGCGCATTCTTAGCATTCTTTAAATTGCCCTGGGCTTCTGTACCATAGATAGCCTCACACTTCGCTTTGAGTTCAGACAAGATTTTTGTCCAACTTTCTTTCGTAATGTTACCATCTGCATCCAATTCAGGGGCTGAAATTCCCCAATCTTGATTCAGTACAGCATCCGTTTCAATGAAACCTGTGTAACCCACGTTACGCTTGCTTTGGTAAGCAAACTTAACAGGCACCTGGTCTGTAAGGCGACGCGTTTCACCTGCATACGCAATGTGTTCCTTCTCAAAAGCTTCCTCCTCTGTAGTCTTCAGAGAAAGTTTGTCGGCATAACCCGTTTCCTGAACCAAACGGCTCATGATACGCATATTCTCAGCTTGGCTAAGCAATTGATCAATGGTTTTGTCCGAAGGAACAATCACATGGTCAATAATGTGCAACATACCATTTGAGGCTTCCAAATTCGGAACAATCACCTTTGATTCCGTATTCAATACGAAATTTCCAGCTGAATCCTGCTTACACAAAATACGACGATCTCTCAAATTCGTAATAGGGAAATTACCATTGTAAGGAAAGTCTGCCGTCTCATACGCATTGTTGCTACCATTATCAATTATACAATTCAAGGCAATAGCCTTTTTCTGATCGTATGATAAAGAATCAATATTAGTAGTTGCACCATTGGTAATCTTCAACACATAGGCTGCAATAGCCTTGTTGTAAGGCGCGAACACCGTGTAATTACCACGTGCTGCCAAGGCACTACCAATCACAGAAGCATTGTCAGAAAGGCCTAATTTAACCTCACTGAAAATCTGCTTGATACTTGAAAGAGAATCTATTGCGCCAAGGTAATCCTCAACTGTCTTCTTCTGTGCAATCGCATAGTTGTCCTCGCTGATGTTCTCTTTACAAGCCGAAACTGTAAAGAGCGCACCAGTCATGAGCAACATGCTCACACTCATCGATCCTAATCCTATTTTAGAAAAGAATGTTTTCATAAACTTACCTTATTTTTTGGTGTAACGATCCCAAATGGGATTCTGCACGAGCTGACCACCATCAGCCTGTCCCTTACCATTCACCTTCATTTCTTCACTGTAAATGGGGTTGTAGAGACTGTAGAGTTTGTTCAAACGACCCGTAACCTGCGACTTAAAGCTACCAAATCCCAATGCAGGACCTGTACTCTTTTTACTATCCACGTAAGAATACTCAGCCTGACGAACGAGGTCGAACCAACGCTTGCCTTCAGCAACAAACTCACGCTGACGTTCTTTGTAAACAGTTTGAAGCAAGTCGCTGGCAGTGCGGTTAACTTTACCTTTATTATCTGCAGTAACGTAAGCTTCACTATCAATACGTTGACAAACATAAGTAGCTTCCTTATTTTGCGCATTAGCCTCGGCAGTTGTAGCAACCAAAGCAGGGTTATTACGCTTAAAGAGTTCAGCCACCAACTTGTAACCTTCGCGTGCATCATCAAGCGTAAAGCTGCTAGTCATCATGCCGATACGCGCAATTGCTTCAGCTTCAATCAACATCATATCCGACAAACGATATACGGGCCAGTGCGCATCGTTCGAAGATGAAGTACGACCTGAAATGCCGTTATAAGCATCGGTCTCTGTCAAGTCCAATGTATTCTTTACACCAAAGTTGCGCAACACAAACTTACAAACAGGTTTGCTTGTAGTAGAAGCCTGATAGTAACAAGTTTCGAGCAAACGCAAGTCGGTCTTACCAAAACCAGTCGAAGGGTCAACAGACTGTGCAGACGCAATCAAAGTATTTGAGAGCGCCATTGCAGCAGGTGTAAATGAGTTATTGCTATAAGTTGACAAATAACCATTTACAGTTGAGTTTGTAACAGTGGTACCGTCATATTGCAACTCAAAAACACTTTCCAAAGAATTTTGTGCACCAAAGTTGTTGGAATAAGACACATCGCTGATCATAGTAGAACGTCGATCGTTCAAATAGAGAGGATAAGACTGTGTACGTTCTTCTGCAGTATAAGCATTCGGATTCTTAGCAATCTCTTCATCATACTTCGTCTTAAGGTCTGTGATAACAGAAGCCGCATAGCTCTTAGCCTTCTTGAAGCATTCCAAAGCCTCTGCGTTGCAATAAGCATTGTCTACAATGGTAGTATCACCTGTAGTGTAAGTACCATCTGCATTCAACACATCCGAAAGGTTAACTTGGTTCGAAGCATTTTCTTTCTTCATAAAATCTTTGAGCATGCAACCACGCCAAAGATACATATCAGCCAACAAAGCCTTCAACCCCTTCTTCGTAAAACGTCCACGGTTATCCGAATCAGAGCCATAGTTATCAGCTGCATATTTCAAATTTTCTTCGACCTGTTTGATACATTCACCAATAATAGCCACACCCGAAACAGCAGCGGGATGACTTGCTCTGGCTTCAGCATCTGTACGAATAGATTTCGTAATATAAGGCACATCACGGTAAGCTCTTACCAAATAGAAATAGTAGAGCGAACGCAAGGCAGTCATTTCTGCGCAATAAGCGCGATATTCTGACAAAGTAAAGCTAGGGTCAACTTCTTTGCCAGGTACAGTCATTTCAGCACCCTTCTCAATGACAAGGTTGCAGAGATTGATACCCGTATAAAAACCGCTCCAATCGAACATACCTTCGTTAGGCTGCAGTACAGCATTCTGCAAGTTGTCGATAGAAGTGTTTGAGACGTTATTCAGCGAAAGATTATCCGCGCGAAGTTCGCCCCATTGCAAGATTCTTTCAGTCTGACCGCTCGCAGCCAACTGATCGTATGCACCAGCACGCACACCGTCAACGTCAGACTTGTCTTGCCAGAAATTCTCCTCAGGAAGTTGGTCAGTAGGAAGGAGCGTCAAGAAGTCATCGCACGAAGTCAACGAGCCACTCAACAACATCAAGCTACCAGCCAAGAGAAGTTTTGTATATAATTTTTTACTTTTCATAATGATGCAGTAATAAAGAAGTGAAGAGCGGAAAATGTATGCACTGCATGTCAACAACAAGCAGTTGACATACATTTCCCTGCTCAATACTTTTATTAGAATCCAAAGTTCAAGCTGAATGTGAATGAACGAGAACGCGGAGTCTGAGAACTGTCGATTGCAGGACTATAACCACCAGCTGAGTGTTCGGGGTCTACACCCGAATACTTAGTCCAGAAGATCAGGTTGTTACCAGAAGCTGCAACACGAAGTGAGCTAAGACCAACCTTCTTCAACTTTTCAGGAGAAACGCTGTAAGACAGCTGGAAGTACTGGAAGCGGAGGAAGTCACCCGGTTCTACATAACGGTCACTCACAAGCGAGTTGTAAGTAGCCTTTACATTCGAGTTCATTGCATGAGGCATAGTAGTTTCCTGACCATTCTTGCGCCAACGGTGATTCACCGAAGCACATTGGTTCTTATTGCTTGTCATGCTTTCAGCATTCAAACGAGCCATGTTGATAATCTTGTTACCCACACGGAAGTTGAAAGAAGTTTTCAATTCCCAACGCGCATACTTAAAGTTGATACCGAAACCACCATTAAGTTTGGGGTTCGAAGTACCTAAGTAAACAACGTCGAGTTCATCGATGTTACCATCGTGGTTGATATCTTCGTAGATTGCGTCACCACCATCAAACTGATAGTTCTTACCACCATAGTTGAAGTACATAGGAAGCGGGTTACCATTTTTGTCGTAAACCACGTTACCATTTGCATCAAACACAACAGGAGTAGACTGAGCCAACCAAGGACGCGCTTGACTCTTATTGCTCTTCCACTTATCTGCCTGCAAGTTGCCTGCAGCCGTATTGGGGTTACCATACTGGTCATACCATTGGTTCTTAGGATTCTCTTCACCATTGATATCTTGGAAGTAACCATTGTGGTCATAGTCGTAAGCATACACGCCCTTGAACTTGAAACCATAGATACCACCCAAGGCATTACCTATCTGCACACGCTTCAAGATTTCAGCGTTATTGTAGCTAATATCAGTGTTGTACGAAGCCAAAACCGAAGCATCCATACGGGTGATAGTGTTCAAGTTTTGTGCAATGTTAGCACGGAAGTTCATGCTGAACTTACCAATCTTAAATACGTCGCGAGTTGAGGCATAGAGTTCCCAACCCTTATTCTCCATGTCACCTACGTTAGCCCAAGCCAAAGTAGAATAACCTGTAGTAGAAGGGATACGCACACCTGAGTTCAACAAGTCGCTGGTCTTACGGTTATACACGTTCAAGTTGAACTTAAGAAGGTCTTCGAGGAAGTTCAAGTCAAAGCCCAAGTTCCAAGACTTAGTCTTTTCCCAACGAATCTCGGTCAACTTCAAGTTCTGCGGACGCATAACCTGTGTACCATTATAAGCATGACCATTACGGTTGTACTTATTATACATCAAACCTTCGCTACCAGGAGAGTTACCATTGATACCCCAACCCGGAGAGAATGCCAACATGCTGACAACACCTCTCAAAGGTTTGAAGAATTTTTCGTCTGAAATGTTCCAACGGCCTGAAATACCGGGGAAGAAGCCCCACTTCTTACCAGAACCGAATCGTGTGCTACCATCCGCACGAACAGTTAAGTCGAAGATGTATTTTGAACCATAAGCATAGTGCAACGAAGCCAAACCTGCAGCCACGTGACCCTTACCGGTACCTGAAGAAGAACCGGTAAGATAACCATTAACGGTCGGGTCAGTGATACCACCTGTTACACCTGAAGTAGAGTGGCTCTGACTTGTGCTTGTATTCGTAGTTACCTCAAAGCGACCCATTACCTGCAATTGGTGATCGGTGTTAGCAAAGTGAGGATGGAGCACCAACTGATGACGTGTAGTGAAAGCCAAAGACTTGCTTTCGCCATTGCTGGTGTTGTTGATACCATCCGCCCAAGTGTTTGAAGTGAGCGAACCAGGATAGTAGCTCTGTGAAGAGTAAGTGTAAGCGTTCATGTAAACCTCGCCACGATAATCGAGCTGAGTTTCTTCGTCAGTCTTACCCAAAAGCTTGTATTCCAACTGGAACTGAGGTTGGATTGTATAGGTAGACTCATGCTGCCAAGCTTGATGAGCAATCGCAACAGGGTTACCATTCTGAATCATGTCGTTCAAATAGTATGAAGTACGATCTTCAGTTTCACCAACAGCACCTGCAGAAGACTTACGCGGGGGCATGATGAAGAACTCATTTGAACGATAACCTTCGGGGTTCTCAGCAGTAGCACCTACATAACGATAGACAGACATGTTCGGCATTGCGTTGTAAGCAAGACCCAAGATGTTGTTACCATAGTTCTTGATGTTCTTAGTATAAGTCAAAGAGAAGTTAGAAGAGAACTTGATACGGTCTGAAACCCAATAGTCCAAAGCCAAACGAGTAGTCAAACGGTCAAGAGCCTGCTTGATGATAGTACCTGTTTCGTGGTCGTAAGTACCTGATACACGGAACATAGCCTTTTCACCACCACCCGATACAGACACACCATAGTTGTGAGTCTGACCGAACTGTGTAACTTCCTTAATCCAATCAGTGTTCTTATTATAGTTAGGATAGTGACCATGCCAGTTCTGCTTATACATAATTTCTACGATGTCCGACTGTTCTTCAGAGAGCATACGCGGATTATGATAAGCTTCCTTCAACATCATGGTATAACCATCACCATCGAGCATCTTCATGCCCGAGGGTTGCCATGCGCCAGAGAAACGGTAGCTAAAGTTCACCTTTGTTTTACCGCGAGCACCACGACGCGTGGCAATTTCAATTACACCATTCGAACCACGCGCACCCCAGATAGCAGTAGCCGCAGCGTCTTTCAACACCTTAATGCTTGCAATATCTTCGGGAGCAACCTGCAAGAGTGTTGCAAACTGCTCTTGGTTATCCATATTGTCAAGGTCAAGATCTTCAGTGTTCTGATCTTCGAGGATGTTACCATCCACAACAATCAAGGGATTCTGATTACCATTGATAGAAGACACACCACGCAAACGCATGGTAGAACCTGAACCAAGGTTACCAGAGTTAGACACGATATCAAGACCGGCAATCTCACCTTGGAGAGCGTCGGCAGCAGTTTCGAATGAAAGACCAGCCATTTGGTCCATATCGAGTGTTTGCTGAGCGGTAGAAATTTCGCGCTCAGGGATTACAAGACCATTAGAACGAGTCTTACGAGTTGTCGTAACCTCGGCAGCCTTGAACGTATTTTTGTCGACCAATTCTACATTGAATCGAGCATTGGCACCAATCGGCAAAATTTTTGTTTGGTAACCAATATAAGAAACTTGCAATCTGTTGGCAGGATTCTTGATAACCATAGAGAAGTTACCATTTGCGTCAGTTTGCGCAGCGGTAATATTACGGTTATTCTTATCCTTCTCAACAACATACGCCATAACGATCGGTCCGTCGGTCTTACTCCAAACGCGACCCGAAATGCGCTTCTGGGCATTAGCAGCTAAAGCACAAAAGAAGCACAAGACCAGCGTCAATAGGAACTTTATGTTATTATTCATAATATCGGTATTTATTTCTTGAGTTCAAAGCGCTTTACAAATGCTTTTGCCTTTTGGCTTGTTGCCCAATAGGTATCGAATCGACTTGATTCTGCATTCCAACTTGAGTCAAAAAGTAAGAATTCTTTACCTTTCAAACCATGCAAAACAGCGTAAGAAGACGACTTAATGTACTTAGGATTCTGACTGGCAGAAGCATTTAACTCATAATCACGTGCAAAGATGTTATTGTATTGTGCATCTGTTGTCACTTCACTTACACGACCAGCTGCATCGCGTACTTTCATAATGCCACGATCCGCATGTTTGATAGAAACATTGATGAATGTATTGGTTTTGCTATCTGTACATGCCGACTGGCTTGTAGTATATGCGTTATCTACAAACTTGTCTACAAAGTAAGACTGATCGCAGAAGTGATACTTGATGAAGTTAACAAGACAAGTGTACATAGCCTGAGCCTTCAACTGATTTACAGGCATACCTGTAGCTTCGTCTTTTTCGCCATCCCAGTTGCTACCGCTGCAATGCAAACTAACAAAGTTTTCGATATCCTCGATAGTAGGTAAGCCCTTTTCGATAGCTGCAGCTACAGCTTCGTCTGAAGGAAGGAAAATTGTGTAGCGATAGTTATTGAAGAAACGAACCAAACTTGAACCATTTGCTGTCAGACGACCACCTGAACCATTGTTAGCAAAAATGGCATACTTGTTTTTCTCTGTATTCCACTTAGCTACATCTGCTGCATCACCAGTCTTCGGGTCAGCAAGCTTAGTATTGATGAGGAATACCTTCTTCAACATAGCCTCATTTGAACCATAAATCAAAGTGCTACAGAGATCGAAGAACTTCGTGTACTTCGAGTCTGACTTCTGTGAAGTACGGTTCATCATCTGGTATACATTGTATACAGTAGGCTGCATCGGACGATCAATCAAATAAGTATGACCATTACCATAAATATCCTTAACATTACCATCTTTATCCTTTTTTGTAGCAAGATTATAGCCCTTAACTACCTTACTGATAAAATGCGTTGGATTATTGGTATTGAAGAGTTCTCTTTGGAAACCACCTTCAACAACCATACCTGTACCATCGTCAACTTTACCGTGTTGGCTTACAAAAACAGGAGCACCACTACGTGAAAGATAATAATCTTTATTACCCTCGATTGTCTTAGCACCATTACCTTCGCCATGAACCACGATGTGTTGGTCTACCATATCGGTAATCATCTGCTTCTTAACAGGACCATAAGTACCCGTATTATCGACATTATCAGATGAGTTACTTACATAAGTACTACCCAAGCTACGATCGCCAGCTGCATTTAAAGGAGCATCAAGAGAGTAACGATAAGCCTGAGCCTTCAATGCGATACTCTTTGAAGCGGATGAGCTTGCAGTATTATCTGGGATAATAGCCCAATAACGATAAGCAGAAGCATTACCTGAAGCAAAACTCATGGGGTCGACATAACCATACTGAGTGAAGCCCTTATCAACCGGCACAAACAAAGAGAAGTGCGACTGCATGGCAAGGAGGTAAGTGCTATAGAACTTACGCAAAGGTGCATTCGAAAAGTTGTTCTTTACAAAGTTGTCGTCAGCATGAATGGCTGTGTTCATTACGCGCGTAGAATCATTGAAAAGCACCGGACCTGATACCGAAGCATAGTCAGGAGGTGTAATCATATCCTTCATTACGTAAACCACACCATTGCTCGCCAACATGACAGTATCCATAGCTGCCTTATATGCCTCTTCTGAAGAATAATCTGAGAACATCTGGTCCTGAGCAGAGTTCATAATAGAACGATACTTGCTAGGAACAGTTGCGTTGAACGACTCCTTCATCAAGTTATTCAACATCTTCACGATAATGTTCTGCGGAATTTGATAGAGATTATATAGAAGATGTGCTCTATCATTTTGCTTAGGGAAGCAACCATAACTCTCAATGAGTGACGATCCTGCACCATGACAGAAGTACTGTTCCATGGCATCATCGTTAGGAACGAACATAACACCCATATCCTGTTCCTTAGTAGTATTATCTACATTGTATGCATTCCATCCTGGATCATAAGAAAGACGTGCAACGTCGGCACCCAACGCTTTATTATGGATGTCGACAGCAATAGCACCCTTCTGACCACGCTGGGCTACATAGAGTTTCTGATATACAGCAGTATCTGCCACGCTTCCTGTTGCACCTTTAAAGTCAGAGTTAAGCGTAGCATCAAAATTAGGCAAGCTGAAACGTTCAAGCATTGCGCTAAACAAGCTTGTTTTAGGATTCTTACGAATCACTTCTGCCATTGTACCCGGAGTAACAAGTACCTTATCGAGTACATGGAAGTAACCATTCAAACAAGTTACATCAGGTTCTACTACACGTGCATCGTATACATACGAACGAGCTTCTGTAGTATTCCATATTTTAGTACTATCTTTATCCAAACTAAGAATAAATGAAATATCCTTGTTGGTGATAGACTTTTCTTTCATCTGAGCCTGAAGGAAGTGCGTCAACATAGGCACAGTCTTATCGAGCGCCATATAGATGCCACCTCTTGACTGCTGACTCAATTCATCCCAATAACGAGGATCAGGAGTCTGAGCAACAAAATCAGACGGAGCGCCTATCTCCCCTACCTTGTTATTAAGATTATGGGGCAATTCATCCCACTTGAAGTAAGGAATAGAGTCGGTTACAGACACAGAAGAGAGCTGGCGCAAGCAAAGATTCTTCACCGGACCTTGAATAGTGGTCATCATCTCAAGCACGTACGCATTGTCGAGCATTGAGCTTTTCAAGAGAAGTCTTTTCTGTGCAAGCGACAGATCATCATAACTTTTAACCCCCCAGGGGTTGTTGGCAAAGAACTGGCTATAAGCGGCATCGTCTGCAACAAACAGAGTTTTACTACCTGTTTTAGACAATACTTCCTTATAATCCAGATCATCAATCAACCTAATTACAGTAGAGAACTTGTCTCTGGCTTTCAATTCGTCGTAAATACTCTGTCCCAAGAACGACGGACGAGTTTCGTCCAAGTCAAAATCGTCAGAACAAGAATACGTGACGCCGCAAGTCGAAAGCAAGCAAGCTGCACCAAGCAAATGCTTACCAATTCTGCAAAAACGGTCTTTCATACGCATTAATTGGATTAATTATTTATTTATTGTTTTTTATGCGAAATAATCGAGGTACTTGATAGCTTCAAGTCCTTTTTAAATTGATTAGGAATTAGGCATGTAGTTTTACCAGCTTCTCGAAAGGATATACGAGGTGCCAATATGCACTCCATGAATTGACTGCAAATTTAATAGTTTTTCCATGCGTCACACGAATGTTTGTACATAATATTTCGGAGAATTAAGAATTATTAAGAGTATGTTTTGTCACATATGTTAAACAATAGAGCGTTTTAGTTGTTTAAAAAGCAACTCCATTTTACAAGAGAATCATCATTATGTCAATAAAAATAACCATACACTATTTAAAAGTTATTCATTATCAAACATTTATTCACAACCTTCCTCTTTCAGATTCGCATTGTATATCCATCTTGAGACTTCAAACAGCCACTTCCACACGTACAACAACACCACAAAAAGAAGCTGTAAAAATCACATTTTGTATGCTTTATAACCTATTTCGAAGAAATTTTTTACAAAAAGCATATACATTCAATTTTACCATTCAAAATTAGTTCTAAAATTAAACATTTTGATTCTACAACCTCTTAGGCAAGTGGATGCGATAACTGCACTCGTTCGTGGCGAAGTATTCTTTCGAGTATCCGCCACCAATTTACTTGGGATGCCCTTGATGATGTCAATGGGAGTGATTTTTGCCATGATAGTAGTTTTTTTTAGGTTATTGGAGTTTCTGATTTAGGCGGGGGCGGGCTGAATTATCGTGCAAACCGAATGCAATCAAGCTTGCTTGAATTGCTGAGGTGCAGCCGATAATGCTCGGGCTGAAAGCCCAACAAGCGCATAGCACTAAGTTTGCATATGGAAGCGGCGAAGCGAAGCTGAGCCGCTA
>ERZ1026862.876-NODE-876-length-19523-cov-25.204181_pt1 | contig 19523 bp, 12 predicted proteins | sample MGYA00380161_ERZ1026862 | MGnify/ENA primary metagenome ERZ1026862 (study PRJEB33269, sample SAMEA4719797) | human gut metagenome | biome: human-associated habitat; feature: organic feature; material: feces | place: Cameroon | collected 2013-10 ... | reverse complement strand
TTGTCAAGATCATGCGTGCTCCGATGGAAGGTCTGATTGCCTTTCATGCGAAATAGATGATGCTGAAATGACTCATACGAATAGATGAGGCTAAACTAAAATAAGAAACTTGCAAGACAAGTAAAAAAATATCGGATTACCCGGAATGAATTGGCAACAGAATTGTTTCCGTTTCTTTCCGGGTAATCCGATGAATGTTTTTATGAGGTTCTGATGCTTCTAATGCTCCAGATATAAGCCGTTGAGCTTTTCCAAGAATACGGTGATATCATCATTGACCAGTTTCATGAAACCATGAACCTTGGCGTTTTCTACACCTGGATAGGGAGTGAAGTAATGCTCCAGAATCGGTTCTCCCTGATTTCTGCCCATCATCAGATAGGCGATGTGATGCAGCTTGAGCTCAGGCAGGAGAATATCGGAGAAGACACTGGAATCGCCGATGCTCTCGATGCCAGTGGTGAGACCGAAGGCATTGTTATGCTCCTGCGCAAAAGGCAAAGCCTGGGCGATGATGGTCTGGATATTCTTCTTGAAAAGAGGAAGATCGATAGCTGACTTATACTGATAATAAGTGACATTGATGACATCGATGTGATGATCGGGATAGCGATCCATCAGCTGTCTGCCCGGTTGATAGGTCTCGGAATAGCCATATACCACATTGGTTACCTCCTCATCCTCCAGCAGACTCTGCAGTTTCTTATAGAGATCGATGTAATCCTCCTTACCCAACTGGCAGTACCATGCTTTTCCATCCAGTGGCAGCAGATGGAGTATCACGGGTGCCTTGATGCCGTAGCCATCCTGCAGGGTGTCGAGATATTTGGCTATCTGTTTGGCATATTCCTCCAGCAATTCCTCATTGCCGTTGTAATTCGGCATCGTCCAGTTCATGATGAGTAATCCTCCCTTTCGGAAGTGGGTGAGCACATCTTCCCGGATGGTTTTGAAAGGAACACCATCCGCATTCTGCTGCTTTCCGCTTTCTATACCGGCAAGTTCGTAGCCGTTGGCAGCAGGTCGGTAACCGCAGAGTGCCTTCATATCACAACGGTTGCTATCGCATTCCCATCTGTTCCATCCTATTCCGCTCAAGGTGCCGTACATCTGTCCGATGAGTGTGCCCTTGTTGGCGAAAGCCTTGAGGTTGGTTTTCAGATTCTCCGTGCGGGTAGTAAGACCGCTCATGGCAATCTCATCATACGATTTCTTTTTCTTTTCACCGCATGATGCGAAAGCCATAAGCGCTGCAAAAATCAATATAAAATATCTGATTCTCATATCTATTATTCGTTATAAGCCTTTTGCATGGCTTCTGCCACGGTAGGTAGTGTCCACTCTGGTACATTTCTGTCTTCACCCTCGAAAATGGCCACCCAGTAGAAGGTGGCAACGCCGTAAGCCTTTGCCTGACGGATGATGTCGGCTGCCTGGTCGGCTGCCGCCTGAATCTCGCTGGCTGTGCTCTTCTTGCTGACCGCCTTGCTGCCATCGGTGCCGTATTCACCGATGATGCAAGGAATGCCTTTGCTGATGAAATGCTTGTTCAGACGGGTAAACATATCCTTGATTTCCTGGCTGCAGGAAGCATCCCACTTGCCTTTCTGTGCAAACCAATCCCATGGTGCGTAGGTATGTACTTCTACGGCGAGGTGACCTTCGGTCTGGTCGGTAGGAAGGGTGAGATTGCTCATCACGTCTTCGCCGCAGGCTGATGCATAGGTGTTGACGATGAGGTTGCGGGTCTCGTTGTTGCCGCCAGTGGCACGCACGGCATTCACGAAGCTCTGGGCATAGGCGTTCAAACCTTTGTAGCTGCTTGTACTCTTAGGGGCATTCCAGGTGTTGCTGGCATCTAGCATCTCGTTGTAGCCTTCGAAGAGCAGGTGCTGGTCGTAGTTCTTGAAACGGGTGGCAATCTGGGTCCAGAGACTCTCGAACTTCTCCTTGTTCTCCTTGTAGTTTGCTTCATCCGCCTTAATCCAGTGCTTCACGTCATCGCTATCTGCTCCGGTATCGTGGTGAACATTCAGGATACAGTACATTCCGTTGTCGATGACGTAATCTACGATTTCCTGTACTCTGTTCATCCAGGCTTCATCCACCGTACCATCTTCCTTCATGTGCTGGAACCAGGTTACGGGTATGCGAACCGAATTGAAGCCGTTCTTCTTCAGAAAATCTACCATCGCCTTGATGGTAGGTACCTGTCCCCATGCTTTCTCAAATTCGGTTACGGTATTGCTCTGCATGTTCATCCACATGGCTACGGCATCCATACAGTTACCGAAGTTGGTACCGATACCCATATTTCTGACGGCATCCACAGCGTTTTCCTCTACATAGGAAGAGTTGAGGTTTACCTGGTCGCGGGTGATGACATACTTGCTGTTGAATGCATCCTTCCACCAGTCGTTGGATGGCATGTTGCTGCCATACCAAGGCATAAACCAGCTCCATCTGGCTCCGGCATTCCAAGCCTCTTCTATTCCGGCTGTTGCCGTATTGTTGTTGGCATCCGTACCGCACTCAGCCAGGGCAATCAATTTGCCAGGGTAGCGAGCCTGAATCTCCTTGAATTCCTGTGCCTGCTTGGCTGCATCGAAGCCGTAAAGGTCACGACCGATGATATCCACATACTTGTCGCCAGGATACCAGTCGGCATCATTGTTAAATGTATTGGCATCGCCATTGAAGTTCTGGGTTGTCCAGGTCCAAATCAGGTTATGGATACCCTTGCTCTGGAAGTACTCGAACATGGTCTGCCACAGCTTCTTGTAGGTATTAGCACCGTCATATCCCCACCAGAACCATGACTTGCCCCAGCTGTCTCCTGATTTCAGACCGGCATTTCCGGCTGCTTCGTGGAATGGGCGCCAAATGGCAACCACACCGGCATCCTGCAGTTTCAGCAGAACATTTACGACCTTGTCCATCTCCTGATAGAACCACTTGTTCTCCCAGGAACCGTCGGTGAATACGTTGGCAGCCTTGAAGGTGGTTTCTGATGGTGTGCAGGTTACGCCGCTTCCATCTTTTCCCGGCTTGGTGCTTTCTGTCTTAGGCACATTGAAGTGCCACATCAGAGAGACCAGTCCGCCTGCGTCAGCCCAGTTGGTGACAGGGGTGATGTCGTTGTAATTGATCCATCCGTTGGAACCCTGGTCGGGCACATAGATGTGGATGAAATCATAGCAGTTGATGGCTGGATACTTGCCTGTAGCCTTGAATATCTTTTCTGCCTCGGTGGTATTCCAGTTTACGTTGGCGATGACCGAAGAAAGGGTCTTGCTGCCATAGTTCAGCTGGAGGTACTGATAAAGACGCTTGGTCTTTTCGGTAGCAGAGGCATCGGCAAGGTTCACATTGCCTATCTCGCTTTCGTGATAGACAGAGAAGGTGATGTTCTTGATGTCTGCGGTATTGTATTCGCCCAGTGGAGTATCGTCAACGCCCTTCATGTAGGCTTCCAGTTTGCCGTCGGCAGTATGCTTGAAGGCGGCAAGGGGAGTGCGACCTTCATCGGTGAGGTCCCATACTTCTGACTTCCCGTTGTTGAGGTTGATGGTTACCTTGTCGCCTTGGGTCTGTGCAAGGGCAGAGAATGAAATCAATACCGACAGGAGTGAGAGTAGAATCTTTTTCATTTTCTAGCGATTTTTATTGATTTGTTGTTAATCTTGATGATATAAACACCCTGGTTTAAACCATCCAGCTTGATGATAGTCTTGTTGCTTGAGAGGATAGGGGTGATGGAAACGGCTTTGCCATCCAGCGCAAAGATGCTGATTCTGTTGCTGGTTCCATCCACGATAATCCGGTTGCCTTCTATTGCAAAAGGATCATTGCTTTCCAACTGATTGATGCCGGTGGAAGTAGCTCCATACGTAAAGGTAGAAACCTTCCAGAGGTCGAACGAAGCTGTCTTTTCAGTGGTTTTAATCGTCATCTGATCGTTTCCGAAGGTTACTTCAGGTGTGGTTGCCAGGGCAAACTCCACCTTCGAACCGTCGTTGAAAGTAACAAACAGCGATTTACCATCGGCGGCATGTGCTGCTGTGCAGCAGAGAGCCACCCATAGGGATAAAGCTATTTTCTTCATTTCGTTATAGTTTTTGGTTAAAATCGAAAATGTGGCGCAGTTATAATAAAACTACGCCACAAATTTACGGATTATATTTCACATCAGTGCGAAATTTTTGTTAAATATCGCTTACGGAAGGAAAGCAATCTTGGTAATGCCCGTCAAATCACCCTGGAGGATGAAGGCTGTATCGCTCCAGCCATCAGAGATGTCGTTGACAGCTTCCATCATCGCTGCATCGAATACCTTCACAACCTTGTCTTCTGTTCCGTTCCAATCTGCAGGAGAATCGATGCCGCCCCAGTTGGCGTTGTTGATCTGTACCTGTCCCTTAACGCTCTTATCCTTGTAGAAGATCAACTGAGAGCCGAGTTTCACACCCCACTTCTTGAGGTCTGCCTTGTTGATGCGGAATCTACCATCGTCACCCCATGTGAATGCGTATGGGTACTTGATGGCACTGTTGTCCATATTCACGATATAATCAGCCAAATCCTTCTCTGCAGGAACTACCTTGAAGTTGGCACCTTCAATCTTGTTGCCATCAGGAGTCTCCATGATGATCTTATAAGCACCAGCTGTTGCTTCTGCAGGCACCTTGCAGACAATCTTGTTGTTGCTGCGCTCATCGAAGCGGGTTACCTTGTAAGTACCGATGTAGAGGGTCTCGATGTTCTGGAAGTTCTTACCGTTGATGGTAATCTGGTCGCCTGCGCATGCCTCACCTGGAGTAATGCTTGCGATGGCTGGATCGGTAGCTGCCTTGATGGTCAGCATATCCTTTACCTCAATGGTAGTACCATTCTTCAGGTTGAGCTTGAAGCCTGTACCCTGACAAGCGGCTGGTACGGTTACTGCGAGGGTAGTAGCGGTTCCCTTGACATCCTCTACGGTCTGCTCCTGGTCGCCAGGGAAGGTGATGCTCTTCACGAGGTCGAGATCGGTACCCTTGATGATGGTCTTCTCGCCAGCTGTGATGGCTGCTGGTGTGCAGGAAGCTACGGTTGGCTTCACCAGAGTATAGGCTACAGTTACAGTCTTGCCATTGGCGAGACTCAATGTGATATCGCCTTCCTGAGCATCCTCAGGAACAGTTGATGTTACCTTGGTTGTCTCTACCTTGTTGAGCTTAGACTCTGCTGCTTTAGGGAATGCGATGCCTGTAATCAGATCCATATCCTTTCCGGTGATGGTGAGTTCTGCACCATTCTTCACTGGATTAGGTGTTGCAACGAGCTGGGTAGGAACCACGGTGATGATGTTGCCCACTGGAACCTCGATACCGCTCTTGGTTACTACATAGAAGGTACCATCGGTAGCCTTGGCAGGAACAGCAACGGTAATCTCTACTGCACTCTGTGACTTGAAATCGGCTGCATCTACTGTTGCGCCCTCAAACTTCACGCTGGCAATCTGGTCGAATGATGCTCCCTTGATGCTCAATACCTCACCAGCCTTGATGTTGCGGTCCTTGATAGGAGTAACCTCTGGAGTATTGATGGTCAACTCTTCCTTGGTCTCCAGTGAAGCACCGTCCTTGCTGGTATCTGTCAATGTGATGACACCTGTACGAGCCTCTGCCGGAATTTTCACCTGGATGGTATAGCGGTCGTGACCTACGAACTCTGCCTCCTTGATAGTATCGCTACCAGCGAAGATAACGCCGTGCATCAAGTTGAGGTAATCACCCTTGATGGTTACTACATCGCCTACATTACCTACCTTGCTGGACTCGTTATCGCCTACATAGAAGTCCTTGATTTCGATGTCCTCGCGATAGGTGATAGGAGTGATGGAGGTAATTTCACCACCCTTCTTGGTCTTCAGAACAATCTGACCAGGTTCGCATTTCTCTGCAGGAACCTGGATGGAAATCTTGCTCTGCTTACCGCTCTGAAGAATCTCGTATGCAGTGATAGGGTCAGCACCCGGGAGATCAATCTCCTCTATCTGATCCAGGTTGCTACCATAGAGATATAAGGTACCGCCACGGAGAACCGGGCAAGGACCGAATGACTGGAGGGAAATCTCGTTGCCATACTGGTCGGTAGAAAGATCATCTCCGTCGCTGCACGCTGTCAGCGATAGCCCTACGAGGGCTACCACTAACATGGCGAATATTTTGCTTATCTTTTTCATATCAATTCAGATTATAAGTTTATTTGTTTGGTACCACACGGATATTGTCAATCTTAATGATTGGGTTACAGTCTACACCGGTAGGCAATACGCTGGCATCGTTGTATGCACCCTTGACAACAAAGATGTTGAAGGCACTGAAGTCGTTCACACCTGTATAGCTCAATCCCTTGTTACCATCGTAGTCATAGACGAAGTCTGCCAATGGAATGGTCACGGTTACCCACTTATCCTCAGTGTTATATGTCTTGTCGTCTGTATTCTGCCAAGGCATGTAGAGAGCACGTGCCAGCTTACCCTGCTCGTGGAAGAAGGTGTTGTTTGCTCCTGCCAATACGTTGCCGTAGATATCCTGTACACCAGCAGCACCATTGGAAATCTGGCTGACGCTACCGAAGTAAATCTGCATAGGAGCAGCCGACCAACCGTTGTCCTTAGGGATGCACATCTCAAACTTCAGGCTCATGTTCTTCCAGTCGCTGAAGTCGGCGAGATCCTGCATACGTGGACGGCTAGAGTAGGTCTCTGGGTCCTGCCAGCTTCCTGGCCAGTACTCGAATGAGAAGTTACCGTCGTTCCAGCCACCGTCTGCACCCATGGCTGTCTCACCGAGAACCATATAGTTGCCTGAGAGTGATGTGCCATCAGAAGTGATGGTACGTGCGTGCCAACCATTGTTGCCCAATACATCTCCACCTTCCTTCCAAGGAGTATCGAAGTCGAAGAGCATACCGCGGTTGTCCATGTAGCGGAAGCCTGCCTTGGTTGTACCATTGATGGTGGTGATGGTGATAGGCTCATGCTTAGGCATATCCTCCGGCATGTTGAAGCGGATGCTGTTCTGGCTGATCTTCAAATCCTCGTAAGGGATGGTATAATCATCACCTACCTTGATAGTGAGATGACTGTTGTCGTAATCCAGGAAGTAGTCACCTTTGATGGTTACTTCCTCGCCTGGAGCTGCCCACTCGTTGCTCATGCTGTTGATGGTTGGAGCTGGTACGATGGTCTTGAAATCGTAAGCTATGGTATCCTGCTTGCTATTGATGAAGTAGATCTTATCACTTACCGTATTAGGGATTGTCTTTGGTACGGTAACAATGATGGTATTGTCCGTCATGTAACTGGTGTTCAGGACAGCTGCCTGGTCATTGAAGTTGATCTTGGTCACACTTCTCAGGTTTCTACCCACAATACAGATGGTATTGTTGAGAGATGCACCAGTAAGCAGTGAGTCCTTGCTGGCTGCATTCACAGGGCGAACATAATCGATGGTAGGAGTTCCGCCTGCAACTTCATACTTGTCTGGCTCGTCCTCGCAAGAAGTGAATCCTGCGCTGACAGCTGCAAGTGCTACGGCGAACAAAGCCCCATTTATATTCTTAATTTTCATAATGAAATACTCTTTATTGATTAATAACTATATGTGTTACGTACATCTACATGGACTGGAGTAGCATTGCTACCCAGGTTAGGGTTCAGGGCTACGTCCTCTGTAGGAAATGGCAAAGTAAAGCTGCTGGCTGTTACATTAGGAGCTGCTGTATTCTCATCATACTGCATCTCAGAGCTGTCCCATGTACCACTGTTGTAGTATGCCTTGTAAACTGCATCGCAGTTCCACATCGCATTGCGGTGCTGTGCCTTCAACTCCTGGACGCATGCATCGGCATCGTAGTATGCACGGCGTACGAAGTCGTACCAGCGGTCACCCTCACCGGCAAACTCCAGGCGGCGCTCCTTCCAGATATCGTCGAATGTCAGAGAGGTCTTTCTTACGAATCCCTGCCACTCGTATGCACGACCGCGTACCTGATTGAAGCAATCCAAAGCAAGTGCATCTGTATTGTTACCCATCTGTACCTGTGCCTCTGCATATATCAGATAAATGTCTGAAAGACGGAGAAGTGGAGTAGGGAGAGCGTTTGACATACGACCTGGTGTGATACCCAACTCAGCCTTGTGGTCTGCGTTGTCGCCATAGAGGTTCTTTACGTTGTTGCCACCGCATGGTCCCTGGCACTGACCGGTTGCTGCTGCGTTGTAGTCCTTGTTATACCAGAAATCCAAGTAAGAGAATCCCTTCTTCAGACCGTCCTTCTGTGCATTAGCTGGAAGATCGTGGTCTCTCCAGAAGTAAGAATATACATCGCCTGGCATCATGATGGTTGCCTTACGACGGTGGTCAGGATCTACACGGCTTGCTGGATCATCCTTAGGAGATACACCGAAGGCATCCATCAAGTCAACGGATGGACCGCCCCAACCGCCCCAGCAGTCACCATTCTCATCAAAACCTTCAGGAGCCAAGTCGCTCTGGAGGGTATTCTGGGAAGTCCACTGAGAACCTACTGTCCAGCGCCATGCAATCAAGATTTCTTCGCAGAACTGGTTTGAGCCACGGAAGATATCCTCGTAGTGCTCCATCAATCCTCTGCCTGAGTTCTCGATGACATCCTTTGCATATTCGGCAGCCTTCTTCAAATCGTCCTGATTCAGGGTGCCAGAAACGCCAGCCTTGGTCAGGTAAACCTTACTGAGCAGACCTTCTGCGCAATAGTAGTCGATGCGGCCTGTAGTGCTCTTTTCCTTAGGAAGAAGCTCCATTGCCTTTTCCAGAGTCATGATAATATACTCATAAACATCAGCCTTCTCTACCTTACTTACCTGGTTGTAGTCACCTTTACCGAGTGTCTCTGAGTTGCTGTGGATGATAGGTACATCACCGAAGGTACGTACCAGATAGAAGTATGCCATCGCCTTCCAGGCAAGGCACTCGCCCAAGCACTGGTTCTTCACCTTTTCTGAGGTGTTGACTGCCTTCTGCAGTGACTCGTAAACGGTGCTGCAGTGGCCGATTTCTGCCCAGAGTGAGTAAGACATGTTCACCAGGTCCTCATCGGTACCATTGGTACTGAAGTTCATGTAAGGGCTTGATCCCCAATACATATTACCCGACATAACCTCACCAACCTTGATGAAACCACGCTGGAAATCATACCAAGGTGAGTTGTAGAGATAGTTTACGCCAGAGATGCAGGAAGCATCACCGTTGTAATAGTTCTCTGTGTTGTAATTGTCCTCTACTGGTTTGTCCAGGAAGTCACCGCAAGAGGTCATTCCCATACCGAGGAGCATTACAAATGCTGTATATTTGATATTCTTAAATTTCATAACTGTTCGTTTTGGATGTTAGAATGATAAGTTCAGACCAAATGTAATGGTAGTTGGAGATGGGTAGCGACCGAAGTCCAGACCATATACATTCGCACTCTGAGTAGAGAGACCTACCTCTGGGTCGTAACCGCTGTAACCGGTGATGGTGAAGAGGTTAGACGCTGTGAGAGTCAGTCGGAGGTTGGTCAGACCAATCTTCTGGATAAGCTTCTGGTCGAATGTGTATCCCAGAGCCATGCTCTTCAAGCGGAGGTATGAACCATCCTCGATATAACGGTCGCTGAATGCGTCGTTATCGTTAGGGTCGTTGATGGAAGCACGTGGGTACATCGAGTTTGGATTGTCAACTGTCAAATTAGAGATGTTGTCATACCAGTTGCCTGTGTAGTTGCCATCCTTGGCTACGAGGTGAACTCGCTTGTTGACATCCTTCAACTGGTTGCTCCATGGAGAGTTCATGTGAGTCATCTTCATGTTCAGATAGTTGGCTACCTTGGCACCTACAGAACCGTTGATGAAGATATTCAGGTCGAAGTTCTTGTAGCGGAAGGTGTTGTTCCAACCGAAGGTCCACTTTGGAAGTGGAGAACCGATGTTGGTCTTATCATTCTCATCGATGATACCGTCTCCGTTGATATCCTTGTACTTCAAGTCACCTACGTAAGTGGTGTTACTGCGGCTGAACTTAGATGGATCGTCAATCCATGCATAGTGCTTGGTGCCATCTGCATCAGTTGTTACAGAGATTGGGTTGTTCTTCTGCAGAGTCTGTACTGGTGAACTGATGATGTCCTCATAATCCTTATATACACCCTCTACTACGTAACCATAGAATCCATAGAGTGATTCGCCAGGAATAGAGCGGGAAACCACATCGCTCCACTGACCCTTACCGAGCAATGCAGTACTGCCGGAAAGACTCTTCAACTTGTTCTTGTTGATAGAGATGGTAATGTCTGAACTCCAGTCGAAGTCCTTGGTTACGATAGGGTGGGTGTTGAGTGCAATCTCAAGACCGGTATTCTCGATGTCACCATAGTTTCCGTATGGTGCAGCGAGGGCTGAAGACTGGTTACCGCTGGTACCCATGATAGAAGGCAAGTTGAGCTGCATCAACATGTCCTTACTCATCTTCTTATACCAATCTACGGTCAGGTTTACACGATTGTCTAAGAAACCGAGGTCGAGACCTACGTTCCACTGCTCCTGAGTCTCCCACTTGATGTCGAGGTTCTTCAGGTTGGCAGGACGGAAACTGGTTCCCAGTGCTGTATCCATGGTGCTCATGGCAGAACCCCACTTGTAACCACCGATGTTGGAGTTACCTGTCTGACCCCAACCGAGACGCAACTTACCATTGCTCAACCACTTGATGCCTTTCATGAACTGCTCGTTGGTGAAACGCCAACCCAAAGCCAGTGAGTGGAAACCTGCCCAACGGTTGTTAGGACCGAAGTTAGAACTACCATCATAACGATAGGTATAGGTAGCGAGATAACGGTCATCGTAGTTGTATGTCTCACGGGTGAAGAAGGAAGCCATAGATGAACTTCCCCAACCTGCACCGATCTGTGGATCGCCCTGACCCAAAGCAGGATTGTGAACTACATCGTTAGGAAGGTTGGTATTGAATACTGATGTATAATCATATTTTGATTCCCAGCATTCCTGTCCGAGCATGGCAGTGATGCTATGCTTGCCGAGGTTGGTTGTATATTGCAGATAGTTGTTCAATGACCAGAAGGTATTGCTGTTCTTCTGCAGACGGCTCTGGTTGTTCTGACGTTTCCAGGTACCGAGGTCAATCATTGGATTGTAGGTTTCACCCTTGGATGCACCGATGTCGAAACCCAACTGGCTGTGCCAGGTCAAGCCCTTCATCAGGGTAATATCTGCGAAGACACTACCATTCAAACTCTGACGGTCGAGCAGGATATCGTCTTCCATCGCCATGGCGATAGGGTTAGGATTCGTGAATCCTTCCTTGGATACGCTGGAATAGCCGCCATCGATATTGTAAATCTGAATATCAGGAGGAGTAGTCAGTGAGTAGTTAATCAAACCTTCTGAACCATCAGCCAGCTTCAAGCTCTCTGATGTCTTGGAATAGGTAGCATTCAAACCGAGCTTGAACCATTTCTTCAACTGTGCAGAGAGGTTCACGCGCATAGAATAGCGCTGGAATTCAGAACCGATGATGGTACCATCCTGGTCTGTCCAGTTGCCAGAGATATAGTAGTTTACCTTGTCAGTACCACCCTCTGCTGCAATCTGGTGTGACTGCTGCCAGGCTGTCTGGAAGATAGCATCCTGCCAATTGGTACCGATACCGAGGATAGATGGATCGCTATATACAGCGTTTGGTTTGGAGATTTCGCCCTGGTTGGCGAGGTCGTTGTAATACTCAGCAAACTCGCGCAGGTTCATGATGTCCAGGCGCTTGTTCTGACGGCTTGCAGCAACGCTACCAGTATAGGTAAACTTAGCTTCACCTGCTTTACCCTTCTTGGTGGTAATCAAAACGACACCATTGGCACCCTGGGCACCATAGATGGCGGTGGCAGAAGCATCCTTCAACACCTCCATGCTCACGATATCGCTAGGGTTGATGAGAGAGAGAGGAGATACGGCTGAGTGAGAACCGTTACCGAGCTTATCACCCAAACCGAGTGATGAACCGCTGTTGCTCTGAGAGTTGAAGATGACACCATCTACAACGTACAATGGCTCAGAGTTGGCGTTGATGGTAGCGATACCACGAACGCTAACGGCTACGGCAGAACCTGGCTGACCGGAAGTCTGGACAGCGTTCACACCGGAAATCTTTCCCTGGAAAGCCTGGTCAACGTTGGTGATAGGAGTCTGCTTCAATGTCTTTTCGTCCATGGAAGCGGAAGCACCAGCGAGGTCGCTCTTTTTCATGGTACCATAACCTACAACCACTACTTCCTGAAGACTGTTGTTGTCTTCGGTCAAAGTAACGTCGTACTTGGTCTGACCGCCTACCTTGAACGACTTGGTGACGTAACCTACGTAGGTTACCTCTACAGTCTGTCCGGCAGACACATTCAGGATGTAGTTACCATCCATGTCAGTTACTGCGGCATTTTTTGTACCTTTCACTTTTACTGTCGCACCGATGATGGGACCCATCGCATCGGATACGTTACCAGTAATCTTTTTGGTTTGCTGTACAGCCTGACTCGTTGTGATCTGGGCTGCAAAAGTCTGTTGTGGTGAGATGCCGAGAAGACTCAGGGCAGCGATACCAGCAAGCAACTTTTCTCTACTGTTCAAATCCATACTTATTAGTTTAATTATGTTGTTTATTTGTTTTTTAGGCTTGAATCATTTGTGGTTGCAAAATTACGATTTTTTTTCAAAAATGAGTATGCTTATTTTGCTGATTATTGATACTTTGTTGCTATTTACTGTTTTTTATGCGAAAAAAGTGAGGAAAGTACGGATTTTAGAAAATAATGCCATTTTCTTTTTAAATGTTTACAGCCTGGTTGATTTATGTAAACGAATGATGAGTGTGTGCGTATCTATTCTTTTATTTAATAATGTACACGTACATTTTATTATTTATAAGGCTTACAAATATTGTCATACTATCTCTGTTTTGTGGTAAAATATTGATTTTTTTTCGTTTTGCCGTGATAGTACGTTTATTCAGCAAAAAAGTACAAGGGTTATTCAGAAAATAGTGCTAACTTTGCAACCGTAAAACTTAATGGTCCTATTGAGAGGATTGTGAGTGGACAATAACTATTATAATAAGCAATAACTAACAAAATAAACGATTAAAACAATAAAAACGAAATGCAGAAGGTTTATAGGTTAATAATTATAGGTGTTATGATGAGCGTGCTCGGCTCTCTCGGGCTGAGCGCGCAAATCAAAGGCTACAACATCGTAGTGAGTGTGACTCCTGATCATCAGGACTGGAACTACAAGGTGGGCGAGAAAGCCAACTTTACAGTGAATGTCAGAAAGAGTGGTACTCTTTTGACTAATGTGAAGGTAGATTATGAGGCAGGTCCTGCTATGTTTCCGGATGTGAAGAAAAGTACCACCCTCAAGGATGGTATGATGAAATGGAGCGGAAGTCTGAACAGACCGGGCTTCTACCGATTCAAGGTCGTGGCTCATGTGGATGGAAAGGATTACGAAGGACTCTGCACCGCAGGCTTCTCTCCCGAAAAGATTCAGCCTTATGCACAGCAACCTAAGGATTTTGATGCTTTTTGGAAGAAAGCGTTGGATGAGGCTCGCCAGACAGACCTGAATATCACCAAGGTGTTGCTTCCTGAGCGCTGCACTCAAGATAAGAATGTATATGAGATCAGTTACAATAACAACCGATGGGGCTCTAAGATGTATGGCATCCTGAGTGTTCCGGTAAAGGAAGGCAAATATCCTGCCTTGCTCCGGGTTCCGGGTGCGGGTGTCCGTCCTTATGCAGGCGATACCTATACCGCACCATCCAAGTGTATAGTTTTGGAAATCGGTATTCATGGCATTCCTGTTACGATGGAGCAGAAGGTGTATGATGATCTTCTGAATGGCGAGTTGAATGGCTATTGGGATACCAATCTCGAAAATCCAGACCGTAACTCGTATAAGAGAGTCATCACCGGAGCTGTGCGTGGAGTGGATTTCATCGCAGCGCTTCCTGAATGGGATGGAAAGACCATTGGCGTGACGGGTTCTTCGCAGGGAGGATTCCTCTCTATTGCCGTGGCTGCACTCGATAAGCGTGTCACTTTCCTGGCTCCTGTTCATGATGCTATGTGTGATTATGAAGCTGAAATCCATGGTGTTGCAGGCGGTTGGCCTCACTACTTCTATAAGGAGAACAAAGCTCAGGGAGCAGCCTGGAAGGAGGCTAAACTCACAGAGCTGGAGAAGGCGCGATTGGAAGGTGCCCGCTATTACGATGGCGTTAACTTCGCCCGTCGCATCACCGTTCCTGGCTGGTATAGCTTCGGATATAACGATGAAGTGGTTCCTCCAACCTCTTCATACGGATTATATAATATCGTGAAGGCTCCAAAGACCTTGAGTCTCTATCAGATGACCGGTCACTACTGGTATCAGGAGCAATGGGATGAATGGCAGGATTTTATCATTAAACAATTGACTAAATAAATTTATGTTCGGAAAAAGAATATTGATCAGTGCTGCTTGTCTGCTGGTTATGCAGGGAGCAATAGCACAGGTGGATGGTGTTTCTGGTGCTTCTGTTCAAGCTGCAGGTACATCTTGCAGCAATGGTAAAAAGGAATGCTGCAAAACGCCTGCTGGGCAACTGAAAATTCGTCTGCAGAAATTATTAAACAAGGGTATCATGGTGGGTCATCAGGATGATCCGGTGTATGGTACTACTTGGAAATGGGATCAGGGAAAGAGCGATGTGCTTCTTACTACAGGTGATTATCCCGCAGTGATGGGATTCGATCTGGGTAAGATAGAACTCGACAGTAAGGAGAATCTGGATGGTGTTCCGTTCGACAGAATGCGCCAGGAAATCATCGCTCAGTATAAAAGAGGTGGAATCGTTACCTTGAGCTGGCATCCTTGGAATCCAGCAACAGGCGAGAATGCCTGGGATCCAAAGGGAGATGCGGTGGCTGCCGTCCTGGATGGAGGCGCACAGCAGCAGAAATTTGACAGCTGGCTCAAAAAAGTATCAGACTTCATCCTTTCTCTCAAGACTAATGACGGCAAACTCGTTCCTGTAATCTTCCGACCATGGCATGAAATGAATGGCGGATGGTTCTGGTGGGGCGCCAACAGTTGCACACCTGCACAATACAACCAACTTTATGCAAATACCTATCACAGACTTACTAAAGCAGGGTGCAGCAACATCGTTTGGGCGTGGTCGCCAAATCTTGGAAGCGAGAAGACTGTCGAAGCTTTCTTGGAGCGTTTCCCTGGAGATCAGTATGTGGATATGGTGGGCATCGATATCTATGAATTTGATAACGACGATGCTGCCTATCAGCAGAATCTATCTGCCAGTCTGGATGTTATGATGGCAGCGGCAAAGAAGGTGGGTAAGATTCCTGCCCTCACCGAAACCGGTTGCCGGGGAATCTCTCAGAAGAAAGACTGGTTTACGAAGACTCTCTGGTCTGTACTCCAGAAGTATCAGGTTAGCTATGTACTCTTCTGGCGCAATGCCTGGGACAAGCCTCAGGAAGAAGCTTACCTGCCAGGAGTAGGTGATGGAGACATCGTGAACGACTTCAAGGCTTTCAAGAAAGAGAAGAAGGTACTCTTTGCCAAGGATATCAAGAAGGTAAAATAAATGTTGAATGTTAAATGTTGAATGTTAAGTTGGCATACGTCCAATGTGCATTTTACATTTAGCATATAATTCAACATTCAACATTTAACACTTAACATTTAACATTAAATATTAAAACAAAATATGACTACATTTCAAGACAAAGTGAAGGCTCTCCGTGCTCATCACGAGGAATTGTTGAGCCGCAAGAATGAACCAGTAGAGTGGGGCAATGGTATCTATGAGAAGTATAAGAATCCTATCCTCACCGCAGAACATACTCCACTGGAGTGGCGCTACGACTTCGATGAGAAGAGCAACCCATATCTGATGCAGCGCATCATGATGAATGCTACGCTGAACTCTGGTGCCATCAAGTGGAACGGTAAGTATCTCCTCGTTGTACGTGTGGAGGGTGCCGACCGCAAGAGCTTCTTTGCTGTAGCTGAGAGTCCTAACGGTATCGATAACTTCCGTTTCTGGGATGAACCTATCACCATGCCGGAGGATGTGATTCCAGCTACCAATATCTATGATATGCGACTCACCGCCCATGAGGATGGCTATATCTATGGTGTGTTCTGTGCAGAGCGCCACGATGATGACCAGCCAGGCGACTTGAGTGCTGCTACTGCTACTGCTGCAATCGCTCGTACCAAGGATTTGGTTAACTGGGAGCGTCTTCCAGACCTGAAGACCAAGAGCCAGCAGCGTAATGTGGTTCTTCATCCAGAGTTTGTAGATGGCAAGTATGCTTTCTATACCCGTCCACAGGATGGATTCATCGATACTGGTTCTGGTGGCGGTATCGGTTGGGCTTTGGTAGATGATATCACCCATGCTGAGATCAAGGAAGAGAAGATCATCAATGCCCGTCATTATCACACCATTCAGGAGGTGAAGAACGGTGAGGGACCTCACCCAATCAAGACCGACAAGGGCTGGTTGCATCTCGCTCACGGTGTTCGTGGCTGTGCCAGCGGTCTCCGTTATGTACTCTATATGTATATGACTTCACTTGAGGATCCTACAAAGGTGATTGCAGAGCCAGGCGGATACCTGCTCGTACCGGAAGGTCCTGAATATATCGGTGACGTGATGAACGTAGTGTTCACCAACGGATGGATTGCTGATGAGGATGGTAAGGTATTTATCTACTATGCATCTTCAGATACCCGTATGCATGTGGCTACTTCTACCATCGACCGTTTGGTAGATTACTGCATGAATACTCCAAAGGATGACTATCGCACTCAGTTCTCTGTAGAGAAGATCAAGGACTTGGTGGCTAAAAATAAAAAGACATTAGGTAAATAAGTATAAAGGTATTAAGATTGTAGGGATTCTCAACCTTTGTCCGTATTCTTAATATGGACGAGGGCGGAATCCCTTTTTCGTAAAGTTCAATGTTCAAAATTCAAAGTTCAAAGTAAAAATGGCTAGTTTAAAGGAAAAAATTGCTTATGCTTTGGGCGATGCCGCTGCCGGCGGTATCGTTTGGAAGGTGATGTCTATCGCTTTCCCTCTGTTTTTTACCAATGTCTTCGGACTCTCTTTTGCCGATGCTGCTGTGCTGATGTTGGTGGCTCGTATGTTTGATGTGGTGACCGACCCTCTGATGGGTAGTCTTGCCGACCGTACACAGAGCCGCTTCGGTACCTATCGTCCCTGGTTGATTTATGGAGCCGTTCCTTTCGGATTGGTTTTCGCGCTCCTGCTCTATACGCCAGATTTCGGTCCGGTGGGCAAGCGTATCTATGCCTATGCCCTCTATCTTCTGATGATGGCGATATATACGATGGTGAATGTACCTTATGGTTCCCTTCTCGGTGTGATGACAGAGGATGATGACGAGAAGAATCAATTCTCATCTTTCCGTATGGTGGGCGCCTATGCGATGGGATTCGCTACCTTGCTCTCTTTCCCATATCTTCAGGAGATGGTGGGTGGTACTGCTACCCATCAGTATGCCGTTATCGGTGCTATCCTGGGTGTGGCAGCAGCCGTGATGACCCTGGCTTGCGGTCTTCTTACCAAGGAGCGTCTGAAGCCGAAGAGAGCAGAGAAGTTCTCCTTCCGTCAGTTTGCTGATCTGGTACGCAACAAGGCATGGCTCTATATGACCGCCATTGCCGTATGTACCAACTTCTTCAATGGTTTCCGCTATGCGGTAGCGGGTTATATGTTCGATTACTGTCTGCATGGCAATGTCACCATCGAGGGGTTGATCATCAACTACACGGTGTTCATGGCATTCGGTGAGGTAACCTGTATGATTTTCGGAGGGGTTTCACCTTGGTTCACCCGTATGGTAGGCAGCAAGCGAATGGCATTCTTCTGGGCAGCAACCCTCTGTCTGGTACTTTCATTGGCATTCTTCTTTATTCCGATGGATCCTGCTTATATCTGGGTGATGATTGCCCTCGTGGTGTTGACCTCTGTGGGTATCGGTATCTATTCTCCATTGTTGTGGTCTATGTATGCCGATGTAGCCGATTATCATACCGAGCATTTCGGAACCTCAGCTACCGGTCTCATCTTCTCCTCAGGTACCATGAGTCAGAAGTTTGGTACAGCCATTTCCGGTTCGCTCATCGCCCTTTTCCTGGGTTGGGCAGGTGCCAATATGATTACCGACAAGATGGGTAATACCATGATTGATCCAGCCAGTGTCACCGACTCTGTGCTTACCATGGTATGGTCTTTGTTCAGTCTTTTCCCAGCATTCATCGCATTCCTGCTGATGGTTCTTGCTTGGAAGTTCCCTATAAAAAAGTAAAGATATGGAAAATCTGAAAAAAACAATGAAGGATGTGTTGGAAAACAACATCCTCAACTATTGGATTTACAAGGTAAAGGATGAAGAGAATGGTGGCTTCTATGGACGTGTCGATGGCAACGACCGGGTACATCCTGAAGCCGAGAAAGGTGCAGTAATGAATGCCCGTATCCTGTGGGCCTTTTCTGCAGCCTACCGGGTATTGAAGAAGCCTGAGTATCTGGAGGCTGCAACCCGTGCCAAGGAGTATGTGCGTGATCATTTCCTGGATAAGGAATATGGCGGCATCTACTGGAGCGTGGATTACAAGGGCAATCCGCTTGATACCAAGAAGCAGACCTATGCCATCGGCTTTGCCATCTACGGATTCTCCGAGTATGCGCGTGCCACAGGTGATAAGGAAGCGCTGGATATTGCCATCTCCCTCTATCACGATATCGAAAAGCATGCCTTCGATGCCAAGAACAATGGATATATTGAGGCGCTGACCCGTGAATGGCAGCCTATCGCTGATATGCGACTCTCTGATAAGGATGAGAATGGTTCTCGTACCATGAATACCCATCTGCATATCATCGAACCTTATACCAATCTCTATCGTGTGTGGAAGACCGAAGAGCTGGAAAAGAGCATCCGCAATCTCCTGGATATTTTTACTGAAAAGTTGCTCAATCAGGAGACTTGTCATCTCGACCTCTTCTTCAATGATGAGTGGGAAGGTAAGCGAAACATCGAGAGTTACGGTCACGATATCGAGGCATCCTGGCTGCTTCACGAGACTGCGCTCGTCTTGGACGACAAGGAAGTGCTCCATAAGATAGAGCGTATCATCCGCCGCATTGCCGATGCTGCTGATGAGGGCTTGCGTCCTGATGGAAGTATGGTATATGAGCATTGGAAGGATGGTGATCGGTTTGACCTCCAGCGCCAGTGGTGGGTACAGTGCGAGAATATCATCGGTCATATCGATCTCTATCAGTATTTCCGTACGGATGAGAATCTCGAAGTAGCCATCCGTTGCTGGAACTATGTGGCAAAGCATC
>ERZ1026862.875-NODE-875-length-19537-cov-69.350477_pt1 | contig 19537 bp, 15 predicted proteins | sample MGYA00380161_ERZ1026862 | MGnify/ENA primary metagenome ERZ1026862 (study PRJEB33269, sample SAMEA4719797) | human gut metagenome | biome: human-associated habitat; feature: organic feature; material: feces | place: Cameroon | collected 2013-10 ... | reverse complement strand
CCCGAGCAACAAACTCCTGCAGGTTGGCAAGTTGAGAGACTGATATTGAAGTCTCAGACTGGTGATGAGATGGAAATCAAGTGTACTAACCTGTTTGCAGTAGCAGAACTGCTGCGTAAAATGTCATAACCATGCTGGACTTCACTTCTCGAACAACTTATTATTTGAGTTCCACACCAACTGATATGCGTAATGGTCGTGAGAGCTTGGCAGGAATCATCCGTGAAAAAATGCAGCATGATTCTTGTAGTTATGATGAATCCCCAGAGGATAATGCTTTCCAATAACTTGCTGGAGGTGGGCAAATATAGCAAGAAGATGAACTATGTGGTTATCAGGAGAGGATGATAGGGCAAGAATCAAAAACTCCCCCAAAAATTTGGTAGTTTCACCGAAAACCCTTATATTTGCAGACAATAATTAGAATATTACGATTATGGCAACATTGGTACTCGATAATACATTATATCAAGGCTATGCAACGATAGCAGAGCAGAATAACATCAGTGTGACTGATGCTATGGCAGAAGCTTTGCGATTATTGAAGCAACACTTGAAAAAGAAGCCAAGTCTTTCGTTAAGACAACGACTTGAGAAGCGAATTCTTGAACTTCGAGATTTGCCGGCAAATTGGGATTACGCAGGTTCCCCTTCCATATCATCAGAAGCATGTGATTATTCTCAGAAGGTTGTTTCATCCTGTAGCGAATCATTACTTCAGGGATTAGCAATATTCCCAAATACCAATGGCTATATATTAATGCAATGGAAGACCTCCAAAGGAGATGCCTGTTTATCTATTCTTAGTGATAGAATAGTATATGATGTCAATTATGGAGAGATAGAGAAAGAAGGTATCCTTCCTCTTTCAGAACTCCCTAAATTTTTGGAAGTCTTAAAGAACATAGCCTAATGGAATGTGATATAACATTTGAGAAACCAGTATTGAAAGATATGGAGGAGATTGCTCGATTGTTGTCTTCTCCGGCCTTTTATGATGAAAATACCCATCAGTTGAATTTTGCGGCATTTAATCTTCGACGTTATACGAATGGTGAGGTTGAGTCATATGTCTCATTGTCCAGGCTGTCTTTTATAGACCAAAAGCATTTGAATAAAAAAGGTAAGTATGTTTTTAAAAAGACAGAAAGCCATTATGTGGGTTATGCTCTTTTTACTCCAAGTTATTTAGCAAACTTACATGATAGATTAAGAATATATCCTGTTAAAGCAGGTCTTAATGATCATTGTGGTATGTTTTTCTTGGGTAAGGATAAGAAGTTAATCTGTGATGACTTGACGATTCGTCCTTATACATTAAAGACATTGCGTTCTCTTTGTGACTTATTACAAGACAGGGTGGTTTTAAAATAGGGGTAGCCATGTTAAAAAGTACCAAACTATCGCTTTCTTCTCCGGCGCATAGACGGTCCTTCCAGTTTGATAAGATTACTGCTATTCACCAATCTGTCCCTGATAGCATCAGCCAAAGTTGCCGCTGCCGGTGAGTCCTGTTATGAGCAGATTCTCTCTTTTGGAATATGCGGAAAACTACTCGGTGTTGCTGCAGATGCCTACGGGTACTGGCAAGACGTATGTGATGGCTTCGGTGGTGAAGTGGTTTCTTTATTTCCTATTTTTTCTGAATGTAATAAAAGAAAAGGAGTAAATTTCTTTTTTTGCATCATCTATTTCTTTATGCTGTTCCTTGTCTATGATTTCCCAGTTTTCTGAATTGATAGAAGGGAAATATGTGTCTGCTTTTGGCATTTTTTTATCTACTATCGTGAGATACAGATTATCGGCAAGATGCATACATTGCTTATAAATACTTTCACCTCCTATGATGAATATGATGTCGTCTGTACATTTTTCAAGCGCATCTGTCAATGAGTGATACACCTCACAGTTTTCCAGTTGTATTTCCTGTTGTGTTATCACTATGTTCCGTCTCAAAGGGAGTGCGCCATGGGGGAGAGATTCGTATGTTTTCCTCCCCATGACTATGGTATGATTCAGTGTAAGTTGCTTAAATCTTTCCATGTCCTTTCTGATATGGAAGAGCAGTCGGTTCTTGTAGCCTATCGCACCGTTTTGGTCCAGGCATGCTATGATATTGATTTGCATTTCAGAATATGATTATCACCCTCTGGTATGTGAGAACTTTTGATTTTCCATTCCTGTGGGTACAGATTATTGGCACGATTGCCTATATTTTTCATCCAACCTAATGGGACATTCTGATAAGTTACTATCATGTATCCTTTTGGTGTTGTTGGAGGCAAAGTAATCGCTTCTTTACGAAGATAGTTGATTGCATCTTCGTATGAGAGTTCTACTTGTGGAATATCAGTCTTATCCAATTCTGTCGATAAGGCAAGTGACTGTGCTGGGATCAGATCCTTACCTTTTATACTTCCGATTTTGATTCCTTCGTGAAGTACTCTTAGTGATTGGTTTGCTTCTTTTACTGCCTCTGTCCATTTCTTGCTGATAGCATATACATCATTTTCTGTTAATGTATAATTCCACTCATCCTTGTTCCTTAACCAGTTATTTTTTAATGTGAAAGGTTCTTTGATCTTTCCTTTAGCGTTCTTCTTGCCAAGATTCTTTTTCTTTTTATCGCCTTCATATATGCCATTTTTGCGTAATACGGCAATAAACAATCCTTCTCCGCGGCTTATACCAGGGAAGAAATGATACATGGCTTCATCATTGATAAGACTCTTGGTAATATTCCAACTTTTTTCGATATCAAGAGGAAGAATTTCAGCTCCAAGTTCCTCTTTTATCCATTCTACGTTTTCTTCGTCTTCATGGGCATTAAAGGTGCAGGTAGAATAAATCAGTATTCCACCAGGCTTTAAGCAGTTCCAAATGTCACTTATGATTTCCCGTTGAAGTTTCCAACAATTATTTACATTGGCTTTACTCCATTCAGTGATGGCTTCTTCATCTTTTCTAAACATGCCTTCACCCGAACAAGGGACATCGGCAAGTATCACATCAAATTTCAATTTTGATTTTTTGTAATCTTTTGGATAATTGTTGGTGACAACAACGTCCGGATGCCCAAACTTTTGAATGTTTTCTGATAAAATTTGAGCCCTTGTCTTCATGGGTTCATTGCTGAAAAGAAGACTTCCTGCTGGAAGAGCAGCTCTTACGCATGTAGATTTGCCACCTGGTGCAGCACAGAGATCCAGCATGGTGACAGGTTCTTTGACATATTGTCGGATGGCTAAATCAACAATCATGGATGAGGCTTCCTGTACGTAGTATAGACCCGCATGGAAAAGAGGATCGAAAGTGAAGTTCTTTCGTTCCGATAAATATTTGCCTGTTGAAGGGCACCAAGGAATTATTCCAGAGGTCGTTCCTTCGTTTAAAACCGTCTCTTCGGAACATTTGAATGGATTGAGACGAATGCTGACAGTTGCATTCTCGTCAATTCCTTTCATCAGTTGATTGAAGAGGTTTTCCCCCATAAGTTCTTTGGTATAAGTTTTGAAATCCTCTGGTAATTTTGTGCTTCTATCTGTTGTCATCTTGCCATTTATTTTCTTGTTAATTCAAAATCATTTGCAAATTTAAAAAATATTTTGTTTCTTTGCAACCAGTTAGCTTCATTCTTATTCAAATATAAACAAATCTTCCTCTTCTTTGGAAATCTCCTGTTTCTTAGGCTTAGGAGGATTTTTTAAGTTGCCTTTTTCATCAAATAAACCATAAGTCGTTCTGAGTACGATAAACTCTGTGCGGCGGTTCATTTGATTGCAGATTTCCTGATTTCCTTTATTCTGTTTCAGAATGAAATCCGTCGTCAGTTTATCGCCTTCCTTGAGCCATGGATATTTAGCAGCCACCTTTTTGCTGATAGTCTTAGGTTGCTCTTTTCCATAACCCATTGGGGTAAGTCTGTCTTTGGCAATTCCGTGCTGGATCAGATAGTTGACTACCGATTGTGCTCTCTGTTGAGAAAGATGTTTATTATATTCAGCACTTCCTTTATAATCACAATGCGCACTAAGTTCGATGGTGACATTCGGATTTTCTTTCAATAAGTTTACCAGTTCATCCAGCGCTTTTGTACTGTTGGCAGTAAGGGTAGCCTTATCAAAATCATAGAAGATATTATCTATTAATACCGGTGCTGTGATGGAAGCCAATGGGAATTGCAAGGTATATTCCTTACTTTCCTTAGCAGAATCTACTCGAATTTCTTCTTTGTGATTGAGGAATCCTTTGCAAGAAGCCATCAGGAGATAATCTACCTGTGGTTTGATGACCATACTGAATGAGCCATCACCTTTGACTGGTAGTTTCTTATATGTTCCATCGTTTCCGACAACCATTACTTGGGAAGCCGGTAACTCATAACCACCCATTTCGTAAACCCAGCCTTTGATGGTTGTTACAATTTCCGGGTTTTCAAAAGAATAGATGTGGTCGAAACCTCTTCCGTCCTTTCTGTTGGAGGAGAAATAGCCTCTATTGTGTGGACCTTCGAAAGTCATTCCAAAGTCGTCACCTTCCGAGTTGAGAGGGTAGCCAGGATGGAAAACCTTATATTTTTTAGTTTTTGGGTCCACTTTGGCAATATAGATGTCCAACCCACCCATTCCTACATGTCCATCGCTACTAAAGTAAAGGTCTCCGTTGGGTCTGAATGTAGGGAAAGATTCATTTCCTGGAGTATTGATAGGTTCCCCCAAATTCTCAACACCTCCCAAGCCTGCAGCTGTAATTCTTACTCGCCAGATATCCAATCCTCCCATTCCTCCAGGCATGTCTGAAGTAAAGTACAACCATTCTCCATCAGGAGAGATGGCAGGGTGTGCCAAACTGCTGAGGGTATCTTTGGTAATTTCCAGTTTTGTGGCTTTTCCCCAAGCCGCATCGGAACGTGGGGAGGTTACTATTTGTGCATATCTTGGAGAAGACGGGTCGGTAGTGCATTGTGTGAGATACATTTCCCGTCCATCAGGTGTAAAGCTGCAAGCTCCTTCATCATATTCCGTATTCAGCCCCGTACTGATGGCTTCTGGTTTGCTCCATTTTCCTTTGTCATCTTTTTCAGATATGAAAATATCGCCGTTTTTTGTTCCTGTAATACCACTCAGTTCATCTCCAAGCGCTTCGTTTCTGGTAGATGTAAAATAGAGTTGGTCAAATTCATCCCCCAAGAGCATTGGTGAATAGTCTGCTCTTCTGGAATTGAAAATATCCATTTTCTTCACCGTATATCTGCTCCCTTTTTTCTTCCATTCTGGTGCAGCTTGTGCTGATTTCAGTCCGTTTCGTGCTAAAATATCATAGCCATTTTTGCTCATTTCTTCATTTGGGAGAGAATCTAATATGGATTTAAATTCTGTTTGAGCAAGTTTGTAATCGCCGTTTTTTAGAAGTTGCCGAGCATAATTTAAGCGATTCAGGATATTGGCTTGTCCATATCTGATGGCATTTCTATAGGCTGCCACAGCTTTAGGAGTAGCATTGATTTTCTCATAGCAGAGCGCCATTTTTAAGGCTCGCTGCCCTCTTTTTTCTCTTTCTTTTGTCGGCGTTTTTGTATATGCCTGCTTAAATTGGTCGGCAGCATCATAATACTCACCTAAAGCAAGATACTTTTCTCCCTTTTTGATATTCTTATCAATACCGCATGCGGTCAATAGTAAGCTACTTACTAATATTGACAAAAATGCTAAGCCGATATGAGATTTATTCTTCTGTTCCATGTTTTTAAATAAACTCCAGTTGTTATTGCTGACTGAATGGTAATCTGAACTGACAACCGCCTTTCCAGTTGCTGCAACCATATGCCGTTTTTCCTTTGATAATGGTTCCTTGCCCACAGATAGGGCAAGTTTTTCCGATGATACTGTCATCTGCAGGAAGATTTGGAGATTTTGCCTCTGTCTTTTCTGCCGTATCACTATTTTTAGGCGTTTTTTCTGCCGTATTACCCTGTTTGGGTGATTTCTTTGGAGCGGCTTTCTTTCTTGGCTCTTTTTTCTTGAGGTCCTCTTCCGTTGTAATCGTCACATGGCGAGCACTGTTGTCAGACAATACGTCATTGACGATTTGGTTGATTTGTTCTTTCAGACCATTGATAAAGTCGGCTGGGTCATAGGTCTTATGCTCGATGTCTCGGAGCTTTTTCTCCCAAATACCAGTCAACTCACAACTTTTCAACAGTTCCTCGTGGATGGTGTCGATGAGTTCGATTCCGGTAGGAGTAGCCATCAAGTTTTTTCGTTGGCGCTTGATATAGTGGCGCTTGAAGAGCGTCTCTATAATGCCGGCGCGTGAGGAAGGGCGTCCGATTCCGTTCTCCTTTAATGCCGCACGCAGTTCTTCGTCCTCGACGAATTTTCCTGCGGTCTCCATTGCTCGGAGCAAGGTTGCTTCAGTATAATACTTAGGTGGAGTGGTCCATTTCTCTGTGAGAGTTGGTGTATGTTCACCCGATTCGCCTTTTACGAAAGAAGGGAGCGTTCTTTCTTCTACCACTTCCTTCTTGGCGTTCTTTCCGCCATCGTTTCCGTTGGTATTATCAGTTGCATCATCGTCATCGGCATTTTTCGCATCCTTCGCATAGACAACTCGCCATCCTGGTTCCAGAATTTCCTTGCCGCTTACCTTGAATTCGATTTTCTCTGGTTTAGGTCCATCTTCATTGATGACTTCGCCCAATACGGTGGTCGTAGAGAATTTACAATCCGGATAGAACACACTGATAAAACGTTTGGCGATAAGGTCATAGACATTTGCCTCCATGTCGGTGAGTCCTGTAGGTGGAACACCTGTTGGGATGATGGCATGGTGGTCGGTCACCTTACTATTATCAAATACCTTCTTGCTTTTTGGCAACTTTTTTCCGGTAGCGGCGAGCTGCTGGACAAGCGGGAGGTACTTTTGCTGGCTCATGATCTTGGCCTGGCTTACTCCGTTGAGTATTTGTGGGCATTTCGGATAGATGTCATCTGTCAGAAACTGTGTATCTACACGAGGATAAGTCGTGTATTTCTTCTCGTATAGACTCTGGATGAGTTTCAGCGTAATATCAGCAGAGTAAGCAAATTTTTTGTTGCAATCCACTTGAAGTGAGGTGAGGTCGTAGAGGTGAGGTGGAGCTTCATTTCCCTTTTTCTTGCTCACGTCTGTAACGGTGAAAGGTTTTCCTGCGATGGTGCTGAATGCTTTTTCACCTTCCTCCTTGCTGGTAAACTTGCCGCTGGTAGCCGTAAACTGAGTATCGCGATAAATGGTAGCAAGTACCCAGTATGGTTCGGAAACGAAATTGTCGATTTCCTTCTGTCGGTTTACGATGAGGGCAAGGGTAGGGGTCTGTACTCGACCGATGCTGAGCACCTGTCGATTCTGTCCATATTTCAAAGTATAAAGTCGGGTGGCATTCATGCCGAGAATCCAGTCTCCAATGGCACGCGAAAGGCCTGCGAGGTAGAGCGACTGATATTCGGTCTGGTCTTTCAGTTCCTGGAAACCCTGCTTGATGGCTTCATCAGTCATGGATGAAATCCACAATCTCTTGACCGGGCATTTGGCTTGTGCCTTTTGCATCACCCATCTTTGGATGAGTTCACCTTCCTGTCCGGCGTCACCACAGTTGATAATACTGTCAGCGGCTTGCATAAGCCTTTCGATTGTATTGAATTGCTTGCGGATTCCTTCGTCGTTAATCAGTTTTATTCCAAAACGCTGGGGAATCATAGGCAATGCGGACAGGCTCCAGCGTTTCCACATTGGAGTATAATCATCCGGTTCTTTCAGCTCACAAAGGTGGCCGAAAGTCCAGGTTACTTGGTAACCATTACCTTCCATATAACCGTCGCGCGCAGTTGTTGCTCCAATAATTCGGGCAATATCTTTAGCTACGCTTGGTTTCTCTGCAATACAAACTATCATTCTTTATTATTTCCTTTTCTGTTTGCAAAGGTACAATAAAATAATGAGAAAGCCATCATTTCGGCTTCTTTTTCTCATGGCAGAGAATAAAAAAGCCCTGTAAGGCTTGGGCACAATCTGGAACTTGTGCCTTGCCTTACAGGGCGTATTTTATAAATATCTGCGTAATCTGCGTGAGAAAAAATAATCCCGTGTGCGATTACTCGTACTCCTGCCAACTCTTAATCTGCAACTGATCCTGGCTCAATGTGCAGAATGCCTCGATGAAGGCTGAAGCTAAGCGGGCATTGGTGAACAGAGGAATGTTGTGGTCGATAGCGCCACGACGGATTCTGTAACCATTGGTGAGCTCACGCTTGGTGTGATTCTTAGGGATGTTGACGATGAGGTCGAACTTGTGGTCGGCAATCATCTGCATCACGTTAGGAATATCCTTGTGGTCCTCATCAGGCCATCCTACGGCTGTAGCCTTCACGTTGTTCTCGTTCAGGAACTTCGCTGTGCCGGCTGTAGCGTAGATGGTGTAACCGTTCTTCACCAGCGCCTGAGCAGCGTCGAGCAGAGAAGCCTTCTCCTTCGCACCACCGCTTGAAAGCATGATGCCCTTGTCCTTAGAAGGAATCTTGTAACCGGTAGCAATCAATGAGTTGAGCAATGCCTCCTCGAAAGTATCACCCATACAACCTACCTCACCGGTAGAACTCATATCTACACCCAAAACTGGGTCGGCGTTCTGCAAACGGGCGAATGAGAACTGTGAAGCCTTCACACCCATGCGGTCGATATCGAAAGCTGACTTGTCTGGCTTCTGATATGGAGCGTCGAGCATGATGCGGGTAGCAGTCTCGATGAAGTTGCGCTTCAATACCTTGCTCACGAATGGGAATGAACGGGATGCACGGAGGTTACACTCGATCACCTTCACATCGCGACCCTTAGCCAGGTACTGGATATTGAAAGGACCAGAGATGTTGAGCTCCTTGGCGATGGCACGTGAAATCTTCTTGATCTGACGGGCTGTAGCGAAGGAAATCTGCTGAGCAGGGAAGGTCATGGTAGCGTCACCAGAGTGAACACCTGCATACTCTACGTGCTCTGAAATACCATACTCTACAATCTCACCGTTCTGAGCCACACCGTCAAACTCAATCTCGTTGGTCTCTGTCATAAACTGAGAGATAACCACTGGGTACTCCTTGGAAACCTCAGAAGCTGCCTCCAGGAAGCGACGCAACTCGTCATCGTTGTGGCAAACGTTCATGGCTGCACCAGAAAGAACGTAGGATGGACGAACGAGAACAGGATAGCCTACCTCGTCGATGAACTTCTGAACATCCTCCATAGAGGTGAGGGCGCTCCACTTAGGCTGGTCGATGCCCAGCTTATCGAGCATGGCAGAGAACTTACCGCGGTTCTCGGCACGGTCGATGTTGACTGGAGATGTACCCAGGATTGGCACAGACTGGCGATGGAGCTTCATAGCCAGGTTGTTTGGAATCTGACCACCTACAGAAACAATCACACCACGTGGTGACTCCAGGTCGATGACATCGAGTACACGCTCGAATGAAAGCTCATCGAAGTAGAGACGGTCGCACATATCGTAGTCGGTAGATACGGTCTCTGGGTTGTAGTTGATCATGATTGACTTGTAACCCAACTTGCGGGCTGTGTTGATGGCGTTTACTGAACACCAGTCGAACTCTACAGAAGAACCGATGCGGTAAGCACCCGAACCGAGAACGATGACAGACTTCTCGTTCTTGTAGTAGTTGATGTCGTAACCCTCTACGGCGTATGTCATGTAGAGATAGTTGGTGAGGTCTGGATGCTCGCTAGCCACAGTAGGGATGCGCTTCACGGCTGGCAGAATGTTCAGCTTCTTGCGCAGGGCACGAACTGCGAGCACCTCCTTCTCCATATTGGTGTTCTGAGTCTTCAATACGAAGCGGCCAATCTGGAAGTCAGAGAAGCCCAATACCTTAGCCTCGCGCAATACCTCGGCAGGAATCTCCTCCAGAGTATTGTATTCAGAAAGCTTGTGCTTGTAATCTACGATATTCTTCATGCGCTCGATGAACCAAGGGTCAATCTTGGTCAACTCCTCGATGCGCTCGATGGTGTAGCCTTCCTCCAAAGCCTGGGCGATGGCGAAGATACGGAGGTCGGTAGGGTTGGAAAGCTCCTCATCCAGGTTGTCGAACTTGGTGTGGTCGTTGCCTACGAAACCGTGCATTCCCTGACCAATCATACGGAGACCCTTCTGGAGCATCTCCTCGAATGAACGGCCGATAGACATGATTTCGCCTACAGACTTCATGGAAGAACCGATCTTGCGGCTTACACCGGCAAACTTGGTAAGGTCCCAACGAGGAATCTTACAGATCATATAGTCGAGTGATGGAGCCACATAAGCTGAGTTAGGAGTACCCATCTCGCCAATCTGGTCGAGTGTATAACCGAGGGCAATCTTAGCAGCAACGAAGGCGAGCGGATAACCTGTAGCCTTAGATGCAAGGGCAGAAGAACGGCTCAAGCGAGCATTGATCTCGATGATACGGTAGTCGTTGGTCTCAGCATTGAAAGCATACTGGATGTTGCACTCACCCACGATGTTGAGGTGACGCACGCACTTCACGGCGATGTCCTGCAACATCTTCACCTGCTCGTCGGTAAGAGAACAGGTAGGAGCTACCACGATAGACTCACCTGTGTGAATACCTAATGGGTCGAAGTTTTCCATAGAGGCAACAGTGAAGCAACGGTCGTTAGCATCACGGATGCACTCAAACTCAATCTCCTTCCATCCCTTCAAGCTCTCCTCAACGAGCACCTGAGGTGCAAAAGTGAAGGCAGATTCAGCGATCTCCTTGAACTCCTCTTCAGTCTTGCAGACACCAGAACCGAGACCACCCAAAGCATAGGCAGAACGAATCATGATAGGGTAGCCGATATTGCGTGCCGCAGCCACAGCTTCTTCCATGTTCTCGCAAGCATGGCTTACAGGAACTTTGAGGTCAACCTTGTTGAGCTCCTTCACGAAGAGATCACGGTCTTCAGTATTCATGATAGCCTCTACAGAGGTACCCAATACATCTACACCATACTCCTTGAGCACACCGCTGAGGTAAAGTTCAGTACCAACGTTCAAACCAGTCTGTCCACCCCAAGCGAGCATGATGCCGTCAGGGCGCTCCTTCTTGATAATTTCAGTCACAAAAAAAGGTGTCACCGGCAAGAAATAAACCCTGTCAGCAATACCTTCACTGGTCTGAATTGTAGCAACGTTTGGATTGATGAGGACTGAACTAATACCTTCCTCACGCAAAGCCTTGAGAGCTTGCGAACCGGAATAGTCAAATTCACCTGCCTGGCCGATCTTCAAAGCACCGGAGCCCAGAACGAGGACTTTCTTAAGCTGTTTCTTCATATTTAATAACTATAAGTATATTCTAACTATAAGTAATAAACGCTAAGTATCATCTGAAATGTCTTATGCTTAGTTTTGCAATTGGGGTACAAAAGGCAAATACACTATTTCGGGTTGCAAAGTTACGACATTTATTTGGATTTACCAAATTTTTCTTGTGCCAGTTCTGCGTTAAATAATATCAATTATTACTTTTTATTTTTTTATAATGTCTTATTTTTCGGATAATTTTGTTACTTTTGCGCTCGCTAAGCAGAATTGTAGCTTAAGAAATTAACATAGAACAAGATTTATTATAGAATGAGAATCGGTTTATTTGTCCCTTGTTATGTAGATGCTTTATATCCAGAAGCAGGTGTGGCTACATACAAGTTGCTCAAACACTACGGTGTGGATGTGGACTATCCAGAGAAACAGACTTGTTGCGGTCAACCGATGGCGAATGCTGGTTTCCAAAACAAGTCAGAGAAGGTCATCGAGGCTTTTGATGATCTTTTTAGAGACTACGATTATATTGTAGCTCCTTCTGCCTCGTGTGCAGCTTATGTAAAAGTGTATTATCCTAAGATTCTGGAGGGTAAGCATGAGTGTGTATCTTCCGGTAAGATAATGGATATAGTGGAATTCCTGCATGATGTGCTGAAAGTAGATCATGTGCCAGGTAAGTTCCCTCATGTCGTGAGTGTTCACAACAGTTGCCATGGTGTCAGGGAATTGGGGTTGTCATCACCTTCAGAGAGAAACGTCCAGCCGTTCAATAAGATTATTGATTTATTGAAGATGGTGGATGGAATTACCATTCATGAACCTGAGCGTAAGGATGAGTGCTGTGGATTCGGTGGTATGTTTTCTATCGAAGAGCCTGCTGTTTCTACCCGTATGGGTGAGGATAAGATCAGACGCCACATGGCAACGGGAGCGGAATATGTCACCGGTCCTGATTCTTCCTGTCTGATGCACATGGCAGGCATTGCCAAGAAGGAGAAAATGCCTATTCAATTCATTCATGTTGTACAAATTTTAGCTGCAGGACTATGAGTACAGAACATTCCAAGAGAGCCGCTAAGTTTACGGCAGATGTAGAAAAGACCACCTGGCATGATGCTACCTTCTGGTCTGTAAGACAAAAGAGAGATAAGATGGCGCATGAACTTCCTGAATGGGAAGATCTTCGCGAACTGGCTTCTGAAATCAAGATGCATACGATTACCCATCTGGCAGATTATCTTGATATTTTTTCCAAGAATCTGGAGAGTCGTGGTGTCAAGGTGCATTGGGCAAAGGATGCACAGGAATTTAATGAGATTGTGCTCAGCATCCTGAATGATCATCATGTGAAGAAAATGGTGAAATCAAAGTCTATGCTTACCGAGGAATGTGAGATGAATCCTTACCTGGAAAAGCATGGTATTGATGTGGTGGAAACTGACTTGGGTGAGCGTATTATCCAACTCTTAGGTCAGAAACCGAGCCATATCGTGATGCCTGCCATCCATCTCAAGCGTGAAGAAGTGGGCAAGATGTTTGAGGAGAAGGGAATCTCTAAGGAAATAGGAAATTATGACCCAACTTATCTCACCCGCTGCGCCCGCCATCATCTTCGCGACCAGTTTATGGAGGCTGGAGCAGGAATGACTGGATGTAATTTCGGAGTGGCTGAAACGGGTGATTGCGTGGTTTGTACCAATGAAGGTAATGCTGATATGACGACTTCCATGCCTAAGCTTCATATTGTGGCGATGGGTATTGAGAAGTTGGTTCCTGATTACAAGTCTTTGGCGGTATTCCAGCGTCTGCTTTGCCGTTGCGGTACAGGTCAGCCTACTACTGCTTTCACTTCTCATTTCCGTCAGGCTCGTCCGGGTGCTGAAATGCATGTGGTTCTGGTGGATAATGGCAGAAGCGATATTCTTGCAGATAAAGACCATTGGCAGACTTTGAAGTGTATGCGTTGCGGTGCCTGCATGAATACTTGTCCTGTCTATCGTCGTTCCGGCGGATACAGTTATACTTATTTCATTCCTGGTCCTGTGGGTGTGAATTTGGGTATGCTGAAGAATCCTCAGAAATATGCGGATAATGTTTCTGCCTGCACCTTGTGTCTGTCGTGTGATAATGTCTGTCCTTCCAAGGTGGGTCCGGGTTCCCAGATTTATGTCTGGCGTCAGAGCCTTGACAAATTGGGCAAGGCTAATCCTATCAAGAAGGCGATGTCCAGCGGTATGGAATATCTCTTCGACCGTCCTTCACTTTATACCACAGCCTTGAAATTTGCGCCACTTGCCAATCTGATTCCAGAGTGTTGCACACATTTCAGTAATTGGAATGCTTGGGGTATTGGCCATGCCATGCCTGAGTTTGCGAAGAAGTCGTTTCATCAATTATGGAAGGAGGGGAAAGTAAAATGAAAAAAGAAGATTTCCTGAATAAGTTGCGTAAGAATACGCATGTTCAATTTGATAAGCCTTCTGTAGAAATCAAAGGCATTCAGTATGAGGATACTTTGCAGCAGTTTGTTGCCATGAGCCAGTCTGTGGGTGCTCATGTGATGAGAGCCAGCAAGGATGACGATATGCTCAACGAGATTGTGAGAATGGCTTATCCTCAGGCGAAGGTGTTTGCCAGCAATCTGCCAGATATTCAGTTGGAAAAATTGCAGGCTTTTACTCCTGATGGGGGAACGGATGAAGTCGTTTTGCGCAATCCGGATACTGTAGCTGAGGCCAACGAACTGAATGGTACGGATGTCTGCGTAGTCCGTGGACAGTTGGGTGTAGCTGAGAATGGTTGTGTCTGGATTCCTCAGACCATGAAGGAGAAGGCTGAACTTTTCATTTCGGAATACCTGGTTATTATCCTTGATGAGAAGTCTGTGGTAAACAATATGCATGAGGCTTATGCCCGCATCGAGATGGATCCGAAATATAATTTCGGTATATTTATCAGTGGACCGAGCAAGACTGCTGATATTGAACAGGCTCTTGTTATGGGAGCGCAGGCTGCCAGAGGTGTGACAATCGTGCTTTGTTAAAAAGTCAGTTGAATGTTGAATGTTGATTGTTGAATGTTGACTTTTGCTGACCATAGAAAATTTAACTGTTAACTGTTGACTGTTGACTTTTTTGCAGTTCATTTAGCAGAATCTATAGATAAAGAAAATCCCGGAAACTCAGTCAAGATGTTTCCGGGATTTTCTTATTTTGTTCTTTCTACAGTTCCCATTCGTACGTATCATAAACGACGCCTCTTCCTCCAAATCCTTCTTTCTGGTGGATGAGATTCTCGTTGAGATAAGTACCTTGCTGCTCGGTTGATTTTCCAAAATCAAAATAGGTCGTATTCCATTGATTTTGGTTGATCAACTCATCAAAGAGCAGGTCGAGTGCTCCCTCTTCTTTCCCTTGAGGCGATGCAGCGATGTATTGGGTATGTGTCACTTGCGGGGTAATGTAGATGAGGCTTCCTGCGAGAATGCTGTGGCTTTCTGCGTCCTTTACCACATAGCCCTTGATGTTTTTCGGGAATCGTGTCATCAGAAGTTTCAATTCCTCATAGGTGTGAACCGGAGCAGTATGGTATTTGTGCTGGAGATTCGTATTGAGAATATTCCAGAACTCCCAGATATCATTCATGTTTGCTTCATGAATAGACAGCTTGCAGCGGTTGGCCTTATGAATTCCTCTTCTTCTTTGTTCGGAAAAACGCAGTTTATGCATCAGGGGAATGGTGGTGGAGATTTCTCTTGCCGACAACCGAGCCTTACATGTTTGCATGATGGCATAGAGATCTTCCTCCGATGGAATATGGTGGTAAATCCAAGGTATTGCTTTGTATATGACTTTCTGGAATCCTCTTTCTTTCAGGTAGATATTGATAGCCTCAAAAACCTGACAGGTGATGGCTGCCGTCATTTTGTTGCAGGTAAGCAGTCCGCCGTATGTGAGTCCCTGATGTGAAACAAGGGTTTTATCTACAACTTCATTTGCTGGCAGCAAAGCGCAGAGTTTTCCGTTATAGAAAATCATCAGGGAATGGTCATGAAATCTGTCCTGATGATAATCCATATAGTTTCTGTCAAAAAGAAACGTGCCTTGCCTGGATTTTGCCACGAAGTCATTCCAGTCTTGTTTCTCTTGGGGTGTATATCTTTTGATTTCTATCATTTTATCTTCTGATTCCTATTATTTTGGCTGAAGTTTTTTATTTTCCGGCTTCTCTTTCTTGGATGTAATTGATGAAGTCTTCATATTCATAGAGATAGTCTTCCGGCTCATACAGTCTGGAGGCCAAGACCAGACAGACGGCACCTGATGAGAAATCATCAATGGTTCGCCATATTTCCGTATCGAGCAGAAGTCCCTGGTCAGGGCGGTTCAGAAAGTAGTCCTTTTTCTCATGTCCATTGTCCAGATGAACGGTAAAGGAACCGCTGGCGGCTATGATGATCTGCTTCAGCTTTTTGTGAGCATGTCCTCCGCGGCTTTCTCCTCCCGGTACGTCGTATATCCAGTAGAGGCGTTTGGGCACGAACGGCAGACCTGCATCCTTGTCGGTGCAGGAACAGTAACCTTCTTCCTCCTTTTTATTTAATTGTATGATTCTACCTAATTCTTTCATGACTTAATATACTCGCATTTATAGAAAGAACGCATAATCGGCGAGTTTATTGTTTGCCGTTGATTCTTTGTAACTCTTCTGCTATCATTTTAGAATAAATATCAGCTCCCGTTGCGTTGAGATGATTGGCATTGTGAAACCATTCTCTGTGCTTTGTGAAGCGTTTGTCGCAGAAATGATTCAGCAAAGGAATCTTCTGGGCTTTGCAGATCTTTTTCAGAGGTATGAACACCGAGTCGCTCTGGTATGAGAGTTGGGGAGAGGCGGCAAATATCAGTTGGATCTGCTGTTGCTGGCAGGTCGTGATGAGTTTCTGCAGGTATTCATATTTCAGTTTGTCATGCTTGTCTTGCGGCAGTTTTTCCGGTATGATGGCCTGACAACCCTCATAGGGCACAAATCCTTTTTTGTCAGTACGGTCTTCTGCTCTTGTGTCTGCGAGAAGTTTCAGCAGGCGCGAGTTGAAAGGGTAGAACGGAAATAGCATTTTGAAGCGTTCCGTTGCATCCACGTCATGGAAGATAGAGCTGATATGATCGCGCCAATAGTAAGGGCGTAGATTGCCGAGATACGTCGTGTTGTCATCTTCCAGCAGGTCGTAGTCTGGTTCCACATCGTAGATAATGGATTTCACCTTGTTTCTTTCTTCTACCAGTTGCAGCCTGCCATCATTGAAAATGATTCCCATGCGGTCTTCCCCTATATTATAATAAGGTGTAAGATATTGGGGATTATAATGGTGAAGGGCGCGCGATGAACCCATGATCAGATGATCTGCTTTCAACTGGTCATGGATGTATATCAGTCTTCCACTCTCCCCTTTGGCATGTGATTCGAGGAAGTGGAAACCTGTGCTGAGGGCTACATAGATGAGTGCCATCAACAGGACGAATACCGATATTTTACCAATAAACTTTCTCATGACTTTAAAATCTGGCATAAATGAATTGACCCGCATCGAAAACTCCGAAGAGTAGGATGCTTGTAAAGATGAATAGATAGGTGGCCCATCTCACCCATGTCTTTGAATGATAGAACGGATTGCAGGAAGGACGGATTTCGTCTATCAGATCCTTGATGAATACGATGGCGATAAAGACATAGATAAACTTCTCGCAGATTCCGAAATGCATGTCCTGACGGGTAAATATCTTTTCTATCACGATCCACGCATCTTCTATCGTATTCATGCGGAAGAAAATCCACAGGAATGTGATGAGGAAAAACGTAAGGACGATTCTCGCCAATAGGATGCTTCTGTCTTTTATGGAGAAATTTCTCTGCTTGATGGAGGAGGATTCTATGTCGGTGGAAGAGAGTTTGGATTCTTTCTTTTTTTGTAAACCGAGCATTTTTTCGATGACTTGGAACAGTCCGTGCAGTAGTCCCCATACGATAAAGGTCCAGTTGGCTCCATGCCAGATTCCGCTTACTGTGAATGTAATGAGGATATTGGCATAGTTCCGTCTTTTCGAACAACGGCTTCCTCCCAGTGGAATGTAGATGTAATCTCTGAGCCAATGTGCCAGGGTAATGTGCCATCTGTGCCAGAAGTCTGTGATTCCGATGGAGAAGTAGGGATTGTGGAAATTCTGTTTGAGATTGTAGCCCAATGTGGCTGCTGCGCCTATGGCCATGAGTGAATAGCCGGCGAAATCTGTATAGAGTTGGATGGAATAGAGAATGGCAGCCATCAGGAGTGAAGAACCGCTTTCCTGTAGAAAACCATCAAAAACCGGGTCGATGTAGAGCTGCAATCTGTCGGCAATCACTACCTTGAGAAACATTCCCCAAAGTATCATTTTCAATCCCTTTTCTGCCAGCGGACGGTTGAAACCCTGTACCGTGTTCAGCTGGGGCATCAGTTGGTCGTATCTGTTGATCGGACCGGCTATCATGGAAGGGAAGAAAGCCATGTAAGTGAGATAGTTCGACAGTTTTTGCTCGGCTGGATATTTCTTGCGGTAAACATCGAATACATAGCTCAGAGCCTGAAAGGTGAAGAAGGAAATGCCTAATGGGGCTATGATGGAGAAATGGTTTTCATCAGGATTGCCCATCAGACCAAGACTGCCGGAGGTCAAGCCGAAACGATCCGTGAAGGAACTAAGATTTTCTTTGATAAAACTAAGATTTTCCGAAATGAAGTGCCCGTATTTGAAAATGACAAGCGGAAGAATGGTTGCAATGACTCCTGCACAGATTGTTCCTTTCCCGCAGATCTTCTTGTCCGGGTCTTTCCTCAGGTTCTTTCTCAGGTCTTTCTCCAATTCTTTCTCCTGGTCTTTCTCCAGATACTTTTCCTGATTCCTTTCCAAGTGTTTTGCAAAGAAGTAGGAGATGAGGCTCACGGCGATAAGAGTGAGGGTCATCCATTTGTTGTAATAGATGTAAATGCCGTATGAAGCCAGCAGAAAGAAATATTTGCGATACGGAACAGTAAGATTGTTCCCTACCATGAAAATGATAGGGAACAACCAAATGAATAAAAATGAATTATATACCATCTAATGTTTGTAGGGTTAGATGTTTCTTATTCTTTTAAGAATTATTTCTTCATATAAGGATCGGTGCCTAAAACGGTCTTTGCCAGACGCTTTGCCTTGTCGCGAAGCTGATTGAGGTCAGCATCCTTTTCTCCGTAGCAGAGAACGACGCCCATACGGCGACCTACGTGAGCTACTGGTTTTCCGAAGATGCGGATACGGGTATGGTCTTCCTTCAGCGCATCCATGAAATTGTAGTTGAGCGGCTCGGTGCTTTCTTCTGGTGAGAGAATAACGGCAGAGCAACCGGCGTGCTCCAGATGAATGCCTGCTATTGGCAAGCCCATCACAGCACGGAAATGGAGTTCAAACTCGCTCAGGTTGGTGGTGTGACCGAGTGTTACCATACCTGTATCGTGTGGACGTGGACTCAACTCAGAGAAAATCACTTCGCCCTGCTTGCTCAGGAAGAATTCTACGCCCCAGAGACCAGCACCAGTCAAAGCCTTGGTCACTTCGGCTGCAATATGCTGTGCTTTCTTCAATGCTTCCTCTGGCAACTGGAATGGTTGCCAGCTCTCACGGTAGTCGCCACCTTTCTGGACGTGTCCGATAGGAGGGCAGAAGAGGGTAGGACCATCTTTCTGGGTTACAGTAAGGAGAGTGAACTCAGAGTCGAAATCAATGAATTCCTCGATGATGACTTCCTTCACGTCGCCACGACCTTCCTCCATAGCTTCCTTGTAAGCCTCCACGAGTTCGTCGTCATTGTGTACATAGCTCTGGCCATGACCGCTGGAACTCATCAGTGGCTTCACTACACATGGGAAACCGATTTCGTCGGCAGCATTCTTGAACTCCTCGAAGGTCTTAGCGTAGAAATACTTGGCTGTGCGCAGACCCAGTTCCTTGGCGGCGAGGTCGCGGATGGCACGGCGGTTCATGGTGTAGTTCACGGCACGGGCAGAAGGTACAATCTGAATGCCCTCTTTCTCGAAGTCGAAGAGACGCTCTGTACGGATAGCTTCAATCTCAGGCACGATGATGTCTGGGTGATGTTTCTCAACCACTG